>Ga0335070_10000576_pt1 | contig 41145 bp, 39 predicted proteins | sample Lox_Sample_13_FD_206722 | JGI IMG/M metagenome (GOLD analysis project Ga0335070, IMG submission 206722) | Soil microbial communities from Loxahatchee National Wildlife Refuge, Florida, United States - Lox_Sample_1.3 | ecosystem: Environmental > Terrestrial > Soil > Wetlands | place: USA... | reverse complement strand
TCGTCGTCGAAATGCTCGGCCCCTGGTACGCAAGCTACTATGCGACCTGGTCCGACTACGCCGCCGAAGCGCCTGAGCGGGTCTGCGTCCTGAGATACGCCGACTTCAAGTCGGATCCCGCGGCCGTTCTCCATACGGCTCTCAAACATTCGGGTCTGGAGCGCACGCCGCAGGAATGCCGCGAGGCTGTCGATCTCGCGTGGGAGGAACGGACGGCGCTGCGATTCAGCAAGGGCGAGCAGGGGCGAGGCACGGCGCATTTCAACGCGGCCCAACTCGCGCGTCTCGAGTCGCTGCTGTTCCGGCACTGCCATCTCGCGCCGTTGCGCGACGAACTCATGCCGGCGTCCACGCCGCGGGCCGCCTCGTGACGCCGCCGGTCGCCCGACGTCGCCGCTGCGCAGGCCGCGCCCGGTTTCGGGTCAGGCTGGATTGCGCCGCTTGCCCTGAGACATCTGCACGGTCAGCGCCGCGACATTGTCGTTGAGGATCTGACTGAACAGCCGGCTCTTGGTCGCGCTCGAACCGGTAAAGTCGGGCGCGAGGTCCGTGCCGTCCGCCAGGCGCAGGCTGCCGAGGTCCGCCCCGTCGAAATTCGCATGTGCCAGCTTGGCATGGCGGAACGATGCGCCGCGCAGGTCGGCGTGGGCGAAATTGCACTCGCGGAGGTCGGCGCCGTCGAAGCGGGCGCCTTGCAGCTGGCAGCCGGAGAAGTCCATGCCGATGGCGAGAACCCGGCAGGCGGAGAGTCCGGTCAACTGGCGCGCGGATAACAGCTCGGCGATCGGGCGAAGATCCTCGCCGTCCAGGACGGCGCGTGCGCCCTTTGCTCCGTGGCTCTCGATGCACTGCTGATGCGCGTCGAGCTTGGCGCGGATCATGGCGGCGCGCGCGACAGCTTCCGGTGGTACGTCCGTGACGCAGCCCTCCAACGCCTCCGGCGGCACGTCGAGCTCGGAGAGATCGACGCCGGTGAGCACTGCATTTCTGAAGCTGACGTTCGACAGACGTGCATTCTTGAAGCTTGCGCCCTGCAGGAGCGCGCCGGCGAACGTGGCGCCGTCCAGTTGCGCGTGGCCGAGCGACGCGCCCTTCAGCGAGGCGTTGGAGAAGTCGACGCTGACGCTCATCTCGCCGTCCTTCTCGCGGGCGGCGGCGCCGGGACCCCGATAGGCGACGGTCGTGGCGCGCAGGTCCGCGCCGTCCATCTTGGCAAAGGAGAGATTGGCGCCGCACACCAGCGAGCCGCGCATTTCCGCGCGGACCAGACTCGCATTGCTGAGATCGCAGTCGCGCAAATCCGCGCAATGGAGATTGGCGCGCGTGAAGTCGGTGCCGTAGGCGCGGGCGCTGACGAGCGACGCACCGGAAAGATCGGCGCCGCAGAGACTGCGGTTTGCGAGATCGAGTCCGTCGAGCTTGGTGCGCGCCAGAAGGATGTGGTTGCCGCCGCTCTGTTCGCCGAACGGGCGCGCGCCCGCGATCAGCACGGCGTTGAGTTCGCCTTGCGTGAGCGGCCGGCGCTGGTCGCGGTAATGGCTTCTCAGCATAGGGGCTCCGACAGCCGGCGGACGCCGCAGGGCGCGCCGCCAAAGTGTGCCGCCAGCATGCCAGCCAAGATTGAAACCCTGGTTTTTTTCGTCCTTAAAATTGTCCGTTTTGGCCCGGCAAACGCCCGGCCGCGGCGGAATATTCAGGCCGTCATCACCATTTTCAGCGCGCCTTTTTCGCGTGCGTCGAACAGCCGGTACGCCTTGTCGCCCTGGCTGAGCGGCAGGACATGGGTGATGAAGCGCTCCGGATGCAGGCGGCCGCCGCGGATCAGCGAGATCAGCTCTGGCCAGTAGCGCTGCACCGAGCAGGTTCCGATCGTGAAGCTCAGGCCCTTCATGAACGCGACGGCCATGTCGAGCTCGAATTTGCGCGTCTGGTTGACGCCGATGACCGAGACGCGCCCCTGGCGGCCGACCAGCGAGATGGCGATGTTGATCGTCGCATCCGCTCCCACCGCCTCGAGCGCCGCATCCGCCATGCGCCCCTGCGTCGCCTCGGCGATGACACCCGGCGCATCGTCCGGATGCAACGCGACGGCGCCGAGCGCGTGGGCGATCGCGCGACGCTCGGCGACGAGATCGACCGCGAAGACTGTGGCCGCGCCCATGGCGAACGCGCCTTCGACTCCCATCAGGCCGATGGGGCCGAGGCCGACGACCACAACATTGTCGCCCGGCTCGATGCGCGCGCCCTTCAGTCCAAACCACGCGGTCGGCAGATTGTCGGTGAGCATGAGCGCCTGGTCGGCGGTCAATCCATCGGGAATCGGGGCGGTGTTGAAATCGCCGGCGGGCACGCGGATGAACTCCGCCTGACAGCCTTCCAGCCGGTGCGACAGGCCGTAGCACTGCATCAGATTGTTGCGGCACTGGACGATGTCGCCGGCGAGGCAGCGCTCGCAGGCGCCGCAGCCGACGGCGGCGGAGAGCATCACCTTCTCGCCGACCTTGAGGCGTCGCACGCCCTTGCCGACTTCGACCACCTCGCCGACCGCTTCGTGGCCGACGCAGAAGCCGAGGTCGGGCGAGAAACCTTGCCCGTGATAGATGTGCAGATCGCTGCCGCAGATACCGCAGCGTGTCATGCGCACGATCGCGTCGCGGTCGTCGGCGATCTTCGGATCATCGAAAGTCTCGCACGCTATGTCGCGGGGGCCTCGATAGAGCAGGGCCTTCATCACGTCTCTCCCGGTTGTATGGCGTTTGCCGGTCCGGCGCGGTCGCGTCGATCATGGCGCAGCCATGCCGTCAGAATGGGCGTAAGCCCGTGCCAAGCGGTTGTCACCGTGAACATTGACGCGGCTGCGCAACAAAACACAACAACATCAGCGCGCTGACCTTTGCGATGATCCGAAATTATTGCATGTACGTAATCTTACTTAGTAACGTTCGTCACAAATGAATCATGGGCCCGCCACACTGGCGTCGGCCCCAACCCAACTTGTGGAGCGGGGGCTTCATGGCAAGGAATATCGTCTCGTCGCGTCGGCGCATCCGGCTTTTGGCGGGCGCAGCGCTTCTGGCGGCAACCCAGTCGGCCGCGATCGCCGACGACACGAACAATACCCCTGAACTGGTGGTCGTCACGGGCACGCGCATACCGCGCCCCGAATACGATCTCTCGAACCCCACCACGACGTTGGGCGCGGACACGATCCAGCACAGCGGTACGGTCGATCTCGGCGACTATCTCAAGCGGATTCCGGCGCTGGTCGGCTCCCTCGGCAACTATCAGACGAACGGCTACGGCACGCCGGCGTCGGACGACGGCGCCTCGCTCGGCGGTCTGAACCTGCTGGACCTGCGCAATCTCGGTTATGTGCGCACGCTGGTGCTGATCGACGGCAAGCGAACGGTCAGCGAGTCGACGGGCAGCTCGGCAGTCGACATCAATACGATCCCGCTCACGCTGATCGACAGCATCCAGGTATCGACCGGCGGCGTTTCGGCCATCTACGGCGCCGACGGCGTGTCGGGCGTCGTCAACTTCCTGATGAAGCACGATATCGAAGGCGTGCACAGCCGCTTCCAGATGGGCACGTCCGAGGACGGCGGCGGCAGCAGTTTCCTCGCGGCGACGTCGATCGGACACAATTTCGACGACGACAAGGGCAACATCACGGCGACCTTCGAAGGCACCTACCAGGATCACCTGTTCTTCACGCAGCGCCGTTTCACGCGAGTGGGAAATATCCAATATTTCGTCGCCAACCCGGCCAATCCTGACGGTTTGAATCCGGCCCTGCCGGCGAACATCCCGACGGCGGACGCACAGTTCGAATTCTCCGCGCCGACGGGCGCCATCACGTCCGACCCCTTCAGTTTTGGCGACCCCGACTTCACCGGAAACGGCAAGCCCTACATCCTGGGCACGCGCATCGATAGCGCGACGCTCATCGGCTCGTCGGGCATGCCGTTTGCCGAGGACCTGCAAGGCGATTTCCAGCCGACCGCCCGGCGCGAGATCGCGCAGATCGACGGCTCGTACGAATTCTCGCGCTATTTCAAATTCACCGGCGAGTTCAAATATGCCCACGTCGATACGAAATCGACATCGACGGCGCCGTTCGATGACTTAACCATCATCCAGCCGGACAATGCCTATCTTCCGGCGAACGTCGCCGCCGCGATCAGCGCCGGCGCCGCGGGTTTTGGACTCCTGTCCGAAGACTATCTGTCGATCCGCAACAAGGAAGAGGTCAAACGCGACACCTATCGTCTCGTGCTCGACTTGAAGGGCGATCTGCCCAGCCCGGATTTCCTGGACGGATTCAACTACGACCTGAGCTATGTCTACGGCCAGACCGACGTCGACGATATCAATTACAACAACCGGATCACGGACCGCTTCTTTGCCGCGCTGGATTCGGTGATCGATCCGGGAACGGGCAAGCCTACCTGCCGCTCGAATCTCAATCCGGCCGCCGTGCCGCCCGATCTTTCGATCTTCGGAATACCCGCCTTTTCCGACACGACCGGTTCATTCGACTCAACCGTAGACTATCCACAATCCTTCACGCCGGGTCCCAATTCGGGCTGCGTCCCGTTCAATCCGTTCGGCCCGACCGCGGCGTCGCAGGCCGCCATCGCCTGGGCGACGGCCACCACCCACACGTTCGGCGCGATCATGGAACATGTGCTGACCGGATATGTGAGCGCCAAGGCTCCGGCCTTCCAGAACTGGGGCTTCGCCGAACCGCTGAGCGTCGTGGCCGGCGGCGAATACCGCAAGGAAGCGAGCGTCTCGAATCCGGATGCGATCACCCAGGGCAACGATGCCTGGATCAGCGGACTATTGCCGGTGCGCGGCGAGTTCGATGTCTACGACTTCTTCGCCGAGCTCTCGCTGCCGATCTTCGCGGACCGCAGCTTCGCGAAGGAGCTCTCCCTCGACGGTGCGGTGCGCACGTCGCATTACTCGACGGCCGGCGACAGCACGAGCTGGAAGTTCGGCGGCGTCTATTCGCCGGTCGACGGGTTGAAATTCCGGGCGTCGGACGCGGTTGCGGTTCGCGCGCCGAACATCGGCGAGCTCTTCGCGCCGAACCAGAGCCTGTTCTCGCAGGTCACCGATCCCTGCGACGCCAGCCAGGTTGGTCTGGGCACGTCCTTCCGGGTCGCAAACTGTCAGGCCATCGAAGATGCATTGCTTGGACCGGGAGTGTACATACCCGGCACAACTTCCCTCAACACGGGCGCGACCACGCCGACCCTGGTCGGCGGCAACATCGACCTCAGGCCGGAGACGGCGCGCACATACACGGCCGGCATCGTCGGACAATTGCCCGGTACCAGCCTGGTCGTGACCGCGGACTGGTACAACGTGAAGATCACCAACGCCATCCAGGCCCTGTCGGGTCAACTCATCGCAAGCGAGTGCGTCGACCTTTCGACGATCAACAATCCGTTCTGCGCGGCCGTGACGCGCAGCGCGACCGGTCACCCTCCCGGTTCGATCGCGCAGATCCGCGTGCAGGAGATCAACGTCGCGTCGTTCTCGACCGGCGGCATCGATTTCACGCTCGACTATGCAGCAGACACGACCGACTGGTTCGGCAAGAATTACGGGACGCTCAATTTCCACGTCATCGGCAATTGGCTCGATCATCTGACCTTCATCTCGCTGCCGGGACAGGCGCCGGTGCAGGGAGCGGGCACGCTCGGCGGCGGCTTCGACGGCACGCCGGCGCCGAAATGGCAGACCAATATCGACATCAACTGGGCGCTCGACGACTGGACCGTCAACTACAACATCGACTGGTATTCGCACGTCCTGCGCGCGTCGCTGCAGACCGAGATGGATCAGCCGAACTTCGTCGCCCCGCAATACAAGTACATTCCCGACCGCTTCGTGCAGAGCATCCAGGTCGGCTACGACGTCGCGCACGGCTGGAACGTCTATGGCGGCATCGACAATCTGTTCTACCAGAAGCCCGCCATCGGAGAGTCGGCCTATCCCGTCGATCCGATCGGCCGCTTCTTCTACGTCGGCGTGAAGTCGAATCTGGACTTCGACGAGCTGGGGTTGTGACGCGCGTGGCTTTGTCGCTTTGACGCCATTCGGCGGGCGCGACAAATTCTGCTACAAATCCGTGTGCTTGGCGCGAGTCAGGCGCCATTCCGGCGCTTGAACGGCGCGAGCGGGGACCCATAATCCCCGCTCCGGTCATCCTTGGGGACATTCTTGCGCGAAGACGGCAAGTCAGATTCGGCGGAATTGCGGCCTGTGCAGGACTCCGGCGTCGCCAGGACGGGCTTTTCGCTGCGCTACGCGCTGGAGTCGGCCCTGTTTTTCACTTTCATCGGTTTCTTCCGCCTCGTCGGCGTCGACGCGGCGTCCGCGATCGGCGGTTTCGTGGGACGGAATCTGTTCTACCGCGTCGGCCCGATCATGAACCGCGCCCGCGACAACCTGCGCGCCGCCTTTCCCGAGAAGTCGACGGCGGAAATCGAGGCGATCGTTCTGGGCATGTGCGACAATCTCGGTCGCACCGTCGCGGAGTACGCACACCTCGACAAGTTTTCGCTGCACGGGCCCGACGCGCGGCTGGAAATCGTCAACCGCGAGATCGCCGACCGCGTCCTGGCGCAGGACAAGGCGATCATTTTCTTTTCCGGACATTTCGCCAACTGGGAACTGTTGCCGTTCCTCGCCGCACAGTTCGGCTTCGAGGGCGGCGAAGTCTACAGGCCGCAGAACAACCCGATCGTCGATCGCTGGCTGGTCGAGCAGCGCGCCAGGAACGGCACGCCCGACCAGATCGCCAAGGGACCGCGCGGCACGCGGCGCATGTTCTCCCTGCTGCGCAAACGCAAGGCGCTCTACATGCTGGTCGACCAGAAGACCAATGAAGGGATCGCCGTCCCGTTCTTCGGTCGCGACGCGATGACGACGCCGGCGCCGGCGCTCCTGGCGCTGAAGGTCGGCGCGATCCTGCTGCCTGCCTCGAGCGAGCGAACCTCGGGCGCGCGTTTCCGGATAACGGTCCACGAACCTCTCGAATATGTCCCGAGCGGCGATTCCAATCGCGACGTGTACCTGCTGACGCGCGCCATCACCGACCAGGTCGAGCGCAGCGTGCGCGCCCGCCCGGACCAGTGGCTGTGGATTCACCGGCGCTGGCCGACCGATCGCCGCCAGGATCTCGTGCGCAACCGGCGCGCCCTTCAGTCGGCAGAGAGCAGCGGCTAACGGCGCCGCGCGCCGTCATGCCGCCGCTCCAGTTCCAGCCAGAAATCCGTGCGCTGGAACCGAAAACCGGGAGCCGGCCGCCGGCGCTCGTCGCGTCCCGCTTTCGACATCCGGCGCAGCATGGCGAGCGCATCGGCGCGTTTGAGGTCGACCTTGTTCGCCGGCAGCCAGCGCGCAACTCGCACGCGCTGGGCGTTCGGGATGCCGGCCTCTTCGAGGATCGCGGTCCAGGTCCGCTCCTTGAAGAACAGCGCCTTCGCCGATTGCGAGAGGATCGCCGCCGCCCGCGCCGACACGACGCCGCGGCTCCGCGCTTGTTCGAGCGTGGCGCGGATGTCGACCATCGAGTCGGTCAGCGGCCTGTAGCCGAGTTCCGCAGGCGCGTGCAGCACGGCCACTTCGTCGTCGTCGCGCAACGTCCCGTCGCGGTACCGGCGGAAGATCGCGCCCACGCCGGTCATGCCGAAATCGGCCAGTTCCGCCGCGCGCAGCGCCCCCATGCTGGCGGCACCGAACACGCGGATGCCGCGCGACAGCGCCCAAAGGATTTCCTTGTGCCAAACCGACGGCACGCTCTCGAATTGCCCGTCGATGAGCCCGATCGCGCGCACGCCCTTCCGCCGCGCGGCGCGGTAGACGTCGCCCTCGGCCGCCGGCGGCTGCCAGTCGAAATCCGCGGAGGCGAGGATCGGATCGCCGGAAAGCGTCGGGCCGACGAAAACCACGTTCGTCATCCCTCGGCCGCCGCGCGTGCCCGCGGACCCGGCACGGATCGGGTGTATTCGGGATCGTATTCCAGTCCGGGAACGATGACGCGGACGACGGGGATTCCGTACCGAGCGTCGCTCAGGTCGACGGCGACTGCTTGAGTGAGGCCGGCGCGGCGGAGCTTCGCAAGCACCAGGTCGCGGTCGGCTTCGAAACTCGCACCCGCCTCGCTGGGAACGTCGTCGAACTTGCGCCTGGCCAGCGCGCTTTCCCACATCTCGTGGACTTCGGCGATCAGCGGCGCGCCCTGCGTCTCTTCATAGTAGCGGCGGTACAGATCGTCCCGCGAACCGGCGATGTAGGTGAGGCGCGACTGCGCCGCCTCGGTCACCGCGCGCAGCAAGGCGATCTCGCGGCTGAGGTGACATCCGGCGCCCCAGAACGCGCGCAGGTTCGAGCGGTCGTTGCCCGGCGCTTCGTTGATCCGGCAGCTGAAGGCCGCGACGCCGATGTCGGTGGTGACGTCCCAGACGGCGACGGTCATGCCGCTTGCCGCGAGCCGGTCGAGCAGGTTGCGGCAAAGCGGGTCGCGCACGCTCGCGAGCACGAGCCGCCGCTCGGGTCGGGAGCGCCTGTCGCGCAATGTCCAGAGCGCCGTCGCGTCGCGCTCGATGACTTCGTAGAGCGCCGCGCAGATCGCTTCCGTCAGGTGGTTGCCGGATGCCAGCCCGTTGCTGCTGCAGAAGAAGGCGTCCTGTCGGCGCCGGGCGAGCGATGCGAAATCGGTGTGCACGAGGTCGTACGGCACCCAGATCTCTCCGCCGTCGGCGAGATTCTCTCCGCGCGTCCAGGCGATCGGCGCGTCCATCGGCAGGGGGCGGCGTTTGAGCCGCGGCAACAGCGCGGGATCGGCGGTGCGCACCCGCGCTTTGATTTGCCGGTAGCTTTCCTTGCGGGCCGGTCGCGGCAGGTTCTCGGCATGGGCGAGTTCAATCGTCTCCATCAGCGCCGAGGCCATCGCCGCGTCATCGTCGATGCCCTTGCCTTGCGAGACCGAAAGAGAGCGCGAATTGGGCCTGATCGACATGAAGACGGGTATGCCGAGATAGTCGAGCCCGGTGACGTTCGCGAGCCTGGTCACGCCGAAGGCGCGCGCGTGGACGCCGAACCGCGCGACCGTTTCCGCCGGGGAGCGTGTCCGGTGTGTTCCGCGACGATAATGCTTGGCGGCGGCTGCCGGCGTCAGAGACGAACGCCGATGCTGATGAACACGCCGAGCGCGTGCGCGAACTTCTCCTCGCCGACCGTCGCGAACGCCACCGGCAATTTCACGACATCGCGCCCGGATGAACGCATCTCGCCGACGCGCTTCGCCAGCTTCTTGTTCTTGATCGAAAGGCACCAGCCCGCAATGACGGTATCGTCGTTGAGTTTGGCGACCACGAACTGCTGCTTGCTGGGCTTTTTCTTTCGCTTCGCTTTGGCCATGATCGACTGTTCCGCTCGCTGCCTGACGACGCATACAGCGTACAGCAATCTCCGCTCGACCGCCAATCCGCCGTACCCGCCCCGGGTAAGGTGGCGGTCGGCTCAGCTGCCGCGGCGCGCCTCGTCCGCATCCAGCCTGGCTTCGGCCGCGGCGACCATCTCCTTGAAACGCGGAAGATCGCGCAGGGCATCGAGATCCGGATCGACCTTGGCGAGATGGAGCAAGCCGCGCGTCATCCGCTTGAGGGTGGGGGCGAGCATGTCGAGCGCCGCGTCCTTGTCCTTGAGCTGCGCCGCGAGCGCGCAGGCGAAATTGTAGCGCATGTTCAGGTTCTCGGGATCGACGAGCAGCGCCCGGCTCATCCATTCCCTGGCGCGCTCGATCTCGCCGAGCGTCATCAGCGCGGTGACGCCGAAGCTCAAGGCGTTTCCGTTGTTGCGATCCTGCTCGAGAACCTTCTCGACGCGCGCGAACGTGACCTGCGCCGCGCGGCGGGCGGCGGCCGCATCGCCGAGCGCGGTGTAGCAGGTGCTGAGCACGCCGGGCGAACCATAATCGGTCTCGATGAGCGCCGCCGCCTTCTCGGCGAAGCGGATCGCATCGCGCAGGCGGAGCTGGCGGAAACTCAGCAGCGCCGCCTGCTGATTGACCTCCCAGGACTCCGGGTTGAGGCGGATGGCGGCCGCGATTTCCTCGCCGGCCCGGACGCTGTCGCCGTCCTCGAACAGGATGCGCGCCATGACGGCGTGGGCTTCGGCGAGATCGGGATCGAGCGCCAGCGCACGCTCCGCCGCTTCCCGGCCGCCGTCGCCCACGCGGCCGAAATTGTAGCGCACATACATCTGGCCGCGCGCCTTGAGCGCCCACGCCGCGGCATAGCGGGGATCGATTTCCGTGGCGCGTCCGCTGAGCCGGATGATGGCGTCGAGATTGCGCGCGTCGCCGAAGTTGCCGGTGACGAAGCTCTGCCGCGCCATCAGGAAGAGGTTGTAGGCCTCGGGATTGTCCGTGCCGCGCGTTTCGATCGCTTTCTTCTCCTGCGGTAGAAGTTTCAGCTTCAGCGCCCGGACGATGGCCTGGGAGATTTCGTCCTGCAGCGCGAAAATGTCGTTGAGATCGCGGTCGTAACGCTCCGCCCAGATGTGATCGTTGCGCGCGCCGTCGATGAGCTGGGCGGTGATGCGGACGCGGCCGCCCTGCTTGCGCACGCTGCCCTCGAGGACGTGGCTTACCCGCAGCTGTCGCGCCACGTGCGCGACGTCGACGCTTTTGCCCTTGAAAGCGAAGGCGCTGTTGCGGGCAATCACCGAAAGTGCCGACACCTTGCTGAGATCGGTGATGATGTCTTCGGTGATGCCGTCGCTGAAATACTCCTGCTCGACGTCACCGCTCATGTTGGTGAACGGCAGAACGCAGATCGACAGCTTGCGGACCTCCGGCGGTTCGCGGGACTCATGTTCCCCGGGCGGCGCGGCCCGCACGCTGTAGATGTGCACCGGCCGTTCGATGTTCTTGACCTGGTGCTCGCCCATGTCCTCGAAGACGCACGGCATCTTGCCTTCGACATTGTCGCGCACCATCTTGGAGAGCGCGACCCCGCCTTCCGGCGCCAGGCTCTGGATGCGCGCCGCGACGTTGACGCCGTCGCCGTAGATGTCGTCGCCGTCGACGATGACTTCGCCGAGGTTGATGCCGATGCGATAGCGGATCGGCTCGCCGCGCGCGTCCGCCGTCTCGGCCCGCCCGGTGTCCTGCTGGATCGCGAGCGCGCAGTTGACCGCGGCGATGACGCTGGAGAATTCGACGAGCGCGCCGTCGCCCATCAGCTTGAACTGGCGCCCGCCGTGAAGCGCGACCTGCGGGTCGAAGATCCGGCTGCGGTTGGCCTTCAGCCGCTCGAGCGTTCCCGCCTCGTCGCGTTCCATGAGGCCGGAATAGCCGACGACGTCTGCGCTCAATATCGCGGTCAGTTTGCGCTGCATCGATGGCGCCGCCGGTTGATCGATCGCCTCTAGCCTAGCCGGTCGGGACGGTGCCGGTCAGCCCCCCGCGGGGCGGACAAAACCTTTGTTCCTGAACCATTTTTGCGCGCAGGACCGCCTCGGAAGCGACGCCGGCGGCCGGCGCAGGCAACCCTATACGGATGAAGCGGGGCCCGCGCAGTTTCGAGGCGGACCGATATTGTAAATGCTTTTTACAGTCCGCGCGCGGCTCTGGCAGGCATTTTTGTTAAACGTTTGATTCTCCATCGGGCGAAAACGGGCATGGTTCTTGCTCATTTCCGATCCGGCCGCACTGTTTCCGTGGAGGACCGTCATGAACATTCGCGTCTGGACCGTAGCCGCATCTTTGGTCGCGGCGGCGTTCCTTTCGGCGGGTCCCGCTGGAGCGGCGCCGCTGATCAGCGGCTGCACGGACAACGGAAACGGCACGCAGACCTGCAACTTCTACGAGACGGACGCGAACGGCGCGCCTTCGGAAATTTCTTCGCCCGTGTTCAACGTCTTTGCCTCGACCACCGGATGGCACCTCGGCTACTCCGCCGTGGTCGACGCGGACCAGAAGACCTTGAGCGACATCATCGTCTGGAGTCCCGTGAACGGATCGAGCCTCGCCGAACAGGGCGTTCTCTATTCCTGCGATGACGGCAATCTCCCGAACAACTGCGACACGACCGGATTGACCCTGCTCGGCACCGGCTACGAAGACGTCAACGGCGATCTGCTTGGCGCGGGCAAGGCGCGGTTCACATTCGCGGGCGGGCCGGCCGGCCCCGACATCCTCAACATCTACAGCGGGCCGGAATTGCCCGAGCCGATCACGCTCTCGCTGTTCGGCGCGGGCCTGGCCGGCGCCGCAGCGCTGCGCCGGCGCAAGTCGGTCTGACGAATTACGCTCTGAGGGGGGCAGTGGAACGGCGGCCATCGTGCCGCCGTTTTCATTTGCGCGCCCGGTCACTCCGCGATCGGGATGATCAGCGAACGCCGCGCACCGCCGGAAACGGCTTTGGAGAGGTGTCCCTTGCCCTCCGTGTCTTCCGCCAGGATGATCTCGCCCGGGCCGATCACCCGGCTGACGCCGTCGCTCGTCGTGATTTCGACGGACCCTTCGAGGTTGACGATATACTGACGCCGGGGCGCGTTGTGCCAGCCGAGATCGTAGCTGCCGTCGGTCACGCGGAACGACACGCTCGAGACCCGCACGGGATCGGAGATCTTCCCGGTGGGGCCGCTGCGGGCCCAGTCTATGTCGAGCTCGCGGATGTGCGACTCGCCCTTGGCGTCGGCGTAGATGTTGAATATGCGCATCTCGGCTTCCTCTCTCGTCAGTTCCGCACGGCTTGCCGCGCGGACCTGCGCCGTGTTGGAGCGGCGACAGTAGGGCAGGCGGCCGCGCCGTGCCATCGCGACGCCGCGGCTGTCTGTCGCCGCCGGCCGAAACGCGACCCGCTGTCTCCGCTTGCGCATCGCGGCAGGCTAGAGGAGGCTGGCGCCGCGAATCCTGGGGAGAGATTCATGCGTCGCGCTGTCCTGCTAGCCGTTCTCAGCCTGTCCGTTGCCGGCCTTTCGGGCTGCGGGCGAAACGACGACACGCCGCGGGTCGTCACCAAAACGGAGAGCAACGGCACGCAATCCGTCACCGTCACCGACAATAAGGGCGCCACGGTCACCGTCGCCGGGGCGGGCGCGAGCGCGAACATGCCGGCCTACGCGCCGCTCTATCCGGGCGCTTCGGTCGAAACCACGGTCACGGCGCCGGGCAAGGGCGGCATGGTCGCGTTCAAGACCTCGGCCGCGCCGGACGCCGTCATCGCCTTCTACAAGAAGTCCGTCTCCGGCGCCGGATTCAAGGACACGCTGAACATGACGTCGGGAGACACGATGACCTACAGCGCGACGGACGAGAAAGGCGTGCACGCCCTCAATGTGGTCGCCTCGAAAGGCGACGACGGAACGCAGGTCCAGGTGACCTGGAACTGAGTGCTTAAACCGTTCCGGTCACGTAGCTGAACACGGTGCGCATCGGCGCGCACCAGACGTTCTCTCGCGCCAGATACTGCAGGATCGAGCGGTGCACGGCGATGCTCGTATCGCCTTCGCCTCTGCGTGCGGGCAGGACCTCGTGGAATACCAGGATCGCCCAGTGGCCCTTGTCGATGGCTTTCTGCACGTAGCGGCGCGCGAAATGAACATCGTCGACGTCGTAGGTGGGCTCGAAGCCGTTCAGGAAATAGCGCTGGCGCAGCGCCTCGCGCGGATCGTTGGGCGGCCCGTCCACGGTGCGCGCCGCGAGAAAGGTGGGCCGCAGATCCTCCAGATAGCGCTGGACGCGGCCAACGGTGGCACCCGGGCCCAATCCTTCGAAGCCGCAGGGATAGGCGTAGCTGCGCGGCTTGGGCCCGCCGAAATTCACGTCCAGATAGTGCTCGGCGGGAATAATCTGTTCCTGCATGAAGCGCTCGGCGGAGAATTCCTTGAGCATGCAGGGATGACTCATCGTGTGGTCGCCAATCTCGTGGCCCTGCTGCGACAGCGCCACCCAATCCGCGCGCCGCGCGTTCATGTTCTCGATGGTGAGGAAAAACGTCGCCTTGAGGCCGAGCTTGTCGAGCGCGGGAGCGACGTGGTCGAGCTGGCTTTCGCAGCCATCGTCATAGGTCAGGCTGACGGCGGCACGCGCGCCGTCCGGCCAGATCGTGCGCGCCTCGGCGGGCGCCACGAACATGCCGAGTCCGGCGGCACCGGCGCCGAGCGTGAAGGTCCGTCGCGACAGGCTTTGGAGACTCTTCATCTGCAATCCCAGGTTGGCTCGGCGTAAACGGCCGTCCAACAGGCTAGGCGTAAATTTTGATCATATTGTGCCGGCCGCTTCGCGATCTGTTCCGGCTCCGGTCCGACGCCCGGACGCGGCACCGCCTCCGCGCTGTTGGATAAGTTCGCTCCAAAACGGCGTTTCGTAAGGAGCGACCGCGGATTCGATTTGTAAATTCGCTCCAGGATTAAATTACTTATCCACACTGACATGTACGGCGTCTGGTTCCTAAGTCTGCCCGGCAGATAGTCGAGGAACGGATTCGATGTTGGAACGCCGCCGCGTGCCCGCCAGGGGCCGGCCCAAAGTACCCATCCGAAGTGCCCGTGAGACCAAACAGGCCAGGGATGCGATCTTGCGGGCATCCGTGCGGGGCCGACAGGCAGGCAAGCCTGTTCCCGCGACGGCCGTAGCGGTTGAAGCGAAGGTGCTTGTGGTTGGCCGCAAAGGTCTTCTTCCTGCCCGCCGCGTAGCTTGGCCATGGGGTGGGCATCGCACGGGAAAACCGGGCGGTGCCCGTTCCTTTTTCGGTGCCATTGCGCGCGCGATTGATATCGGCCGGTCGCCGTCCCATATAGGGAGCCATGCCCAAAACGGAATATCAGCGCGCGCCGCGAGCCGACTTCGTCCTTCCCTTCGATTTGCCCGATGTCGGCCTGCGCGGCCGTATCGTGCGGCTCGATCTGTCGTCGGCGCAGGCCCTGAGCGCGCACGAACTGCCCGAAGACGCCGCGCGCGTAGCCGGCGAGACCCTCGCTCTGGCGGCGATCCTCGGAACTTCGCTAAAGCTGGACGGAAGACTGACCGTGCAGACCAAGAGCGACGGACCGCTGGATCTCGTCGCCGCCGACTATTTCGGCTCGCGCGACGGCGCGCCGATCGGCATCCGCGGCTATGCAAGGGTCGACAAGACGCGGCTCGCCGAACTGACCGCGCCAGTTCCGTTCGAAACGCTTGCCGGCGACGGCGTCATGGCGATCACGATCGAGCCCCGCAAGGAAGGCAACACCTATCAGGGAATCGTCGAGCTCTCGCCCGCCGGCGTTGCGAGTTCGGCGGAGACATACTTCGCCCAGTCGGAACAGCTGCCGACCGTCGTGCGCCTCGCCGCCGTGCCCGTCTTCACGCCCGGCACCGCCGCGCCGTCCTGGCGTGCGGGCGGCATCATGTTGCAGGCGACGCCGGAAGGCCGCGGGCCGGAGGACGACTGGGAACGTCTGTCCTCGTTCCTCGCCACCGTCGAGGACATCGAGCTGGTCGATCTCGACCTGCCGGCCGAGACCCTGCTGTGGCGGCTGTTCCACGAGGACGAAACGCGCGTCCTGCCGTTCGAGCGCATCGAGTTCCGCTGTCGCTGCGACACCAGCCGGATTTCGGCCGTTCTCAAATCCTACGCGCCCAAAGAGCGCGAGGGGCTCGCCGACCCGGACGGCATCATCCGCGCGCGCTGCGAATTCTGCGGCAAGACGCACGAGATCGCGCAATCCGAGCTCGAGAGCGAACCCTAGGGCCAGTTGAGGAACTTCACGGCCAGCGCCTCGTAGGCGTCGGGCTTTTCCAGCGGACCGAAATGACTTGCGTCGGGAACGATGATCTCGCGCGCGCCCGGGATGGCGTGGGCGAGACTGTCGGTGTGCGCGCGCAGGATCATGTCGTGGTCGCCCGCGACGATCAGAGTCCGGGCGCGGATGCGGCCGAGTTCGGCGAGCGTATAGTGCGGCTCCGTCGTCACCATGTGGAGAATCTTGCTTTCCAGCACGGGAAAATGGCCCGGGTCCGGCGCCACGTTCTCGTAGAACGGACGGATCTGTTCGGCCAATGCATGCAGCGCGCGCGGATCGCGGTCCTTCGCAGCGATGCCGTCGAGATCGTAGTTGGCGCCGATGGCGATCAGGCGACGAATGCGTCCGGGATGCTTCATCGCCATGTCGAGACCGATGATCCCGCCGTCGCTCCAGCCGATCACGTCGGCCCGCGCGATGCCGAGCGAGTCCATGAGCTTGATCATGTCGTCGCCCATCAGCGCATAGCCGATCGGCGCCGCCGAATCCGTCGAGCGGCCCTGGCCGCGGCTGTCGACCGCGATCACGGTATGCGTCGATGCGAGCGCCGGCACGAAATAGTGCATCGTCTCGAGGAAGCCCATCGCGCCATGGAGAAGAAGAACCGGCGGGCCGCTGCCATAGGTCTCGCAATAGAGGCTGATGCCGTTGACCTTGGCGCGGCGGCTGCCGTGGAACTCGCCGGAGAGGGCGCGCCACGCATAGAAGCGCGGAATGCCGAAGTTCGATTTGTCGATCTGGTTGAAGCCGAAGATGGCGCCGGCGATCAAAACGACGACGATGCTGGTCGTGAGCAGGATGTAACGGCGCATGGCGGTATCCGAATCGCTCGCTTGCGAGCCTATGACCCAATAGGATCGCGGCTCAAGCAGCGGCGAGGTGAGGGTGACGGTTCTGGTCCTCGATGTCGATGGCGTCGTCGTGCTCGGACACCCGGGCGGCGGCCGCTGGGACAAGGACCTTTTCGACGATCTGCAAATCGCGCCGGAACGGTTGCAGGAACGCTTCTTTCGCCCGCACTGGCGGGCGATCGCGGAAGGTGAGGCGGACATGCTGCATATGCTTGCCCGCGTATGGCCTGAGCTGGACAGCCCCGCATCGCCGCGCGCCTTGGTTGACTACTGGTTCGCGAACGACAGCAGGTTGAACGACGGACTGCTCGACGAAGTGGGCGCGTGGCGCGCGCGCGGGAACAGGGCGTTTCTGGGAACCGTGCAGGAACATCATCGCGCGCGATATCTCTGGTCGACGTTGGGGCTGGGCGGCCATTTCGACGGAATGCTCTATTCGGCCGACCTCGGCGCGGCCAAACCGAAGGCGGCCTTCTTCGAGCGTGCGCAGGCGCGGCTTCCTGCTCGCACGGTCGGCGACGTCGTGTTCCTCGACGATTCCATCCGGAATGTCGAAGCCGCGGCGGCGTTCGGCTGGCGGGCGTGGCACTACGCGGCGCTGGACGATCTGCGCGCGGCACTGTCGGACGCGGGCTAGCTTTTCAGCGTGGCCCAGGGATTGAGGAACGTGTCGAGTTCGTTCCACCGCTCGACGGTCATATTGCGGCGGGCGCGACGCGCGACGATCTCGTGGCGGATGCCGTCGGGGTCGCTGAAGAAGATCGCGTAATAGTCTTCGGCATATTGCGGGTAGAGCGCCGGGTCGCTCGTTTCGATCCGCGCCGCACGCAACAGCCGCGCGATCCGGTCGACGGACGGCCTGTCCGCGACCTGGAGGCAGAGGTGATGCAGTCCGGGCGCGTAGGGATCGTGCACGCCGCCTTTGGCAGGGCGGATGCTGATCTGCATGACCTTGTTGAAGTAGTGGCGGTGCGGCGCGCCGCCGATCGGCGCATCGAGCGCGCGATAGTCGAGGATGCCGAACACGGTGTCGTAGAATGCGAGCGACCGCGCCATGTCGGAAACGCACAGATAGACATGGTCAAGACCGACCACCTCGGCGCGTTCGGGAAGAAGGCCGCTCACGCCGCCGCCTTCGTCAATACTCTGCTGAGGAACGCTTCGCACGCCCGCAGCTCGGAGAGCGCGACCCATTCGTCGGCCTTGTGGGCCTGGTCGATCGAGCCCGGGCCGCAGATCACGGCCGGAATGCCGGCGCGCTGAAAATGTCCCGCCTCGGTGCCGTAGGAAACCGCTTCGGCATGGTTGGCGCCCGTCAGCTCGAGCGCGGCGCGCACCGCCGGCGAGTTCTCGTCCATCACCAGACCCGGATAGGAACGGTGCAGCACCGTGTCGAGACGTGCCTCCGGCGCTCGGCGGCGATATTTCGCCAGTATCTCGCTTTCGGCCCGCGCCCGCACGCGGGCGATGATCGCCTCGGCGTCGCGGTCGGGCAGGGCGCGGTACTCCCAGGTGACGAGCGCGTCGCGGGCGAGAATGTTGGTGGCGGTTCCGCCTTCGATCATGTTCGCCTGAAGCGTCGTGTGCGGCGGATCGAAGCGCTGGTCCTGGTCGGCGCGCAATTCATCCCAGACCGATTCCAGCAGGCGCACGAACTCGCCTGCCATCATCACGGCGTTGGCGCCCTTTTCAGGCGCGCTCGAATGGCCTTCGCGGCCGTGACAGCGCGTGTGCAGGACGCCGCCCGCCTTGTGCGCGCCGACGACCTTCATCAGCGTCGGTTCGCCGACGATGACGAGCCCGGGCCTGATCTCGTTCGCGGCGAGGTCGCGCAGGAGTTCCTTGACGCCGTAGCAGCCGACTTCCTCGTCGTAGGACAGCGCGATGTGGACCGGCTTGTTCAGCTTGGTCGCGGCGATCTTCGGCGCCATCGCGAGCGCCACGCCGACGAAACCCTTCATGTCGCTGGCGCCGCGCCCGTACAATTTGTCCTCGCGCAGCTCCGGCTTGAAAGGATCGCTCGTCCAGTCCTGGCCGTCGACGGGCACCACATCGGTGTGTCCGGACAGCACGAATCCGCCCGGCTCGTCGGGGCCGAAGGTCGCGAAGACGTTGGCCTTCGTACCGGTTTCATCGAACGTCCTGCGGCAGCGTCCGCCGCTTTCCTCGAGCAGTCCCTGCGCGAAATCGATCAGGGCGAGGTTCGAGCCCCGGCTGGTCGTGTCGAAGGCGATGAGCTTCTTGACGAGCTCCAGCGGCGCGATCTGGGCGGACATGGCGTCAGCCGCCCATCGACGATGTCGGATGGCCGATCACGGACAGGAATTCGCCGCGCGTGATCTCGTTCGTCCGGAAGTCGCCAAGCATGGTCGAGGTCACCATTGTGACGCCGGTCTTGTGCACGCCGCGTGTCGTCATGCACTGGTGCGTCGCTTCGATAACGACCGCGACGCCGCGCGGTTCCAGAACGCGCTGGATGGTGTTGGCGATCTGCGCGTTCATCTTCTCCTGGACCTGGAGCCGTCGCGCATAGGCTTCGACGACGCGCGCCAGCTTGGAAATGCCGACGACCCGGTTGGTCGGAAGGTAGCCGACATGCGCCTTGCCGATGATCGGTGCCAGGTGATGCTCGCAATGGGACTCGAACCGGATGTCCTTGAGGACGATCATGTTGTCGTAGCCTTCGACCTCTTCGAAGGTGCGACGCATATAAGCCTCGGGGTCCTGATCGTAGCCGGAAAACCATTCTTCGAAGGCCTTGGCGACGCGGTGCGGGGTTTCGCGCAGTCCCTCACGGCTCGGGTCGTCCCCCGCCCAGCGCAGGAGGGTGCGGACGGCGGCTTCGGCTTCCTCGCGGCTGGGTTTGACGAGTTTGGGGGCGCGTTTCTTGGCTTTGGCTTTGGGCATAAAGGGGTCTCATGAGGGGATGGGGCGATTACGCCCATTTGGCCCCTCCGGATCAACCCACACAATAATAAGGTCAACCCTGCGCCGCGCTCAGGTCGGAACAGTTGACGCCGACAGAACGGCCGGTTCAGTGGATTTGGCGGATCTCGTGGGGGCTCTCGAGCAGGAACGGCGGTATCTCGGCTTCGAACGCCTCGCCCGTGCTGCTGCGCATCTGATACTTGCCCGACATGCAGCCGGACGCGGTGGGCAGCGGGCAGCCGCTGGTGTACTGAAACTTCTGGCCCGGCGCGATGACCGGTTGCGCACCGACGACACCGGGTCCGCGAACTTCCTGCACGCGACCTGTCCCATCGACGATCTGCCAGTAGCGAGAGAGCAGCTGAACGGTCTCGGGACCGGTGTTCTCGATCGTCACGGTGTAAGACCAAAGATAGCGCTGCTCGTCCGGATCGGATTGATCGTCGAGAAACGCCGGCTTGACGGCGACGCGAATGTTTCGAGTGGAGCGTTCGTACATAGGTAAATTATTGGGAGCGAACACGGCCAAAGCAAGGCGTTCACAGAACTGCTGCCGTCAGACGTCGGCTACTGTGGCTCCACCGACACGTCGGTCTTCACGGAGTTGGCTATGAAGCATTCCTCGTGGGATTTGTGATGGATTTCCGCGAGAATCGCCGAATCGACCGTCGTTCCCGACGCAAATTTGATCCGCGGGCGAAGTGTGACACGAGATACCCACAACTTTCCGTTGGCGCCCTTTTCCATGATGCCGACTGCGTCATCCTCGTAAGAATCGACGACCAGCCGCTTGCGCGCGCACAGTGCCAGGAATGTGAGCATGTGACAGGAGCACAGCGATCCGACGAACGCCTCCTCCGGATCGACGCGATCGATGTCGCCTTTGAACGCCGGCGCGGCCGAGGCGGGCACGACGATCGCACCGCTGTTGAAGCTGACTTCGTGCGCGCGGTTGTAGGTGTCGTAGAGAAAGTCTGCGCTGGTGCGCTTCCAACGGACCGATGCGTGATGTTCGCTCATGCTGCGGCCAATGCCTGTTCGAGGTCTTCGCAAAGATCGGCCGGGTCTTCCAACCCGACGGACAGACGTACAAGTCCCGATGTGACGCCCAGTTCGGCGCGCGCCGCAGGCGTCAATTTTTGATGCGTCGTCGTCTCGGGATGCGTGATCAGACTCTTGGCGTCGCCCAGATTGTTGGAGATGTCTATCACCTTGAGCGCGTTGGCGAGCCTGAAGGCCGCGGCTTTGCCGCCGGCGATCTCGAACGTGACCACGCCGCCTCCGCCTTCCATCTGGGAGCGCGCGAGGTTGTGCTGGGGGTGGTCGGGCCGGAAAGGGTAGAGCACGCGGGTCACCTTGCTCTGCCGGGCGAGGAATTCGGCAACCGTGGTCGCGCCTTCGCAATGCGCGCGCATGCGAAGGTCCAGCGTTTCGAGACTCTTCAGGTGAAGCCAAGCGTTGAACGGACTGATCGACGGTCCGGTATTGCGGATGAAAGTTTGCAGATGGTCTCTGAGAAAATCTTCCTTGCAGAGTATCACGCCGCCGAGCGCACGTCCTTGTCCGTCGATGTATTTGGTGGATGAGTGGACGACGATGTCCGCGCCGAATTCGAACGGCCGCTGCAGGGCGGGCGTGGCGAACGCGTTGTCGACGATCAGGCGCGCGCCGCCCGCATGCGCGATCTTCGCGACGGCTTTCAGATCGACGATCGCCAGGGTCGGATTGCTCGGCGTCTCCAGGAACAGCAGCCTGGTCTGCGGCCGCATCGCCGACTGCCACTGATCGACGTCGCCGCCGTCGACAAGCGTCTGCGCGATGCCGAAACGCGGCAGGATCTCTTCGATCACGTGCCGGCACGAACCGAACATCGCCTTCGCCGCCACGACGTGATCGCCGGCGCGCAAGGCGCAGAGCAGAGAGGCGGTGACGGCCGCCATGCCGCTCGCCGTCGCGCGCGCCACGGGCGCGCCTTCGAGCGCGGCCATCCGCTGCTCGAACATCGTGACGGTGGGATTGCCGAAGCGGCTGTACTGGTAGCCCGCCGACTCGCCGGTAAAACGGGCTTCGGCCTCCTCGGCCGCCTCATAGGCATATCCCGACGTAAGGAAGAGGGCCTCGGAAGTCTCCTGAAACGACGTGCGCAAGGTACCGCCCCGCACGGCAAGCGTGCGGGTGCGCCATTTCCCGGGCTTTTTGTTCGTCGCCATGCAGTTTTGTTGCGCGCTTGCTGGCAGGGGTCAAGTTTCTTAAGGTCGCGCCGCGTCGAGGCAGCCATGACAAAAATGAACACCATCAGCCACCACACCGCCCTTATCTACGTCATGGTCCTGATTTCGGCCGCGGACGGCTCGATGAGCGAGTCCGAGCTTCGCATCATCGGAGAGCTGACCAAGAGCCTGCCGGTGTTCCAGGACTTCGATCACAGCCGCCTCCTGTCGATCTGCCAGGAGTGCGCCCAGATCCTGCAGGAGCCCGACGGCGCCGATGCCGTGCTCGGCCTCGTCGATGACGGACTTCCCGACATCCTGCACGAAACCGCCTATTGGGTAGCCCTCGAAGTAGCGCTCGCGGACCGGCGCATCGCGCTCGAGGAATTGCGCGTGCTCGACGCGATCCGCCGGCTGCTCGAAATCGACAAGCTCACCGCCGCCGCCATCGAGCGCGGCGCGCGCGCAAAGTATCAGGTCGCGTGAAGCGGCTTCTGCTGCTGCGGCACGCAAAGACGGTTCCAGCGGGACAAGGAATCGACGATCACGAACGCGCGCTCATGACGCGTGGGCGCGAAGATGCTCCAGCGATGGGAAAGTACATGGCCCGGGAAAAATATCTGCCCGATCTCATCTTGTCCTCGACCGCGCGGCGCACGGTCGAGACGACCGATCTCGTCGCCGAGCGCCTGCCCAAAACGCGTCCGGTAGAACATGTCGAGACGCTCTATCTCGCGGAGGCGAGCGAAATTCTCTCCATCGTCCGCGCGGTAAGCGACACGGTCAAGACGCTCATGGTCGTGGGGCACAATCCGGGCATGGAACAGCTGGCCGCGTTGCTCTCGCGCGCGCCGGTCAGACGCAAGGAACGCGATCGCTTCGACCTGATCGAAGAGAAGTTTCCGACGGGGGCGCTGGCCGTTCTCGATTTCAACATTTCGCGCTGGCGCGACGTCGCTCCAGGCCAAGGGGAGCTGACCGACTTTGTCCGTCCCCGCGACCTCTGAACCGCCGAAACTCGACGAGCTGACCGCGCGCATCCGCGGCGCGTTGCGCGCCCTGCCGTTCACGACGGCGAGTCTGGAGACCTACGGCGAGGACAATCTCATCGTCGTGCTGGACGACAAGTGGATCGTGCGGTTTCCCCGCAACGACGACTACCGGGCCCGGTTCTCCGCGGAGCTGAATCTGCTGGATGTGCTCGGCCCGTTGTCCGAGCTCTCCGTTCCCCGCTATGAGCATGTCTCGCCGGACAAGAGCTTCGGCGCCTACCGCCGCATACCGGGATCGGAACTGACGCCCGCGCGCTTCGCGGCATTGTCCGAAAGCGAACGAAAGGATGCACTGACTTCGTTGGGCGAATTTCTGTCCACGCTGCACGCGCTGCCGCCGCGGCTGATAGCCCAGCCCGACGGCACGATCGCGCGCACCTGGTCTGGCGAGCAGTTTGCCGCGCTCTATCGCGGGATGCGGCGCGCGAAGATCGCGCGCGTGGTTCCGCCGGCCGCCCTCGAACGTTTCGATGCGTTTCACGACGTGTTCGAGAACAGCCAACAGGGTCCGTCGCGCCTCGTCCATGACGACATCAGCGACGACCACATCCTCGTCGATGCCGGACGCATCAGCGGGATCATCGACTTTTCCGACGCGTCGTTCGGCGACCCGGCCATCGATTTCGCCTTCTTCTGGAGGCTCGGCGAAGATTCGCTCGATGCCGTGCTGCGCGCTTACAGATTCGCGGCCGAGGACCCCACGCTGAAGGTGCGGTCGCACTGGACCTTTGTGCGCTACATGATCAACCAGCTGGCTTACGGCGCGCGGGCGAAATGGGGTCTGACCCCCACACAGGTGCTCGACGAGTTGGAGCCCCACCTGAAGAAGCTGGGCTTCTAGGATAATCCCAGCCGCTGGAACTGTTCCTCCGGCGCATCCACGGCCTTCATCGCGCCGCGCAGCCTGGCCGCTAGGTCCTTCTCCAGCGCGGTCCCGGCGAGGTTGTTCTCCTCGTCCGGATCGTCCCCGACATTATAGAGGTGGTTGCCCGAGAAGCGCGCCATCGCCCAGAAGGGAACCGGATCGCTTTCGTCCCAGGTCTGGCGAATGACCGGCACTTTGCTCCCGGGCATGCGATCGAGCCGGGCGCGCTCGTCCGGCAGGGGCATCTCCTGTTCGCGGCTGAGAAAGTGCGTCGGCATCGTCGACCAGCGGTTCGACCAGGCGCCAAGCGGCCGGTTCTTGTCGGCGGGCGCGCGCGCATATTTCAACGTGCCGTCTATGTAGTGAACCTCGCGTCCCCACACGCCGGCGAGCAGCCAGTCGCGCACCGAGCGGGCTTTGCCGCCGAGCAACGGAAGCAGCGACCGGCCGTGCGTGCGCTGACGTATCGTGCCTTCGATCCCGAACAGGTCGGCGAGCGTGGCAAAAACGTCCACGCTCGTCGTCAGCGCATCGTTCGTGCCCGGTGCGATCCCGGGCGCCGCGATCATGAGAGGAAGTCGCGCGATGATGTCGTACATCGGAACGCCGGGCTTCCCCCAAATATCCTTTTCGCCGAGATAGTGACCGTGGTCCGTGCACAAGACGACCATCGTGTCATTCCACAGGTTCTTCTCGTCGATCTTGTCCAGCACGCGGCCGAGCCAATGGTCGATCATCGTCAGCTTGGCGCCGTAGCGCGCGCGTATCTGCCGTCCCTCGCGCGCGCTCATCACTCCGCGCGCCACAATGCCGGCGCCGTAGGGTGGCCAGATCAGCGGCGGTCCGTCCCAGTCCGGATCGTAGCGCTTGATGTACGCGTCCGGCGTGTCGAACGGCTCGTGCGGATCGAATTCGTCGACGAAGAGGAAGAACCGGTTATGCACACCCGCGTTGTCGGACAGCCAGTTGGCGGCCGCCTGCATGGTGCGCGGTCCCGGAAAATCGGCTTCCCCTTTGAAATAGCCGCGCGAGTTGTCGTAGGGCATGTGCCGCTTGGGGCCGAACATGGGCGTTCCGGCCCAACTCGGATCGGGTCGCGTCTTCCAGGCATCGCCTTCATGGCCGCGCTGATAATCCCAGGCCGTGAAGTCGACGTGATAGTTTTCGCCGCCCGTTTCGAACAGATGTGGGTGGTCGCTGATGAGCTGGGACACGACGCCAGCGCGGCGCAACGGATAGGTAATCGCATCTTCCCAGAGCTCGACCGAGCCCCAGGGCCGCCACAGAAAATCCCACGCCCCGCACAGAATATCGTGCCGGGCGGGCATGCAGGGAAGCGACGCCGCATAATGCCTGGTGAAACGGACGGACCGCTGCGCCAGCCGGTCGAGGTTCGGCGTCGCGAACTCGCGGCCGCCATAGCTTCCCAGCATGTGCCGGTTCAGGCTGTCGAGAAGGATGACGATGGCGTTCTTGGCAAGCGGCGTGCTTGTCATTTCGCGTGGCTTCGCTCGGCCAGCGCCAGCGTTTTCCACCCGAAGGCGACTTCGGGAACCATGTCGCCCATCATTCTTGCCCGGCGCTCCGCCACGACGCGTCCGCCCATCGTCTCATAGAAGAAGCGGGCATTGTTTTGTGCATGGGCCCAGATCACGCACGACGTGCACCCGCGCTGGCGCATCGTCGCGAAGGCGGCCTCGAGCAAGGTGCGGCCGGTGCCGCGGCCGAAATAGGCCGGGTCCACGTAGAGCGTGTAGACCTCGCCGTCATAGCCGAGCGCCCGGTCGCGGGCGGGACCCAGGCTCGCCATTCCCACCAGCCCCATCTCGGCGTCTTCAGCCACGAGTACGGTTTCGCGCCGTTGGTTGCCGATGGTGGACAGCCAGCGCGCCGTCTGGCCCTTGGGTGTCATCGAGCACAGCAAGGCGCTCGAAAGAACCGCCGGATAGGTATCGTGCCAGGACTCGATGTAGATGCGCGCCACCTCGGCGGCATCTTCAGGCCGCGCAACTCTGATGGTGAGCGCGAGATCGTCCATGGACAAAGCTTCGCGCATCGATTTACGCGGGGCAAGCAGGAAATTGGCGGCTGCAGGGTCTTCCCCCCGCCGATGTCGGCGCCCGATTTCCGCCGTAGTTGGAACCGCCGGCACCGCACGCACACCCGGAAGCTGCGGCGTGCGACGCGGTCTTGGCGCAGCACGCGAATCTGCCGACCGAATCCGAATATGGCGCGGGCATGCGTCGAGTGCAAAACAGACGCGACGCTCATCCGGGACTCCTTTTCGTCCGTAGCGGCGGCGTCCGTCCGTTCATCTTCGTGGCGGAATTGAGATCGGGTGCGGCCAGAAAGTCACGAGATATGTTTTGGAAAATTCTCGAAGCAGCGTACACTTGTTGCAAATCAGCCGGGCAGGCGCTGGAGATAGCGTGTTGGCTGCACAATTTTTGACAGGAGAGGGAGCTCAAGGGGGCGTTCGCGCAGATTTTGCGCGGATGAACGCGTCTACGTATGGCATGCAGGTGTGAACAGGTATGAAATGTTTATTCAGCTTTCGTTTATTTCCGGGTGGGAAAATCGAGGCTGTGAAACGGTAACGTGGGGTTCAACGGTCTTGTCAGATCCGCAAACGATCACGATCTCTAATCGTGGAGGTTGCGCGATCAACAGTTAGGAGTCAGCGGTTATGAGCACGCTCGACGTCTTCGACATTTTTTCCCGCGACTATGCGCGAGAAAAATTTGAAACCATGTCCCTGCGCGATTGGCTACTGGCCGCGCGCGACAACCGGATGCTCTACGCCACGCCTCCCGAGCGCATGGTCGAAGCCATCGGCGAAGCCGAGTTGGTCGACACCGCCCAGGATACGCGCCTCAGCCGCCTGTTCTTCAATCGCACGATCAAGACCTACCGGGCCTTCGAAGGCTTCTACGGAATGGAAGACACGATCGAACGGATCGTGGGCTATTTCAAACATGCTGCGCAGGGTCTCGAAGAGAAGCGCCAGATTCTTTACCTCCTCGGGCCTGTCGGCGGTGGAAAATCCTCTCTTGCTGAACGTCTCAAGGACCTGATGGAGGTCCACCCCATCTACGTGCTCAAGGCGGGCGACACGATCAGTCCGGTTTTTGAATCGCCGCTCGGCCTGTTTCGCTCTGCCGAACTCGCCAATCTGCTCGCCGAGCGCTACGGCATCGAACGCCACCGCGTCGGCGGCGTGATGAGCCCGTGGGCCGTCAAGCGGCTGGACGAATTCGGCGGCGACATTTCGCGCTTCGAAGTGGCGAAGATCTTTCCCTCCAAGCTGCGCCAATACGCGATCGCCAAGACCGAGCCCGGCGACGAAAACAACCAGGATATCTCCGCGCTCGTCGGCAAGGTCGACATCCGCAAGCTCGAGCATTTCAGCCAGAACGATCCGGACGCCTACGCCTTCTCGGGCGGGTTGTGCCGCGCGAACCAGGGCCTGCTCGAATTCGTCGAAATGTTCAAGGCGCCGATCAAGGTGCTTCACCCTCTGCTGACCGCGACCCAGGAAGGCAACTATATCGGTACCGAAACGCTCGGCCCGATCCCGTTCAACGGCACCATCCTCGCGCATTCCAACGAAGCCGAATGGACGGTCTTCAAGAACAACCGCAACAACGAAGCCTTCCTCGACCGCATCTGCGTCGTCACCGTGCCCTACTGCCTGCGCGTCACCGAGGAGACCGCGATCTACAAGAAGCTGCTCGACGCCTCGAACCTCGGAAGCGCACCGACCGCGCCCGAGACGCTCGAGATGCTGGCCAAGTTCTGCGTTTCCACGCGCCTCAAGGAACATGAGAATTCGAACATCGTCTCCAAGATGCGCGTTTATGACGGCGAAAAGCTGAAGGACACCGATCCGAAGGCCAAGACCCTGCAGGAATACAAGGACATGGCGGGCGTCGATGAAGGTATGACCGGAATCTCGACGCGCTTCGCGTACAAGACCTTGTCCGAAACCTTCAACTACGACGTGACCGAAGTCGCCGCCGATCCGGTCCATATGATGTATGTGCTCGAACAAGCCATCAAGCGCGAGCAGTTTCCCGACGAGACGGAGAAGAAGTACCTCGACTTCATCAAGTCCGAGCTGGCGCCGCGCTACGCCGAATTCATTGGCAAGGAGATCCAGAAGGCTTATCTGGAGTCCTACGGCGAATACGGCCAGAACCTGTTCGACCGTTACATCGCCTATGCCGACGCCTGGATCGAGGACCAGGACTATAAGGACGCCGACACCGGCCAGCTGCTCGATCGCGGCGCGCTCGACAACGAGCTCTCCAAGATCGAAAAACCCGCCGGCATCGCCAATCCGAAGGACTTCCGCAACGAGGTCGTGAAGTTCGCGCTGCGCTACCGTGCCCAGCATGACGGAAAGAATCCGTCCTGGACCGCCTACGAGAAGATCCGGTCGGTCATCGAAAAGCGCATGTTCACGCAAGTCGAAGATCTGCTGCCGGTGATCTCGTTCGAATCCAAGAAGGACAGCGACACGCAGACCAAGCACAACGAGTTCATCAAGCGCATGCTGACGCGCGGCTACACACCGAGACAAGTGCGCCGGCTCGTCGAGTGGTACATGCGCGTGAACAAGGCGGGGTAAGCAGACGTGTCGTCATGACTCACTTCATCGACCGTCGCCTCAACCCCAAGGGCAAGAGCCTGCCCAATCGCCAGCGTTTCCTGAACCGGGCTCGGACCCAGATCCGGGAAGCGGTGCAGAAATCGCTGAAGGACGCGGCCGTCGCCGATATCGGCAAGGAGCGCAAAATCAAGATCTCCGCCAAGGGAACGAGCGAACCTCGCTTCCGGCTCGACCCGCGCGCCTCCGGCGAACGCGATTTCGTTCTTCCGGGCAACAAGGAGTTCATGCCCGGCGACCAGATCGAGAAGCCCAAATCGGGCGCGGGACAGAGCGGCAAACAGGCCGCGGACTCCGGCGACGGCGAGGACGATTTCGAATTCACGATGACCCAGGACGAGATCCTCGACATTTTCTTCGAGGACCTGGAGTTGCCCAACCTGGTGCGCACGACGCTGAAGGAAACGCCGAACAAGGTCTGGAAGCGCGCGGGCATCACCACGTCCGGTTCGCCGACGCAGATCAATCTCGTGCGCACCATGCGAAACTCTTTCGGGCGCCGGCTGGCACTGCACCGTCCCACGATGAAGGACATCGAGGCGCTTCAAGCCCTGCTTGACGCCGCCGAAACGGAAACGCCGGTCGACAGCGACAAGATCGCCGCGCTCAAGGACCGCCTCGCGCGGGCGAACGCCAAGCGCAAATGGGTCGGCTTCATCGATCCGATCGACGTGCGCTTCAACTCCTTCACCGAGCAGCCGGTGCCAACGAGCCAGGCCGTGATGTTCTGCCTGATGGACGTGTCGGGCTCGATGGGCGAACGCGAGAAGGATCTCGCGAAGCGATTTTACATGCTTCTGCACCTGTTCCTGAAGCGCCGGTACAAGAAAGTCGACGTCGTCTTCATCCGTCACACGCACGACGCGCAGGAGGTCGACGAGCAGGAATTCTTCTATTCGCGCCAGTCGGGTGGCACTATCGTATCGACGGCGCTGGACAAGATGCTCGAAATCCAGAAGAGCCGTTACGCCACGTCCGACTGGAACATCTACGCCGCCCAGGCGAGCGACGGCTACACGCAGTCGGGCGATGCGCGCCACTGCGTCGACCTGCTGAACACCCAGGTCATGCCGCTTTGTCAGTATTACGCCTATATCGAGATTCTCGACGAACGCGAGATGGAGGTATTCGCCTCGGAAGATTCGGGCGCCGAGCTGTGGCGCGCCTACCGCACCGTGGCGGAGGAGTGGCCGAACTTCGCGACCAAGCGCATCGCGAAACCGTCCGACATCTTCCCGGTGTTTCACGAGCTGTTCAAGAAATCGGAGAAAGCGGCGTCATGACCACGCCCCTCTTCACGGAACCGGAATGGGACTTCCAGACGCTCGACCGCACATACAAGGCGATCGAGGACATCGCGCTGAACGATCTGAAACTGGACGTCTACCCCAACCAGATCGAGATCATTTCGTCCGAGCAGATGCTCGATGCCTATTCTTCGATCGGTATGCCGCTGATGTACAACCACTGGTCTTTCGGCAAGCTGTTCGCGCGGGAAGAAACGCTTTATCGCGCCGGCTACAGCGCACTCGCCTACGAGATCGTGATCAATTCGAGCCCGTGCATTTCGTATCTGCTCGAAGAGAACACGATGACGATGCAGGCGCTGGTCATGGCCCATGCCGCTTTCGGCCACAACCACTTTTTCAAGAACAACTACCTGTTCCGGCAGTGGACCAATGCCGAAGGCATCATGGACTATCTCGCCTTCGCCAAGAAATACATCGTCGCCTGCGAGGAGCGACACGGAAGAGACGAAGTGGAGGCGACGCTCGATTCCGCCCACGCGCTGATGGACCAGGGCGTCTTCCGCTACCGCCGCCCGCCCAAGCCGTCGAAGGAGCGCGTGCTCGAAAAGCGCCGCCGGCGCGCGCAGTACGACGAGGAAGCCTATAACGAGCTGTGGCGCACGCTGCCCGCCGGCGTCGAACCGCCGAGCGCGCCGCCGGTGCAGGATCCGGAAGACGAGTTCAGCGGCGAAATGAAGTTGCCGGAGGAAAACCTCCTGTACTTCATCGAAAAGAACTCGCCGTCACTCAAGGCCTGGCAGCGCGAGACGCTGCGCATCGTGCGGAACCTGTCGCAATACTTCTATCCCCAGCGCCAGCTGAAGGTCATGAACGAAGGCTGCGCCACCTTCGTCCACTACACGATCATGAACATCCTGTTCGATCGCGGGCTCATCACGGAAGGCTCGTGGCTCGAATTCATGCACAGCCATACCAGCGTCGTGTTCCAGCCGGATTACAACGACCGGCGCTACAGCGGGTTCAATCCTTACGCCCTGGGCTACGGGATGATGGCCGACATCCGCCGCGTCTGCGAGAACCCGACGCCGGAAGATCGCGACTGGTTTCCGGAATTCGCCGGATCGGGAGACTGGATCGGGACGCTGAAGGATGCCTGGGCGAACTACCGCGACGAAAGCTTCATCCAGCAGTTCCTGTCGCCGAAGCTGATGCGCGATTTCCGCCTATTTGCGCTCTTCGACAAAGCCGACGAGGGCGCCTACAAGGTTTCAGCCATACACAATGAGAGCGGCTACCGCGCCGTCCGCTCCATGCTCGCGAGCCAGTACGACGCCGGTGCGTCCGATCCCAACATCCAGGTCACGGGTGCAGATCTCAAGGGCAATCGTACCCTTCATCTGTCGCACAGCATGCATCGCGGCGTTCCGCTCCATAATCAGACCAAGGAACTTGTCCTCGCGCACGTCGAGCGCCTCTGGGGCCACGACGTCAAGCTCGAGGAACAAGCGGCCTAGGCCGCTTGTTCCGTTAGCTGGACTGCGTGTCCTGGCCGGGATGCGCCGCGACCGTCACATTGGTCATGGTCGCCGTCGTGTCCGGCGATGCCGGCAGCGCCTGGGGCCAGGTCACTTCCATCAGAAGCAACGCCGCCGCCGCGATCACGGTCCACGTGAAAGCCTTCGCGCCATATGCTTCGCCGTCTGTATAAGTCGTCATTGCCCACTCCATCATTGAGGCCGGTGCGCACCGATAGATGCGCCATGTCCGTCCACACGCCTGAAATGGGGTGTCGGTGGGAGTTCACAATAGTGAAATTGCTGCATTGCGAGGTGGGCGGGGCATGCAGAATTAGCATGCATCCGAACCTTGTCGAACGCGCATCGCGTCCCCATGTCCCTGGACGCAGCCTTCAAAGCCGCCGCGCGGCGTGCCACGCTCCCACCTGGACGACAGGGAGAGACGCGATGGCAAGGCGAACGTTGGAAACCGGCACCAAGGATCTACTGGCCCATATCGAGGACGGGGTCGGGGTCGTTACGATGAACCGGCCCGAGCGGCGCAACGCGATGTCCGGCGGGATGCTGACGGCCATGGCGGCCGCGCTGGCGTCGTTCGAGACCGATCCGGAGGTCGCCTGCATCGTGTTGACCGGAGCCGGCGGCGCCTTTTGCGCCGGCGGCGACGTGAAGGGGATGGCCGACGGAACGGGCGGCGGCTCGACGGCGGCGGCCGGGACGGACCTTGACAGCCGCATCCATGCGCAGCGCATCAGCCAGCGCGCCACGGCCGGCAAGCTCTTCAAGATGCCCAAGCCCACAATCGCGTCGCTGCCCGGCGCGGCGGCCGGCGCGGGATTTTCGCTGGCGCTGGCCTGCGATCTGCGGATCGCGTCGGACAAAGCCGTGATGACGACAGCCTTCGCCAAGGTCGGATTTTCGGGCGACTATGGCGGAACCTATTTTCTCAGCCAGCTCGTAGGGTCCGCCAAGGCGCGCGAGCTCTATTATCTGTCCGACCGCATCGACATGGGGGAGGCGCAGCGGCTCGGGCTGGTGAATTTCGTCGTGCCGGCGGAACGTCTCGAGACCGACACGATGCTGCTCGCGCACCGCCTCGCCAAGGGGCCGCGCGTCGCCTATCGCTATATGAAGGAGAACATCAACCGCGCGGTGTCCGGTGCGGACGTCGACGACTGTCTCGACCTCGAAGCGACGCACCATATCCACACCGGCTTCACGGAGGATCATCGCGAAGCGGCAAAGGCCTTCGTCGAAAAGCGCGAACCGGTGTTCAAAGGGCGATAGGGGCGAAATCGGGGGCTGTCATGTGGAGAATTGCGGGAGGCGTCGTCGTCGGCGCGGTCGTATGGTGCCTAGGTGTCGCGGCGCTGGCATTTGTGCTGCGCGCGGCATGGCCGGAGATGGCCGCCATCCGCGACATGACGCTGCTGACGGTGCCGATGCTGTTCACGCGCCTTGCCGTCAGCGCGCTCAGTTCCGCCGCGGGCGGCTTCGGCGCGAGTGTAGCGAGCGGGGAAAAGCGCTGGGCGGCGATTGGCTCGGGTTTACTCTTGCTGCTCGTGTTCGTTCCGTATCACGCAACGATCTGGCACAATTTTCCGGTCTGGTACCACCTGACGTTCTTCGTCTCGCTGCCGCTGCTGGCGGCGCTCGGCGGCGCGCTCAGCGGGCCGCGCTAGGCGGCAACCGCTTCGACGATGCGCGATGTCGGAAAGATCGCGGTCATGGTCGTGCCGGCATTCGGCGTGCTGTCGACGCGCAACGTGCCGTCGTGAAGCTCGATGAGCGACTTGGAGATCGGCAAGCCCAGTCCCGTGCCCTGATGCTTGCGCGAGAGCGCGGAATCGACCTGGCCGAAGGCGGACAGCGCGACCGCGATGTCCGCCTGGTTCATGCCGATGCCGGTATCGCTGACCGACAAGGCGATTCCGTCTGAAACGCGACGCGCCTTGAGCGTGATCCGGCCGCCGGCTGGCGTGAATTTCACCGCGTTGGAGAGGAAATTGAGCAGAACCTGTTTGAGCGCGCGTTCGTCGCAGCGTAGCAGTGGAAGACGCGGTTCGATATCGGTCGCCAGATGGACCTGGTTCTTTTCCGCGCGGCTGCGCACGAGCGTCAGGCATTCGTCGATGACGCTGCGCACGGCGACCTCGCTTTCGCGCAGTTCCATTTTGCCGGATTCGAGCTTCGACAGATCGAGGATGTCGTTGATCAGATCGAGCAGGTGCCGGCCGCTCGCGAAGATGTCCTTGGCGTAGTCGGCGTACCGCTTCATCCCGATCGGGCCGAACATCTCGTCCTTGATCACCTCCGCGAAGCCGATGATGGCGTTGAGCGGCGTGCGGAGCTCGTGGCTCATGTTGGCCAGGAACTCGGTCTTGGTGCGGTTGGCGTACTCGGCCGCCTCCTTGCTCTTGATCAGTTCCTCTTCCATCCGCTTGCGGCGCGTGATGTCGCTCAGCCAGGACAGGGATGCGGGCTGGCCGTCCCAGTTGACCAGCGCGGCCGCAGTTTCGACCCAGACGATCGAACCGTCCGGCCGCTGCAAGCGGAATTCGTAATGCGAAACGGTTTCCTCGCCAGCCAGCCGCCGCCGCAGATGCTCCTGCACGATGGCGCGGTCGTCGGGATAGACCGCACCGGTGTTTTCGGCGTTGCGCCCGGCTTTCGTTTCCTCGTCCGTGTAGGCGGACAATTCGCGCACGGACGGGAAGCCCATCATGTGGGCGAATGCGTCGTTGATGTAGAGCACTTCGGATCGGGTCCGCACGATGATGCCCTGCGCCGAACCTTCGACCACGCGCCGCAGCTGGTTTTCGGTCCGCCGCGCGTGCTCGACTTCGTCCGGCTGGAAGGCGACGCGGAGCGTCTCGCCGTTTTCGCTCGAGAGCGTGGCGTTGACCTTCGACCAGCGGCCTTGGGCGCGCGCCCAGCGCAGCGTGATCGTCTGTTCGCGCCGGCCGCCGTTCAGGGCCCATTGCGCGCACCAGAGGAAAAAGTCGTAGTCGTCGGGATGGACGTGGCCAGCAAGGGACTCGCCTTCGGCGATGTCGCTGGCAAAGCGTTCGCTTTGCTGTGTACTGCCGACGCTGAGGACGACGGCGCTGCAGTCGAGAACGATCTCGACGCTTCCGGCCTGGCCGTGCTGGATTTGACGCTCGTCCGACACTCGTTTCCCCACCCACGGATGCGGCGCGCGTGATGGCTTCCGCCCGTGCGCCGCTTTCCGTGCTTGCCCTAAAGATAGGCGCGGGCGGTTAAGAGTGAATTACGTCATCGGCTGCGAAAGACTTTGTTAGGAATTGGGACAACGTCGCGCGTCGCCGCTTCGCGAATAGGCGGTGCGAAATGCCCATCCTGAGTAGATTGAAGGAGAACCGGCGCGTGCCGGGTTACTCGTTGCCGGAGAGCATCAGCGTCGGCACGCCGCCGGTGCCGTTGCGCACCGTGAACACCGATGTTCCAGGCTTCCGGCCCTTCCGCACTTCGGACACGTCTATGCCGGCCGCCGCGATTCTGGCCCTTGCGGAGTCGGGATCCTTCACGCGCCAGGCGAGACCGCCGAAGCTGTCGGGTGCATCGCCAGGAGGCGACTTCAGGCTGGCGCCGATTTCGACCACGGCCGCGCCGCAGCGGAAGAAGAGTTGCCGTGCGCCCCATTGCTCGTTGGACCGGTCGAGACGGAGATCAAGCCCGAGCCTGCCGCCATAGAGCGCGACGGCGCGTTCCGGATTGGCGGTGTGGACGACGATGTGATCAAGCGTCCCGACCGCTGCGTCCTGCGCGACCGCCGGCGGTGCGACCGGCCACGGCGTCGCTCCCGGTTTGTGTTCGACCAGGAACAAGGCGACGCCATTGGCGCTTCGGCGCTTCATCACGGCAACCTCCCAACTGCGCTCATCGCCGTGCAGGTTCTTGGTGCGGGTCGTATGGCGCGGCAGAAAGTTCAGTCCGCGCCGCTCGTAGAGACGCGTCGCCGCGTCGAGATCAGGAACGGAAAAGCCCAGGCCCCAGATCGCGTCTCCGAAACGCTCCATCTCGGCGCGGGCATTGTCGGCTTCGGGGCCCGTGCCCATCGCCCCAATGACGTCCAGCGCCATGCCCGGAAACTGGAACCAGGCGTGACAGCCGCCCGGCATGAAGCCGCGCCAGTTCGGCGCGCGCCCGAAGATCGTCTCGTAGTTCCGCACGGTCGCGTCGAAGTCGCGCGCCATGATCGCAATATGGTCGATGCCGGTGATCATGGCGCGAGTGTAGCGCCGATCCGCCGCGTTCCGCGAGTGGCCCTCGCCCTTCGACGGGCTCAGCGTGAGGGCCAGTTCTTAGTCCTCGTCCTCAGCCCGTCGAAGGATGGGGCAGGCGCGAACGACTACCCCACCACCGGCTTGTCGTTGATGCGGGCGAAGAACTTCTGGCTCTGCTCGCCGCCCTGATTGTAGTGCTTGGCGTTGGTAAAGTCGGTGATCTTGGCCCAGTTGGCGGCCACATCGTCGGCCGTCGCATTGTGGCCGAGGTTGATGCCGTCGGTTTCGACCAGCTGCGCCGCGGCGAAGACGCCGGCCGCGGCCGTCAGGATCGTGCCGGTCGGCGCATCCTCGCTCACCAGATAGACCACGCCGGGCGTCACATATTCCGGCTTCAGCATGGCGAGTACGTTCGCCGGCATCAGATTTTCCGTCATGCGAGTCCCGGCCACCGGGCAGATCGCGTTGACCTTGATGTTGTCCTTGGCGCCTTCGAGCTTCAGCGTGTTCATGAAGCCGATAAGGCTCAGCTTGGCCGCGCCATAGTTCGTCTGGCCGAAGTTGCCGTACAGTCCGGTCGAGGAGGTCGTCACGACGATGCGGCCATACTGCTGCTTCTTGAATATCTCCCACAACGCCTTGCACGGCTTGACCGTGCCCATCAGATGCACCTGCATCACGGCGTCGAAATCCTTCATCTCCATCTTGGAGAAGCTCTTGTCGCGCAGGATGCCCGCGTTGGCGACCAGAATGTCGACGCGGCCCCAGGCGTCCATGGTCTGCTTAACGAGATGATCGACGCCGGCGTCGTCGCTGACCGAGGCGCCGTTGGCCATCGCCGTGCCGCCCGCGGCTTTGATCTCGGCGACGACCGCTTCTGCCGCGGCCGAGTTTCCGCCCGTGCCGTCGACCGCGCCGCCCAGATCGTTGACCACGACTTTGGCGCCGCGCTTGGCCAGTTCGATGGCGTGGCAGCGTCCCAATCCGCCGCCCGCACCGGTGACGATGGCGACCTTGCCCTTGAAGTCGATGGTCATGTGGAAAACTCCCGTTGGAATAAGAGGGCCAGAGTGATGGCGCAGCCCCGTTGACGGGTCAAGCGGGGGCGGGATGGCTTGCGAAAAAGCGCCGCAGAGCGCGGTTTGCCGGGATTTCTACGGTGCGGCAGAGGAATGCGCCCCAGGCCACGCAAACGGCCAGGAGCAGCAGTGGCTCGGGCCACCAGATTAGGTCGCCGAAGCGCACGCCGAACACCAGCGTGTCGTCCGGCGGATAACCCGCTTCGAAGACGCGGATAAGCTGCAGCCATGCCGTCTGGCCCATGTAGATCGCATAGGACCACTCGCCCAGCTTGGTCAGGGGAGCCGTCTGCAGCAGGCGCGCCGCGAAGCCGCGGTCGAAGGACAGTACATAGACGAGCGCCAGCATCGGTATGACGGTGTAGATGTCGCGCGGCGTGTGCGACCAGCCATTGTCGAAGAACCCCCAGCCCATCCAGAGCAGCACCGCGGCCTGGCCCAGCGAGATCGCCCATTCGGGCAGCGCGTCGCCGAAGTTCTTCGTCTTGCCGTAGAGCACGCTCATGCCGACACCGACGCCGAAGGCGCTCATGCCGCGGAAGATGCCGTTGTGGAACGTGATGTCGAGGCCATGCTTGCCGGTGAAGGAAAGGATGGCGAGACCGGCGATGCCGGCCGCGATCAGGCCGAAGGCACTCGCCCAGCCGGCGCGCGCCAGGATGAGGTAGATCGGAAAGAGCAGGCAAAGCAGGAACTCGACGCTGACGAACCAGCTCGCGCCGTTCCACGACAGGCTCGAATAGATGTTCCATGCCTGCACCAGGAACAGATTGCCGATGAACGTCTGCCAGGTGACGATCGGATGGTATTGCGCCTCATAGATCGACACGGTTCCGGTCGCATGGGCAGCAGCGTTGAGGATCACCACCAGCGCAAGGATGAAAAGGAGCATCGCCAGGTGAAGGGGATAGAGCCGCGACAGGCGCGCGATCAGGAAGTCGCGATGGGCCCGCCCGCGGAGAAATTCGAGCGCCCGCGCCCCGTACACATAGGTCAGAATGAAGCCGGAAAGCGCGAAGAAAAACTCGACCCAGAGATAGCCGTGACCGACCAGGAGATCGAACGGCTTGAAGTTCCGGTAATGGTGTCCCTCGCAGAAGTGATAGAGAACGAGGATCATGGGCGGTATGGCGCGCGCGCCTGCCAGGGCGCGGATCTCGCCGGGGCGCGAGGGTGACGAATTCATGCCAGCCCCGGAAATCTGTCGGCGATGGCGGCGACGGCAGTCGCGAGGCGCTCGGTCCGGGAACCGCGAATGACGATGTAGGGCAAGTTTCTTTTTTCCAGCTCGGTACGTGTTTGCGCGAACATCCGCGCGCGCGTAGCGTCGTCGGGAAAGTAGCGGATGTCGTCCGCCTCGAACGGCACGTCGATGTCGCAGAGCAAATAAAGATCGGCCGGATCGTCGATCCGGTCGAGGTCGGCCGGTCGCGCACCGATCAGGATGTCCGCCCAGACGGCCGTCATCACCGCATCGGTGTCGAGGACAAGGAGATGCTTGGCCTTGCGCCGCCCGGCCGCCGCCATCAAATCGTGGCCGCGGCGGATGGCGCGGAGGTCCTCGACGTCGCACGCATTGCCGAACACCTCGCAATAGAGGCGGCCGAATTCGGGAACCATCACAGCCTCGAACCGCGCGGCCAGCGCGCGCGCCAGCGTCGTCTTTCCTGTCGATTCCGGACCGTGCAGGCAAACCGTCCTCACGCGACCACCTCCGCCGGATGGGCGCGCAACTCGCGCAGCCATTCGTGAAGGCCCACGACGGAGATGACGAGGAACAGAACGTACAACCCGGTCGTCGGATAGAGACCCTTCCAATAATAGAGTCCTACCTGCACGACGTCGGTGACGATCCAAAGTATCCAATTCTCGATCTTGCGGATCGAGAGGAGGTATTGCGCCACCACGCTCATGGCCGTCGTATTGGCGTCGAGCCACGGCGCCACGTCGCCTGTGTAGGTCGCGAGAAACCAGCGGTCCGCAACGGTGCCCAGAATGATGAGCGCGATCCAGACGACGCGCGACCTTGCGCTCATCAATTCGACTTTGACGAGACCCGCCGCGTCCCGGGCGCTGTACCAGACCCACCAGCCGTAAATCTGAACGACGAAGAAGAAGATTTGTAGCGCGGCATCGGAATAGAGGCGTGCCTGGAAGAAAACGACGCCGTAAAGCGTCACCATCGCGATTCCGAACGGATAGTTCCAGATGCTGCGCCGTACGAGCAGGACGATGTTGACTACGCCCAGGACCGACGCGACGTTCTCGACGGTCGCCAACCGTTCTATCCAGATCACGCGTGCGCCCCCGCTTCGCGCGCGAGTCTATCCGGTCGGGCGCACCGTGTCATGCGAGCGGGCTTCTCAGCGCGCCGTTTTGCCCTAAGCTCGGCCGTCCAAAGGGGGGGAAATCGCGTGCCGCTTCTACCGCATCTGCAATCGGCGCTGGGAATCTGCGTCATCATCGGCCTGGCTTGGGTGTTTTCCGAGAATCGCCGAGTCTTTCCTTGGCGCGTGGTTGCCGGCGGACTGGCGCTCCAGGCGGCTCTTGCGCTGCTGCTCCTCAAAGTACCCCTTGCGCAACGCGCATTGCTCGATCTCAACGGCGTGGTGGGCGCGCTGACGACGGCGACGCGCGCGGGCACCTCGTTCGTCTTCGGCGTCGTGGGCGGCGCCGCGCCGGCCGGCGTCGGCAGCGCGAGCGATCTGGCAGGTTTCGCGTTCAGCGTCCTGCCGCTGGTCATCGTCATCTCGGCGCTTTCGGCGCTGCTCTTTCACTGGCGGATCCTTCCGGTCGTCATCAACGCCATCGCCTTCGTCCTGCGGCGCGTGCTCGGGCTCGGCGGTGCAGTGGGGCTCGGTGCGGGCGCGACGATCTTCCTGGGAATGGTCGAGGCGCCGCTGCTGATCCGGCCGTATCTCGGGCGGATCACCCGCTCCGAACTCTTTATATTGTGCACCGTCGGCCTTGCGACGGTCGCGGGAACCGTGTTCGCGTTGTATGCGACGATCCTCCGCAACGTCGTGCCCGGCGCCATAGGGCACATCTTGGTGGCGTCCATGATGTCGCTGCCGTCGGCGATCGTCATCTCGCGCATCATGGTTCCCGGCGACGTCGCTTCGGGCGCCGCCGATCATTCGGGCGAAGCGCGCTATCGCTCCAGCATGGACGCCGTCGCGCGCGGGACGGAAGACGGCCTCAAGATCTGGCTCCAGATCGTGGCGATGCTGGTCGTCATGCTGGCGCTCGTGGCGCTTGCCAACCAGATACTCCTCCTTCTTCCGCCAGTCTGGGGGGCGCCGTTGACGCTGGAGCGCATGCTCGGCTGGCTGTTCGCACCGGTCGTCTGGCTCTATGGCGTGCCGTGGAACGAAGCGACGGCCGCGGGAAGCCTGATGGGCGTGAAGACCATCCTGAACGAGCTCGTCGCCTATCTGAGACTGGCGGCGCTGCCCGCGGGCACACTCGATCCGCGCGCGACTCTGATCATGATCTACGCCATGTGCGGCTTCGCCAATTTCGGTTCGGTGGGAATCATGATCGCTGGCATGAGCGCGCTGATGCCCGAGCGTCGCGACGAGATCGTGCCGCTCGCGATGCGCGCAATCGTCTCGGGTACGATGGCTAGCGGGATGACCGGCGCCATGATCGGGCTTCTTCCGGTCACCTGAAAACGCGGCATCGCGAGCAGAGGAGTCGCTTCGCGCTCAGCGCGGTTGGGGCGCGGGATCGTTTCCGATATATTCCAGGGCAAAGGCTTGCGCCAGCAACTCATAGGAGCGCAGGCGCGAGGCATAGTCATAGGTGATGGTGAGAACGACGAGTTCCTCCGCGCCGTGCGCGTCGGCAAGCGCGAGCAGTCTTGTCCGCACCTGCCCGGCAGTCCCGACGATCGAACGCTTCGAGACGGTGGCGAGCAGTTTTTCCTCCTGCGCCGAAAGCGGGTGGGCGAGCGCTTCGTCCGGCGAGGGGAACGGAATGGGGCGGCCGCTCAACAGGCGCACGACCCAGAGATTGCGTGAGGCGGACAGGCGTTGGGCGTCTTCCTCCGTTTCGCCGGCGAGCGCGGCGACGCCAAGCGCGACCAGCGGGCGCGGGCAGGCGGCGCTCGGCTTGAATCGGGAACGGTATTCCTCGACCGCCTCGATGCTGCCGTCCGCGCTGATGAAATAGGCATGGCAGAAGGGCAGGCCGAGTTCGGCGGCGTAGACCGCGCCGTGGATTCCCGAGCCCAGCATCCAGAGCTCTGGTCCCGGCGTGTTGCCGCGCGGCATCGCGTGAATTCCGCGATAAGGATGGTCGTCGGGAAGTGGCACCCGGCCGGCGGAATCCTCGAGAAACTGACGCAGCAGATGGGCCTGACTCGGAAAGGCATCGATCGGCCAGGCCTGGGGGCCGGCTTGGAGGGCCCGGGCGGTGAGCTGGTCGGATCCGGGCGCGCGGCCCAAGCCCAGGTCGATCCTGCCGGGACTAAGCACGTCAAGCATCCGGAACTGCTCGGCCACTTTCAGCGGACTGTAGTGCGGCAGCATCACGCCGCCCGAGCCCACACGCATGCGTTGCGTTTCCTGCGCCACCCGTCCGATCAGTATCTCGGGGCAGGAGCCGGCGAAGGAATTGCTGTTGTGGTGTTCGGCGAGCCAATAGCGCCGATAGCCGAG
>Ga0335070_10000575_pt1 | contig 41157 bp, 41 predicted proteins | sample Lox_Sample_13_FD_206722 | JGI IMG/M metagenome (GOLD analysis project Ga0335070, IMG submission 206722) | Soil microbial communities from Loxahatchee National Wildlife Refuge, Florida, United States - Lox_Sample_1.3 | ecosystem: Environmental > Terrestrial > Soil > Wetlands | place: USA... | reverse complement strand
CCAGACCACACCCCACGGGCTCATCCTCGAGGTGATGGGCGCATTGCTGGGGCGCTTCTTTTTCCTGAAGCGCTATGGCGCCATGTGGCGGCAGTATGCCCCGGTGCTCCTGGCGGGCTTTTCGTGCGGTATGGGGCTTACCGGGATGTTCGCCATGGGGATCACGCTGATCCTGAAGTCCCTCAGCAACCTGGCGTATTAACCGGCGCTTACCACAGGTAGGGGCTGATCCACTCCCGAATTCTCGCTGCAGGCTGGTAGCCCTCGAGGCGTCCCATCTCCTTCCCCCGTTGGAAGAGGACGAGGGTGGGAGTCCCGCCGACATGATAGAGGGAGGGGATATACTGATTCGCCTCGACGTTCAGGGAACTCACCTGGAGACGGCCCTCGTAGTCTTTAGCGATCTGGCGGATAACGGGGTTGAGGAGCCGACAGGGACCACAGTTGGGAGAGTAGAAGTTCACCAGTGTGGCCAGTGGGGAGAGGAGCACCGTTTCGGAAAAACTCTGGTCGGAGAGGCCGACGGGCGCATCGCTGGTCTTGATGTCGAGGGCAAGAGGCGCCTTGCACTTCCCACACCGGGGCTGGAAGCCGATCTTTTCGAGGCGGACCCGATTTTGGCTCTGACACTTGCGGCAGGCGAGGACGAGGGAGCCGGAGGTCACAGGGGACGACGGGGAGAATAGACCATGTCTGCACTTGCCGCACGTGGGATTCTGGGCGAGTCGTGCGAGGGGCACCTTGTTCTTGGCGTAGCACTCACCGCATCGAACGTAGTAATCAGAGGTCGCACTCATGAACGTCACCGCCCTCCTCGGAAGGAACGAGGAATTTTGCCCCCACTGGTGGGGCATGTCAGCCGTCATCGGTAGTTACGTTAAGACTCGGATCGTGCCTGTCAAGGAGAAGCGGGGTCGTTGAGGTTGCTGGCCCGCATTGTCCGCGATCTCGCTACGGATGGCGCAAGGCAGGTTGGTCGGCTCTGCAAAGGCGCATAGTCGCGGCATCGATAGTGGAGAAAGAGGCCCGGCCCTGGGGCGGGGATGTGGTGGAAAGCCCGGGAAGCCTTTTTCCGACCAAAGGAAGGTAGAGGCTCCGGATGCGCTTTGCGCCGCAGGCCACCCCGCCTGCGGTGCCGGCCGGTTTTGGGTGAGGGCGGCTTCCAGCGGGCAACGGCGTCTCGTGCATAATGCGGGCTCAGGTTGGATAAGGGGGGGGGAGGAAGGCGCGATCAATCCAGATCCAGATCGGGCGGGGTCTTCTTGACCTCCACCACCTTCTTTTCTTTCGGCTCCGGCTTTTCTCCGATGATGCGCTTCACGTCTTCCGGGAGAGCGCCGAAGTTGATGCGGAGATAGGGTGCTCCCACCCCGGGCGGGTGCATCTTGGTGTAGTTGCTCGCCTCTTTGGCCTGGTCGCCGGGGGTGATCCGAACTCCCTCGCTCCCACCGGCCACGCATACGGAGATCTGGTCGTCGGCAAACTTTCCCCAGAAGATGTTCACCAGAGTGGGGCCCTCTTTTGACCAGCCGATCACCTGTCGTTGCTTCTTGTCGCTGCTGAGAACAAGCCAGACCTCCTCGGTCTTGTGGATGTCGGACAGGAGCTGGACCTTTTCCTTCTTGTCTTTCTTCGCCGCATCCACGCCCACGTCGTAAAAGAAGGTGTTGACCACCTCGAGGACGTCGGGCGGGAGGTCCCGGGGTTCGAGGGAGAGGTGGCTGATCATCCAGCCGGGCGGCAGGTTGATCTCCTCCGGAACAAAGGGCACCGACTCCTCCGAGTTGGCCAAAACCCGGAGGCCCTTGTCACCGCCGATGACCAGAAGATCGATGAAGCCGTTGGGAAGCTCGGCCCAGAAGACGCTGAGGTCGCAGGGGCCGCCACCGGCCCAGCCGACGACGATCCGATGCAGGCGGTCTTTCAAGGTCGGCAGGATCAGGTACCGGGTCTTGTATGCGTTTGAAACGGGGAAAATGATTTCGTTTGCCATCGCCTTCGCATCACGCTATAAGGACTGGTCAGGGGCACCATGCTAGCAAAACCTTGGATCGCTTGGCAATACGAAAGTGTTAGGCCTCCGGTCGATGAAGGCGCCGCGCCACGGCGTGGTCACCGCAACGCGCAGGCAGGAGCTGCAGTTTGTTCCGCAGACCACTCTGCCTGCGAGAGCGGTTGGTGTTCGGTGGGAGCCGCTTCCAGCCGCGGTCGGATGGCGAGAGGCAGGCTTGTGTCGTCGGCCTTTGGACCGATGAACCCCAGGAGGGGTTTACCATGGCGGCTGAGGCCGGACCCGCTTGGAAACCGTTGGGCTGGAACGGGGTCCGTCTGAACGTCCCCACCCATTGGGAGGTGAGCCGCCTCGGAGCCTCCCACCTCCAGCTTGCTGACGGGAATGGCCCGACTCTTGAGCTTAAGTGGCAACGCCTCTCCCGCCCGGTGTCTCCTGAGCATCACCTGAAGCGGCTCTCCCGACGGTTTCGGCACACGGGAGGGGTTGATCTGCGGGAACGAGCGGTGCCGGATGAGTGGCGCGCCGCCCTGGATAGCTTCACCGCCGAGGCCTTCACCTGGACCCAGGGCCATATTAGGGGCGAAGGAGTCTTGCTCTCCTGCCCGATCTGCGGCACCGCTACAGTGCTCCAGTTCTCTTATGGCCTTGAATCACCTTCCACGCGCCTCGCCGAGGAGGTCCTCCGATCCTTTCGGGATCACAGCGACAACGGGGTGGTAACCTGGAGGCTCTTTGGCTTGCACGCTGAGATCCCGGAAGATCTGCGGCTGGAGGGGCACCGTTTCTCTCCCGGGTACTACGAGCTTCGCTTTGCGCGAGGCCGGGAAACGCTCAAGCTGAGCCGTTGGGGTCCGGCGGATGTCATTCTCCGTGGGCGCGACCTGCGCCATTGGTTTTTCTCCACCCGGGACCCGGGTCGGGCCGATGCTCGGATCGATCCGAGCGAGGCGGAGTACCGAGGAAACCTGGCCCTCGAAGGAAAGAGCCGACCCGGTGCGGGGGCGGTGTCAAGATTGAGGGCTCTCTTTTTCCCGAAAAACCGCCATCGACGGCTGAGGATCTGGTACGGCGCAAGTGACAACCAGATCATGGGCGTCGAGATGGGTGGGCCCCAGTGGCCCGACGAGGGCCTGTTCGAGGAGATCTCTGGTCACTATGAGGTGGTTTCGGAGAGGGAGTTCCCGGAAGAAGAGCGGTGACGACCGGGGGCTTTCCCGCGCTGAGGCTCTTGCCTGCCGACCGACAAGAAACCGTGAGGTTCAGGAGGAGAAGCTCGAGAGCGGGGACCTGCTCCTTACTTTTCCGCTCCTGGTGCGCCCTTGGCTCACCGGCCTGGCCAGGGCCCTCGGCCTTCAAGATCGGCAAGTGCTCACGAGGAAACTCCAGCTCGATGAGATAGGGAGCCTCACCTGGACCCTTATGGACGGCGAAAAGAGTCTGGCCGATCTAGTGGAGATCGTCAGCCGAAAATATCGCCTCCAGCGGCGAGAGACCGAGGTCGCTGTAACCACATTTCTGCGAGAGCTCGGCCGCCGCGGGTTGATCGGTTTCCGTCTGTCCCACGAGGTTTCGGAGGAACCGGGTTCGCCGGCAGATCGGGCGGCGCGGTCATGAGGTTCGTGCTCTAGCAGGATGCTGAAAGACTCCTCGACCGGAGCTCACAAAGTAAAGATCTGCACGGGAGTCCTAGGCAGGTTAGTCGGTTCCGCAAGGCCACGCCATGGCGTGGTCGCGCCACGAATAAGCTTGTGGTGTTCCGGCCCGCCCGCAGAGCCGTCGTGCACGGTTCGGCAGGCCTTCCGCCAGGCCAGAGAGGTAAAAGGAGGCTTCAAATGCACCTTGCTGCACCGACCAGCCCGCGGCCTGCGCGGCGGTCTCCTCCAGTATCATGAAACAGCATTTGGCGGCATCCTGCTAAGCACAGACAGGAGGTATGGGATGCGCATCATCGTTATCGGTCAGGCAGCATTCGGAGCAAAGGTGGTCGAGGCTCTCCTGGCGCGAGGTGAGAAGGTCATAGCCGTCTACGGACCAGCCGAGCGGCCAGGCGGTAGGCCGGATCCCGTCAAGGAGATCGCCCTCTCGCGAAACATTCCGGTCTTCCAGCCCCCCACCTACAAGGACGACGCGGCCTTCGCTCAGTACCGGGACTTGAATCCGGATCTCGCCATCCTCGCCTTCGTGACCGCCATCATCCCGTCCCGGTTTTTGGAGTTGCCCGCCCGCGGAGCCATCTGTTACCATCCGTCTATTCTGCCGCGACACCGTGGCGCGAGCGCCATAAACTGGGCGATTATCATGGGCGACGCGAAGACCGGCCTCACCATCTTCTGGCCGGACGACGGCATCGACACCGGGCCCATCTTGCTCCAGAAAGAGGTGGAAATCGGCCCCGATGACACCACCGGCTCGCTCTATTTCGATCACCTCTTTCCCCTGGGAGTCGAAGCCATCCTCGAGGCGGTGGACCTCGTCAAAGCTGGCAAGGCGCCCCGGATCCCGCAGAGCCGGGAGGGTGCCACCTACGAGCCGCCCTGCAACGACCGGGTCGCCGGTGTCGACTGGACCAGATCGGCACAGGAGGTCTACAACCTCGTGCGGGGCTGCGACCCCCAGCCTGGTGCCTACGGGTACTGGCGGGATGAACAGGTCCGTTTTTACAGCGCCGGCCTCTGCCAAGAAGGGGCTCCCGAGGCACCGGGCACGGTGGTTGCAGTGGACTCCCGCGGGCTGCACCTCGCTCTCAGAGGTGGCCGCTTGATCGTGGCAAAGGTTCGTGCCGCCCGCGGCGGCAAGATGGATGGCGCGGCATTCGCCGCCGAGCGGAATCTCAAGGTGGGAGAGCGCTTCCATGGAGGGCCTGAAGAGGCGAAGTGAGGCAGAAGAGGAAGATCGCCGGGTCCGCATTCTGCGGCGCCTGGTGGATTTCTCCCTCGCCTACATCGCCCAGTCCAGCATCCCCCTGGACCAGGCCCACGCGGTCGTCGAAGGGGTAAAGCGCTATGCCCTTCGACTCTTCCCGGATAAGGAGGCGACCTTCGATCTCATCTATCTCCCGAGATTCCGGCGGCTTTTGCAAGAGAAGTACCGCCTGCACTAGCGCGTCAAAAGGCGTTATACCCCCTCCGTCGATCCAGGCGGCAATAGGATAGGCTCCGGGAGCATAGTGTAGCGAGGCGTCTCGGGCAGGGCACAAGCGAAAGGCGATGGAGGCAATCTACCTTCGATTGATGAGCGAGTGCCGGCGGATTGCGGCACGACACGAGGCGCCGGAGTTCTATCGGCTGTTCCAGCCCGCCCTTGCCACCTCCCGCCGCCTCTTCTTTCACCATCCCCTCGTGAATCACTGTCGTGAACTCGTGCGTCCCTACCTCCTCGACGACTTCGGCCACGGCCTGCACCATGCGAGCAAGGTCAGTCTGGACGCCGGAGCCATCGTGTTGGTGGAGGGGGAGAAGTCCGTCCCCGTGGTCGGCGAGCTTGAGCGGGTTGTCGTTCTCGTGCAACTCGCCGGATTGCTCCACGATATCAAGCGGGCAGAGGACGACCACGCCGCCGCCGGCGCCGAGGCGGCCCGAAGGCTCCTGCGGGATTTCCCCTTGACCGCGACGGAGGTGGCCGCCATCTCGGACGCCATTGCCAGCCACGAGGCGTTCAGCGACGCTCCCCTCTGCGACACGGTGACGGCGCAGCTTGTGGTGAACGCCCTCTATGACGCCGACAAGTTTCGCTGGGGGCCGGATAATTTCACCCATACGGTCTGGTTCATGGTGAGCTACCGGAAATTGGCGATCGATGAGGTGATCGGCAAGTTCCCCTGGGGCGTGAGCGGTATCCAGCGGATCAAAGAAACCTTCCGCACCACGCTGGGCCGCCAGTACGGACCTGAGTTCATCGACCTCGGGGTCCAGATCGGCAAGGAGATCTTCCAGTACCTGCAGCGCCACGTGAACGATTTGAAGGGCGAAGCGGAGGGCTTGAGGGTCGCCTTCCCTTCGCCGGAGATGGGGCGCGAGGAGGAGTGAGGGCCCGGAGGAGGGATCTGACATGGAGGGAGGGGGGGCGAGAGGAATCCCGGAGATCCGGATCGGACAGGCGACGGCCAGTGAACACCACACCGGCTGCACGGTGATCGTGGCCGAGGAGGGTGTGGTGGCTGGTGTGGATGTGCGCGGTGGGGCGCCTGGCACCCATGGCACTGATGCCTTGCGGCCGGAGAACCTCGTGGATCGACTTCACGCCGTGGTCCTTACCGGCGGCAGCGCCTTCGGCCTGGCCACAGTTCACGGCGCCATGGAATATCTCCGCGAGAGGAACCGCGGCTTTGCCACCGGCTACGGGGTAGTTCCCATCGTGAGTGGTGCCGTGGTTTTCGACCTCGGGCTCAACCGGAGCGAGCACCTTCCGGACGCCGACATGGGCTATCAGGCATGCATCGACGCCGCACCGGGCGGTGCCGCGCAGGGGTGCGTCGGAGCGGGCGCCGGGGCCACGGTGGGCAAACTCTTCGGGCTGTCGCGGGCGATGAAGTCCGGCCAAGGGTTTGCCCTACGGGAGACGCGCCACGGGCTTCACCTGTGGGCCTTGGCCGTGGTGAACGCCTTCGGCGATGTCCGCGACCCGGACTCGGGCCGGCTGATCGCAGGCGTCCGCACCGAAGACGGCAGCCGCCTGGCCGATGCCTCTGCGTGCCTGGCCGAGGTCCGGACCCTGACTGGATTCACTCGCCAGAATACGGTGCTCGGGGTGGTGGCGACGAACGCCCGGCTCGATAGGGCCCAGGCCACCCGGGTGGCGCAGATGGCCCATGACGGGATCGCCCGCGCCGTGGTACCGGCGCACACCCTTTACGACGGTGATACCGTCTTTGCGCTGAGCACCGGGACTCTCGCCGGGGGGGAGGTGACGGTGGTGGGCGCATTGGCGGCCCAGCTTATGGCGGAGGCGATCGTTAGCGCCATCCGCCACGCCGTCGGTGCCGGCGGTCTCCCGGCCCAGCGGGATCTTTGCTGAGGTCTGAGCCAGCGAACAGGCGATCGCGGCCTTGACAAATCGAGCGATGGTGCTAAGATTCGGGCCTTAAAGCGCGCTGTTGCAGGGAGGATGTGGATGTCGCGAATTCCCATGCTTGATGAGAGACTGCGTCAGGTTCGCTCTCTCGTCTCTCGCCGGGCCACGGAACAAGGCCGGATTTTTCACCTCACCCTTCGCAGCGTCTACCGCCCTGAAGGACTCGGTATCCTGGGATGCTCCGACCTTGCCGGCGGCTCCATCGATGAGCAGCAACTCGCTTATGTGGAGCCGCACCGGGACTCCGGCGTCGAGCCTTACTGGGATCTGGTCAACGGTGAGTATCTTCTCCAATTCAACGAGACGCTCGTTCTTGCCGAGAACGAGCTCGCCCTCATCCGGCCGCTCGACGATCTCATGGCAAGCGGCGGGACCCATCCCATCGTTTGTCTGGGCGAGCTCTCCGAAGCCATGCTCATGCCCATGCTGGTTTCCCAGTCGGGGATCCGGATCCATCAGAACGCCAGGGTCTCCCTCGTCACCATCGTTCCCATCTAACCCCCATTATGCACGAGCCACCTGCTGCGACCACGGATATGGCTGTGCTTCCGGGCGTCATCGGGTCTCGGGCCTTGCGACCTACTGACAAGTACGCCTCAAGTCCGAGCCCCTGCGGTCGCCCGGCGGTACGGCCATCTCCACGATCTCGCGACGGCGTCTCGTGCATAATGGGGACTAGAGCCGGTCTGCGGCCCTCGCGGCGGTCGATGCCGGCCCATCTAGTACGGTGAGGGCGGCGCTTTGCCCTCATCAGCACAGGAGAAAGAAAGTGGCCTTGAAGGAGATTGTCAACTTTTTCTTTGAGCTCGGAATGCTGAAGAAGACGCCCAGAAGCGGTTTCCAGTTTCTCGGCTCTGGCCGGGAGTCGGTGGCCGAACACGCCTTTCGCGTCGCCGTGATCGGATTCGCTCTGGCACGACTGGAGGGGGCCGTGGACGAGTGTCGCGTGGTGCGCCTGTGTCTCTTTCACGATCTCGCGGAATCGCGGACGGGCGATCTCAACTACGTGAACAAGCAGTACGTGCAAGTGAGAGAAGAGCGGGTAGTTCGCGACCTCGCCAGGACTCTTCCTTTCGGTGACGAGCTCGAGGAGCTGCTCGCCGAGTTCCGTGAGGGGAAGAGCAGGGAGTCGTTGCTGGCCCACGACTCCGATCAACTGGATCTCATCCTTGAGTTGAAGGAGCACCTTGACCTGGGGAACCGGTATGCGACCCGGTGGATCCATTTTGCCCGCCAACGGCTGAAGACTGACCTAGGCCGTCAGCTTGCCGCAGAGATCGTCGAGACAGATTCTACCGCCTGGTGGTTCGAGGGGAGAGACGACTGGTGGACGGTAGAGTAGGCAGGCGCTTTCGGCCCCCATCACGATGCCGCTTCACGCCAGCGTGATCGCATTCTTCCCGATCTCCTTACTGCGATACATGGAATGGTCGGCGATGCGGAGCAGTTCCTTCTTGTTTGCCGCATCGTGGGGGTAGGCGGCGACGCCGAAGCTTGCGGTGAGCCTCACATCGAACCCCTCGTCCTGGAGAAAGATCTTATCGGCGAGACTCTGACGAATAGAGACGACCTTGTCCAAAGCGGCCTTTTTATCCTGACCTGGGAGGATGACGACGAATTCGTCACCGCCGTAACGGACGAGGCAGTCTTCACGGTTCAGATTTGCCGCTATGGCTCGAGCCACCTCCTTGAGCACGTTACTTCCTACGAGGTGCCCATGGGCGTCAACTACCTGCTTGAAATTGTCCAGATCGAGGAAGACCAGCGAGACCTCCTGAGGCCTCGTGGCGGCAGGATCCAAGAGCCGCTCCAGGTGCTGATGGAGGAACCGCGTGTTATAGAAGCCCGTCACATCATCGGTGACAGTAAGGGACTCGATCTTTCGATAGTTCCGCGAGTTGGTGATGGCAATGGCCACGTAGTCGGCGAGGATGGAGAGCACCGGCATGAACTCGGGCTGGAATAGGGAGAGATCCTCGGGGTTAACGACTTCGATCACCCCAATCACGGAGCCCTGCATTTTGAGGGGCAGGCAGATCAGGGAATGGGTCACAAAGCCGGTGAGATCGTCCACTCGTTTGCTGAAGCGCCGATCCCCCTTCACATCCGACACGAGGATGGGTTCGCCGGTCGCCGTCACGGCACCGGCAATGCCCTCGCCCACCTTGATACGAACGTCGCTGAGGGAGCTCTTGTCCAGACCCACGACGAGTTCGAAGTGCAGCTCCTGCCGTTCCTGATCCAGGAGAAAGAGGGTCCAGTTGCGGGCCTTGAAGAGCTCGCTGAGCCGCTTGAGCACGATGATCAGGATTTGCTCCATGTTGAAGGTGGAGGTGAGCGCCTTGCCTATCCGCAGGCAGGTCATGAGCTGCTGGGTGTACACCGAAACGTCGCTGGAAGGCGTGAGTATAGAAGCTACGGGATCCGCTTTCACTGCGTGACGGCCCAACGAGGTTTTTCCCACCAGGTTCCCCTGCTCCCGGGTTCGTCACCGGAAAAAGCAATGTTCATGCCAAGGCCAAAATCCGGGCAAACCGAGCCGGCATTGTACACGAGCCACCCGCAACGATGCTATGGCGTGAGGCAGGGAGGTCTGCTCTGCAAAGGCGCATAGTCGCGCCATTGATAGTGGAGAGCGAGGCCAGGCCTTCGGGCGGGGTTGTGGTGGAAAGTTTGGGGGCTACCGCTGTGACCGAAGGAAGGTAGAGGCTCCGGATGCGCTTTGCGCCGCAGACCATCCCTGCCTCCATGGCCGCCCTGTTTTGTGAGCGCCCGGTGGCACGAGCATCTCGATGATCTCGCGACGGCGTCTCGCGCCTAGTGCGGGCTCTAGGGATTTAGGATGCGGCGGCGGTGATGCGCTTGCCCACGGCTCGGGCGGCGAGGATGCCGCTCGCGGAGGCCTGAAGGAGTCCCCTCGTGATCCCAGCGCCGTCGCCCGCCGCGAAGAGGTTGGGCATTTCCGTTTCCATCTCTCGCGATACGGTGATGCGGTTGGAGTAGAACTTCACCTCGACCCCGTAGAGGAGGGTATGGCGTGAATAGACTCCCGGCGCCAGCCGGTCCAAGGCCTGAAGCATCTCGATGACGCTGAGCAAATGTCGGTAGGGGAAGACATAGCTCAGGTCGCCGGGGGTCGCCTGGGCCAGGGTGGGCCTTGTGAGGCAACGGTCGAGACGGCTCTGGGTGGAGCGGCGGCCCGCCACCAGATCGCCCAGGCGCTGGACGATCGCACCTCGGCCGAGGAGGTTCGCCAGCCGGGCGATGTAGCGGCCGTAACCGATGGGGTCGTTGAAGGGTTCGGTGAAGGTGCTGCTCACCAGCACGGCAAAGTTGGTGTTCTCGCTCTTCTTTCGCGCGTAGCTGTGGCCGTTCACGGTGATTATCCCTGCGTTCTCTTCGGTCACTACCTCGCCGTAGGGATTCATGCAGAATGTGCGCACCTTGTCATCAAAGGTCTTGGAATAGTGGATGAGCTTGCATTCGTAGGTGATGTCGGTGATCTCTTTGAGCACCGTGGCAGGAAGCTCAACGCGAACGCCGATGTCCACGGGGCTGGCCTTGGTGCTAAGGCCCAAGGACTCGGCGACTCCCTTCATCCAGCCGGCACCGACCCTGCCGGGCGCAGCAATCACATAGTCGCCGCGACGAACGGCGGCGCTGGCAAGCCTGACCCCCCGGATGCGACCCTCCTCAGCCACGAGACTCTCCACCTGGCAGTTGGTACAGGTCTCGACGCGACCGGCGAGCGCCGCGTGCATGCGGATCAAGACCTCGCGGCAGTTCTCGGTACCGATGTGGCGGATCCGCATGGGGACGAGCTCGAGATCGGCCAGACGCGCTCTGTCCGCCAGTTCCTCCACCGCGGGCGAGAGCTCGCCGAAGAGACGGTCAGGCGCGCCAAAACGGACATACATCTGATCCGCTCTCTGAAGGAGTTCCATGAGGGAGTCGCGGTCCAGGTACTCAGCGAGGTAGCCCCCCACTTCCGAGGAAAAGGTGAGCTTGCCGTCGCTATAGGCCCCAGCCCCGCCCCAGCCGCAGAGCATATCCTCAGAACACTGGCGTTGCCGGGCGTCCAGATCTTTCCCCTGCTCAAGGAGCAAGACCCGGTCGATGCCGAGATCAGCCAAGGTCAAGGCCGCGAAGATGCCCGCGGGACCGGCTCCGACGATGATCACCCGGTAGTCCATGGAATCCTCTGCGTGATCAGGGAACAAAGAAACCTCGATGCTCTTCTCCCTTTAATCCTAGGGAAATGACACCGGAAAAACCAGCACAATGTGACCCGAGGCCACCACGATACCTAGTCCATGAACTCAATATGCAGAGAAAGTGCCAGATGTGAGGCCGGCGGCTTCGACCCGCCGGCTGGATGAAAGGTCTCTTGAATCCTGGCGAGATCCTGTGCTAGTAGCAAGATGAGAAGTGGTGCCTCAGGCTCTTGGCCGTCAAAAGGAGTTTTTCAGGGTTCTGTCAGAGAGCGGGGAGCCGGCAGACGGTGGCGTTCAACCGCCTGCTGCGTTCTGCCAGCTGATCGCCGGGGGTTTCTATGAGACTTACTTTTCTCGGCACCGGCTCGGCCTGGAGGGTGCCGGAGATCGGTTGCCACTGTGTTGTCTGCGGGGAGATGCGGCGACGGGGAGAGACGCGAAGCCGAACCTCCCTTTACCTGGAGGCCGGGGAAAGAATCCTTATCGACTGCGGGCCCGATATAACCCGGCAGTGGGCCGCAAACAGTCTGGCGGGGGTGGACGCCGTGCTCATCACCCACGAGCACGGAGACCACTACCTCGGTCTTGACGAACTTGAGGCGCTGCGCCGGTCAGTGGCGCCGGCCCGGTGGCGTCCGATTCCGGTTTACGCTACCGAGGCGGCATGGGAGACCATCGAACAGCGGTTCGCGTACCTTCTGGGGAAGGCGCTGGAGCGAAGAGTGGCGCAACCCGGTAAACCCCTCGGTGGGCTCAAGACCAGGATCGTTCCCTTCAAGACCTTCCACGGCCCTGTCGCCAGGGGCGCGGTAGGCTACGTGGTGACGGCGGGAAGGAAGAAACTGGTCTATACCTCCGATCTTCTCCACGTGGAAGGAGGGGGGAGGCTCCTGTGGCAGCCTCAGGTGCTCGTCATCCAAACCAACTGGGTGAACGAACCCCAGGTGAACCGCCCCTCGCACCTCAGCTTGCAACGAGCCCTGACCATGATCCAGGACTGGCAGCCCCAGGGCGGCGTGTTCTTGGTTCACATCTCCGACGCCGATGCCGTCCCCGGGGACCCTGCGAATGTGTACCTGAAAAAGGTGCCCCCGGCGGATCCACTTCGAGATCCGAGAACGGGCGAACCCTATCCAATCCCCACGTGCCAGGAGGAATGGCAGGCGCTTGCGGCTCGGGTGTTTGCGGATCGGGGAATCGAGGTTCCAGTTCACGTCGCATGGGACGGGCTCGCCGTGGAAATCTGACAAGGAGATCGTCGCCGAAGCGGAGGAGCGACCTGCGGGTCGCGACGGCGGCCCGAAGTACGTGAGAGATGAAAGAAGAACCCTTTCAGATCTTTTCGGATGGTCTGGTGCTCAGCGGCATTCTCCGGACGCCGGACAGGGAGTCGTGGCCTCTCGTGGTGCTCTGCCACGGGCTCCTCAGCTACAAGAACAGCTCGAAGTATATCGAGATCGGCCGGGTGTTCGCGGAGGCCGGTATCGCCACCATCCGCTTCGATTTTCGGGGGTGCGGCGAGAGCCAAGGCGCTGCAGCGGAGAGCACGGTCTCCGGGCGCTGGCGAGATCTCCAGCGGATCACTGCCCATGCCAGCGGGCTCCTCGGGTTCAACGGCGGGTTGGCGCTCCTGGGGAGCAGCCTGGGCGGCTACCTTGCGCTTCTGGAAGCGAGCCGAAACTCAATTGTCCGGTGCGTGAGTGTCTGGTCCACGCCCTCTCACCTCCGGGACCTCGAGCGGCGGCTTGTGGCTGCCGCGTCGGCGTCGCCTCTCTTCCTCGAGGATCTCCGCCGGCAGGAGCTTCTCTCGCACATCGGTACAGTGGAGCGAGTTCTCGTTCTTCACGGTGAGGAAGACGAACTCGTGTCTCCCGCTCACGGGGAGGCCATATTCGCTGCGGTGAAGGAGCCCAAGGCCATCCACATCTTCCCTCAGACGGACCACCGCTTTACCCAGAACGAGTTCCGTCGACGGGCCGTTGCGCTCAGTCTGGAGTGGTTCCAACGATTTCTGTGACAGAGCTGGAGCTTTCGCGGCGGCCATAGCCGCGGTCGCGACAGGTGGTTCGCCCATAATGCGGGCTGGAGCCAATGTTGTTCACTTGGCGCATGGCGCGAGAAATCCCCCCTCGCAGGCCGTTCGAGAACTGCTCTTCTTAGCTCCCTCTCCCCCACAGGGGGGAGGGAAGAATATCTTGGGGTTGTCGGACGGTCTGTCGGGGGATTGGTGGGGCTGGGGACGAATTCGACCCCTATAAGTGAGCCGTATTGGGTCTAGAGCCTGGCACCATATAGGTGCAGCGAGGGCAGATTGCGGTAAAGTTGATGGAAGTCCATCCCGTATCCGACCACGTAGATGTCGGGGATATCGAAACCTTTGTAGGTAATCGGGAGTGGGACGATCCTCCGGATGGAACGGTCGAGAAGGGTGCATATCGTGACGCTCTCGGGGTTTCTCGCTTCCAGGTGGCGAATGAGGTAGCCCAGGGTAAGCCCGGTGTCAACAATATCCTCGACAATGACGATGTGCTTGCCGGTGACGGACTCATCGAGGTCCTTCAAGATTTTTACCGCTCCCGATGTCCCACTCTCAGTCTCGTAGCTCGAGATGGCCATAAAGTCTACGGAGAGAGGAATGTCGATATGCCGGACCAAATCAGCCATGAAGACGAAGGAGGCTCTCAGGATTCCCACGAGCATCAGCTTTTGATCGCGGTAGTCGGCGGCAATCTTCTGGCCGAGTTCTTTGACGCGAGCCTCAATCACCTCAGCACTCAGGTACACCTCTCCCACCGGGTCCTTCACCATGATCGCACCTCACGTCTGATTGGGGATGGTTTCCCGGTGACACGACCATCCCCACGGTCTCTCACCAGAGTCTCTTGCATAATGGAGGCCACCAATCACACCGTGTTTTCTGGAGACGGCGTCGTGCCCGATTCGTCGCGCTTGCTCTCTTCGGCGTCGCTGTGGGGTCGAAGGCCGTACTTGGCGAGTAGGGCCTTATAGTCTTTACCGTAAAAAAGCTTGATCGGAATGTTCGGGTAGTGCTCCTTGAACAGGCGCAGCTTGCGGTTCTTCTTGGTGACCAGGGACTGCTTCATCGTGGTCAGCTCGATAAACAGGCCGTAGTCCGGGAGATAAAAGTCAGGAGTGAAGGACTCGCGCACGTAGCCGCTCTCGTCCCAGGCGATCGGAAAGGTGGTCGGCTCGTACTCCCAGCGAATCCGATAGAAGTCCAGGAGGCGGGCGAAGTCGTGTTCACTGTCGTTGGCGAAACTCGGGGGGCGCGTCTGCTGGTAGGCCTGCGCGCTCTCGTAGTCGTCGAGCTCCCCTCGATCCGAGAGAATCTTCTCCACCTCGGAGATGGCCCGCTTCAGTTCGGGGAGGAGAGCGGCGGGAATGGCAATCTGGGCCTCGGCCGGGGAGGTTAACCCCTTCTGGGTCTCGAGCACCAGAAAGAGGCGCTCTTTGGACTCCATCAAGCGCACGCTCGCTTCAGAGTCCGCCCCGGTAGAGAACCGTCTCTCAAACAGCTGAGCACTTGTGAGCAATAGAGTCTCCTGTTGGCGGCAACCAGGGAAGGATGGAGTGGTTACTGTGGTGAATTGCCCTTGTTCATAGATAAGATGACACCATTTTGTCAAGCGAAAGTTCAGGCTTCCATACCCGGAGGTACCCTGGTTCCGGGCGGTTCCTCCGCCTTGATCGACCTCGGCGCTCGTGTTATATATCCCTCATAGACGCCCGGGAGCCGGGCGGCTGCCGGAGATCCTGAGGAGGGCTTTCGTGGCGGGAAATAAGGCGCAGGGCTCTCTCGCGTTTTCTGCGAGGAGCAGCCGCGAGGCCCGGAGGATGCACTAGCCGTTTGTCGTCGCTCCTTCAAGCAGCGAGGGGAGTGCACTTTTCGTAAATGACAACGCCTCGCAGCAGAGCAATCCATGACCCAAGAAGGTGATCTGGTCCTGATCCACGTTGAGGGGAAGCCGGCGTTTTTTGCCAGGATCGAGACCGTCTCCCCGGACGCGAAACCTGGCTGGTACCAGGTGGGGTTTTTGATTCTGCAGGTTCCTCTGGTCCAGGTTACGTGGATCCTCCGCCGGGAGTATGTCGACGGGACTTCCTTCACCATGGGAGGACGGAAAGTCATCCTGGAACGGGTGGTGGCGCCCGCAGCGCAGCCGCCGCCCGACCTCGGACCTAAACCGGAAAAACCGCCGGAGCGGCAACCTCCTGCCGGCGGCGAGAAGGGAAAGGTGATTTCCCTGTTCCCGAGGAGATAGGATCTTGTGACAGCACAACGTTTTCCGGTATAGTGGCGGCGGGACGAGGTGGTTGCATGTTGCAAATGTTTGGCTCAGAGAGCGATCAAAGGCAAGGGCGCATCAACGCCCGAGTGGCGCTCCGGGAGCAGTGCGGCCAGATCGAGGTGTTCAAAGACGGGCACCTCTATGCGGTCTTTGCCGCTAGTGACCGCGAGTTTCGGAAGGCTGTGATCATACAGCTTGCCCGTATCGGTGCGGCCAGCTTTCGCGAACTGTGTGCGGGCTTCGAGATCGATCGAGAGACTCTTGAGCGTTATCTCATCAGGTCCCAGCAACGAGGCCTGCGGTCAGTGGTGGACGATAAGCCGGGACCCAGGGGACCATGGAAGGCAGACGAAGTGACCCGATTGGCAGTGATCAGAGAGTTCGTCAACAATCCTGCCATCTCGGACAGCGAGGTCGCCCGCCGCGTTTCCACGTATCGGCCCATCCAGGTTGACCGGAAAATGGTGAAGCGCATCCTCAGACATGCAGGTCTCAGGGCCTCTGCGGATCCGGATGAGGAGTTCGATGAGATTCCCCCGAACCAGCTCGCCTTTCGATTCAGCAAGAGCGCCGGGTTCCAGTCTCAGCCCGATTCTGCTTCTTAGTGTTCTTGCCGGAAACTCTAGAAGTAGGCCTTCACAAACTGTTCCAGGAGTTCGTGGTACGAGGTGTCGAGGTCAATGAACTCGATGGCCATCCCGTTCGGCTCGCTCCGCCGCACCCTGCCGCGGGCAGCGATGGGGACGTATTCCAGTTCGAGGGGAATGCGGAAGCGAAGGTTGACCTCCGTGTCTACGGGGAGGGGTCTTGCGGTTTCGATAAAGCAGCCGAGGGGCGAGAGATCCCTGATCATCCAGTCCTTCTCTTCAAAGACTCGGATACCGAATTCAAGTCGTGGATACCGCCGTCTGAGCTCGTCACTCATGATCACTTTTCCTTGTTTCCGATTCCTCGGGCCGCTAAGTACCCCCGGCTGTTTCAGGCCGGATGGTGGAGGCGCGCTGTGCACTCTAGTATGTTAGGTCGCTGTTGTAAAGTCGAAACATGCGCGCCAATGCCACATCGTCGGAGGCCGAAGGAGCTCCTCATGCAATCTCAGCGCCTAGCCCGCAAGATGCACGCACCGCCTGGTGTCACCGCGGATATGAGCGTCGTCCCGAGCGTCATAGGGTGTTCCTTCACCAGACTCGGGACAAGCGCACCTTGCGAGGTACTGAGAAAGGGCGCCCCAGGTCTAAGCCCCCGTGGTTGTCCGGGGGGTTGCCAGTCCCCACGATCTTGCAACGGTGTTTCCTAGCCGATGCGGGATAGGGACGTTCCCGGGAGACTGGGTCGCTAATCGGTGTCGCAGGCGTAACCCGGAAGCCGCCCCTGATTGCCGCCTAGGACGCGTCGTGGAGACCGGGAGGGGTGGTGGACGCGCTGAGGTTTGGAAATGTTCGCCATCAGTGGTACAGTAAAATAATATCGGCATGACCCCTTTACCGGTTCGTTGCTCGCATGCGGGCATGCCTCTCACGGAGGGACATTATGGAAACCAAGCTGTACGTCGGAAATCTCGCCTACTCCTCAACCGAGGACGATCTGCGCACGCTCTTCACGCAGGCGGGCACGGTGAAGTCGGTCACCATCATCAAGGACCGGGACACAGGCCGGTCCAAGGGCTTTGCCTTTGTCGAGATGGGCACGCAGGCCGAGGCACAGAAGGCGATCAGTATGCTTAACGGTTCCCCGTTTCAGGACCGAGCACTCACGGTCAATCTAGCTCGGCCTCGGGAGGATCGGGGGCGCGGCGGCTTCGACAAGGGGCGGGGCGGACGCTCGGGGGGACGTTCGGGCGGCGGTAGGTTCCGCTAGTGGGGCGACCAACTGGAGTCCTAAGGAGTGAGTTCGGATGAGAGGTCAACATCGGTAACTTTTGACCCGCATTATGGACGAACTACCTGCTGCGACCGCGAATATGGCCGGCCTTTAGGGCGTCCCCGGGTCTTCCTTCGACAGACCCAGGACAATCGCACCTGGCGACGGGCTGACAAGAACGCCTCCGGTCCGAGTCTCGCGGTACGGCGGGATGGTTCCCAGTGGGACGTTCTTTGCCGCGATCTGGCTACGGCGCCCCATGCATAATGCGGGTTAATGACGTCTTCCCGCCGTGGAACCTACGTGCGGATGACGGTGGCGCGGCATTCGACCGCAAGCGAGCGAGAGGGTCAATGCCGACTTCCTGCCGAAGATTGGGGCTAGACTTGCTCGGATAGCATCCTTGGAGGAGGAGAGTCGTCTATGCAGAGCCAAGGCGTTGAGCAGACACTTGTTCTCATTAAGCCGGATGCTCTCAAGAGTTCCGTGACCGGATATGTGCTTTCTCAACTTTCCGGATTCCATACCGGTTTACGGCTAGCCGGAGCCAAAATCGTTCATGTCAGTCGGATGCTCGCAGAAGAACACTATGCCGAGCACCGCGGCAAGGTATTCTATGAGTCCTTGCTCGACTATATCATGGGCCGTATTCATTACCCTGAGGAACCCTGGATGCGCAGGGTCATAGCCTTCGTCTATCAAGGCCCCGACGCAGCGAAAATAATCCGCGGGTTTTGCGGACCGACCAATCCGCATGTGGCGCGTGAAAAGATACCGGGCTGCATTCGGGCGTTGGGGACTGTCGTGCCCATCAAGGATGTTGAGGGGAATGTCGTGGGTGAACGCATGGACAATCTCATCCATGCGTCAGCAACGGTTGAAGAGGCGGAACGGGAGATCAAACTCTGGTTCAGGCCCAATGATATCCCTCCCTTCATGCGCGCCTATCCAACGGACGAGAGCGACGAGCATTACTATTTCAAAGGCGGGAGGCTCTATACAACCCACGAGCCGAAAAGCGTTTGTTTGTTTGCTCCTGGGGATACCGCGTGGAAATCGGACCTGGAGATCCTCCGTTTGCTGCACCGAGGTCTGCCGGCTCTCGCCTCGATCAATACGGTGGCAGCGAAGTATCTCATCAACGAGAGGATGGAGGATTATTAGCCCGCATTATGCGGGCTAGGCGACTACGCCACGAACCAGCTTCGCCCGACTCCGACCTTTAGCCCGCACGATGCACGAACCACTTGCTGCGACCGCGGATCTGGCGGTCCTTCCGGGCGTCCTCGGGTCTTCCTTCGACAGGCTCAGGACAAGCTCACCTTGCGACGTACTGAACATGTACGCCTCAGGTCCGAGCCCCTGCGGCGGCCCGGCGCCACGGCCATCTCCTCGATCTCGCGACGGCGTCTCGTGATAGTGCGGGCCAGGGTGGCTCAACGCCCGAGAGGGCCGGACCAAGGAAACTCGTCATCCGGTTTTCGCGGCTTAACGAGTGCACGGGATCACCCGGTTTATCGGCGCCGCTGCCGCGTGATACCGTCCCATCGCCGGCCTCAAAAGCCTCCCTCGCGGCGAGACCGACCCCCAACAGAGACGAGGATGACAGATGCCTGCCGTCTACCGGCACGACTTGGAAGTGAGTGAGGCAGCCGTCGACGAGAACGGGCATGTGAATAACGTCCAGTACGTTCGCTGGATGCAGGAAGTGGCGGTTCTGCACTCGGAGCATGCGGGTTGTACTCGGGCCACGAGGGCGTGCGGCGCGACGTGGGTGATCCGGACTCATCGGATCGAGTACTTTCGCCCCGCCTTTGCTGGCGACCGCATCGCCGTTCTCACCTGGGTAGTCAACTTCCGCAAAGTGCGGTCACTGCGTCAGTACCGGTTCGTGCGGGTCGCGGACAGGAGCCTCCTGGCCGAGGGCGAGACCGACTGGGTCTTCGTGGATGCCCGTACCGGTCGCCCGCGGATCATACCGGCGACCGTCTCCGGCAGCTTCGAGACACTTCCAGAGAATGGCGAACCGCCGGCACTCGAACCTTAGCCGCAACCACCGCGGGCTGAGACCCTTCGCATTCGATGGGCGCCGCCACGTGAGATGCTGTTCACTCACCATCTCTCCTCGCGAAATGGGAGCGAGGATGAACAGGGCACCGAGACAGGTCGCCGCGTTGGGAGAAACGACTCCTCGAGCACGGCACGTGCAAGCGGTCGCAGGGCGGACTGCGGCACTTTGGCTTTACGGGTGCACGATCTTTCTGAGCGCCTTTCTCCTGTTTCAGGTGCAGCCGATTATCGGCAAGATGGTCTTGCCCTGGTTCGGCGGCGTGGCGTCGGTTTGGACCATCTGCCTGCTCTTCTTCCAGTCTTTGCTCTTGACCGGCTACCTCTACTCCCACTGGCTCATCCGGCTTCTGCCGTGCCGAGCGGGTGGACTCATCCATATAGGAGTGCTCTCGGTCAGTCTGACCGCACTGCCGATCACCCTCAAGGACGCCTTGAAGCCGACGGGGGGGGAGGACCCGGCACTGCTGCTTCTCGCCCTGCTGGCGCTGAGCATCGGGCTGCCGTACGTCCTGCTCTCAACCACGGGGCCCCTCCTTCAGGCCTGGTTCGCCCGCGAGCATCCCCGTGCCAGGCCCTACCGCCTGTTTGCCCTGTCGAATCTCGGCTCGCTCACGGCCCTCCTCAGCTATCCCGTGGCCATCGAACCCACGTTGAAGCTTCGAACTCAGTCGTTGATCTGGTCTGGATGCTACGGGGCCTTCGTGCTCCTGGGCGGGATCCTTGCCTACCGGGCAAGTCGTGTCGACCCGAGGAGCCCACCGGTCGAGCCGGGGGAAGCCCGGGCCGCGGTCGGGCGCTCCGCCTTTCTCCTCTGGCTCGTCCTTGCCGCATGCCCCTCGGTTCTCCTCGTGGCGATGACCAGCCATCTGACCCAAAATGTCGCGCCGGTTCCGCTCTTCTGGGTGGCACCGCTCAGCCTCTACCTCCTCAGCTTCATTCTATGCTTCGAGCGCGATCGCTGGTACCGCCGCACCTGGTGCCTACCTCTGTTTCTGCTCGGAGTCGTCGCCACCTGCTACCTCCTCGGGCACGACAGTGGCAGCCCGGAGATCCGGATGAGGACCGTGATTTACCTGGGGTCCCTTTTTGCCTGCTTCATGGTCTGCCACGGGGAGCTCGCAAGACGGCGCCCCGAGCCAGCTCACCTGACCTTTTTCTACCTCATGGTCGCCAGCGGCGGCGCCATCGGGGGGGTGTTTACCGGCATCGCCGCTCCCCGATGGTTCAATGGGGACTATGAGCTCGCGATCGGATTGGTCCTGACCACGGGCACGGCCTTATCCGTGGTGTTCGGCAGTTACGCTGTGCGGCTGAGCCCTGTCCTGCGCCAGCTCGGATGGCTCGCCATCGGGCTGGTGACGTTGGCGGTGGGGGCCGTTCTCGCCGACACCGCCATAGAGACCGTGCGGGATGCGCGGCTTCTGGCGAGGAACTTCTACGGCACCCTGAGACTCGCTGACCGGGGCACAGGAGAAGAGCGCCAAAGGAAGCTCTGGAATGGAGCCGTGATTCACGGCACCCAATTCCTCACCGCTGCAGGCTCCCGCCGGCCGACCACCTACTACGGCGAGCGGGCGGGTGTTGGACTGGCAATCGTCGGGAGCAGGACTCATTCGCCGCAGCGAGTGGGCCTCATCGGTCTCGGAGCGGGAACCTTGGCAGCCTATGGCAGGCCGGGCGACTATTATCGGTTCTACGAGATCAATCCCCTGTGCATCGAGATCGCCCGAAGGGAGTTCACGTACCTCCGGGATTCCCAAGCCGAGATCGACGTGACCTTGGGCGACGGCCGACTATCCCTCGAGAGCGAACCTTCCCAGGAGTTCGATGTGCTCGTCGTCGACGCCTTTACGGGAGATTCCATTCCGGTCCACCTCCTTACCGCCGAGGCGTTCGCCCTGTATCTCCGCCACCTGAAGCCGGACGGGGTGCTCGCCTTTCACATCACCAACATGTTCCTCGACTTGAGACCTGTGCTTGCTCAGGTAGGGCGGCGGATCGGCAAGGAGGGGTATGTCGTCTACGCGGACGGCGATGAGAACAGTGGAACCGACTGGGCCGTCTGGGTATTGTTCACCACGGATGAGACACGACTGGCGCTCGAGAAGTTGGGGCAACCCCTTCAGAAAATCCAAACGCGGGAAGGCGTGAATCTCTGGAGCGATGACTATAGTAGTGTCTTCTCGGTTTTGAGGTAATGCTACCTGGGCCCAGGGCGGCGGGCGACAGGGGAGGGACTGTTTGGCATCCATCCACACGTGGGTGGGAGAACGAGAGGGAACGAATCCATGGAGATCCCGGCCCAGGCTCTTGAGCAACTCCGCTACGCCAAATCTCTTCTCGAAAACCCGAGCCTTGCCGCGCGGATTGTCAATTTTTTCGGTCTGCCGGTTGAGAAGGCGTTCAAACTTCTGCCCGCCCGGTGGTCCGACGCAGTGACCCGTGCTGCGCAAACGGCGCTCGCGACCGCTCTCCATGTGGCCTTGGCCACGCTCGCTGATCGCGGACCCCGGCCGTCATTCGACGTTCTCCACACGGTCGTTGTCACCGCGACGGGCGCCGCGGGGGGCGCCTTCGGCCTCGCCGCCCTACCGTTTGAATTACCTGTGTCCACGACGGTCATGCTCCGCTCGATTGCCGCCATTGCCCGGAGCGAGGGAGAGCGGATCAAACTTCCCGAGGTTAGACTCGCCTGTCTGGAGGTATTCGCCTTGGGCGGCCGGACGAGATCTGACGATGCGGCGGAAGTGGGATATTTCGCGGTCCGGGCCGCTCTGGCTCGCGCCGTATCCGAGGCGGCGGAGTACATCGCTGAACGGGGTTTCGTTCAGGAAGGCGCGCCCGTTATCGTCAGGTTCATAACCCAGGTGGCTTCGCGTTTCGGGGTGGCTGTTTCCGAGAAGGCGGTCGCCCAAGCGGTTCCGATCCTGGGGGCTGCGGGGGGCGCCGTAATAAACCTCCTCTTCATCGATCATTTTCAGGACATGGCTCGCGGGCACTTCATCGTGCGCAGGCTGGAGCGAACCTTTGGCGCCGAACTCGTCAGGGCCGCATATGACAGGATCTAGCCCCTATGATGCACGAACCGCCTGCTGCGATGTCGCTCCGGCATCTCAGGCAAGAAGGCGGGCTACGGGCCGTTGCACGTACGGGGCATTCTTTCGAGAACGGCTCGTCAGAGAAGCTTGGGAGGACGTGTGGAACTGCTGGTAAAAGCATGCTGCGGAGCGGTGGCGGTAGTAATCATCGAGCTACTCGCCCGGACGCGAAACTATTACATAGCGGGCCTGGTGCCGCTCTTTCCCACCTTCGCCCTCATCTCTCAGTACATCGTGGGCAGTCAGCGGCCGGTGGCAGAACTCAAAGAGACCGTCGTCTTTAGCATGTTTTCCCTTATCCCGTACCTGCTGTATCTGGTCACCGTGTACTATGTCGCCGACCGACTGCGGCTGGAACCCGCCCTCTTGGTGGGCACGCTTTGCTGGACTGCGGCTGCTACGATCCTTGTGCTTGCATGGAACGAGTTATAGCCCGATGCCGCCGGGTTCGAGCAGGCATTTGTTGCAAGGGCCGGGGCAGCGTCCCGAGGAGAGGAGGCGAGCGATGAAGACGATCGGTCTCATTGGTGGCATGAGTTGGGAGTCGTCGATCGAGTACTACCGGATCATCAACGAGTTGGACCGCGAGAGGCTCGGAGGCCTTCACTCGGCGAAGAGCGTCATGTACTCGGTCGACTTTGCCGAGATCGAGATGCTGCAGCGCGAGGGGCGATGGGAGGAGGCGACTCGGCTCATGGTCGAGGCGGCCCGCCATGTTGAACGTGGTGGGGCTGACTTCGTCCTCATCTGCACCAACACCATGCACAAGATGGCGGAAACGGTTCAGGAGCAGATCGGGATTCCCCTCCTCCACATCGCCGATGCCACTGCCGAGAAGATCAAGGCTCGGGGGCTGAGACGCGTGGGGCTCTTGGGGACCAGGTTCACGATGGAGGGGGACTTCTATCGGGGCCGGCTCGTGGAGAGACATGGTCTCGAGGTGCTGATCCCGGCTGATAGGGAGCGAGAGACCGTCCACCGGGTGATCTACGATGAGCTGGTTGTCGGCAAGATCATTCCATCCTCGAAGACCCAGTACCTCGATATCATTCACGGGCTCGTCGGGGACGGCGCGGCCGGGATCATCCTGGGTTGTACTGAGATCGGTCTCCTTGTCGGCGAGGAGGATGTGGACGTGCCGGTGTTCGACACTACCCTCATCCATGCCGGAGCTGCAGTGGAGTACGCCCTCGCGGGCTAGCCCTCATGATGGGCGAACCGTTTGCGGCGACTGCGGATATGAGTGTCGCGTTTCCCGCCGACCGGGGCTTTCTCCCTCTGAAGAATTCGGATAAACTCCTCTTGCTCACCGGGCGGACGAATATCTGACCGCAGGAGACGCCGCCTGAAGTCCGGAACACCAGGTGGCGAGGGGCGGCCCCATCATCGAGAAGAGATGTGACTTCGACCGGACCTGACATGGGGATTGACAGCACTCGGAACGAGACGCCCGCGACGGCTGCCGCCGGTTCAGACGCTTCAGCCCGTCCCCGGCTTGTCGACTGGTTCTTCACGGTACCCTTCCTGATCGCCTTCGGGCTCCTTCTGGCCGTCTTTGACCCGATCCAACGTTTCGCCCGTCTTTTTGGCTCTCGTCCCCATGAGATCGTCGTCGGGCTCCTGCAGGTTTCGCTTGTCGGGGCGCTCCGTATTTGCGGGACCCGATTCCAGGTGGAGCGGTCGCCGGAGGTGCTGCCCCGCACTCCGTACATTATCATCGCCAATCACCAAAGCATGTTCGACATCCCCATAGTGATGGCGCTTCTGTTCACCAACTATCCCAAGTTCGTGTCCAAACGAGAACTCGCCCGCTGGATCCCGAGCGTCTCCTACAACCTGCGCCGGGGAGGGAACGCTCTCATCGACCGGGACAACCGGCGTCAAGCGCTCAGGGCAATTCGCGCCTTGGGTAAACTGGCCCAGGAGAGGGGGGTCTCCGCGGTGATCTACCCGGAGGGGACCCGCGCCCGGAGGGGAGAGATGCGACCGTTCAAGCCCGCCGGCGCTCTCGCCCTACTCGAGGCGGCGCCGGCGCTCGCGGTGGTGCCGATGGCGGTCGATGAGTCGTGGCGGTTGCTGAGATACAATCTTTTCCCGGTGCCCTTGGGAGTACGAGTTCGCGTGTTCTTCGGAACGCCCATCTCCCGCGAGGGGACAGGCGACGGCGGCTCCGTGTTCGCCCGGGCGCAGGCCGAGATCGAAGAGACACTACGACGTTGGCGCGCCGTCGATCCCGGTAGTTGAGAAGAGCGCAAAGCAGGTCCGGATAGGAGACTTACCTCTTGAGCCCCCTCGTGCCACCGGGCCTTCGGGAAGGGTTCACGAAGGTCAGTGCAACTTCATGCTCTGGCTTTGCGGTTGGTCCGTAAGGCGGGTTAGACGCCCCGGGCCCGGCTGGTTCTGCCGGGCTTCACGGGCTGGATCGGGTTCAGTGCCGGCGCGAGTTGCAGCTCGTCATATTGTCCCGGCGACGTCTGCGCGTTTTGCTGGAAGCCGAGGTTGAGGAGGCGCATGGCTTCTCGTTCCCGGATCTTTCGGTTCCGGGCATCCATCACCACGGCGATGAGGCGCTGATCGCCTCTCCTAGCGGTGGCTACCAGGTGGTAGCCAGATTTCCTGGTGTACCCGGTCTTCAAGCCGTCCACGGAGGGGTCCTGCAAGAGCAGCCTGTTCCGGTTGTGCTGGGAGATATTGCGGTAGGTGAACGAGGTGAGCTGATGGTAGTGGAGCGACTCGGGATGGGCCTGGATATATGCCCTGGCTAGAAGAGCCATGTCGGCGGCGGTGGTGTACTGATTGCGGGCAGGAAGCCCGTGGACCGTTTCAATCCTGGTATTCCGTATGTTCAGCTCCCGCAGCTTGTCGTTCATCTTGGCGACAAAGGCCCGTTCACTTCCTTCGAGGTACTCGGCCACCGCGACACTGGCGTCATTGCCGGAATCGACGGCGATACCCTTGATGAGTTCCTCGAGGGAGACCCGTTCCCCTGCCTTGACGAACATCTTGGACCCCCCGGTCCGCCAGGCCTTTCTGCTGATCGGCACCTGATCATCCAGCCTGACTCGGCCCTGCTCAATAGCATCAAAGGTGAGGAAAAGGGTAAGAACCTTGGTGAGGCTCGCCGGAGGGATGGGCTCATGGGGATTCTGGGCGTAAAGAAACTGTCCGGAGTTGGCATCCAGGAGTACTGCCGCTCGGAAGCCAATCTTCATCGGGTGAACCGCCCCCTGGGCCTGAGTCGTGTGCATCAGCACAAGGGCAAGGGGAATCAGAAGCAGCCAACGGATACGGGATACTTCCTTTGCTCCGGTCTCTTGCATGGAAGATTCCTCCTGCCGGGATGCGTCAGACGGAATAGGCCCTTCGGCCGAAAACCGAGCCGGTATCACCATGCTTACGCGGCATATACAAGAAAAGTGCCTACTTTGTAAAGTATAGAATGTTTCAGCCGCAAATATTCATGTTCAATCGTAAAGTTTACCCCTCCGTTCTGTCTCAAGCCCTTTGCGCGACTGGATCTGAGTGGAAACACCTTTCACAGGAATGGTAAAGCATGTCCCATGAATATGGTAACCAACTTCATCGGAGCCGGCGAACCGAGAGGGGGACAAGGGCAGGGCACAAACATCAGGGTGTTGCTTTTCGTCTAGGCCGCATTATGCACATTCCACTTGCGGCGGCGGCGGATATGATCGTCCTTCCAGGCGTCCTCGGGTCTCCCACTTCGCGACGTCCCGGGCAAGTACACCTCGGGTTCGAGTCCCGCGCTGCCGCGGGACGGTTGCCAGGTGGCACGGCCATCTCCATGCTCTCGCTTCGGCGGCTCATGCATAATGGGGGCTCGCGGGGCGTCGCTAGGCTTCGTGATGAGGACCTTTGTAAGGGTGCCCGGCAGTTGCCGAAGCCGGGCTGGCGCGCCACCGTCCGTGGGGGGGTCGGGGCTTGCCTGCTTGGCTGTGGCTTCCGCACGGGGGGGATGGCTGCTAGAGACTGAGCGGGTATCAGAATTGCATGCCGCCAAGTGTCGTGACTCTGGTGAACCATGCCCGGATACCTCAAAGAGAGGATGGGCGATTGCTGGGGAGGTTGGAAACACCATGGCTAAACTAAATGGCAAGAATCGACGGCAGCGGTGGTGCTGGTTCTCTGCCCTGTTCCTGGTCTGCGTGCCATGGGCGACAGCCTGGGCGGGCCATCTCTACGTGTCGGATACCGCCCTGGAGGCGGTTCTCCGGAACGGCCCCGGGACCGGAAATCAAGTGATCTCCATGGTGCCGGCGGGCACTCGGGTCAATCTCGTCAGCGAGGAAGACAAGTGGGCCGAGGTCACCCTGGAGGACGGGCGCACGGGCTGGATGCTCAAGAAGTACCTTTCAGATCAGCTGCCCTGGCGAATCACAGCGGAAAAGCTTGCCTCGGAGAACAAGGCCTTGCAAGGGCAGATGGCCCAGATGAAGCGCGGCAAGCAGGATCTATCGGATGAAACCACGAGGCTTAAGAAAGACCTGGAGACCACCCAACGGGAACTCCAGTCCCTTCGCCACGAATATGAGACGCTTAAGAAAGGAGCGGCGGAGTACCTGAGCCTGAAGAACTCCTTTGATAAGCTCACGACCGATGCCAATCAGGCCCGGGAGCAACTGACTGAAGTGCAGCAGGGATACGAAAGCCTGAAATCCTCGACCAACATCCACTGGTTCCTCAGCGGCGCCGGGGTGCTGGTTTTTGGCTGGCTCCTGGGGCTCATCATGGCCCGCACGAGGCGGCGCCGCGTTTCGGAGTTCTACCGGTAAGGACGCTGCCGCGATCAGGCATCCGCATACTCTTTGAGCCCATCCCATTCAGGCGGCGGCCGGCACCGCGAATGGGGCGGGCTCCTTGTATTTACGCGTCATACTCTGCGCGCCTCACCCTCGTTTATACCCGGCGACGCGGTACGGGAATTTACAGAGCCCGTCCTCCTCATCACCTCTCTTTAGCTTCAGTGTTTTACTGAAGGCCGCCGCTCTGCTACCATTACCGAAGAATACGAAGGTGATCGGTACAGCGCTATTCCTCTTCCTCGCGGGGAGATTCATCGATGGAATGCGTCCTTCTGGGAAGCGGCGGCATGATGCCCATGCCCTATCGGTATCTCACCTCATTGGCGGTGCGGCTCAACGGGCGAATCTACCTTTTTGACGCCGGCGAGGGGGCCCAACTCGGCCTCAAGGAGACGAGGATCGGCGTCCGCGCCATTACCATGATTGCCGTGAGTCACCTGCATGCCGACCACTGTCTGGGGATTCCCGGGATCATGATGTTGCGAGCTCAGGTGGAGGAGCCCGAGCCGCTCACCATTGTCGGCCCTCCGGGGATCGAGCGCTTCGTCCGCCAGACCCATGAGAACCTCGCTTTCTATCTGAACTATCCGGTCATTTTCCGGGAGTGGGCTGAAGACGGCGACGGGACGGCCTACGAGGATGATCAGGTGCGAGTCCACTGGCGGCCCCTGGAGCACACGCGGTTCTGTCTCGGTTATCGCCTGGAAGAGCTCGAGCGCCCGGGCAAGTTCCAGCCGCAGCGCGCTGCAGCCCTGGGGGTGCCCAAGGGCCCTCTTTGGGGTAAGCTGCAGCAGGGACACTCGGTTGTACTTGATGACGGCAGAGCGATCACCGCTCAACAGGTACTCGGTGAGTCAAGGCGGGGGCGACACGTGGCCTACGTCGTGGATACGCGACCTTGCCGAGCCATCTATCGCCTCATCGAGGCCACGGACATCGCCTTCGTGGAAGGAATGTTCCTCCCGGAAGACGGCGAGCACGCCGAGAATAAAGACCACCTCACCGTAGCGGATGCCGGCCGGATTGCAGGGCGGGCGGGGGTCCGCCGGGCGGTCCTGGTGCATGTCAGCCCGCGCTATGATGCTGAGGCCCTTGCGCGCCTGGAGGCGGCGGCAAAGGCGCGGTTTGACCGGGCGGAGATGGGGAGGGATTTTGAGATCTACCGAGTTTCCTTCCCTGAGAGCGATTGATTATCGGGGAAAGAGGAGGCAGGATGAAAGGAAGGGGAGGGCGGTTCGGGAAATATGGAGAAGTGAAGCGGAAGACGAAACTCAGGCAGGCACGCTTGTCGAACCTTGAACGCTCGCCCTTCGGCAGCCCGGTGGAGCAGCGCCCAAGCGGGAAGCGCCGGACTCCGCGAGGAGAGCGGTAGGGAGCAGGCAGTGAGGAGGAAGCAGCCGGGTTTCCCTTAGTTATAGGAGGACTTGCGGGCTGACAAGAGAGGCTCGGCGAGTCCTGACGGGAGGTTATATGGGCAGGAATGCCAATCCTCTCCTGCACGAGTTTCTGGATCCCACCCTTCCCCTCCCCGAAATCCACTGGGAGACGGTGCCGCCGGGGGTGAACCCAGAGGAGGCATGGGACAGGTTCGACGAGAACGTGGAGGGTTGGGTGCCCATCTGGTTTCCCACGGGTGATCCCTGCAGCGGCAGGTCTTACGGTGAGTTCGAACGGGCCTTCCTGTTCAACGAGCGCCTTGAAGAGATCCTGGGCTTCATGCACCGCTGGCCTCTTTGGGGATCCGCCAAGGATAAGAAGCGGGCGGTGGCCATCGCCCTGCTCCACATGTACTGTGAGGTACGGCAGTCGTTTATGGCCGAATGCGGGCGTTGAGAAATGGCCAAAGGCTGAAAGAAGGCAGGGGGGAGTCGCCCTATGAGCGGTCAGATGTCACGAAAAAGTACGGCGGCTTTCCAGTCTGATCCAGAAGAGATGGTCCCGGAAATTCAAGAGTCAAAGTTCAAATGTCAGATGACCAAGAGTGCCGGATGCTCTCGACTGGTCCGGACGTGGCGGAGTTTTGACATTTGGGCTTTGGATTCGATTTGGCATTTGGGTTTTCGCATTTGACATTTTGTTGGTAGAGTCAAAGGACCGTGGCCGCTTCTACCCCGCCACGAGGTCTCGCTTCGCTGAGGCGCGGCGTAATCCACATTGGGCGGATCGCATCGCTGGCAACTGTGGGGTGGGCAGCAGCGCCCACCGACGGAGGAATCACCCGGGGGTGACAATGTCCCGCTCGCATTTCTGCAAATACGTTGCCGAGAGTGTTGACGAGCACAATTTTCTCCTCCCCGACGCCAGACCCCATTGGCTGCCGGCGCGGGAAGTGGTGCTGAGAGACATCTTCCTCGACCTCGACGTGGATGTGGAGGCGAAACGGGTGCGCGGTTGGGCGCATCTCGCCTTTACGGCGGTCAAAAAGGGGGTGGAGAGTCTCTTTCTGGATGCTCGGGAGATGCACATCGGCAGCGTGATCGCAGAGAACGGCGAACCCCTCTCTTTCTCCCAGAGCGATCGCGGGGTGCTCGTCCGTTTGGCTGCGCCTCTCGAGCGCGGCGGCACGGGAAAGGTCAGCCTCGAATACACCGTGGAGAACCCACGGCTTGGCCTCTACTTCACCGGCCCCGACGAGCACTACCCGACCAAGTCCTGGCAGGTTTGGAGCCAGGGGCAGGACGAGGATAACAAGTACTGGTTTCCGTGCGTGGACCATCCCCGGGAGAAGGTAACCAGTGGCCTCCGAGTCCGGGTCACGAAACCCTATGTGGTCGTGAGTAACGGTGTGCTCAAAGAGCGGCACGAGGATCAGGACGGCAGGCTGGTGTACCACTGGGCCATGGAACGGCCCCACAGTGTCTACCTCATCAGCCTCGCTGTCGGCCAGTACTCGGAGCTCACGGACCGCTTCGAGGATATCCCTCTCTCCTTCTTCGTTCCCGAAGGGAAGGAGGAGGATGGCTGGCGCTCCTTCGAGAAGACCGCGGACTGCGTCCGCTTTTTTTCGGCAAAGACACGCATCCGCTATCCTTATCCGCGTTACTCCCAGGTGATTGCTCAGGATTTCGTCTTCGGCGGCATGGAGAACACGACCGCGACCACCCTCACCGAGATGACCCTTCACGACGAGCGAGCCCATCTCGATTTCACCAGTGCGCACCTGGTTGCCCACGAACTGGCGCACCAGTGGTTCGGCGACCTGGTGACCTCCAAGAGCTGGAGCCACAGCTGGCTCCACGAGGGATTCGCCACCTACTTCGATCTCCTCTACACCGAGCACGCCGAGGGGCGGGACGAGTTCCGCTACCGCCTCCTGGAGAATCGGGAGACCTATTTCGAGGAGCACGATTCGAAGTACCGACGGCCTATCGTCACCAACGTCTACAGTCAGCCCATCGATCTCTTTGACATGCACCTTTACCCCGGGAGCGCCGCGCGCCTTCATATGCTGCGGATGCTCCTCGGCGAGGAGCTCTGGTGGGAAGTCATCCGCCTCTTCTTGGACCGCCATCGGGACTCGGTCGTGGAGACCGTTGATTTCATGCGCTCCATCGAGGACGTCACCGGAGACAGCTACGACTGGTTTTTCGACCAGTGGTTCTACAAACCGGGGTTCCCGGTGCTGGAGTGCTCATCCCAGTACGAAAGTAAAGAGAGGGTCGTCGCGGTCCAGGTGAAGCAGGCTCAAGACTCGGGCAAGGACCTCCCCGTCTTCCGCTTTCCCCTTGTGGTTCGCCTCCTGAGCAAGGACGGCGCCGCTCGGGACCTCACGGTGGAGGTCCGAGAAAAGGAGCACCACTTCTACCTTCCGGCAGCGGAGGAGCCGCATCTGGTGCTGGTCGACCCGGAGGAAGCTATCCTCAAGCGCATGCGTTGGAAGGTGGACGGGGTCAAACTTCGAGTCCAGCTGCGGGAGGCGGAAAACGTCCTCAAACGCATCGAGGCGGCGGACGAACTGGCCAAGGTGGGAGATCGTGAGGCGGTTGCCGCCCTGGAGCGGGCGGTCTACCAGGATCCCTTCTGGGGCGTGGCGGCGCGCGCGGCCAAGGCCATTGGAGAGATAGGAACCGAGGCGGCCAGGGATGCCCTCCTGGGAGCTCTCGCCATCACCCACGCCAAGGCGCGACGGGCCGTAGTGAAGGCGCTGGGGAGCTTCAAGGACGAGGCGGTGTTCCGTGCGCTCCTACCTCTCGCCGCCGGGGACCCCTCCTATTTCGTCGAGGCGGAGGCGGTGCTCGCGGTGGCACGGACCAAGGCGGCGGGGGCCTTCGAGGTCTTGAAGCGGGCACTCGAGCGGGACTCCTTCAACGAGGTCGTGCGCTGCCGCGCCCTGGAAGGGTTTGGTGAGCTGGACGACGACCGCGCCCTACCCATCCTTTTTGAACACTGCCGCTATGGGCACCACGAGCTCATTCGCGCCCAGGCGCTGAGAACCCTGGGGAAGATGGGCCAGAGCCGGCCCCGGAACCGGGAGATCCTCGAACGAGTCGCCGACGCCTTCCGGCCTCCTGCCGGGGCGCGGACCCTGCGACCGAAGCTGGCGGCGGTTCAGGCTCTGGAGATGTTGAATCAGGAGGAGGGGCTTCCCATTTTGCGACGGGTGGTGGAGGCCGAGCTCGACGGCCGGCTGGTGCGGAGCGCTCGGGTGGCCACGAGAAAGATCGAGGCTGGCCGGGAGCGCGGCGAGTCCATCCGGAAGCTGGAGAAGCGGCTGGACGATCTGGCCGAGGAGAACCGCAAGCTCAAGGATCGCCTCGACAGGTTCGAGAAGACCCCCACCGCCTGAGGGGCGCCGCTGCCTGCGGACGCGACGGTGGAAGAATCGAGCAACGTGGTCCCGATACTTCCTTGGGGAGGTGGCGCTCGTGAGGTCGCGGATACGGGAACTGACACAGGTTGAGCTTCGTCAGCCGTTTCTCTTGGCGGCCTGGCCCGGCATGGGGCACGTGGCCCTGCGGGCCTTCGCCTTTCTCCAGGAGAGCCTGGGAGCCCAACATCTCGCGGTGCTGGAGGAGCCGGATTTTTTTCAAATTCCGGGGGCTGTGATCGACAAGGGCCTGGTCCAGCCGGCTCGACCACCCCAGAGCAGCTTTTCGTCCTGGCGCCGCGGCTCCGGCAAGGCGGATCTGTTGTTCTTCATGGGGGATCGGCAGCCTGTCTCGGGGAAGGAGTTGCCCCTGGCGGAGGCGGTTCTGCAATTCGCCCGAAAACAGGGAGTCTCCCAGGTGGTGACGTCGGCGGCAATGCCCACCGCCATCAACCATTATCAGCCCTCGCGCGTCTGGGTCACCGCCACCCATCGCACCATCCTGAAAGAGGTCTCGCCTTTCTGCCACCGAGTTCTCGAAGACGGACAGATCTCGGGGATGAACGGCCTCCTCCTGGCGGTCGCCAGAAAGAAAGGGATGAGGGGGTTCTGCCTTCTCGGCGAGATCCCCTTCTACACGACCACAATCGAAAACCCGAAGGCATCACTGGCCGTACTCCAGGCACTCGCCGGGGTGCTGGATCTCCAGGTGGACCTGAGCGGTCTCCGCGAGTTGGCGGTGCGGACGGAGAAGGAGGTTGATCGCTACCTTCTCGAGCTTGAGAGTCAGAGGGAGGAGGAAAAGAAGCCGACGGACTCCGAAGGACCGACCACGGTGCATTGACAGGAGCCAGATGGCAGACAGCAGCAAGCGGTGAGCAGGGCGTGACTCAACGGTCGCAGAATGGAGGCGGCGAAGGCGCTCACCTGGATTCTCCGAGCACCATCTTTCTCACGAAAGCTTGTTGGAGTGGCGAAGGACCAGCGCACATCGCCGAGCGGTGAGGTGGACCAGCAAGTGCGGCTTTGGCTGGGACAGGCCCACGAGGCCTACGTGAGACGTCGGCTTCCACGGGTCATTGACTATTTCCATCGTGCCCTGGCCTATGCGGAAGAGCGGGGGCTCGAGCGGGAGATCGCCCTCATCTGTCGGGACCTGGGGTATGTGTACGCGCGGGAGGGCGCTTTCGGACAGGCCTTGACCTTTCTGGACCGGGGGCTTGCAGCCGGCGAGAGTGTGGAGATTGCCGTACGGGTGGGACTCCTTGCCAACAAGGCGTCCGTCCTCGCCCGACGCCGGTCCTACCGTGACTCTCTTGCCCTTTTGGAACAGGCTGCCTTTCTCATCGATGGGACCTATGGGAGCCTTGCCGCCGTTCCTTCCTGGCTCGTGCACTCCTATGCCGGCATCCAGCGGATGGCCGGGGACCTGCGCCGGGTTGTGGAGCTTCTCGACATGGGCGTCAAACCCGAGCGGCTCGAGGTGGAAATCAAGAGCCATGAGCCGCCCTGGCTGACCAAGAGGTAGCCTCTCCTGCCGCGGAACCTGTCTTCACCGCCGGCCGTTCGGGGGAGGGGGAGCAGCCTGCGGGATAGAGCATGAGAAAGTACGTGAGCAAGACCTGCCCCCTGGTCCGGCAGGGCTACGAGCCTGGAAGCTGCCAGGTGGCGGTGGGGGCCGATTTCCAGCCCGCCTGCGAGGCGACCCTTCGCTTCGAGGGTGGCGGCTGGCAACGGCTGATTGCGAGTGCCCATCTGTCGCGGCCGGAAAACTACTTCTCCGTATACCAGTCCGGCTGCAATTTCTCCTGCCGCAAGTGCCACTCCTGGTACTTCAGCAAGGTGGCGAAAGGTGAGTGGGCGAGTCCTCTCGGTATCGTCGAGGCGGCGCGCGCCTATGAGAACGAGGTGACGCTGGTGGAGCCGCGGGAGCGGGCGACCGCCTGGCACGCTCACGACACCTGTCAGTGCTGCGGCTCCTGTGTCCTCACCGGGGCGCGATCCCCTCGCTGTCCGGGGATCCTCGAGCCGGAGCAGATCAGGCTCAGTCCCCAAGGATTTGGTCCGGCGCGGAACATCGTCGCCTTTACCGGCGGTGATCTCACCTGCCGCCCCGGCTTCTATGCCAGGTGCGCCGAGCTCATCAAGACCGAGACCCGCCTATGGTTTCTCCTCGAGACGAACGGCTATGGGCTGACGCCGGCCCACCTGGATCTGTACCGGGCGAGCGGGGTGGACGCATTCTGGCTCGATATCAAGGCCGAGGACCCGGAGCGACACCGCTGGCTCACGGGGTGTGACAACGCATGGATTCTCCGCCTGCCACAGGAAATGCGGAATCGCGGTTTTGTTCTCGAGGTGCTCTCCCTCTATATTCCAGGGGTCGTTGAGGCCGAGGAACTGGGCCGGATTGCGGGACTTTTGGCGGCGGTCGATCCCGACATCCCGTTTACCGTGCTGGCCTTCTTCCCCGAATACCGGATGCGCGACGTCCGGCCCCCCGACGTGGAGGAGATGATTCGGGCCTATGAGGCGGCGAGAGAAGCTGGTCTCACCCAGGTTAGGCTTGGGAACCTGGGGATTTTCGCTAGAGGCGTGGAAGACTTCCGTCTCCTCGAGGAACGGGTGGAGGCGAGGGCCTATTGATGAAGATAGGCTAGCCTGTGGAAATCGCGGATTAAATCTTGCGTTTGGAGAAACATCCCGGTTAGAATCCAGTGGCCGGCCGTGGGGACATGAACACGGGTTAAAGAGGTGACTGCGGATGCGCCGTGCCCATGGCAATCGGCCCTGCATGCGGCGCGGGGCTGCTCTCGGGTGGGAGCGGCTTCCAGCCGCGAGGGGGTGGTTCGCGGCAGGGAGGTCTGCTCTGCAAAGGCGCATAGTCGCACCATTGATAGTGGAGAGCGAGGCCCGGCCTTTGGGCGGGGTTGTGGTGGAGAGCTTGGGGGTCATTCCTGTCATCCAAGGACGGTAGAGGCTCCGGATGCGATTTGCGCCGCAGACCATCCCTGCCTCCGGGGGCGGTCTCTCTCTCGGAGTTGGCAGGGCTTTTCTCGCACATGCGAGGGATGGCGGCAGCCGGATGAAGGTTTCCAGACGGAAGACCAGACAGATTCGAGTGGGCAACGTCCCGGTCGGCGGTGGTGCACCGATCGTGGTGCAATCCATGTGCAAGACCGACACCCGGGATGTAAGAGCGACGCTCGCCCAGATTGATCGTCTCGCCGAGGCCGGCTGTGAGCTCGTTCGACTCGCGGTGCTGGACCAGCGGGCGGTGAAGGCGCTCGCGGCGATCAAGGGAGAATCGCCGATCCCTGTCATCGCCGACATCCACTTTGATCATCGCCTTGCCCTCGGCGCCCTCGCTGCTGGGGTGGACGGCTTGCGCCTGAATCCGGGGAACATCGGGAACGCGCGGGCGGTGAGCCGCGTGGTGCGGGCAGCGGCGGAGCGCCAGGTGCCGATCCGGATCGGCGTGAACTCGGGCTCTCTGGACAAGGATCTGGTCAGCCGTTACGGCGGTCCTACCCCGGAGGCGATGGTGGAGAGCGCCCTTCGCCAGATTCGCCTCCTGGAATCCCTGAGCTTCCACGAGATCAAGATCTCGCTCAAGTCCTCCCATGTCCTGGACATGGTGGCGGCATACCGGATCCTCGCAGACAGGGTGGACTATCCACTCCACCTCGGGGTGACCGAGGCGGGAACCCTGGTGAGCGGCGCGGTCAAATCGGCTCTCGGCATCGGCATCCTGCTCGCCGAGGGTATCGGTGACACGGTGCGCGTCTCCCTCACCAGCGATCCTGTTGATGAGGTGCGGGTGGCATATGATATCCTCCGGGCTCTCGGGCTCAGGGAGCGAGGCATCGAGGTGATCTCCTGCCCCACCTGCGGCCGCTGCGAGATCGACCTCATCGGGTTGGCCCAGGCGGTGGAAGGCCGCTTGCTCAAGGTGAAGACCCCGCTCAAGGTGGCGATCATGGGCTGTGTGGTGAATGGCCCGGGGGAAGCGAAGGAGGCCGACGTCGGCATCGCCGGCGGCAGAGGCCAGGGGCTTCTCTTTCGCAAGGGCGAGGTCATCGCCAAGGTGCCCGAAGAAGAGTTGATGCCTCGGCTCCTCAGGGAGATCTCGCTTTTGCTTGGCGAGGAGGTCTAGCCCCCATCATGGAGGGTGGAGGTAACCATCCTCGTGTTACCTAAAACGTACAACTTTGCTCCCGGCATGCATGACTCGAACACTGAGGTGAGGGCGACGGCATGAAGAAAGGCATAACGAGACGAGACGAGGATTTTTCCCGGTGGTACACCGATGTCATCGCCGGGGCCCGCCTGGCGGATTATGCGCCGGTCAAGGGCTGCATGGTGATCAGACCCAACGGCTACGCGCTCTGGGAGCGCATGCAGTCCTGCCTGGACCGGATGTTCAAGGAGACAGGCCACGAGAACGCCTATTTCCCCCTTCTCATTCCCGAGAGTTTTCTCCACAAGGAGGCGGAGCATGTGGAGGGTTTCGCGCCGGAATGCGCGGTGGTGACCCATGGCGGCGGCAAACAGCTCGAGGAGCGCCTGGTGATCCGACCCACGTCGGAGACCATCATCTGGAGCATGTACAAGAAATGGATCATGTCCTACCGGGATCTGCCGATCCTCATCAACCAGTGGTGCAACGTACTGCGTTGGGAGCTGCGGACCCGCCTCTTCCTACGGACCACTGAGTTTCTCTGGCAAGAAGGTCACACCGCCCATGCGAGCGCCCGGGAGGCCGAGGAAGAGACCTTGCGAATCCTCGAGGTCTACCGTACCTTCGCCGAGGACTACGGCGCCATCCCCGTGGTGCCCGGCAGGAAGAGCGAACGGGAGAAGTTCGCCGGAGCCGTTCATACCTACACCATCGAGGCCCTGATGCAGGACGGTAAGGCTCTGCAGGCCGGGACCTCCCACTTTCTGGGGCAGAATTTCGCCAAGGCCTTCGACGTCACCTTCCAGAACCGACAGGGGGAGCAGGAGTTGGTCTGGGCCACGAGCTGGGGGATGAGCACCCGGATGATCGGCGCCCTCATCATGACCCACGGGGACGACCAGGGCCTTGTCGTTCCGCCCCGATTGGCACCGACGGCGGTGGTTTTCATTCCCATCTTCAAGGGCCAGACCGGCCACGGCGAGATCCTCCAGTACGTCGAGCAGCTCGCCGCCTCCCTCGGAAAAGAGATTCCCTGCCGCGTCGATGGGCGGGAGGAGTATACCCCCGGCTGGAAGTTCAATGAGTGGGAACGCGCCGGCGTTCCCATCCGGGTCGAGGTGGGACCGCGAGACATCCAGCGGGCTGAGGCGGTGCTCGTGCGGCGGGACACGGGAGAGAAGCTCACCGTGTCGGAGGAGGGCTTGAAGGACCGGGTGACGACGCTCCTCGACGACATCCAACGCTCTCTCTATGAGAGGGCTCGCCGCTTCCGGGAGGAGCACACCCACGTGGTGGACGACTACGAGGTGTTCAAGGAATTGATCGCCGACGAGGGCGGCTTTGTCCGCTCCCTTTGGTGCGGGACCGGCGAATGCGAGGATCAGATCAAGCAAGAGACCATGGCAACCATTCGGTGCATCCCTCTCGAGGACGAGGGGGAGGAGGGCCGGTGCGTGCGCTGCAACAAGAAGGCTCACGGCCGCGTCTACTTCGCCAAGGCCTACTAGCACCAGGATTGGATAGCGGGGAACGCATCGGGAGCACGGAATAACGAACACCGTATAACGTATAACCTCATCCCCCATGATCCGTCTGAACGACATCATTGACCGGGTAGTCTCATATCATCCCGAGGCTGAGATCAACATTATCGAGAAGGCCTATGTCTTTTCGGCCAAGGCCCATGCCGGCCAGGTGCGTCTGTCCGGGGAACCCTACCTCATGCATCCCCTGGAGGTTGCAGGCATCCTCGCCCAGATGAGGCTCGACATCTACAGCGTTGCCTCCGGCCTTCTTCACGATACCCTGGAGGACACTCGCACGAGCATAGAAGAGATTCGTCGGCTTTTCGGCGACGAGGTGAGCCAGATCGTGGATGGGGTGACGAAGATCGGCAAGTTCGAGTTCAGCAGCACCGAAGAGCGCCAGGCCGAGAACATGAGGAAGATGATCATGGCCATGGCCAACGACATTCGGGTGATCCTCGTCAAGCTGGCTGATCGCCTGCACAACATGCGCACTCTCTCCTTCCAGATTCCGGAAAAGCGCCGAGTCATCGCCCAGGAAACCCACGACATCTACGCGCCCCTTTCAGGACGACTCGGGATTGACTGGATCAGGACTGAACTCGAGGATCTGTCTTTCTCGCATATTCAGCCCGAGACTTACGAGGAAATCGTTCGCGGGCTGGCAAAGAACGAGAAGGAACGGGAGCGGTACATCCAGGAGGTGATCGGCATCCTCCAGGGAAAGCTGAAAGAGTTCGGCCTGGAGGGGCGGGTCAGCGGCCGTCCCAAGCACATCTACAGCATCTACAAGAAGATGATCCGCCAGAATGTCGACCTGGATCACATCTATGACATCATCGCCTTCCGGATCATCCTTGGCAGTATCCGCGAATGCTATGGAGCTCTGGGCATGATCCACTCCATCTGGAAGCCGATTCCGGGTCGTTTCAAGGACTACATCGGCATGCCCAAGGCGAATATGTACCAGTCCCTGCACACTACCGTCGTAGGTCCCCACGGCGAGCGGGTGGAGATTCAGATTCGCACCGACGAGATGGATCGGATCGCCAAGGAAGGGATCGCCGCCCACTGGGTCTACAAAGAGGGCGGAGCCATCCAGGAGAGCGACAGCAAGCGGTTCTCATGGCTGCGCCAACTCCTGGAGTGGCAGAAGGATCTCAAGGATCCCCGGGAGTTTCTCGAGACCGTAAGGGTTGACCTGTTTCCCGATGACGTCTACGTTTTCACCCCTAAGGGCGAGGTGAAGTCCTTTCCTCGGGGCGCCACCCCCATCGACTTTGCTTACAGCGTCCACAGCGCGGTCGGGGATCGTTGCACCGGCGCCAAGGTGAACGGCAAGATCGTCCCCCTGAAGTACGAGCTCAAGAACGGCGACATCGTGGAGATCCTCACCTCGCCGAACCATGTGCCGAGTAAGGACTGGCTGAAGATCGTCAAGACTTCACGGGCCCGTACCCGGATCCGTCACTGGATCAAGACGGAGGAGCGGGAACGAAGCATCGCTCTCGGCCGGGAGCTCTGCGATCGAGAGTTCCGCAAGCACGGCCTCAGCTTTTCCAAATACCTCAACTCGGAGACCATGGAAGAAGTCGCTCAGTCCTTCTCGTTCCAGAAGGTAGAGGATCTGCTGGCGGGCATCGGCTACGGGAAAATCTCGGCGCTCCAGGCGGCGGGCAAGTTCACCAGCCTCCGGGAGCCTGAGGCGGAGGAAGCCGAAGCGGTAAAAGAGGTCCCGCCGGAGCGGGCGGAGCGCAAGGAGAGGGCCGGCCCCCGAGGCGGTGTCCACGTAAAGGGTGTGCCCGACATCATGGTCCGCTTCGCCAAGTGCTGCAACCCCCTACCTGGGGAGCAGATCGTGGGCTACATCACCCGCGGGCGCGGCGTCTCGGTTCATCGGGCCGACTGCGCCAGTCTCCTCGCCAGCGGCTTTGAACGCCGGATCGACGTGGAGTGGGATAAGGTGAACGGAGAGGTGCACCCGGTGGGTCTGGTGGTGGTGTGCGCCAATGTCAAGGGCATGCTCGCCGCCATCAGCGGCACTCTGAGCAATCTCGACATCAACATCCTGGAGGCGAATATCAGGACCCGGGTGGACAATCGCTCCGAGTGCAAGTTCGTCGTCGAGGTTCACGACTCCGAGCACCTGAATCGGGCCGTGGCCGCAGTGAGGAAGATCAAAGACGTCCTTGAAGTTTATCGTTCATCCACGCTCGAGATTCACTAGCACGTTACTGAGAAGCCCTTTACCTCGCGCCGTCACAGGAAGGATCAGCGCCAGAATCAGGCGTTCTCGGAATTCTTCAACAACCCGCTGGAAACTCGGCATGGGCGCGAATGAGGTGCAGCACGAACGTCCGGCCAGTGGAGATCCTGACCTAGGGCAGGCTTCTCACTGGCGGCAGCGGTAAGGCGGGGTTAGACGGCTTTCTGGACCTTGCCGGCCCGGAGGCAGCGCGTACAGACACGGACCTGTTTTACCGTTCCCTGTTCGAGGGCGCGGACCCTTTGCAAGTTTGGATACCATCTACGTCTCGTTTTATTGTTGGCATGGCTCACGTTGTTTCCGAGCCGAGGGCGTTTTCCGCAAATGTCGCACGCTTTTGCCATCTCTTTCACCTCCGTTGACTGTGTCCCCCGACCAACCTCCGGCTAGGGCGGCAGTGACCGGCTCTTCTAACACATCCCTCCTGCTTTGACAAGGGGAAAATGGCGACGGTGGAGTCAATGTCAAATGCCAAAACCCAAATGCCAAATCAAATCCAAAGCCCAAATGTCAAAACCCTGCCGCGTCGGGGCGTGTCGAGATTAGCCGAGCATCTTTGTCATTAGACATTTGACCTTGATTTGACCTTGATTTGACATTTGAACTTTGACATTTGGATTTTCAAAAGCGTTTTTCCGATGCAGGCTTAGAGTCTAGAACCATCCTCATTGCAGCTACGGGCTAGTCGATGACAACGGCGGGCTGTTCTTCGCCCCGGTTGTGGATGGAGCCGATGTGGTAGGCCGTTTGGCCGAGGCCGTGCAGGAGTTCGAAGATCTCGGCCATGTTAGCCGCCGGCACAATGAGGACGAAGCCGATTCCAGTATTGAACACCCGGTACATTTCCTGATCGGAGATTTTTCCCCGCTCTTGGAGGAACCGAAAGATGGGGGGCACCTCCCAGCTTCCCTTCTCGATC
>Ga0335070_10000574_pt1 | contig 41186 bp, 46 predicted proteins | sample Lox_Sample_13_FD_206722 | JGI IMG/M metagenome (GOLD analysis project Ga0335070, IMG submission 206722) | Soil microbial communities from Loxahatchee National Wildlife Refuge, Florida, United States - Lox_Sample_1.3 | ecosystem: Environmental > Terrestrial > Soil > Wetlands | place: USA... | reverse complement strand
CCGGTGGTGACCGTGCTGCTCGCGCGCTTCGCGCTCGGCGAGCGCGTGCAGTTCTCGCAGGACGTCGGCGTCGTCGTCACGCTCGCCGGCGTCGTCCTCATCTCGGCCGGTTAGGTCTGCGCGGGCCGGGACGGCTCCCCCCAGGGTTGGCTCCTACACGTTGAAGCGGACGTTCAATACGTCGCCGTCCTCGACGACGTATGTCTTGCCCTCGAGCTTCTGCAGCCCGGCGCGCGAGACCTCCGCGTGCGAGCCAAGGCGGACGAGGTCGTCCCAGCGGATCACCTCGCAGCGGATGAAGCCACGTGCGATGTCGGTGTGGACCGTCGCCGCCGCGTCGAGCGCGGTCTGGCCGCGGCGCAGCGTCCACGCACGCGTCTCCTTCTCGCCCGCAGTGAAGAACGTGATCAAGTCGAGCGTCTCGGCGAGCCGGCGGACCACCTCGCCGAGCGCCGACTCGCCGCCGCCGCGGAACTCGGCCGCCTCCGCCTCGGGCAGCTCGGCGAGCTCGGCCTCGAGCTTGAGGTCGATCCCTCCTGAGCCGTTCTCGATCGCGATCAGCGGCTTCGTCGTCAGCGGCTCCAGCTCGGGCGGCAACTCCTCGGTCCAGTCGGCGAGCGTCTTGCCGGCGTCGAGATGGGCGAGCAGCCGCTCCAGCTGCTCCGCCTCCCGCCTCAGCTTCGCCTCGCCGGACTTCGCCTGCTTCGCAACGCGCTCGAGCCGCCGCTCGACGTGGTCGCGGTCGGCGACGAGCAGCTCGAGCTTCAGCGTCTCGAGGTCGTCCGCCGGCAGACGCGTGCCGGAGAAGCCGTCGAGCACGACGAGCAGCGCGTCCACCTGGCGCAGGTTGCCGAGCAGCGCCGGCCCGGTGCCGCGCACCTCGACGATCCGCACCGCAGCCGGGGTCACCTTGCGCGCGTGCACGACGTCGGCGAGCTGCCGCAACCGCGGATCGGGGATCGCCGCCATCCCGACCTCGCCGTGCGCCTTCGCGCCGGTGAGAGCCTCGAACAGCATCGACTTGCCGGAGCTCGGCAGCCCGACGATCCCGACTTCAAGCGCCATGCGCTACGCGAAGCCGACGCGGCTGGCCCGGGTGAAGCGGCGGAAATACGCCACCCGCGGCACGACCACGTGATACGGGCCGTCCTCGGCCTCGAGCACGACCACGCGCGGCCCGTCCTCGTGCAGCGCGCGCTCGAGCTGGTCGGCCGTCGCCGCGCTGACGAAGCCACCGATCACCTGGCCGCCGTCGAAGCCGACCTCGACACGCACGCGCTCGTCAGCCACTCGACACCACCTCCGAGAGAACGCCGTGAACGGATTCCGGATGGACGAAGGCGACCTCGAGCCCGAACATGCCCTGTCGAGGCTCGGCGTCGATCAGCTCGGCGCCCCGCGCAGCGAGCTCGGCGAGCGCCGAGCGGACGTCGTCCACCTCGTAGGCGACATGGTGCATGCCGGGGCCGCGCTTTGCGAGGAACTTGCCGACCGGCGTGTCCTCGCCCAGCGCCGCCAGCAGCTCGACGCGACTGCCGCCGACGCGCAGCGAGGCCGCCTCGACGCCCTGCTCCTCGACCCTGGCCCGATGCTCGAGGCGGCCGCCGAAGAGGCGCTCGTACGTCTGCACCGCCTCGTCCAGGTCCGTGACGGCGAGGCCGACGTGGTGGATCCCTCGTGCCTCCACTCCGTCGATGCTATGTGAAACACTCCCGCGCATGCGGACAGGAGCGCTGGCCATCCTCGTCGCGTCCGCCGTGCTGCTCGCGGGCTGCGGCAGCTCAGGCGCCAAGTCGAACGGCGAGGCGCAGAAGAGCGCCGCGCAGGTCGCCGCCGACGCGCGCAAGGCCGCCGTCGGCGCGAGCGCCGTGCACGTCTCGGGCTCGATCGTCAGCTCCGGCACGCCGCTGACGATGGACATCCGGATCGTCAAGGGCACGGGCGGCAGCGGCGAGATGTCCGAGCAGGGCCTCAAGTTCCAGCTCGTCCGCGTCGCCGGCAAGGCGTACATCAAGGGAAGCGACGCCTTCTACAAGAAGTTCGCCGGCGCCGGCGTGGCCACGCTCCTGCACGACAAGTGGCTCGCCGGCTCGGCGACGACCGGAAGCCTCGCCGCGCTGACTGCGCTCACCGATATCGCCAAGCTCTTCAGCGGCGCACTCGGCTCGCACGGGACGCTGAAGAACGAGGGCGAGACGACGTACAAGGGGCAGAAGGTGGTCGCTATCAAGGACACGTCGAAGGGCGGCACGCTCTACGTCGCCGCGACCGGAACGCCCTATCCGATCGCAATCGTCGCCCCGAACAACGGCAAGCAGGGGTCGGTCTCGTTCGACGACTGGAACAAGACCGTCAGCATCACCGCGCCGAAGGGCTCGATCGACGTCGCCTCGCTCGGCGGTAGCTAGCTAGACACCAAGCGTCGGCCGCTTCGCGGCGACGATGCGCGGCACACCGACGGATTCCGACGCCCGCGACTCGGGCTCGACGTCGTCGAGCACCCCCATCACTTCCTCGCGCACGAGCGTCTCTTTCTCGAGCAGCGCCGCCGCAAGCCGGTCGAGCGGCGCCCGATGCTTCTTCAGCAGCCGCACGGCCTCGGAGTACGCGGAGTCGGTGAGCCTCGCCTGCTCGCTGTCACGCAGCCGCTTCGTCTCCTCCGAGAGCGCATAGTTGTCGGCGCGCATCGTGCGGGACGAGACGCTGTCCGACATGCCCCACTCGAAGACCATCGCCCGTGCGATCTCGGTCACCTTCTCGAGATCGTTCGCGGCGCCGTTCGTGACCCGGCCGAAGACGACCTCCTCGGCGGCGCGGCCGGCGAGTGCGACGACCATGCGGTCGACGAGCTCCTCCTTCGTGTGGAGATAGCGGTCCTCTTCCGGAAGGTAGAACGCGTAGCCGAGTGCGTCGCCGCGTGCGACGATCGTCACCTTCTGCAGCTCCATCGCCGAGCCCATCAGGTGCGCCATCAGCGCGTGCCCGGCTTCGTGGTAGGAGAGGATACGGCGCTCCTTCTCGGTCAGCACCTTCTTCTGCTGGAGGCCGGCCACGACGCGCTCGAGGGCGGCGTCGAAGTCCGCCTGCGTCACGTACTGCGCACCGCGACGACCGGCGAAGATCGCGGCCTCGTTGCAGATGTTTGCGAGCTCGGCGCCAGTGAGGCCGCTCGTCTGGCGCGCGACCGTGCGCAGATCAGCGTCCGCCGCGAGCGGTTTGCCGCGCGTGTGCACGCCGAGGATCGCCTCGCGACCGGCGAGATCAGGCGGCGGTACGAGCATCTGCCGATCGAAGCGGCCCGGGCGCAGCAGCGCGGGGTCGAGATCCTGGATGCGATTGGAGGCGCCCATCACGACCACCTGCTCCGCGCCCTCGAAGCCGTCGAGCTCGACGAGCAGCTGGTTGAGGGTCTGGTCCTGCTCGCGGTTGAAGCCGTGACCGGTTCGCTGCGCTCCGACGGCGTCGAGCTCGTCGATGAAGACGATCGCAGGTGCGTTCTTGCGCGCTTCGACGAACAGCTTGCGGATGCGGGCCGCGCCGAGGCCGGCGAACATCTCGACGAACGACGAAGCGCTCGCGGAGTAGAAATGCGCGCCCGATTCGTGGGCGACCGCCTTTGCGAGCAGCGTCTTGCCGGTGCCCGGCGGTCCGTAGAGGAGCAAACCCTTGGGCACCTTCGCGCCGAGGCGCTCGAACCGCTTCGGCTCGCGCAGGAAGTCGACCACCTCCATCAGCTCGCCGCGCACCTCCTCGACCCCGGCCACGTCGGCCCACGTCACGTACGACTTCGCGCGCGAGTCGAGGTGCGTCGGCCGGACGCGCGGCATCATCCCGACCGTCTTCCAGAGCAGCCAGGCGGTCAGGACGAGGATCCCGAAGAACGCCAGCGGCAGCCAGGTGGTGGCGAAATCCGCAGCGGCGTGGAACCAGTGCCCCACCATCGGTGACTTCATCGGCAGCCGGGAGGGAATCCCTTAGCCGAGGGAGCGAATCGCCTCCTCGGCGGTCGTGAACTCGACCCCACGAGCGCGCCAGACGGCGGTACAGGCGGCGACCCGCGCGTCGTCGAGGCCACGCGCCGCGTCCTCGACGAAGCGGACGCGGCGGCCCCGCTGCAGGAAGCCGAGGATCGCCGCGTCGTCGCAGACGTCGGTGGCGACGCCGAAGACGATGATCTCGTCGGGGTCGAGCGTCTCGATCAGCGCCTCGGTGTTCGGGTTCGTGAACACGTCGAAGCTCTTCTTCAGGAGAAGGAACTCGCGCCGGCCCGCGATCAGTCCCGGAACGAGGCCGGGCGGGTAGGGGACGAGCGAGAGCGGCAGCGGGTCGCGCTGCTTCGTCTCGAGGATCTTCTCCGCGCCGTGCGTGCCGCGCAAGCAGTGAGGCGGGTACGTGTTGCGGAAATCCGGCGAGCCGGAGAGCTCCGGGTCGGTCAGCTCGTGATCGTCGGCGGAGGCGACGTGGACGATGCCGGCGGCGCGAGCGGCGTCGACGAGCCGCTTCATCGCGGGCGCGGCGTCGGCCGCGCCGGGAACGTAGAGCTTCCCCAACGGCTGCATGAAGTCGACCTGCGTGTCGACGTCCCAGAGGATGCGGCCTGCCACCGGCGTCATTGTGGCCCAAGCCGTGCGAGCAGGCCGGCGTGCAGGAGCTCGAGTCCCCGTTCGAACGCGGCGTCGCGGGCGCGCGAGCGGCGGCGGCCGAGCTCCGGCAGGATCAGGCCGAAGACCATCTGCGTCAGCTGCTCGTGCAGCTCGAGCGCCTCCGCCTCGTAGAAGCCGGCACGGCGGAGCGCGTCGAGGAGACGGTCGGCCAGGTGCTGCCCGTGGGGCCCGACGACGGGCCGCGAGAAGAGCGAGACGGCGCTCGGATGCCTGAGCAGCGAGCGGCGTGTCGCTCGCGCCAGCGCGCCGAGGTCGTCCCACCAGTCCGCGGCCGGCGCCGGCGTCTCCAGCTCGGCGTAGAGCAGGTCGGCCATCCCGTCGAGCAGATCCTCCTTGCCGGCGACGTGACGGTAGAGGGCCATCGGCGTCACGCCGAGCTCGTGGGCAACGCGGCGGAGGCTGGCACACTCGAGCCCGTCCCGGTCGGCGAGCCGAAGGGCCGTCGAGAGGATGCGCTCACGGCTGAGGGTCGCCACGACTTCAGTATACGATGTACACTCATAAGTCTACGCTGTATACAGGAGGTGCACGCCATGCTCGGCTCTCTCGCCGGCGAGCGGTACATCAGCCTGACGACGTTCCGCCGCGACGGCAGCACCGCGTCGACCCCGGTCTGGGTCGTCAGCGACGACGGCGAGCGCCTGCTCGTCTGGACCGGCGCCGGCACGTGGAAGGTGAGGCGAATCCGGCGCGACCCGCGTGTGCTCGTCGCCGCGTCCGACTACCGGGGCCGCGAGCGCGGGCCGCGCGTCGCCGGCCGGGCGCGCATGCTCGGCCCCGAGGCGGAGCCGCTCGTCGCCCGGCTGCTGCGGCGCAAGTACGGCTGGCAGCGGCGCGCGCTCGAGCTCCAGGCGGGCTTCCGGGGCCTGCTCCGGCGCCGGCCGGGCCCCGGCGCGGTCTATCTCGAGATCAGGTGACGAGCTCGAGCCGCGGGTTCTCGCGCAGCTCCCGGCCGACCTTTCCTGACGGCCGGCCGTCGGTCAGGACGACGTCGGCCGTGAAGTCGTTCGAGCCGCGGATGAGCGACGAGCCGACGCCGTAGGCGTCGACCGGCACGCCGTCGTCCTCGAAGGTGCGGATCTTCTCGACCGTGAAGCCGCCGGAGGCGACGATCTTCACGCGGCGGTGTCCTGCTGCGTCGAGCGCCTCGCGCACCTTCCAGACGAGCCGCTCGTTCACGCCGGTGGGCCTGAAGTCGCTCAGCTCGTTCCAGAGCGAGCGGTCGACGAGTGACTCCGCGGTGTCGAGGCGAACGCCCCACAGCCGCTCGCCGAGCGCGTCGGCGACCTCGAGCGCAGTGCGCACCGAGTCGTTCTCGAAGTCGACGAGCACGGTGACGTTCATGTCCGCAGGTGCCCAGTCTGCGAACTTCTGCGCCGCCAGCACGGTGTCGCCGCCGTACGAGGCGATCAGCGAATGCGGGACGGTGCCGACGCCGCGACCGCCCCACCAGGACGCCTGCTCGTCGGTGGTGACGCCGATCTCGTTTCCGGTGATCAGCCCGGCGACGTAGGCGGCATAGCCGTCACCGGTCTGCACGCGGTGATGGTCGTGCCTCGCGGGCATGAAGATGATCGGCTTGCCGTTGGCGGCGTCGAGCACGTGCACGACGTTCGTCGTGATCAGCGTGCGCCGCGCGAGCGTGCCCAGGTAAGCGGTCTCGAGGTGTGCGAAGCCGGTGTAGTCGCCCTCGATCGTCATCACCGTCTCCCAGGGCTCGATCCGGTCGCCGTCGTAGAGCGCGCGGATCTCGAGCCCGTCGTGCTCGTGCGCGCAGAGCTTGAGGATCGCGATCGCCTCGTCCATGCCGCCGAGCCACGACTGCTCCTTCTGGAAGATCTGCATCAGCACGTGGGGGTGGCGACCGTCCTGCAGCAGCGTCGCGCGTGCGTGGTTGAAGTACGCGTCCGTGTACCAGCCCGCCCGCATCTTCTCGACCGGCAGGTCGAAGAGCTCGGGCGGCAGCCGTGTCCGCGTCGCCTTAGCCTGCGCCATGCTCGAGCTCGAGGCACGCGGCGAGCGCCGCCTCGGCGACCTCCAGCTGCTCCGCCGTGGGCTCGGCGGTCGAGAAGCGGTGCTGCAGCTCGTGGCCGGGCTTCGACAGCGCCTGCGCGACGAGGTTCTCCGGGTGGCGCGTCATCCAGCCGAAGATCTCCGTCGAGGCGGCGAGCGCGCCGACCTGCGCGGCGACGCGGGCATGGTTGCGCACGCGTTCCGGCGCCAGACCGGCAAGGACGTTGCCGACCGCCGTGGTGGCGACGAGCGGCCCGAGCAGGTGGCCGCCGCAGCGCTCGTGCTCGCGTGAGGCACGCTCGCCGTGCTCGTAGGTGCCGATCGAGATGTGCTCCGCGCCGTGATAGGCGGCGAGCTCGGAGCCGCGCAGCGCAAACGCTGCCGGCGCGAGCGCGAGCAGGCCCGAGATCAGCTCCTGGGCCGCGGGCCGTAGTCGGGACGACTCCCGGATCCCCCGCACGACGAACGCGACGCCGAACATCGAGGCGACGACGCTCCGGCTTTGCATCGGCAGGATCGCGCCGGGAAGCGCGCGCTTCACCTCCGGCAGGATCGCGAGCGCCTCCACCAGCCGGGCCGGGCCGCGCAAGAACGGGCTGCGCACATTCGCGGCGCGGAAGCGCTTCGGTGCGGACGCGACCTCGAGCCGCCCGTCCGCGTGCCGGATCGCGCACGCCCAGCCGTTGGGGCCGTGCACGAGCACGCCGTTCGGGAGGGCCATGCCGCCGAGCCGGATCCTCTCCTCGCTCATCGCCTCAGAGGGTACCCGCCGCCTTGCGCAGCGCGCGTTGGAGGGCCGCCGCCGCCGGGCCGGGCACACCGGAGCCGACCGGGCGGCCGTCGACTGCGACGACCGGCATTACCTCGCGGATCGAGGAGGAGAGGAAGACCTCCTCGGCCTCGAGCAGCCGCTCGAGCGGGTACGACCCCTCCTCGAGGGTGTAGCCGACCGCAGGCGCAAGCTCGAGCAGAGCGGCACGGGTGACGCCGGCGAGGATCGGCAACTCGAGCGTCGGCGTCAGCAGGCGGTCGTGCTCACGCCACCACACGTTTGCGGTCGGCGCCTCGAGCACGGTGCCGTCGGCGGCGACGAGCAGCGCGTCGTCCGCGTCGCGCCGCGCGGCGGCGTCGCGGGCCGCGAGGTTCGCTGCATAGCTCGTCGACTTTGCGCCCGCGAGCGCGCCGGGCGCCCACGGCACGGTGGCGAGCCGGAGCCCGCGCGCGTGGAGCTCGTCGAGATCCGGTGGAAGCGAGGAGACGAGCGCGAGGCCGACGGGCCGGTGCATGCCCTCACGCCCCGCAGTCCAGAGCAGGCGCAGCACCGCGTCCGGAACGCCCGCGGCGGCGAGCGCCTCCGCGACCGCCGCCGTGAACGCCTCGCGCTCCGGCGGAGGCAGCCCAAGGCGGGCGGCGGAGGCGGCGAAGCGGTCGAGATGGCCGACGAGCCGGAACGGTCTACCCTCGTAGACACGCAGGGTCTCGAACACGGCGCGCGCGCGCAGGACGCCCTCGTCGTCCGGGTACAGCACCGGCGCGTCGGCGGGAACGAGCCCGCGCCCGAGCTCGACCACCGCCAGCAGCGTCACGGCACCACCGGTACGAGCAGAGGCGCGCCGATCGCGGCCAGCAGCGGCTTCGCCTTCACCCACGACTCCTCGACCTCGAGGACGGGGTCGGAGTCCCAGACGATGCCGCCGCCGACCCAGAGGTGGAGCAACCCCTCGGCGACGGCGAAGGTGCGGATCGTGAGCGCGAGGTCGACGTCGCCATTCGGGTCGACCCGGCCCAGCGCCCCCATCGAGGCGCCGCGGCCGACCGGCTCGAGCGCCGCGATCAGGTCGAGCGCGGCGATCTTCGGGCAGCCGGTGACCGAGCCGCCCGGCAGCACGGCGGCGAGCAGCTCCGTGAGCGTCACCTCCGGGCGCAGCTCGCCCTCGACCGTGGCCACGAGATGCGAGACGCCGGCCAGCTGCCGCTCCGCCAGCAACTGCGGCCAATGCACGGTGCCCGCCGCGCAGACGCGGGAGAGGTCGTTGCGCTCGAGGTCGACGATCATCACGTGCTCGGCGGCGTCCTTCGCCGACTCGATCGGAACGCCCGCGGGCCGCGTACCCTTGATCGGCGACGTCCGCACACGACGGCCGCGCCGCTGGAGCAGGAGCTCCGGCGAGGCGGAGACGATCGCCCAGGCGTCGCCTGCGAGCGGCTCCGGCTCGAGCGGGCGCAGCGGGGCGAGCGCGCGCGCCAGGCCGGCGGGATCACCGTCGAACGCCGCGCACAGGTGCTGGACGATGTTCACCTGGTAGACGTCGCCCTCCGCGATCGCGGCCCGCACCGCGTCGACCGCCGCCGCGTATTCGGACTCGCTCCAGCTCGCCCGCCACTCTCCGACCGTGTACCTCCCTGCCTGCCGCACCCGCCGCTTCGCTCGCGGCTCGATCGAGCAGGCGACGCGCGGCAGCGGGCATGGCTCGGGCGGCGCCGGTGACGCGGTGCGCCGCAGGGAATCGGAGCAGCCGTAGCCGATGTAGACGCGGGCGACCACGTCGTCGCGGCCGAAGAAGCCCTCCGCCGCGAGCGCGGGCTCCAGCTCCGCGGGAGAGTCGAGCTCGAGGATCACCCGCAGACGGTGCGGGCGGCGTGGCGCAACCAGTCGAGCCCGAGCTCGAGGTCGTCGACCGGGACACGCTCGTCGGCGGAGTGGATGAGCTGCACCGCGAGATCGAACGGCATCGTTCGCGCCGGAAAGAAGCCGTAGGCGACGGTTCCGAACGCCTCGCGCAGCCAGTGGCTGTCGGTGAAGCCCGCGGAGGAGATCGGCACCGCATGCGCACCCGGCTCGCTCTGCACGACGAAGGACTCGACCGCGTCCCACAGCGGCGTGTCGAGCGCGGAGCGCGTGCCGCCCTGCAGGTCGAGCCACTCGAGCTCGTAGTCGATGTCGCCGCCGAGCACCGCGCGGACGAGCGGCTCGACGAGATGCGGGTGCTGGCCCGGCAGCAGCCTGCAGTCGACGTCGACCTCGCAGAGCGCGGGAATGACGTTTCGCTTGGGCGAGGCGGAGATCATCGTCGGCGCGAACGTCGGCGAGAGCAGCGGCTCGATCAGCTCGGCGGCCGTCGGATGCAGCGTCCGGGCACGCGCGACGGCCGAGCCCGGCGACGGCACCTCGCCGAGCACGGCGCGCAGGAACGCCTCCACCTCCTGCTGGAGCTGCGGTTCGGGCCGGTACTGCGCAAGACGCTCGACCAACCGCGCCGCCTTCACGAGCGCGTTGTCCGCGATCGCCGGCATCGAGGCGTGGCCCGAGCGGCCGTGCACGAGGATCCGGAAGGGCGCCGTGCACTTCTCCGCGGTCGAGCAGAGGTAGACGACCTTGTCGCCGAGCTGGAGCCGATCGCCGGCGCCCTCGTTGATCGCGTAGTCGCAGCGCACGGCGTCGGGGTGCTGCTCGCAGAGCCAGGAGAGCCCGAAGCCGTCGTCGCCGACCTCCTCGTCGGCGGTGGCGGCGAAGATCAGGTCGCCGGCCGGCCGGAAGCCCTCGCGGGCGAGCGAGGCGATCGCGACCGCGTTGGCGGCCACCTGCCCCTTCATGTCGAGTGCGCCGCGACCCCAGACCTGGCCGTCGCGCACCTCACCGGCGAACGGCGACACGGACCACTCGGCGGGATCGGCGAGGACAACGTCGGTGTGCGAGAGCAGGAGCAGCGTCGGCCCGTCGCCGCGGCCCGGGATTCGCGCGACGAGGCTGGCGCGCTCGGGAACGCGCGCGTACAGCTCGCAGTGGACGCCGTTTCCCTCGAGGTAACCGCGCAGGAGCTCCGCCGCTGCGGTCTCGTTGCCCGGCGGATTCGTCGTGTCGACGCGGATGAGCCGGCAGAGGAGGTCGGCCACCTCGTCGCGCAGGCTGGTCACGGCCACGCGCGGGAGCATACTTGCGCCATGGCCGACCTCTTCTCCGATGCCGCCGCCCAGCGCGCCGGCGAGGTCGCGCCGCTCGCGCAGCGCCTGCGGCCGCGCACCCTCGACGAGTTCGTCGGGCAGGTGCACGTGCTCGGCGAAGGCTCGGCGCTGCGCCTCGCCATCGGCGAGGACCGTATCCGCTCCTCGATCTTCTACGGCCCGCCCGGCTCCGGGAAGACGACGCTCGCGCGCATCGTCGCGGCCACGACCGGTGCGGCCTTCGAGGAGCTGTCGGCGGTCTCGGCGACGGTGAAGGACGTGCGCGAGGTGCTCGCACGCGCGCGCGAGCGGCTCGGCACCGGCGGCCGCCGGACGATCCTCTTCCTCGACGAGATCCACCGCTTCAACAAGGCCCAGCAGGACGCGCTGCTGCCGGCGGTCGAGGAGGGGCTCGTGACGCTGATCGGCGCGACGACCGAGAACCCGTACTTCGAGGTGAACTCGGCGCTGCTCTCCCGGTGCCAGATCTATCAGCTCGAGCCGCTCTCGTTCGAGGAAGTGCAGGAGATCGTGCGGCGCGGCGCCCGTGAGGTCGGTGCCGAGCTTTCGGACGAGCTCGTCGCCTTGACGGCGCGGCGCAGCGGCGGCGACGCACGCAATGCGCTCAACATCGTCGAGCTTGCCGCCGAGACCGCACGCGCGGAGGGCGTGGACGTGTCGGAGGCGCACATCGAGGACGCGGCGCGCAAGCGTCCCGTCGTCTACGACAAGGACGCCGACGCGCACTACGACTTCACGTCTGCGTTCATCAAGTCGATTCGCGGCTCGGATCCGGACGCGGCCGTCTACTACCTCGCGGCGATGCTCGAGGGCGGCGAGGACGCGCGTTTCGTCGCGCGGCGAATGATCGTGCTTGCTTCCGAGGACATCGGTAACGCCGATCCGCGCGCGCTGCTCGTCGCCGTCGCCGCCGCGCAGGCGGTCGAGCACGTCGGCCTGCCGGAGGCGCGGCTCAACCTCGCGCAGGCGGCCATCTACCTCGCGCGCGCGCCGAAGTCGAACGCGAGCTACGTCGCGATCAACGAGGCGACTGCGGACGTGCGCGAGCACGGGAACGTGAGGCCGCCGAAGTCGCTGCGCGACGCAAGCTACTACGGGCGGCGACTCGGCCACGGCGAGGGGTACATCTACCCGCACGACGATCCGCGCGGCTTCGAGGTCGACTACCTTCCGGAGGAGCTGAAGGGCCGCACGTACTACCGGCCCTCCGGCAACGGCGAGGAGGAGTAGCGAGATGCGGTTGCACGTTCACGAGTGGGGCGATCCGGCGTCGCCGCCTGTGGTCTGCCTGCACGGCGTCACGGCGCACGGCGAGCGCTACCGCCGGCTCGCGGAGGAGCGCTGGACGCAGTTCCACGTCGTCGCGCCCGACCTGCGCGGTCATGGGCGCTCGGACTGGGAGCCGCCGTGGACGACCTCGACGCATCTCCTCGACCTCGTCGAGACGACCGACGCGCTCGGGATCGAACGGGCCGACTGGGTCGGGCACTCGTGGGGCGGCCGGCTCGTGCTCGAGCTCGCCGCGGCGCATCCGGAGCGCGTCCGCCGCGCGGTGCTCCTCGATCCGGCGATCCAGCCGCTTCCGGGCCCCTCCTACCAGCTCGCCGAGGCCGAGCTGAACGGGGGCGTCTTCGCAAGCGCCGTAGAGTACGTCGAGCGGCGGCTCGCCGCGAGCGCGCTCACGCCGCGTGCGGACGCGGAACGCGACGTCGAGCAGGCGTTCGAGCGGCAGCGGGACGGCAGCATCCGCCGCCGTTCCTGCCAGCCGGCGGTCGTCTCGGTGTACGGCGAGCTCGTCGCCCCGCCGCCGCCGCCGGCGACGCTGGTGGGCATACCGACGCTGCTGATCCACGCGCCGGCGTTCGGACTCGTGCGGGACGAGCAGGTCGTCGCGTATCGCGAAGCGCTCGGCGACGGGCTCGAAGTGCTGCCGGTGCCGGGGATGCACATCGTCATGTGGGATGCATTCGACGCCGTCGCGACCGCGGTCGAGCGCTTCCTCGCTGCGTGAGACGGATCGCAGTCATCGGCAACGGCGGCGGCGGCAAGTCGACGCTCTGCCGGACGCTCGGCGCGCGCCTGGGGATTCCGGTACACGAGGTCGATCCCGTGCAGTTCCGGCCGGATTGGTCACGCGCACCGGTCGCCGAGGTCGAGCGCGTGCTCGACGGCTGGCTCGTCGACGACACCTGGATCATCGACGGCTTCGGCCCCTGGCCGGCGATCGAGCGCCGTCTCGCCGCGGCCGACACGATCGTCTGGGTCGACTTCCGGCTGCGCACGCATCTCTGGTGGACGGCGAAGCGTCAGCTCTTCTGGCGCAAGACGGCGGACGGGCGCCGATGCCCGCCGGCGCGGCAGATGTTCGCCACGATCCTCCACGTCCACCGTCGTTACCGCAGCACGATCGAGAAAGGGCTCGCGGCACACGCCGCGAAGGTCGTCCGCCTGCGCAGCCCGCGGCAGCTTCGCCGTTTTGCGCGCGATGCCTCGTGACGAAGTCGGTACGAAGTCGCGCGCAAGGACACCTGTCGGCAGCGGAGCGGCGCCGATAGGCTGGCGCCTGAGTAGGGGGCGGGTCGGGCCCGAAGGTCCACGCGCGCACGCGTGATCCTTTAGCAGCGCACGCGGTACCGAGCTAGAAGATGCGCGCGCCGAGGGCCGAGGCGACGAGCTCGACTGCAAGCTTGCCGGTCGCGTTTTCGCGGTCGAGCACGGGGTTGACCTCGACCACGTCGAGCGAGTCGGCGAGACCCGACTCGGCGACGATCTCCATCGCGAGGTGCGCCTCGCGGTAGGAGAGGCCGCCCCGCACCGGCGTGCCCACGCCCGGCGCGTAGTCGGGATCGACGACGTCCAGGTCGAGACTGACATGGAGGAAGGCCCCGCCGGCCGCGTGCGCAAGCGCCTCGCGGATGCACGGCTCGATGCCGAGGCGATCGACGTCGCTCATCGTGAACACCTTCGCGTCGAGCCGCTTCAACAGCTCGCGCTCGCCCTTGTCGAGCGAGCGCACGCCGACAAGCGCAAGCCGGCCCGGTTCGATCGCGGGCAGCGTCCACGAGTCGTACGCGAAGGCCGCTCCACCGAGGCCGAGCGCAGCCGCAAGCGCCATCCCGTGCACGTTCCCGCTCGGCGACGACTCGGGCGTGTTCAGGTCGCCGTGCGCATCCGCCCAGAGGACGCCGCCCGGTCCATGTATCGACGCGAGGCCCGCGAGCGTGCCGAGCGCCACCGAGTGGTCGCCGCCGAGCACGATCGGCGTCTGACCGTTGCGTCGTGCACCGGCAACGAGCTGTGCAACGCGATCGCACAGCTCGAGGATCGGGCGCAGGAAGCGCGCATGGCTGTCGCCTTCGTCCATCGCCTCGGCAACCGGCGCCGCGACATTGCCGAGGTCGACGGTGTCGATGCCGAGCGTCTCCGCGAGATGCTGCTCGAGCCCCGCATAGCGAATCGCCGACGGCCCCATGTCGACGCCGCGGCGGCCGGCGCCGAGGTCGAGCGGCGCGCCAATCAGGGCCACCCGCCGTCGTGCTGGTTGCATGCCCACGGCGACAAGGCTAACGTCAGCGCCTTGATGGACCAGGCGGATGGTTCGAGCACTGCCCCGGTTCGTGTCCTCCTTGCGGACGACGACGAGGATTTCCTCGCATCGCTCCAGCCGCTGATCGAGCACCAGCCCGAGCTGACGGTGGTCGGCGCCGCGTACAACGGTCTCGACGCGATCGAGCTGACCGATACGCTGCTCCCGCACGCGGTGGTGATCGACCTGCACATGCCGCTCGTCGACGGCGTCACCGCGGTCGCCCGCATGCGCAAGGACCACCCCCAGCTTTGTCTCATCGCCTTCACCGGCGACCCCGACCCGCAGCTGCACCAGGCCGTCTCCGATGCGGGAGCCGATGCGGTCCTGCTCAAGGGAGATCTCGTCGAGACCCTCGTCGAGCGGCTGGCCGCCGTCCGCCGCGGCTAGACTTCGCGCGCACCTGGCGAGGTAGCTCAGCTGGTAGAGCACTCGGCTGAAAACCGGGGTGTCGCCGGTTCGAGTCCGGCCCTCGCCACTTCGCGGGTTCCAGCTTCTGTTCCTGGAACTCGAGTCACTCCCGAAGGGCCTGCCGGCGCAGGCTTCTCGTCGCGAGCTGGAGCGGGCGCCGACCCCCACCCAACCACCCCTGAAGTCGGCGTGACGGCTACTTGCGGTTGAGCAGCCGTTCGAGGTCTCTGACGATCTGCTGCTCACGCTTCTTCGATTCGGCGAGCTGCACCTTGACCTCTTCCAGGAGCTGCACGATCCGCTCGTTCGTAGCCGCGTGCGCCGCACGCTGACCGGCCATGTTCACCTCCCTCCCGGCGCGTCAGGTCGGGCCGAGTGTACGCCGTGTGAGATCGGCGCCTGGGAGTGCTTCGTGCGTTGCAGGCCCTATGTGCAGAAAGCCCCCGAGAGCGCGCGAGCGTACTCGGGGGCTTGGGCCGTCCGGACCGGTGCGACCGTGTCTCGAACCGCCGGTGCGCGGACCCTACCGCCTTCGTGCCAGCAGCGCGGTCGCCGGCCCGGCCGAAAATGCCGCAAATTCCGCGAAACCGCGGCGGCCGAGCTCGCGCCGGAGCCGCTCGGGCGGGACGTAGATCGGCGTCTCCGCGCCGCGCGAGAACGAGATCACGATCGCGCTGCCGGCCCTGGTCACCCGAGCAAGCTCGTCGAAGAACGGGATCATGTTTGCGAGCGTCACCAGCTCGAACTCGCGGTCGGCGAAGCGCAGGGCGGAGGCGTCGCCGGCCTCGAAGTGAACGCGGCCGGCGAGCTCTGCCGGAAGCATCCGCTCCGCTTCAGCCACCATCATCGGCGCGAGGTCGACCCCGACCACCTCGGCGGCAGGAAAGCGGCGCGCCACCGCCTGCGCGGCAACACCGGTGCCGCTGCCGAGGTCGAGCGCGCGCCGCGGCGCATCGAGCTCGGCGAGCGCCAGCTCGAGCGCTGCCACGTGATCCGGGCCGATCCGCGTCTCCCAGATCGGCGCGACCGCGTCGAACATCGCGCGGACCCTGCCGCGCAGCAGCCGCCAGAGGAACGGGCGCCGAACGACGACGTCGGTGACGAGACGTGCGAAGCGCGTCTGCCGGCTCACGGCGCGTCGATCTGGATGAGGAGCTCACTCCCCTCCTCCACGCCGAGCAGGCTCGCCGCGCTGCCGCGTGAGACGGCAACGGCGACGTTCCGGTAGCTGTCCTCGTACAGGATCAGGTCGCCCACGCGTGCGTCGCCGAACGTGCGCGCGGTGACGGCGAAGTAGCGCTCGCCGCGCGCCGACAGCTCGACCCTGGTCCCGGGCACGATCGACGCCTGTTCGAGCTGCTCGCGCGTGAGGTTGAGCGCGACGTTGCCGAAGCGATCGACACCGAGCACGCTCGCGCGAATGCGCGACGGGCCGACCTCCGGCCTCGGTAGGTCGAGCCGGACGAGCGCGTCGGGGTCGACCGGCGGCCCCAGCTCGGCGAGCGGCACGCCGAGCGCGAGATGCGCAGCGGCCGGAGAGAAGAGGTCGCGGCCGTGGAAGGTGCGCGAGACGGGACCGAGCGCATACGCCGGGTTCGCAAGCTCGCGCGCCTCGACGATCCCGCCGAAGCGGTCGGCCGCCGGCGGGAGCAGCCCATTGTCGGGGCCGATGTAGGCACGCCCCTCTGCATCGCGCAGCGCGAGCGAGCGCCGGACGCCGCCGACGCCCGGATCGACCACGGCGAGATGGACGCCCACCGGCATGTACGGCAGCGTGTTCGCGAGGACGAGCGCGCCTTGGAGGATCCGGCCCGGCCTGATGCCGTGCGTGATGTCGATGATCTGTGCCTCGGGTGCGATCCGCTTCATGACGCCGTGGCAGGTGCCGACGAAGTCGTCCTGCAACCCGAAGTCGCTGAGGAAGGTGATGAACGCGGGCATCTCGGCGCGAGACTAAGCGAGGGCGGCGATCGCGGCCAGGAGACCGTCGACGTCGTGCGTCTCGGCCTCAGCCGTGACATCGAGCCCGGCCGCCCGCGCGGCGGCCGCGGTCTGCGGGCCGATCGCGACGACCGGCAAGCGCGCGCCTGTGGCGGCGAGCGCCCGCGCCGCCGAAGGCGACGCGAGGACGGCGAGGTCGCCCGCCGGCAGCGCGTCCGGCACGAGCTCCACTGTTCGATAGAGCGGCAGGAAGTCGGCGCCGAGCTCGTCGACGAGCAGCCGCCGTGCTCCTTCCGCGGCGGCGAGGAGCACGCGACCCGCGGGCCGGGGCAGCTCCGCGAGCAGCCCCTCCTGCGTCGACACGCGCGGCACGAGGTCGGGCCCGAAGCCGTGCCTGCGCAGCTCGCCTGCCGTGCCCGGCCCGATCGCGGCGACGCGCCGCGGCGGTCCGACGAGCCGCCGGGCGAGCTCGGCCGCGCCGTTCGGGCTCGTGACGACGACCCAGTCGTACGGTGCCGGATCGATCGGCTCGTCGCCGAGCGGCTCGATCCGGAGCAGCGGGCAGCGCACGACCTCGTGGCCGAGCGCTTCGAGGCCCTCCGCGAGCGGGTCGGCCTGGGCTTCGGCGCGCGTGACGATGACTCTCATCGACCGGCCGCGAGCCGCGCGAGCTCGTACCCCAGCGTCGGCGCGTCGTCGCCGCTCCGGCGCTCGAGCCAGGAGCCGTCCTCCGCCGCAACGAGCCCGGTCAGTGTCGCGCCGTCGTGATGTGCGGCGACCGGCGCCAGGCAGCCGCCGCCGACGGCAGCGACCAGCGCTCGCTCGGCCTCCACGCGGCGACGCGTCTCGCCGTGATCGACCGCAGCGACGAAGTGCTCGTCGCCGGCGCGGACCTGCAGCGCGAGCGCACCCTGCCCGGCCTCCGGCAGCAGCTCCTCCGGCGCGAAGCGGTGTCCGATCTCCCGGCTCAGGCCGAGACGGTCGAGCCCGCATGCCGCGAGCACGATCGCGTCGAGTCCGCGCTCGCCGCGCTTGCGTAGCCGTGTTTCGACGTTGCCGCGCAGCGGCTCGATCGAGAGCGTCGGCTCGAGCGCGAGCAGCTGCGCCTTTCGCCGCGCGGACGCGGTGCCGACCCGCATGCCCGGACGGATCGCGTCCACGCCGCAGAGCGCATCGCGCGGATCACTCCGCTCGAGATAGGCGCCGACCGCGAGGCCCTCCGGGTCGACCGAGGTCATGTCCTTCGCCGAGTGCACCGCGACGTCGATCCGGTGGTCGAGCAGCGCCTCCTCGAGCTCCTTCACGAACACGCCGCGCGAGCCGATCTCGCCGAACGGCTTCGTCCGGTCCCTGTCGCCGGCGGTCGTGATCGGCACGAGCGCAATCTCGATCCCGGGTCCCCGAAGACGCGCGGCGGCGAGCTCCGCCTGCGCGAGCGCGAGCCTACTGCCGCGGCTGCCGACGCGGATCAGCACAGCGTGCGCGGCGACGGACCGGCTGCCCGCAGGGATTGACGCCCCGCGGCCGGATACGGACGAAGGCCGTCGGCACCTGCAGCGGTAAAGGCCGTCCGGTGAGCCGGCCAGGCCGGCCGGGGACAGGCTTCCGCCGTTCGCCGGCACGCAAGCTCTCGACGAAAGACCGAGGCCTGTCCCCGGAGTTCATCCGCTTCAGTGCTCGTCCTCGCCGAGACCGAACAGGTGGCGCACCGCCTCAGCATAGACCACGCCGTCGGCTGCCGCGGCCGCCTGTTTGAGGCGCACGGTCGGCAGATGCAGGAGCTTGTTCACGATCTGCGCAGTGATCGACTCGACCGCCTTGCGCTGCCCTTCGTCGAGCCGGCCGAGCAGTCCTTCCGCCTTCCGCAGCTCCGCCTCACGGATCTCCTCGGCCCGCGCGCGCAGCGAGGCGATCGCAGGGACGATGTCGAGCGACGCCTGCCACTCGTGAAACTTCTCCGCCTCCGCGTTGACGATCGACTCGGCGCGCTCGGCCTCGGTACGCCGCCCCGCGAGCGTCTCGGCGACGATCGCCTCGAGATCGTCGATGTCGAAGAGATAGCAGCCTGCGAGCTCGTGGATCGCCGGATCGAGATCGCGCGGGACGGCGAGGTCGATCAGCAGGAGCTGGCGGCCGCGGCGCTGCCGGACGGCGCGCGCGACCGTCTCCGCGTCGAGCACGTATCCGGGTGCGCTCGTCGATGCGACGACGACGTCCGCTGTCACGAGCTCGTCCTCGATGCGCTCGAGCGGCAGCGGCTCGGCGCCGAAGCGCCGGGCGAGCTCCTCCGCACGATCGAGCGTGCGGTTGGCGACGAACGCGATCCGCGCGCGCCGCGTGAGCAGGTTGCGCGCCGCCTGCTCGCTGATCTTGCCCGCGCCGACGAGCAGGATGGCGCGCCCGGCGAGCTCGCCGAACACCTGCTCAGCGAGCGCGGCGGCCGCCGACGACACCGATGCCGGACTTTCGCCGATCGCGGTCTGCGCGCGCACCTTGCGACCCGCGTGGAGCGCCTGCCGGAAGACGCGATCGAGCAGCGTCGAGGTCGTCCCGAGCTCGTACGCCGCCCGTACCTGGCCGAGAATCTCGCCCTCACCCGGCACGAGCGAGTCGAGACCGGCGGCGACGCGGAAGAGGTGCAACGCCGCCGCATGGTCGTGCAGGCGGTAGAGCGCCTGTTCGACCTGCGGCTCGAGCTCGGCGAGGGCGGCGACCGCCGCCCGCTCGGTCGCCTCGGCGTCGGCGCCGGCCACGTACAACTCGGTGCGGTTGCAGGTCGAGAGGCAGACGGCCTCGCCGCCGCCCGCGGCGAGTCGCCCGGCGAGCTCGCGGCCTTGCTCCCGATCGAGCGCCACCCGCTCCCGCAGCTCGATGGGCGCGTGGTGGTGAGAGGTGCCGACGAGGACGAGCCGCATCAGGCGAAGTGGGTCGCGGGAAGCGCCAGCCGAACGAGGATCACGAGCGCGAAGCCGGCAAGCGCGACGTAGGCCGCGCGGCGGCCTCGCCACCCTCGTGCCGTTCGCAGCACGATGTACGCCGCCCATACGAGCCAGGTGGCGAGCGTCACGACGACGAGCGCGTCGATGTGATCGCCGCTGTCGACGAGACGCACGATCCCGACGGCGATCCCCAGCGTCAGCGCCGGCAGCGAGAACGTGACGGTACGGCCGGCGAGGTGGTCGAGCGTCGCCAGCGAGGGCGCCGGCCGCCGCAATATCGTCGTCGCGCGCTGCTTCAGCCGCCGCTCCTGCCAGAGATAGAGGCCCGAGAGCGCCGCTGCGAGCGTGAAGCCCGCGAACGCCGCGAGCACGAGCCCGACGTGCAGCACGAGAAAGAGGTTCGAGTAATGGCTGCGCGTGCCCACCCCGGTGCCGCCGCCCGCACGCGCGACGACGAGCAGGGACGCCGCGAGCGGCATCACGCCGAGTCCGAGCAGCCGGTACGGCTTGCGGCAGCCCCAGATCAGATACGCGCCGACGACGAGCCAGACGAAGAGGTTGAGCGAGCCGGCCCACGTCCCCCACGGGAAGCCGGCCTCGCGAGCCGCCTGCACCGCGAGCAGCGCGGTCTGCACGAGCCAGCCGACGCGCACGCCCCACGTGGCCGCGCGACCGGCCGTGCCCGGCCGGCGCGCGTCGCCGAGGTAGCCCACGGCCGCCTCTCCGTAGCAGACGAGCACCGGCCAGAACAGGAGCTCAGCCAACGAGCGTCCGCTCCCGCTCTGCCTGCGCAGGCTTGGCCTCCGCCTTCATGCCCTCAACGAGCTCGTCGACCTCGCGCTCGAGCCGTGTCAGCTTCAACGCGATGATCACGACGTACACGAGCACGATCGCGAAGACGGCACAGTACGCGGCGGTGACGTACTTCTCGGCGGTCGTCACGCGAGGACCTCCCTCAGTCCGCGCAGCCGCTCGTCGAGACGCTTGCCGGCGAGCTCGACGCGGTAGAGCGCATACGCGAGGGCGAGCATCGCAATCTGAGAGACGCAGTAGGCGACGAGGATCCAGCCGCCGAAGCTCGGCCCGTGCCTCGTAAAGACGACCGGATGGATGAAATCCTTCGCGATCCTGATCGCGAGGAAGCTGACGGGGATGAGCACGACGCCGAACAGTGCGTACACCGCGCTCAGGTTCGCGCGCTGCGGACCCGGGTCGACCGAGAAGCGCAGCATGAAGTAGGCCGCGTAGAAGAGGAACAGGACGAGGAAGAGCACGAGCTGGTCCTCGCTCCACAGCCACCAGTGGCCCCAGGAGATCTTCGCCCAGATCGAGCCGGTGATCAGCACGAGCGAGCCGAAGATCAATCCCTGGTGCACGGCGACGTAGCTCTCGAGGTCGGCGAGCGGGTCTCGCTTCCAGAGATGGACGAGCGCCTTCCAGGCTCCGCCGACGAAGCAGGCGTACGCGGTGAGCGCGATCGACACGTGGAAATAGAAGATCCGCTGCGAGAAGCCCTGGTTCGCGTCGTTCGGTACGACGAAGAAGACGAGGACGAGCGCAAGCGTCACCAGCCCGAGAGCGAGCGCGGCAAGCCCGGGGAGCGGTATCCGGTATGAGCGACCCACCGACCTCAATTGTGCCCCCTGCGGGCTCATTCGGTCACGACGTACTCGAACGAGGCCCAGCACACGAGCGCGAACAGCCCGTCGTAGAGGGCCAGGAAGCCGAGGTAGCGGGCCGGAGAGCCGACGACGCTCGCGCCGACGCCGCCGATCACGATCGGAATCGCGAGCGGCAGGAAGATGAGCGGCAGGAGCAGGTCGCGGGCGCGGGTGGCCACCGCCATCGCACCGAGAAAGGTGCCGACGGCGCAGATGCCGAGATCCGCGAGGACGACGCCGCCGACCGTCGCCCCGTTCAGACCGTGGAAGAAGAGCGCGAACGCGGGCAGCGCGACGACCTCGGCGGCGGCGAGAAAGGCGAGCGTCGCGAGCGACTTCGCAAGCCAGATCGCGCTGCGGTCGCAGGGAGCGAGCACGAGGCCGTCGAGCACGCGCTGCTCGCGTTCCGGCACGAACGCGCGGCCGAGGCCGAGCAGCGCAGTGAAGACGATCGCAACCCAGAGCAGCCCGCTCGCCGCCAACTGCGAGGAGCGTGCCGGCAGCGCGAAATGGAAGACGACGAAGGTCGAGACGACGAAGAGCAGCATCGCGGGCAGCGTGTCGCGCGCCCGCAGCTCGAGCAGGAGATCCTTGCGCGCGAGCGCGCCGACATCGCGCAGGTATGTCATGCGAGCGCCAGTCGCGCGGTTGCGAGCGAGGCGACGCGGTCGGGATCGTGTGTCGAGACGAGGAAGGTGCGGTCGCCGCGCAGCTCGGCGAGCTGGGCATCGAGCAACTCCGCGCCGGCGGTGTCGAGCGCGGTGTACGGCTCGTCGAGCACGAGCAGCGACGGCTCGTGGAGGAGGACGCGGCAGAGCGCGAGTCGCTGCGTCATTCCGCGCGAGTACGACGCAACCCGCTCGTGGCGAACGTCCCAGAGGTCGAATCGCTCCAGCAGCATGCCGATCCGCTCGCGCCGCTCGGGCACGCGGTACAGGCGCCCGTACAGGTCGAGGTTCTCGAGCGCGCTCAGCTCGCGGTAGACGAGCGGCTCGTGGGCCAGGTAGCCGATTCGGGCCCGCCCGATGCCGAGCTCCACCTCACCCTCGCTCGGCAGCGCGAGACCCGCGCAGATGCGCAGCAGCGTCGTCTTGCCGGAGCCGTTCGGCCCGGTGACGAGCGCGAAGCCGCCGGCTTCGATCTCGAGGTCGACGCCGTGGAGCACCCGCTTCTCACCGAAGCGCTTGCCGAGCTTCCGGGCCCGAATCACGCGGCCAGTGTAGGTCGCCTCACAGAGCCGCGTCGACGATCACGAAGGCGGCGAAGACGACGCTGATCACCCCGTTCATGGTGAAGAACGCCGCGTCGAGCCTGCGCAGGTCGCCCGGACGCACGAGCGCATGCTCGTAGACGAGCAGCGCTGCGACTGCTGCGACGCCGATCCAGTACAGCGTGCCGACGGGGAGCGCCGCTCCTGCCGCCGCAAGGAAGGCCACCGTCGCCGCGTGCGAGAGACGCGCACCGACGAACGAGCCTCGCACGTCGAAGCGCGTGGCGATCGAGTGCAGCCCCTGCTCGCGGTCGACATCGACGTCGAAGAGCGCGTAGAAGAGGTCGAACCCGGCGACCCAGAAGGCGACGGCGGCGCCGAGCGCCCATGACTGCCACGGCAGCCTGTTCGTGATCGCAGCCCACGCGCCGACGGGCGCGAGGCCGTCGACCGTGCCGAGCCAGAAATGGCACAGCCACGTCCAGCGCTTGAGGTACGGGTAGAGCACGAACCCGGCGACCGGAATCGGCCACAGCCGATGCGTCAGCGGTGCGAGCTGCCAGACCGCGCCGAGGAAGAGCGCCAGCGAGGCCGCGCAGAAGAGCACCACCTGCAGCGTCGAGAGCTGTCCGCTCGGCAGCTCGCGTCCGGCGGTGCGCGGATTCCGCGCATCGATGCCGGCGTCGATCAGCCGGTTGAGCGCCATCGCCAGCGAGCGTGCGCCGACCATCGCGAGGGTGATCCAGAGAAGGTCGTGCCCGGACGGCGTCCCGTGCACCGCGAGGAACGCGCCGACGTATGCGAACGGCAGCGCGAACACCGTGTGCTCGATCTTCACGAGCCGCGCGAACCGCGCAGGCAGCGGCGCAAGCGTGGGCTGCGAGACAGATGCGGTCATCGCCGGGATGCTACGTCCCCGGCTTCACCAGGCGCGTCCGACTCCACGGCGCCCAGCAATCCGTGTCTGACACCGGGCCGTGTCACCTGTGGACGGCATCACCGCTCAACCATGCGAAGCCCGAGGCTCGTGTCTGACACCGGGAGACGTCCGTACGGGTCAGGTCTGCCGGTGTGCGGTCTCGCGGCTTCCGGCGAGCAGCTCGAGCGCGTGCGCGAGCGCCGGCTGGAGGACGGCGAAGCCGTCTCGGCAGCCACCGGTGGAGCCGGGCAGATTGACCACGAGGGTCGAGCCCACGACGCCCGACACGCCGCGCGAGAGCAGGCCGTGCGGCGTCTTCGCCATCGAGTCGGCACGAAGCGCCTGCGCGATGCCCGGCGCTTCGCGCTCGACGACATCGAGCGTCGCCTCGGGCGTCACGTCCCGCGGCGCAAGGCCGGTGCCGCCGGTCGTGAGGACGATGCGCGCGTCCCTTGCGAGCTCGCGCAGCGCCTCGGCGATCTTGTCCCGCTCGTCCGGGACGACGCGCCGCGCGACGTCGAACCCCTCGCCGAGCAAGAGCTCAACGAGCAGGTCGCCACTGCGATCCTCCCGTGTTCCCGCGACGACGCCGTCGGAGACGGTGAGCACCGCCGCCTTCAGGTCACGACCTCCTTCGTCTTCTCGAGCAGGCGCACCTCGGCGACGACCATCTCCTTGTCGATCGCCTTCGCCATGTCGTAGATGGTCAGGGCGGCGACCGACGCCGCGGTGAGCGCCTCCATCTCGACGCCGGTCTGCGCGATCGTCTCGGCGGACGCGACGATCTCGACCGTGTCCTCCCGCACCTCGAGCGTCACCTCGACGTGCGAGAGCGGGAGCGGGTGGCAGAGCGGGATCAGCTCGCTCGTCCGCTTCGCCGCCATGATCCCCGCGACCTGTGCGGTGGCGAGCGCGTCTCCCTTCGGCAGCTCGCGCAGCCGCCGTGCGGTCTCGGCTGCCATCCGCACCTCGGCCCGGGCCACCGCACGGCGGTGCGAGAGCAGCTTGCCGCCGACGTCCACCATGCGGACGTCGCCGGCCTCGTCGACGTGCGAGAGCTCGCTCACCGGCTCAGCGACCGCTTTGCGGCATGGACGAGCTCGCGCCGGTGGCGCCACGCAGCGCGCAGCCGCTCGCTGCGCGAGCCGTAGAGGACGTCGAGCAACGCGCGCAGCGAGCGCTCCGTCGCCGCGTCGTACGGGAACCACCATGCCGGCCGCAGGCGGCCGCGGTCCGAGTCGACGTACTTGACCGCAACCGACTCGTAGAGACCGTGCTTCGAGCTCGTGCGGCCGAAACCCGAGCCCTTCACGCCGCCCCACGCCGCCTGTCCGGTCGTGAACGAGTAGCCGAAGTCGTTCACCCAGACCATGCCGGCCTCGATCCGGCGGGATACGCGCTTCGCCTTCGCAAGGTCGCGCGACCACACGCTGGCGGCGAGACCGAACTGCGTGTCGTTCGCGCGCTGCACGACCTCGTCCTCGCCGTCGAACGGCTCGACGGTGACAACCGGGCCGAAGATCTCCACGTCCGGCAGCGGGTGCTCGAGCACCGTCGGCTCGAGGAACCACCCGGCGCGGTCGGCCCGGCGCGCGCCGGTGAGCTGCTCGACCTTGTCCCGCTGCCGCTCCGAGATGAGCGGGCCGACCTCGTCGCCGAGCCTCAGCCGGCGCGCGCGCTCGGACAGCCTGCGCGTGAACTCCTCGTAGAGCGGGCGCTGGACGTAGATCCGCTCGGCGCTGACGCACGCCTGCCCAGCGTTGATGAACGACGCGAAGACCGCGCCGTCCACCGCTCGGTCGACGTCGGCATCTGCGAACACGACCATCGGATCCTTGCCGCCGAGCTCGAGCACGACCGGGCAACCGCGTGCCCCGGCGGCAGCCGCCACGTGTCGGCCGACGGCGACTGAGCCCGTGAAGAACACCTTGGCGATCCCCGGGTCGCCGACGAGCGCCTCGCCGACCTCGGCCTCGCCCTGCACCACCTGCACGAGCCCCGCCGGCGCGCCTGCCTCCTCGAGCACGCGCCGCACCCATTCGCCCGTGAGCGGAGTCAGCTCGGACGGCTTGAGCACGACGCCGTTGCCGGCGGAGACGGCCGTCACGACCTCCGTGAAGGGGATTCCGAACGGGATGTTCCACGGCGTGATCGCCGCGATCACACCGAGCGGCTCGTACACGAGCCACGCCTTCTTCGTCTTCAGGTGCAACTGCGAGAAGCGGATGCGCTCGTCGCGAAGCATGCGACCCGCGTGCCCGGCGAGCCAGACGACATGGTCGACCGCGGGATAGACGTCGTGCGCGATCGCCTCGGTACGCGGTTTCGCCGTCTCCGCGACGACGGAGTCGACGATCTCGTCTGCGCGCATACGGAGGACGCGGCCCGCCTCGCGCAGCACACGCGCGCGCCTCTCCGCTCCGGCCGCATGCCATTGCTCCTGCGCGGCACGGGCGACGGCGACGATCGCCGGCACCTCGTCCGGATCGGTGCGCCGTACGACGCCGACCGGCTCGAGCGTCGCCGGGTTGACCGATACGAGCTCGGAGACGGCCGTCGTCGCCATGCGCGGAATCGTACTCGTGGCGGCTAGACGACCAGGCTCGCCGAGAAGCGGTCGAGATCCTCCAGCTGCGCGGCGATCCACGACGCGAGGTCCCGTGCGCGCACGTGAGCGCACGTGGCTTCGAGCCGCGCCCGCCGCTCCTCCGCCGGCATGGTCAGCGCCGCGTGGATCGCCTGCGCCTGCCCGTAGAGGTCGAGGGGGTTCACCGTCAGCGCCCAGCGTCCGAGCTCCTCGTGAGAGCCCGCGTTCTCGGAGAGGATGAGCACGCCGTCACGTCCGTTCACGAGCGGCGCCTCCTTCGAGACGAGGTTCAGCCCGTCGAAGATCGGGTTCACGAGCAACGCGTCGTACTGCTTGTACGCTGCCACCGACTGGAGAAAGTTGTCTGCGATCTGGAGGTCGATCGGCTGCCAGCCCTCGCGCTGGAAGCGGTCGTTCACGATACGCGCCTCTCGCTGGATCGCGGCCAGGTACTCCGAGTACTCCGGGATGTCCTGGCGCGACGGATCGAGCAGCGCGAGCATCGTCACGCGCCCGTGCAACTCCGGGTGAACGTCGAGGAAGAACGCGAACGCGCGGAACCCGCGTACGACGTTCTTCGACGGATCCGTGCGGTCGACGCGCAGCACGAGGAACTCCGGCCGCCGCTCCACGATCAGCCGCTCGTACTCGAGGACCCTCGGATCGTCCTTCAGCTCGTCGAACTCGAGCGGGTCGATTCCGATCGGATGACTGGTCACGAGCGTGTGCCTTCCGCCGTGCCTGACGACTCCCCGCGCGTAGTCGACCTCTGCCCCGAGCACATCCTCGCACGAGCGCAGGAAGTTGCGTCGCCAGCGCCGCGTGTGGAAGCCGACGATGTCGTTGGCCAGCAGCCCTTGGTGGATCTTGCGTCGCAGGTGCTCCGGCAACACGTGCCAGTAGTCGGACTGCGGCCACGGAACGTGGACGAAGTGGGTCGTCAGCGCGTCCGGCCGCTGCTCGCGCACGAGCCTGGGCGCGAGATAGAGGTGGTAGTCATGGAAGAAGACCGACGCGTGAGGCTCGAGCTCCAGCTCGGCGACCGTGGCAGCTGCAAACCCCTCATTGACCGGCAGGTAGCCGTTGGACCACGCGTTGTGGAGACCGAGGTCGAGGTCGGGCGTGTACGGCAGACCCCACAGGTAGTGCTGGAGGAACCAAAGCGTCGGATTCGCGACGACGTTGTAGTGCCAGTCGTACGCCGACGGATCGTGAGCGACGAGGCGAAGGCGGTACGACGAGCCGTCGCGCGCCGTCTCCTCGAAGGCCTCTCCGGCGTGCTCTTCCGCGACGAGGCGATCCTCCTCGCTCATCGCGCTCGCAATCCACGTCACGTCGTGATGCGCGACGAGGCTGCGCAACGCGGTCACGAGCCCGCCGCCTCCCCGTCGCACGAGCCGCTCGCCCTCCGGCGAGCGAGCGTACGAGACCGGGCCGCGGTTCGAGACGACCACCAGCTTCCGGCGTTCCCTCACCGCCCGGAACGCTACTAGGAAACCGGGGCGACCACCTCGAGCTCGACGTCGCCGACGTCGTTGCCGAGCAGTCGGTTGAAGAGCGCGAGCCAGTCGCGGACGAGCCGCGGCATGAGGAACCGCCGCCGGACGTGCTCCTTGCCGGCCAGGGCCCGGGCCCGGGCGGCGGCCGGGTCGGCGAGGATCTCGAGGCAGGCGGCGGCGCAGGCCTCCGGTGTGTCGACGAGCCAGCCTGTCCGCCCGTCCTCGACCTGCGTGACGATCCCGCCGACCTTGCCGGCGACCGTCGGCCGCGCCTTCCAGAGCGCCTCCGCGATCGTCAGACCGAAGCCCTCGCGGATCGACTTCTGGATCACGGCGCGCGAGTGCACCTGAAACGCGTTCACCTCCACCGAGCCGACGTTGTTGACGTTGGAGAGGATGAACACATCCGGATCGTTGTCTGCATAGACAACGCACTCTTGGTAGAGCTCCCAGCCTTCCGGATCGTCCTGCGCCATCGAGCCGACGAGCGCGAGCTGCACGTCGGAATGCTCTTCCTTGACGAGCCTGTACGCGTCGATCACGCCGAGCGGGTCCTTCCACGGATCGAAGCGCGAGACCTGTGTCAGCAGCGGTCGCTCCACGTCGATGCCGAACTGATCGACGATGTACGAGGCGTCCTCCGTCGAGAGCGCCATGTTCTTCGGCGCGAGCGGGTCGATCGCCGGCGGCCAGATCACGCAGAGCGGCAGTCCCGCTTTTCGCGGCGCGTACGCCGCCAGATGGAAGACGCAGGCGTCGTAGCGACGCAGCGAGGGAAGCAGAAGTGCGAGCACCTCGTCGTTCGGCGTCGAGAGGTCGATGTGGCCACGCCAGATCCACCGCGCGTCGTTGCCGTTCACATGGTCGATCACGCCGGTCGGCTGCGGATCGTGCACGACGACGAGGTCGAACCCCTCCACCTCGAGCTCGCGCGCGTTCAGCTCCTGGTAGCGCAGGAAGCAGTCGCGCTGCCGGTCGCTCAGCCCGCGCGGATCTCCCTGCAGCGCGTTGTGGATCGTCTTCGTCGCGGCGAAGAACTCGTCGCCGCCGCGGATGATTCGCCACTCGACGTCGAGCCCGGCGTCCTGCAGCAGCGGTACGAGCGAGTACTGGATCTCGGCGACGCCGCCGCCGAACGCCGTGGCCGAGAGCTCGAGCACACGCTTGCCCCGCAGCGGCTCCGCGAGGCGGCGGATCTCGTCCATCAGCCCGCGCGACGCGAGCGAGGCGTAGTCCGCAAGCGACTTTCGGCCGACGTTGACGAGCTGGAGCACCGGCAGCGCCCGACGATAGTGCAGGCGTCGGAGGGTCCCCTCAGTCGGAGCGAGTGCTCAGGCGGAGCGGGATCGACCGCTGCCGACCAGCCCGGAGCACGGTGAAGACGGCCGTGCGACCCGGTCGCAAGGAGTTCGTCACAATCCGCACGAGGTCGTCCGCGCTGGTGACGGGGGTGCCGTCGATCGCGACCACGACGTCGCCGCCGAGACGCACGCTCACGCCCTCGAACTCGACCGAGCGCGAGCCGCCGCGCAGCCCCGCCTGGGCCGCCGGGCCGCCGGCGTTGACGGAGTCGACGAGGGCGCCGTGTGAGACCGGCAGCCCCAGGTGCCGGGCGAGCGCCGGGGTCAGGTCCTCGGCCTGCAGGCCCGCGTAGGCGTACGCGACCGTACCGCCTGCGACGAGATCGCGCAGCGAGCGGCGAGCGGCGTCGATCGGGACGGCGAACCCGATGCCGGCCGGCCCGCCCGAGTCGTTGCGAATCTGCGCGGTGATCCCGATCACGCGCCCGGCCCCGTCGAGCAGCGGCCCGCCCGAGCTGCCGTGAGCGATCGGCGCATCCGTCTGAATCGCGTCCACGAGCTCGAAGCGCGCCGCCGTCACGGCGGCGATGGAGCGACCCACGGCGGAGACGACCCCGACGGCGAGGGAGTTCCGATTCCCGAGCGGGCTGCCGATCGCGGCGACCGGCTCACCGACGGCAACCGCGGCCGAGCGGCCGAGCGGCAGCGGCACGAGCCGGTGGGCGGTCGGCGAGACGCGGATCACGCCGACGTCGTCGAAGACGTCCCAGCCGACGATCCGTGCGGCAACCCGGTCGTGATCCGAGAACTCGACGTAGAGACGAGAGGCGGGCTGGACCTTTGCGCCGGCCCCCGTCTCGCCGGCGTTCGTGATCACGTGCGCGTTCGTGAGGATCGTGCCGTCCCGGCGGACGACGAAGCCTGAGCCCTGGGCCCCGGAGTCGCCGACGTACGCGAACACGGTGACGACTCCCGGTGAGCGCGCCGCGAAGATGCGCTCGGGCGAGAATGCCGAGCCGCCGCGGGGCAGGGCCGCGGCCCGCGCCGCCGCGAGGGTGCCCGCCGTCGTCGTCCGCGCCGGCCCGCGCACCACCACCGTCTCGGTCGTCGAGCGGCCGCTGAGGCCCGTGACGCGGCCGATCCCGAGCGCAGCCGCAGCGCCGAGGCCGGCACAGAGCAGGGCGACGAGGGCGATACGCACCGCGACTCACTGTAGCCGCCCCGCAGGGAGGCGTTTTCCCGTGAAAACGGCTAGACGGGCACGGCATGCTCGCTCTCGGCCGCCACGGCCGGGAGCACGAGCGTGAAGGCAGTGCCGCGGCCGCGCTCCGACGCGAGTCGGATCTCGCCGCCCATCCGCTCCGCAAGCTCACGCGCGATCGCCAGACCCAGGCCGGTGCCGGACGCCCGCGAGCCGTCCAGCCGGGTGAACCGGGCAAACACCTGCTCCCACTGCTCGGCCGGGATTCCGGGCCCATCGTCCTCGACCGCGAGGGTGGCACCGCGGGCGACGATCCGCACGCGCGTGCCCCCGGGCGTGTGGCGAAGCGCGTTGTCGACGAGCGCCCGGCCGATCTGGAGCACGCGCTCCCGATCGGCGAGAACGACGCCGCCCTGGCCCGCCTCCGCCTCGAGTGGATGCGCGCTGCGCAGGGCCAGCGCCGTGAACTCGTCGACGAGCTCCCGGGCGAGCTCGCCGAGGGGCACGGGCTCGCGCTCGAAGCGGATGCCGCCGGCGTCGAGGCGCGAGAGGTCGAGGAGGTCGGTCGCGAGCTTGGACAGCCGCTGCACCTGCTCGGACATCGTGCCCAGGAACTCGGCCCGCGTCGGCTCGTCGAGATCCTCGTCCCGGAGCAACTCGAGGAAGCCGCCGAGCGAGAAGAGGGGTGTGCGCAGCTCGTGCGAGGCGTTGGCGATGAAGGCGCGCCGGGCGTCGTCGAGCTGGGCGAGCTGGAGCCGCATGCGGTCGAAGGCTGTCGCCAGCTCGCCCAGCTCGTCGCCGCCGCTGTCCACCACCGCCTGGCCGAAGTCGCCGGCGGCGATCCGGTCCGCCGCCCGCTCGAGGCGGCGGATCCGGCGGGCAAACACCGACGAGGCCGCCCACCCGGCCAGCACGGCCAGACCAAGGGCGACGAGGCCGGCCCAGAGCAGCCGCGAGCGCACGAGATCGACGTTCACGAGCGTGGCATGCAGGGACGCCGTGAAGAGGAACACGTTGCCGCTCCGGTCGGGAATCGCCACTTCGGCGAAGTGCTCGCCGTTACGGGTCACCTCGCCGCGCCGGAGCGTCATGGTGGCGGCTGCCCGGAGCGCCACCGGGTCGCTCGAGACGTCCTGGGACGACGCCGTCCGCCGGGAATCAGCGAGCGCGAGCAGAGTCATGGCGCCTTCGGCGGTGATCGGCTGGAGGTAGACGGCCCGCGTCGCGTCCGCCGTCCGGGCGGCATCGTCGATGAAGTCCTGGTCGACGGCGGCTCCGCCCGCCAGCTCCTCGGTCTGGCGCGCCGACTGGGCGAGCAGGTTCAACCGCCCGTCCACCAGCCGGCGCTGGAGCGTCGGCACGAGCGCCACCCACACGACCGCGAGGGCGCTGGCGACGACGACCGCGAGCGCGAGGCTGAGGCGCGCGCCGACGCTGCGGAAGGGGTTCATCAGCCCTGGAAGCGGTAGCCGACGCCGCGCACGGTGAGGATCAGCTCCGGCTCGCGCGGGTCGGCCTCGAGCTTCTCCCGCAGGTGCCGGACGTGCACGTCGATCGTCCGCGGCTCGCGGTAGGCGTAGTTCCCCCAGAGCGCCTCGAGCAGCGCCTGGCGGCTGAAGACCCGGCCGGGCCGGGCGGCCATCGTCCGCAGCAGCTCGAACTCGACGTACGTGAGGCTCACGAGGGAGCCGCGAACGGCGACGCTCCGCCTCGCAAGGTCGATCTCGAGCCCGTCGGCGCTGATCAGGTCACGACCGTCCGCCTGGGAGCCGATGGCCGCCCGGCGCAGCAGCGCCCGGACGCGGCTCCGGAACTCTCGGATCGAGAACGGCTTCGTGATGTAGTCGTCCGCCCCGAGCTCCAGCCCGACCACCTTGTCGAGCTCGTCGTCGCGGGCGGTGAGCATGATGATCGGCACGGTGCTGTGGGCGCGCAGGCGGCGGCAGACCTCGAGCCCGTCGAGCTTGGGGAGCATCAGGTCGAGCACGACGAGGTCGACGTGCTCGACCGCGAAGCGCCGGAGCGCCTCCTCGCCGTCACGCGCCTGGAGCACGCGGAAGCCCTCGTGCTCGAGCGGATACGTGAGGAGCTTCTGGACGGCGTCCTCGTCGTCGACCAGGAGGATGGTGGCGGAATCGGCCATGAGGTGGTGCCTGCCGTGTCCTCGCGTCCTACTATAGAGCCGCCGTGGCTGCCGTCCCGTCTGCACCGGAGCGGCGCCGTCCGCGTCGAGGGTCGCTCGAGCGGCCCGTCAACGGGCGCCTCTACCGCGGTACCTGGCTGCTCGTCGGGCTGCCGCTGCTCGTGCTCGCGTTCAGCGTCGCGCGGCCGGCGGCGCTCCAGCCCCCGAATCTGCCGCCGGCGTTCGACGCGACGGCCGCAGCCGCGATCGCGACCGACTTCTCCCTCAACTTCCCCAGCCGCACCCCGGGCACGGCGGGGGCGACGAACGCTGCCCGCTGGTTCGCGACGCAGCTGGGGTCGTACGGCTTCCCCGTCCACGCCGAGCGGTTCACCGCGACCGTCCCCGGCCGCGGCCGGCTGCGGCTCGAGAACCTCGTTGCGATAAGGAGGGGCCTGTCGCAGAAGACGATCGTCCTCATGGCCCACCGGGACGACGACGGCACGGGGCCGGGCGCGAACGACAACGCCTCCGGCACCGCCGCGCTGATCGAGCTCGCACGCGCGTACGCCCCGCCGTCCGCGTCCGCCGTACGGCTCAACCTCCCCTACTCGCTCATCTTCCTCTCGACCGACGCGGCCGTCGCAGGCGGGCTCGGCGCGGCCGAGTTCGCGGCGCATTCGCCCGAGCGGCAGAACGTGATCGCGGTCGTCAACCTCGACACCGTCGCCGGGACGGCGCGCCCGCGGCTCGAGCTCGCCGGGGACACGGCCCGCTCCCCGTCGGCAAGCCTCGTCGAGACGATGCGCGCGGAGCTGGCCGGGCAGACGGGTGTCGACCCGGCACGCGTGAGCACGCTCCGCCAGCTCGTCGACCTGGGCTTCCCCTTCAGCGTGTACGAGCAGGGGCCCTTCATCACGCGCGGGATTCCGGCGGTCACGATCACCACCGGCCCGGACCGGCGGGCGGCCGGCTTCGGCGATACGTCGGGGCGGCTGAACACCGTCCGGCTCGGCCAGATCGGCCGTGCGACGCAGAACGCGCTCGACGCGATGGAGCAGGGGCTCGCGCTCTCGCCCGGACCGTCGAGCTTCGTCTACCTCGGCAGCCGGATCGTCCGCGGCTGGGCAATCGAGCTCGTGCTCGTCGCAGCGCTGCTGCCGTTCCTCACGGCAACGGTCGACCTGTTCGCGCGCTGCCGCCGCCGCCGCATCCGCGTCGCGCCCGCGCTCCGCAGCTACCGCAGCCGACTCGGCTTCTGGATCTGGTGCGGCGGCGTCGCCGCGCTGTTCTCGCTGCTCGGGATCTGGCCACGCGGCCCGGCACGGCCGCCGGCGCTCTCCAACGTCACCTGGCCCGCCGTCGGGCTGATCTCGCTCGCGCTCCTTGCTGCGATCGGCTGGCTCGTCGCCCGCGACCGGCTGCTGCCGCGGCGGGCGATCCGCCCTGAGGAGGAGCTCGCCGGGCACGCGGCCGCGCTGCTCGCGCTCGGCGTCGTTGCGCTTCTCGTCGTCGCGACGAACCCGTTCGCGCTCGTCTTCCTGCTGCCCTCGCTGCACGCCTGGCTGTGGCTGCCGCAGGTGCGGGAGCGGACGCTGCCGGTGCGGACGGCGGTGCTCGTCGCCGGCTTCGCCGGGCCGGCGCTTCTCCTCTGGTCGTTCGCGGGCCGGTACGGACTCGGGTTCGACGCTCCCTGGTACGTCGCGTGGCTGTTCGTGCTCGGGTACGCGCCGTTTCCGCTGTTCGCGATCGGGCTCGCCTGGGCGGCGGCGGCCGGGCAGCTCGCCGCCCTCGCGGGCGGACGCTACGCGCCGTACCCGAGCGCGGCCGAGCGCCGGCCGCGCGGTCCGATCCGGGAGACGATCCGCCGGATCGTGCTCGCCCAGCGCCGCCGGCGCCGCGCCTCCGAGCCCCGGCGTCAGGCGTCGCCCGGGTGAGCCGCGCTCAGAGCTCCGGGCCGAGGCGCAGCCACGACACGAGTGCGCCGGCCGCGAGCTCGCCCATGCCGCGCGGCACGAGCACGAGCGCGTCGGCCGCCGCCGCCCGCACGATCATGTGCGACTCCTGACCGGAGAGGGGCTCGAGCACCGTCCCCTCGGGGCCTGGATGGGAACGCGCGCGCACGAGCTCGTCCCGGCCCTCGCCGCGCCGGAGCGGCGACGCAAGCCGGCCCGCCTCGAAGCGCGGCAGCGGCTCGCGTAGCCCCTGCAGCGCCCGCAGCGCCGGCTTCACGAGCAGCTCGCAGCCGACGAGCGACGAGACCGGGTTCCCCGGCAGCCCGAACACGAGCGTCGCTCCGTGAACCCCGAACGACACCGGCTTCCCCGGCTTGACCGCGACCTGCCAGAACACCTCCTCCACGCCCAGCTCCGCCTCGATGCGCCGCACGAGATCGTGCGCGCCGACGGAGACGCCGCCGGAGGTCACGAGGACGTCCGCCGCCAGCCCGCGTGCGAGCGCCTCCCGGTGCGCCGACTCGTCGTCCGCAACCGCGGGCAGCGCCTCGACCTCGGCCCCCACAGCGGCGAGCGCGACCGCGAGCATGAGCCCGTTCGACTCGTAGACCTGGCCTGGGGCCAGGGGCTCGCCCACGCGCGCGAGCTCGCTCCCCGTCGTGAGCACGGCGACGCGGGGACGGCGTACGCAGGGGAGCGCGGCGACGCCGGCCGCCGCGAGCGCCCCGAGCTGAGGGGCTCCGACTCGCACGCCGGCCTCCACGACCACCTCGCCGGCCGCAACGTCCCCGCCCCGCGGGCGTACGTGGGCTCCGCGAGCGACAGCGTGAGCGACCTCGATGCTGTTGTCCGTCTGGACAACAGCATCCTCGACCGGGACGACGGCGTCGGCGCCGTCGGGCACCACGCCGCCCGTCGAGATCGCCATCGCCTCGCGCGCCGCCAGCGGCCGGGCCGCGGGGCGACCGGCGGGAATCCGCGCAACGATCGGCAGCGTCCCCGGCAGGTCGCCGGCCCGCACGGCGAAGCCGTCCATCGCGGAGCTCGCGAACGGCGGCAGATCGACCGCGGCCCGCACAACGGCCGCGGTGACCCGTCCTGCCGCCTCCACGACACTCACCGTCTCGGTCTGCAGCGGTCGCACCCGGGCGAGCACGCGTGCCTGCGCCTCGTCGAGAGTCAGCGGCGGCATCGCGTCATTCCTACGGCGTCGCCTGCGCGGTGGTCGTCGCCGCCGTCGTCGGAGGCGGCTCGACGGTCGTCGTCGTCGGAGGCGGTGCCTCCGTGGTCGTGGGCGCGCTGATCGTCGGCGGCGAGGTGTTCTCGTTGACGGTCGGCGGCGGTGCCGTCACCGTCGCGCCGGTCGTCGTCGTGGTGCCGGTCGTCGTCGTGGCCGGCGCCCCGGCGTACTGGTACTGACCGCGCCACGACGTCCAGAGGGGCTTTCCGGTCGCCGGCGGGAACGGCACGTCGGGCTTGTTGCCGACCGCGGTCTCCATGAAGAGGTGCCAGATCTGCGCGGGGAAGGTCGGCCCCGAGACGGCGATGCCGTGCACGTCGAACATCGGGATCTCGGCGGTCGGGTAGCCGATCCACACGGTGGCCTCCAGCCGGGGCGTGTAACCGGAGAACCACGCGTCGGCGTAGTTGTCGGTCGTCCCCGTCTTGCCCGCGTCCGTGTGCCCGGAGACGTGGGCACCGGTCCCGGTGCCGCCGGTCATGTTCAGCTCGAGCACCCGCGTCACCGTGTACGCCACCCAGTCGGGGATCACGCGCTTGCGCTGAGGCTTCCCCCACCCCGCGTCGGTGTCGACCTTGCCGTTCGGGAGCACGACCTTCGTGATCGCCATCGGCTTCGAGTAGACGCCGCCGGCGGCGATCGTGGAGTACGCGGTTGCCTCGTCGAGCGGGGTCACGACGTCGGAGCCGAGCGCGATCGAGGGAACGGGCTCGAGCGGCGTCTGCACCCCGAGCCTGTGGGCCATGTCGACGATGTTCTGCGGGCCGACGTCGAGCGACAACCGCGCGTACACCGTGTTGTCGGACTGGAGGGTCGCACTCACCATCGACTCGACGCCGTGGTAGTCGTGCGCATACGTTTGCACGTTCCACGCGCAGTTCGGATCGCTCGAGTTGCAGGTCGGGTCCGGCTGGTAATGGAACGGCGCGGAGAGATACGCGGTCGCAAAGGGGTCCATGCCGCGGGCAACGGCCGTCGTGAGCGCGATCACCTTGAACGTCGAGCCGGGCTGCCGGGGACCACTCGTCGCAAAGTTGAACTGGTTTCCCTTGTTGCCCGGCGTGACCGCCGTCATCACGCGAATCGCACCGGTGCGCGGATCCATCGAGACGATCGCCGACGCGGGATCGGCCTTCTCGTTCAGGACGTGCGTGATCGCCGCGGTCGCGGCGCGCTGCAGCGCCGGGTTGATCGTCGTGTAGACCTTGAGCCCGCCCTCCCGCACCGTGTTGGAGCCGTACTCCTGCTGCAGCAGATCCTCGACGTAGCCGAAGAAATACGGCTCGCGGATCGTCGAGAAGTGATGGCCCGGCTTCAGGTGCAGATCGCGGTCGCCCTTCGCTCGCTCGAACTCCGAGGAGGTGATGTCGCCGTTGACGAGCAGTGCGTGCAGCACCTCGTCGCGGCGCAGGAGCGCGGCCGCGGGGTCGCGGAACGGGTCGTAGAGCGAGGGCGCTTGCGGCAGTCCGGCGAGCAGGGCGGACTGGTCGAGGCTCAGCTTCCTCGCCGGGATCGAGAAGTACGTCTCCGCAGCGGCCTCGATCCCGTACGCGTGATTGCCGTAGTAGACCTCGTTCATGTATGCGGTGAGGATCCGGCTCTTCGACCAGTGGTCTGCGAGCTTGATCGCAAGACACGCCTCGATCAGCTTCCGCTTCAGCGTCCGCTCGCGCGTCAGGTAGAGGTTGCGGACGAGCTCCTGCGTGATCGTCGAGCCACCCTGCACGAACTTGCGGGCGCGGATGTCGGCGACCACGGCGCGCAGGATCCCGACCGGGTCGACGCCGCCGTGCTGGTAGAAGCGCCGGTCCTCGATCGCGACGGTCGCCCTTCCCATCCACGGGCTGATCGCCCGGCTCGAGACCGGCGTGCGGTTGCGTTCCGCCGGAATCGCGCCGAGCAGCGAGCCGTCGGCCGCGTAGACGAAGGAGTTCTCGCCCACGGCGACCGGACGCAGCGTGTCGAGGTTGCACGCCGAGCCGAACGCGACCGTGCCGCCGACCGCCGCGATGCCGAGCACGAGGGCGGGCAACGCGACGAAGACCGCCAGCAGCACAGTGCGGCGGCCGCGACGGCGGCGGGCGCGCTCGCGCTGCCTGCGGCGGCGGCGACTGGCGGCCGGCGGCGGCGGCGCGGGATGCCGCCGCCTGTAGGGCGACCCCGGGCTCATCCCCAGACGCCCAGCGCGCGGGGGCGGCCGAGGTCTGCTGTGAGCGGAACCTGCACGGTGACCTCCGCGAACGTCTCCCGGCTGCGAATGGTGGAGGTGCGGATGGTATCCGAGGCGAGCTGCTCGTTCGGGCTGACAATCGGGTGCCAGACGTGCATGCCGGCGTGGTACTTCGACGGCGGTCCGCCGGATCCCTCACTCGAGCGGAAGCGGGCGGCGGCCCGCGAAGCCGTCCTCCACACGGTGCCAGTAGCGGATCTCGTCCTCGCCGAGCTTCCAGCAGAGCAGCACCGTCTCCCCCCGCCGGAGGGCGGGAAAGTCGATCAGGCCCTCGTCGAGATCCTTCACCTCGGCGCCGTGCTCCGCGATCTCGTCGACGAGCCGAGCGAGCTCTCGGGCCTCGCGCTCGACCTCGGCGGCGACCTCCGCGAGGGTCGCCGGCGGAATGCCGCCGCCGTTGCCGCGGATGTGCCCCTCGAGCTGCTCCTGGCGCTCCTGCGCCGCGGCGTGGGCCTGCCGCTGCGCAACCATGCGCTCGACGAGCGGGCGCACGCGCGCCAGGGCCGCGTTCGCCTCCTCCGGAGTGAAGTGGCGCATCGACACAACCCTATGATCCGCATTCGGTGAACGTCGAGGCCGTCACCATCGACGCGTACGGGACGCTCGTCGCATTGCGCGACCCGGTGCCCTCCTTGCAGGCGGCGCTGGCCGCGCGCGGGGTGGAGCCGGGCGAGAGCGCTGTGCGGGCCGCGTTCGCCGCGGAGGTGGCGTTCTACGTCGAGCGCTCGCATGAGGGGCGCGACGAGGCGACGCTCGCGCTCCTGCGACGCGACTGCGCCGCCGTCTTCCTCGAGGCCGCCGGCGCCGCGCTCGATCCGGACGAGTTCACGCCTGCATTCCTCGGATCCCTCGCCTTCGAAGAGGTGCCCGGGGCCGGGGCCGCGTGCCGCGCCCTCGCCGGCCGCGGGCTCCGGCTCGCCGTCGTCTCGAATTGGGACGTCGGGCTGCACGAGCACCTGCGCGCGCTCGGGCTCAGCGCGCTCGTCGACGCGGTCGTCACATCGGCGGACGCCGGGGCGCCGAAGCCGGCCCCGGCGGTCTTCGAGCTCGCGCTCGCCCGGCTCGGCGCGGCACCGGAGCGGACCGTGCACGTCGGCGACGCCGACGCCGACGCGGAGGGCGCCCGGGCGGCGGGCCTCCGCTTCGAGCCGGCGCCGCTCGCCGACGCAGCCGTGAGGATTCTCGCGTGAACCGCGGCCGTCTCTTCGCCTGGACCGCATTCGTCGCCGCCTTCGCTGCCCTCGCCTACGCCGTCAACCTGACCGGCTCCGTGAGCAGCAATCACAACGTCGTCTACAAGTACTCGACCTTCGCCGGCGGAACCGTCGAGTACGCGATCTGGCTGGGGATCGTGCTCGCGATCGGAGCCGGCCACCGGGATCTGTTCGCACTCCGGCGGCCTGTGTCGATCGGCGGCGCCGCCGGCCTCGCGATCGTCGTCCTGGTCGGAGTCTTCATCGTCGAGGTACTCGTCGACCTGCTGCCAATCGAGAATCCCGGCAAGGAGCAGGGTCTGACGCCGACGCATTGGGAGCCCGCACACGCCGGGGCCTTCGCAGCGAACCTCGTCCTCTTCGCCGCGATCGCGCCGGTTGTCGAAGAGCTGACGTTCCGCGGACTCGGGCAGTCGCTGCTCGCCTTCCTCGGGCAATGGCCTTCGATCGTGCTCGTCGGCATCGCCTTCGGTCTCGCGCATGGGCTCGTCGAGGCGCTGCTGGTCCTCGTCCCGTTCGGAATGGCGCTCGCGTGGCTCCGCGCGCGCACCGACAGCGTCTTTCCCGGCATGGTCGTGCACGGCCTCTTCAACGCGCTGGCGCTCGTCGCGGCCGTCCTGGGCTGAGGGCATCCTTTCGATCGTGCCCCGCCGGCCGGCCGCCCTGTTCTCCGTCGTCGTCGCGCTCGTCGCCGCGCCGCACGCGCCGGCGGCGCCGCCCGCAGTGACCGCGACAGCCACGCCGGCGAGTGGACAGGCGCCGCTGACCGCGACGTTGGCCGCCTCCGGCGACGCCGCGGCATACCGCTGGGAGCTGGGCGACGGAGCGGAGGCCGACGGCGCAAGCGTGCAGCACGTGTACGGAGCGGGACTCTGGACGGCAACCGTGACCGCGACCGCCCCCGACGGCGAGACCGCACAGGCGCACGTCGTCATCCGCTCCGAATCGGTGACGCTCGCCGCCGCCGCGCCGGCGACCTACGGGCGGGTCACCCTCTTCACCGGCTCGCTGAGGCCTGCCGTAGCCGGCGTCCGCGTCTTCCTCGACAGCGGCGGGCGCACGATCGCGCACGGAACCACCGGCGCCGGCGGCGGATTCCGCGTCCACGCCCGCGCCGGAGCACCCGGCGCGGTGGTCGCGCACGCGGACCAGGCGGTGTCGCCCCCGTTCATGCTGGCCGTGCGTCCCGCCGTGACGGTCGCCTTTGCGGGCCGAGAGACGCTCGACGGGAAGCTGAGCGTCGTCGCCCGGATTCGCCCCGCCTCGGCGGGGACGCTGGCCCTCACCGTGCGCCGCGCAGGCGGGATCGTGAAGACGCGGTCAGGCGACGACATCGTCGTGCCCCTCGACACGCGTTTGCCCGGGAGCGTCGTCGTCACCGCCGCGGCGAAGACCGCGCCGGGCTGGACGCCCGCTCTTACGCGCGCCAGTGCGACCGTCGCGTACCCGCAGCTCGCCGAGGGCGCGAGCGGGTCCTCGGTGAGCGCACTCCGAGCGCGCCTCGCCGCCCTCGGCTACGAGGTCCCGCCGGCGAGCGGCTCCTTCGACACCGCCCTGCTCGACGCCGTCTATGCCTTCCAGAAGGTGCAGGGTCTGCCGCGGACGGGGGTCGCCAGCCCCGCCGTCTGGGCGAAGCTCAACCATCCGTTCGAGCCGCGGCCCCGCTACCCCGGGCCGGCCGACCACATCGAGGTCGACAAGACGCGCCAGGTCCTCTACGTCGTACGCGGCGGACGCGTCAGGACGATCGTCCCGGTCTCGACCGCCGGGATCCCCGGCCACTTCACTCCGACGGGCCGCTTCGCGATCTACCGCAAGGTCGTCGGTTTCGACCCGAGCCCGCTCGGCACGCTGTACGACCCCATGTACTTCACCGGCGGGTACGCGATTCACGGCAACCCCTCCGTACCGCCGTATCCGGCGAGCCACGGCTGCATCCGCGTGCCGATGTGGATCGCTCCACTCCTCTACGCGGCGAACGACTACGGCGAGACGGTGTACGTCTACTGACGAGCGACGACGATCCGCTGATCCGACAGCTGCGCGAGCAGGTCTCCGACAACGACCGCCAGCTCATCGAGGCGATGAACCGCCGTCTGGAGCTCGTCGCGAAGATGTGGAGCTACAAGCGCTCGCGTGGTGTCGACGTGCTCGACCCCGAGCGCGAGGAGTGGATGCTCAGGTACCTGGCGCGGGCAAATCGCGGGCCGCTGTCGCAGCAAGGTCTGGAGGAGCTGTTCGGCACGGTGCTCGCGCTGACGAAGCGCGAGCTGGCCGGCGAGTAGTCCTCAACTACTCCTCCTCCTCCTCCTCCTCGACGTCCTCCGCGATCTCCTCGTCGCCGTCCTCGACCGCAAACTGGTCGGGCGTGACCTCCTCGAGGAAGTGCTTGAACTTCGCAACCTCCTCTTCGAGCTGCTCCTCGCTCACCTCGTCGCCCTCGAACTCGATCGCCGACTCCTCGATCACGCGGTCGGCGGCGAAGATCGGGGCCTCGGCGCGAATCGCGAGCGCGATCGCGTCGGACGGA
>Ga0335070_10000573_pt1 | contig 41242 bp, 39 predicted proteins | sample Lox_Sample_13_FD_206722 | JGI IMG/M metagenome (GOLD analysis project Ga0335070, IMG submission 206722) | Soil microbial communities from Loxahatchee National Wildlife Refuge, Florida, United States - Lox_Sample_1.3 | ecosystem: Environmental > Terrestrial > Soil > Wetlands | place: USA... | reverse complement strand
GACCGGTCTCGATCTCACCTGGGGCGCGCAGGTGCGCGGCCAGCCGCAGGGCACCGGGATGCTCCCGGCGGTGAAGAACATCATCCTGGTCGGCGCCGGGAAGGGCGGGGTGGGGAAGAGCACGGTCGCGGTGAACCTGGCCGTGGCGCTGGCCAAGCACGGGGCGAGCGTGGGCCTGCTCGATGCCGACTTCTACGGCCCCTCCATCCCGATGATGACCGGCCTCTCGGAACAGCGGCCGGTGAGTCCCGACGGCAAGCGGCTCGAGCCGCTCGAGGCGCTGGGGATGAAGGTGATGTCGCTCGGATTCCTGGTCGAGCCGGACCAGGCGCTCATCTGGCGTGGGCCGATGCTCCACGGCGCGCTCCAGCAACTGATGCGCGACGTGAACTGGGGCGCGCTGGACTACCTGGTCATGGACCTGCCGCCGGGGACCGGCGACGTGGCGCTCACCGTGTCACAGAGCATCCGGGCGTCGGGCGCGGTGCTGGTGACCACGCCCCAGGACGTGGCGCTGGCCGACGTGGTGCGGGCCAAGCAGATGTTCGACAAGGTCCACATCCCGGTCCTGGGCATCGTGGAGAACATGAGCCAGTTCGTCTGCCCGCACTGCCACACCGCCACGCCCATCTTCAACCACGGGGGCGGGCGGCGCGCCGCGGAGCTCTTCGGGGTGCCGTTCCTCGGAGAGATCCCGCTCGAGCTCGAGATCCGGGTGGGAGGGGACGAGGGGCGGCCGGTGGTCGCAGCGCACCCCGAGTCCGGTGAGGCCCAGGCCTTCATGGCGGTGGCCCGGGCGGTGGCCGGACGGGTGTCGGTGGCCAACGGGGCACGGGCGCCTGCAGCGCCTGTCCCCGCGGCAAGCTAGGCTCTCCGGCGTGGTGGACGCTCCCATGGACGACGACCAGCTGGGCGTGGACGCGCCGGACACCCCCGGCGACGGGACGCGTGGGCCCATCGTCGAGCTGATGCGCAAGGCGGCCTTCGCCGGCCTGGGCGCGCTCTTCATGACCGAGGAGGGGATCCGCTCCCTCGCCGGTCAGCTGAAGCTCCCCAAGGAGGCGCTGGGCTTCGTCCTCTCCCAGGCCGAGCGCACCAAGGACGAGGTGGGGCGCGTGCTGTCCGACGAGGTCCGCCGGTTCCTCCGCTCGGACAAGCTCCGCGCCGAGTTCCTCCAGCTGCTCTCGGGGATGCGGGTGGAGGTGACCGCCCATCTCCGCCTGGTCCCGGACCCCGAGCGAACGCCCGGCGAGCCGCCGAAGCCCCAGGTGAAGGTGACGAGCGTGCGCACCCGGGGCTCCCGCAAGAAGCCGGGCTGATGTCCTCCAGCGCTCCGGCAGCGGTGCCGCGCAGTCCCGACCGGTCGAAGCTTCTCCGCCGCCTCGTGCCCCTGGCGCTGGTCGCGGGGGGCCTCGTGCTCTGGCGCAGTCCGCTGCTGCCCCAGCCACACACCTTCGTCTGGGACCGACCGTTCGGTCAGTCGGTGGCGTCGGCGGAGGTGCAGCTCTGGCGGGGGGACACGCTGCTCGCCCGGGCGGAATGGCCCGACGCCTCCCAGGGCACGCTGAGCCAGCAGCTCACGCTCCGGGCGGGGCCGCTCCGGGTGCTGAGCTTCGCCCGGCTGCGCGACGGGACCGAGCGCGGGGGTGCCCAGCAGATCCAGGTCCGCGGCGAGGAGGTGGTGCACGCGCCACTCCTCCCCGCCGGCCGTTGACCCGCCCAGGGGGCGACAGTAGAGAGCCGGGCCGAGGCAACCATGGCCAACGAGCACGTGCTGGTGGTCGGCGCAGGGCAGATGGGAGCGGGGATCGCCCAGGTCGCGCTGACGGCCGGGCTCCGCGTCACCCTGGTGGACGTGGCGAAGGAGGCGGTGGAGAAGGGCGCGGGGCGCATCCGCGCCGGGCTCGGGAAGCTCCGCGAGAAGGGCAAGCTCGACGCGCACGCCGAGAAATCCGCGCTGGACCGGCTGGCGCTCGCCACCAGCGCCCGCGAGGCCCGGGAGGTGGACGTGGCCATCGAGGCCGCGACCGAGAACGAGGAGCTGAAGCGGCGCATCTTCCAGGACCTCGACGCGGTGGTGCGCCCCGGAGGCGTGCTGGCCACCAACACCTCCTCCATCCCCATCACCCGCATCGCCGCGGCGACCAGGCGCCCCGAGGCGGTCATCGGGATGCACTTCATGAACCCGGTGCCGGTGATGCAGCTGGTGGAGCTCATCCGCGGCGCGGCGACCTCCGACCCGACCTTCGAGTTCACCCGGCTGCTGGCCCAGGCAATGGGCAAGACGGTGGTCTCCTCGCGCGACTACCCGGGCTTCATCGTCAACCGCATCCTCATCCCGATGCTCAACGAGGCGGCCTACGCCTTGATGGAGGGGCTGGGGACGGCCGAGGACATCGACACCGCGATGAAGCTCGGGACCAACCAGCCCATGGGCCCGCTGCAGCTCGCGGACTTCATCGGCCTGGACACGGTGCTGTTCATCGCCGAGGTGATGCACCGGGGCCTCGGGGACCCAAAGTACCGGCCCTGTCCGCTGCTCCGGCAGTACGTGGACGCCGGCTGGCTGGGCAAGAAGACCGGGCGCGGGTTCCACGTCTACGAGAAGTGAGGAGGGGACGATGGCCGAGGTGAACGTCCGGGTCGAGGTGGAGGGGCCGTTCGCGACGGTGACGGTGGACCGCCCCAAAGCGCTCAACGCGCTGGACACCCGCACCCTTCAAGAGCTGGAGAAGGCAGCGGGGGAGCTCTCCCAGCGGGCGGACATCCTCGGGGTCATGGTGACCGGGGCCGGGGAGAAGGCGTTCGTCGCCGGGGCGGACATCGCGGAGATGAACGGGATGGACCCGGACCGCGCCCGCCACTTCGGTGCGCTCGGGCAGCGGGTGATGGACGTCATCGCCGCGCTCCCGATGCCGGTGGTGGCCGCGGTGAACGGCTTCGCGCTCGGGGGCGGCTGCGAGCTGGCGCTGGCCTGCGACTTCATCTACGCCTCGGAGAACGCGCGATTCGGGCTGCCGGAAGTCAGCTTGGGCATCCTTCCCGGTTTCGGTGGGACGCAGCGGCTCGCTCGGCTCGTGGGACGCGCCAGGGCCAAGGAGCTCATCTTCACCGGGGACATGATCGATGCGGCGAAGGCCAAGGAGATCGGCCTGGTGATGGATGTCGTTCCCTTGCCCAAGCTGCTCGGTCACGCGCGCGCCGTTCTGGAGCGGGTGGCGAAGAAGGGACCGCTCGCCATTCGCCGTGCCAAGGAGGCCATCGACCGCGGTGCGGACCTCGAGCTCGCCGACGGGCTGCACATCGAGCGCGAGGTGTTCTCCGACCTCTTCGACACCGCCGACCGGCGGGAGGGAATGAAGGCCTTCCTGGAGAAGCGGCCCCCGGTCTTCACCGGACGCTAGGCATCCCCGCTCATGGACTTCGAACTGACCGATCTGCAGCGGGAAACACAGCGCCTGACGCGGGAGTTCGCCGCCCGGGAGCTGCTCCCCAACGCCCGGAAGTGGGACGAGGAACACCGGTTCCCGGCCGAGGTGGTGAAGAAGCTGGCCGAGCTGTCGCTGCTCGGGGTGGCCGTGCCCGAGGAGTGGGGTGGGGCGGGCCTGGACAATGTGGCCTACGCGCTCTCCATCGAGGAGCTGAGCCGCGGGGACGCCTCGGTGGGCGTCATCTCCAGCGTGAACAACTCCCTGTACTGCGATCCGGTGCTGAAGTTCGGCACCGACGCCCAGAAGCGCGAGTGGCTGGTCCCGTTCGCCCGCGGAGAGAAGCTCGGGTGCTTCGGGCTCACCGAGCCCGAGGCCGGCTCGGACGCGGCGGCTCAGAAGACCACCGCCGTTCGCAAGGGCGACGGCTACGTCATCAACGGCAGCAAGAACTGGATCACCAACGGCCCGGTGGCGGACGCGATCGTCCTCTTCACCATGACCGACCGGGCGGCAGGCCACCGCGGCATCTCGGCGTTCATCGTCCCCACCAGCACCCCGGGCTTCAACCGGGCGCACCCGGACCGGAAGATGGGCATCTCGGCCGCGCTGTCCTGCTCCATCTTTTTCGAGGACATGGTGGTCCCGGAGAAGAACCGGCTCGGCAAGGAGGGCGACGGGTTCAAGATCGCCATGTCCACGCTCGACGGTGGCCGTATCGGCATCGCCTCGCAGGCCATCGGCATCGCCCGGGCGGCCTTCGAGGAGGCGCTCAGGTACGCGCAGGACCGAAAGACCTTCGGGCAGCCCATCGCCAACCACCAGGCGATCCAGTTCATGCTCGCCGACATGGCCACGGAGATCGACGCCGCACGGCTCCTGACGCTCAAGGCCGCAGCGATGAAGGACCAGGGCGTGAGGCACAGCCCCGAGTCGGCCATGGCCAAGCTCTACGCCAGCGAGATGGCGAGCCGGGTGGCCAACAAGGGGCTGCAGATCCATGGCGGGCAGGGGTACAGCAAGGAGTTCGACGCCGAGCGCCACGTCCGCGACGCCCGCATCACCGAGATCTACGAGGGCACGAGCGAGATCCAGCGCATCGTCATCAGCGGCGCGCTGCTGAAGGAATGACCATGCTCCTCCCTCTGCTGATGGTGCTCGCCGCCGTTCCCGCCCCTCCCGACGCCGGAACCGGGGCCACCTCCACCGTGGGTCCGGCCACGCCGGCCAGGGGCTCGGGGCCGGAGAAGCTTCCGTTCACTCCGGACACCCTTCGCGAGGTGGTCCGCGCCAAGCAGCCAGAGATCGAGCGCTGCTGGGAGCAGACGCTGGCCAGCACCGACAAGCCGGTCGACGGAACGCTGCAGACGCACTTCGTCATCACCCCCGAGGGGACGGTGAGACAGGCCAAGGTGGTGAAGAAGGGCACCACGCTGAAGAACGAGGCCCTCCACCGCTGCGTGGAGACGGTGCTCTCCACGATGGTGTTCCCCAGGCCGCCGGACGGGAAGGACCACCCGGTGGAGTACCCCTTCAACCTCAAGGCCGTGCGCTGATGGAGCTCCACCTGACCGAGGCGCAGGCCCTGGTCCGCAACACCGCCCGGTCGTTCGCCCGGGAGCGGGTGGCACCCGGGGCCCGGGAGCGGGACCGGACCGAGGCCTTTCCCGTCGAGGTCCTCCGGGAGATGGCGGAGCTCGGGCTGCTCGGGGTCAACGTCCCGGCCGCGTACGGCGGCGCCGAGGCGGGGGCCACGGCCTACGCCCTGGCGATGATGGAGATCGCCGAGGCCTGCGCATCGACCGCGGTGGCCATGGCGGTCACCAACATGTGCGCCGAGCTCATCACCGCCTTCGGGACCGAGGCGCAGAAGACGCGCTACGTGACCCGGCTGACCTCCGGCGAGGCGGTGGTGGGCGCGTTCGCGCTGTCCGAGCCGCAGGCCGGCAGCGACGCTTCGGCACTGGAGACCCGGGCCCAGCGGCGCGGCGACGGCTGGGTGCTCAACGGGAGCAAGCAGTGGATCACCTCGGGTGACCGCGCGGGGGTGATGGTGGTCTGGGCGCGGACGGGCGGCGCGGGCGCGGGCGGGCTGTCGGCATTCATCGTCGAGGGTGGCACCCCCGGTCTCACCGTGGGCCGCCACGAGGAGAAGATGGGGCTCCGCGCCTCCAGCACCGTGCCGCTGCAGTTCGAGGATTGCCGGCTGCCGGGCGACGCGCTCCTCGGCCAGGAGGGGCAGGGGTTCAAGCTGGCGATGATGGCGCTCGACGGCGGGCGCATCGGGATCGCCTCCCAGGCCTGCGGGGTGGCGCGGGCGGCGCTCGTTGCCACCGTGCAATACACCAGAGAGCGCAAGGCGTTCGGGAAGTCGGTGTCGGACTTCCAGGCGGTGCGCTTCATGCTGGCCAACATCCAGACCGAGCTCGCCGCGGCCGAGCTGATGACGCTGCGGGCGGCGGGCCTCAAGGAGTCCGGCCAGCCGTTCACCCGCGAAGCCTCGATGGCGAAGGTGTTCGCCTCGGAGATGGCGAACCGGGCGGCGGACAAGGCCGTCCAGCTCCACGGCGGGTACGGGTACATCGACGAGTTCCCCGTGGAGCGGTACCTGCGCGATGCGCGGGTGCAGACCATCTACGAGGGGACGAGCGAGATCCAGCGGATGGTCATCGCCAGGGAGCTGCTCCGGGCCGCGGGCTGACAGCGGGCCTCCGTTCAGCCGATGCCGAACCGCGCCAGCAGCTCGGGCAGGCGCTGGGTGAGCCCCAGGCGCGCCGCGGCGGCCTCCAGCATGCGCCGCTCCTGGCGGTCCACCTTGCCATCCACCAGCGCCATCTGCACCAGCGAGCGGAGGAAGCTCTCGCCCCCCGGCCCAGGCGTCGGCACCAGCCGCTCGAAGAGCGCCGGGTCCGCGTTCAGCGCCAGCTCCACGTTCTCGTACGGAACGCCCCAGCGCTCGGCGCACAGCTTCAGCATCCGGCGCTCGCGGTCGTCCACCGTGCCATCCGCCGCCGCCATCGCCGCCATCGTGTAGAGCAGCCGCTGGCGCTCGGCCGCGTCCAGCACGGTGTCGCGGGCCGCCGCCGCCGGCACCGGGACGTGCGGAGTCGCCTGGGCTCGCGGGCGCGCCGCCCACACCTCGAACGGCTCCGCCCGGGCGAGCACCCAGTCGTGCGCGCCGTCGTTCAGGACGGCCCCGCAGTGTTCGCACGTCGGCTGCACCGAGTCTCCGAGCGGCGCGCCGCAGTTGCCGCACCGGGCGGTCGCCATGCCGCGTGCGGCGTCCGTCTTCACCCCGGCCCTCCGCGCCAGGGTGAAGATCCACCGCTGGGGCAGAGTGGCCAGGCTCCCCGGGGCCGTCCCCTGCGGCACCACGCCCATCCGCGCGCTCCAGCGGATCTCCACCTGCGCCAGCGTCGTCGGGGCTCCGTCCTCGATGCCCCGGACCACCACGCTGCCCACCGCCGCCTGGAGGAACACCCGGGTGCGCTGCCGGGCCCGCAGCGCGGCCATCTCCGCCGACAGCTCGGCCAGGAAGTCCGCCGTCGCCAGCTTCGCCATCCGGCCCGGCTCACCCAGTGACTGGGCGTCGATCCAGCCCCAGAAGAGCAAAGACGCCCGGTCCTCCAGCACCTCGAGCGACAGCGCCGGGTCGGCAGCCCGGAGCGCCTCCAGGCCGGGGACCTCGACCGGCGCGCTGCCGGCCTCGATGCCCTGGGTGATCTCCGCGAGCACCCAGTCGTAGGCGCCACTGTTCACGATGGCGCCGCAGTACGTGCAGTTGCCCGCCGCGCCTCCGTCGAACGGGGCACCGCAGTTCGGGCACTTGCCGGGCGCGAGCACCGCGTCCTTCCGGGACCTCGTTCCGGGACGCCGCACGAACGACCAGACCTCGGTGAACGGCTCGAGCGGCGCACGGCGCGCCCGGTCCATGGCCGCGTCGGGCGGCAGGGTGACCGGCAGGTCCACGTCGCGGGCCTGGGCGCGGATGCGGACGTGGAACGTGTCGAAGGCCGAGGTTCGCTCGAGGCCCACCGGCTGGAGGTCCAGCACCGCCATGTCCGCGGTGACGTTCCTGACCGCCTGCGAGCGCAACAGCTCGAGCTGCACCCGGAAGCGCTGGAAGGTCGCGTCCGAGAGGTCGCTCCGCACCGGCCCCAGTTCCCCCGCCGCCCATGCCGCCTGCACCCGCAGGAAGAGCGCCTTCACCTGGTCCAGGAAGGCCACCAGGTCGAACCCCGGGTCGGAGGCGTGCAGCGCGTCCACCCAGCTCGTCACCTCGCGTGCCGACGGCGGCGCAGGGGCCCGCGCGTCGGCCGCCTCGAACGCCCGCTGGGTGCTGGCCGTGGCCCCGAAGTTGCGCGCGTACGCCCGCCACACCACGAACGCCACGCCGAGCAGCGCCAGGGTGAAGAGCGGGTGGCTGAAGAAGAAGAGCAGGAGCCCCAGGTCGCTCCCCGACGAGGAAGAACCACCGCCACCGGACCAGGAACTTGAGCCGCCCGAGGACCACGACCCGCCGGACGAGCGGGAGCCAGAGCTGCTGGAGCTGTGCGAGCCGCTGTAGTGCTGCCCGCCACCGACTCGCGCCAGGGCGGGTGTGGCCAGCGTCAGGAACAGGGCGAAGAGGCACGCGCGTCGGTTCATCGTCGCCGGGCGCCGGCAGGCTGCAAGTCTAACGGGGGGAGGCGCCGCCTTGCCATCCGGGGCCGGGTCGACCTAGGTGCCCTGGGGGCGAGAGATCGAGGGAGATTGCACACATGGGAACCTTCCGGGAGGAGCGCCGAGGACCGGTGGAGAGCTGGACGCTCGACGCCGAGGACACGCGCAACGCCATCAGCCGCGCCGTGCTCGCCGACCTCGAGGCCCGGGTGGCCCGCGTCTCCGGCGGCCAGGACGTCCGCGCCGTCGTCCTCACCGGCGCCGGCGACAAGGCGTTCTGCTCCGGGGCCGACCTCAAGGAGCGCGCCACCATGAGCGAGCCCGAGGTCCGCGCCTTCCTCGGCGGGCTGCGCCGCACACTCCGCGCCATCGAGACCAGCAGCACCATCTTCATCGCCGCGATCAACGGCTCGGCCCTGGGCGGGGGCACGGAGCTGGCGCTCGCCTGCGATCTCCGCATCGCCGCGCCCGCCGCCGAGCTCGGTCTCACCGAGGTCCGCCTGGGCATCATCCCCGGCGGCGGCGGCACCCAGCGGCTGCCGCGACTGGTGGGCCCCGGGCGGGCCAAGGACCTCATCCTCACCGGACGCAGGCTCAACGCCGCCGAGGCGTTCGCCATCGGGCTTGTCCAGCGGCTCGCACCCGAGGGCCGGCTGATGGAGGTCGCGCTCGCCGTCGCCGAGCAGATCGCCGAGAACGCTCCCCTCGCGGTGGCCGCCGCCAAGCGCGCGGTCGACCGGGGGCTCGACCTCGAGATGGAGGCGGGGCTCGCCCTGGAGCTGGAACAGTACGAGACGGTCCTCCGCTCGGAAGACCGCCTCGAGGGACTGCGGGCCTTCGCCGAGAAGCGACGGCCGGTGTGGAAGGGGCGCTGAGGCTGGGTGCGGGGTGCCGAGCCCCCGAGACCTAGGCGGTCGCCCGCTCCAGGTCCGGCGCCTTGTTCCGGGCCTGGTCGAGCAGATTCATCGCCTTGTCCTTCACCTCGTTCCGCAGCTCGACGCCCGGCTTGGGCGCCAGCGCCAGCCCGACCAGGGCCCCGACGATGCCGCCGAGGAGGAAGAAGGTGATGTCAGTGGCGGTCCGGCGCGCCGGTGCATAGGGCACCACCCCCACCTTGCGGAGCAGCGCCTCCTTGTCGATGTCCATCAGGTCCAGATCGCCCAGGCGGTTCCAGAGCCTCACCGCGTCCCGGGCGAGGTGGGTGACCAGGTAGCTCTTGGTGAAGCCGCCGACGATGTCCGAGAACGCCATGGTGCGCTCCTCCTTCGGGGAGTGGGTTGCCAGAAAGCCAAAGGTAGGAACGCCTGACAGCCGCGGCATCCCTCGTGCTAAGGCCCCTCGCCGCATGCCAGCCGACGACACCCTGCGCGCGCGCCGCGCCCGCATCCGAGGGGGCGGGGCGCCGAAGTACCACGCGAAGAACTCCGAGACGGGGAAGCTGTTCGCCAGAGAACGCATCGCGCGGCTGCTGGATCCAGACTCGTTCATCGAGGACGGGAGCTTCGCCAACGCAGCCGATCCGGAGCTGCCAGCGGACGGGGTCATCATCGGCCTGGGGAAGCTGGGCGGACGCCCGGTCGCCCTCATGGCCAACGACTCGACGGTGAAGGCCGGCAGCTGGGGCGCCCGGACGGTGGAGAAGATCCTCCGCATCCAGGAGACCGCCCGCGCCCTGCGGGTCCCGCTGCTCTACCTCGTCGACTCGGCCGGGGCCCGCATCACCGACCAGGTGGAGATGTTCCCCGGGCGCCGCGGGGCAGGCCGCATCTTCTTCAACGAGGTCCAGCTGTCGGGCGAGGTGCCGCAGGTCTGCCTGCTCTTCGGACCCTCCGCCGCCGGCGGGGCGTACATCCCGGCATTCTGCGACCTGGTGGTGATGGTCGAGGGCAACGCCTCGATGTACCTCGGCTCCCCGCGGATGGCGGAGATGGTCATCGGGGAGAAGGTCACCCTCGAGGAGATGGGCGGCGCCCGGATGCACTGCTCGGTCTCGGGCTGTGGCGACGTGCTGGTGAAGACCGAGGACGAGGCCATCGCCGCGGCGAAGAGCTACCTCTCGTACTTTCCCCCGAGCTTCGCCGAGCCACCACCGACGGCCGAGCCCATGCCGCCTCGGCGCTCCGGCAAGCGGATCGACGAGATCATCCCCGCCGACCAGAACAAGCCCTTCGACATGTTCGCGCTCCTCCACGAGCTGGTGGACGCGGACTCGTTCTTCGAGGTGAAGAAGCTCTTCGCCCAGGAGCTGATCACCGGCCTCGGGCGCATCGCCGGCCGCCCGGTGGGCATCGTCGCCAGCCAGCCCAAGTACAAGGGCGGCGTGCTGTTCGTGGACTCGGCGGACAAGGCCGCCCGGTTCATCTGGCTGTGCGACGCGTTCAACATCCCCCTCGTGTACCTGGCCGACGTCCCGGGGTTCATGATCGGGACCAAGGTGGAGCGTGCCGGCATCATCCGCGCCGGGGCGAAGATGATCTCCGCGGTGTCCGAGGCCACCGTGCCCCGCATCTCGGTGGTGGTGCGGAAGGCCTACGGTGCGGGGCTGTACGCCATGTCCGGACCCGGCTTCGGCCCGGACGTCACCCTGGCGCTTCCCCAGGCGATGATCGCGGTGATGGGCCCCGAGGCGGCGGTCAACGCCGTGTACTTCAACAAGATCCAGGAGAAGCCCGAGGCCGAGCGCGCCGCCTACGTCCAGGCGCTCCGGGACGAGTACCGGGCCGACGTGGACCTCATGAAGCTCGCCTCGGAGCTGGTGGTGGATGAGGTGGTGCCCGGCGACGAGCTCCGGGACCAGCTGGAGCGCCGGCTGGAGGTCTATGCGCGCCGCTTCCAGCCCCGTTCGGCGAAGAAGCACGGCGTGTTGCCGGTGTAGACGGCCAGGGAGTATCAGGGAGTCCCGACCGATGGACCTGACCCTACCGGAGAGCCACCGTGCCCTGCAGGCCTCGCTCCGCGACTTCTGCGAGGAGCGGGTCAACCCGTACGCCCGCCAGTGGGACCGCGAGGAGAGGTTCCCCGCCGAGGTGGTGAAGGCCCTGGGGGAGCTCGGCGTGCTCGGGATGCTGGTCTCGGAGGAGTACGGCGGGGCGGGGATGGACAGCCTCGCGGTGGCAGTGGCGGTGGAGGAGATCGCCCGCCACGACGGCTCGCTCGCGCTCACCGTCGCCAGCCACAACGGCCTCGGCACGAGCCACATCCGCACGTTCGGCAACGACGCCCAGCGCCAGCGCTACCTGCCCAAGCTCGCCACCGGCGAGTGGCTGGGGGCCTGGGGCCTCACCGAGCCGGGCAGCGGTTCGGACGCCGCCGGGATGAAGACCACCGCCGTCCGCCGCGGTGACCGGTGGGTGCTGAACGGCAGCAAGATGTTCATCACCCAGGGGACGATGGGTCAGGTCTTCGTCGTCCTCGCGCTCACCGAGCCCGACCGGCGCCAGAAGGGCATCACCGGGTTCATCCTCGAAAGAGGCATGCCCGGATTCAGCCAACGGGCCATCCACGGCAAGCTCGGGATGCGCAGCTCGGACACCGGGGAGCTGATCATGGAGAACGTCGAGGTTCCCGATTCCCAGCGGCTGGGGGAACTGGGGATGGGGTTCATCAACACCCTGCAGATCCTCGACAAGGGCCGCATCACCATCGGCGCCCTCGCCGCCGGCCTGGCCCGCGGGGCGCTCGAGGAGTCGGCCCGCTACGCCAGGGAGCGCAAGGCGTTCGGCAAGGCCATCGCCGACTTCGACGCCATCCGCTGGATGCTGGCCGACATGCACACCGAGCTGCAGGCCGCGCGCCTTCTGGTGCACCGGGCGGCGATGCTGGCCGACCAGGGACTGCCCTACGGGCGCGAGGCGAGCATGGCCAAGCTCTTCGCCAGCGAGGCCGCCACCCGGGCCTGCAACAAGGCGGTGCAGATCCACGGCGGCTATGGCTACACCCGGGAGTTCCCCGTGGAGCGCTACCTGCGCGACGCCAAGCTCTGCGAGATCGGCGAGGGCACCAGCGAGGTCCAGCGGACGGTGATTGCCCGCGAGCTGCTCAAGAGCTGACGGCATCGATGGAAGCGGATCGGCTGGCGCAGCTCGGGCTGACGGTGCGGGAAGGGGCGGCCGGACCCGAGGTCGTCCTCCCGCTCCAGGGGTCGGTGGTGAACCCCCTGACCCGCCGCCCCGTGCCGGCGGTGACCCTGGCGGTGGCGGAGGAGCTCCTCATCCCCGTGGACCCGCCCGAGCTGGTCGGATTGCCGCCGCTGGCAGTGGACGCGCTCACCGAGGCTCCCGACCTCGAGGCACGCCTCCTCGCCGGATTCGACGAGCACGTGGCCCGGCTCCAGGCGATGACCAGCCGGCTCGAGGCGCTCGGGGTGGTGCCCTGCGTGGACCCGGGCTCCCTCGAAATCCGGGCCGAAGCCCAGATCGGCGGGCTCCGCGTGCTCCTGGGCGGCGACAAGCAGGGAAGGCTGCGGATCCTCGAGGTGCACCGGGCCGGCGCCCTGCTCAGGGCCGAGGTGGGCGCGCCGTTCGCCCTCGCCCAGTTCCCCGATGCGGGGTCCCTCCAGGCATACCTGATGACCGTGGTCGGCGACGCGGTTGGGCCCCGGAGCGGCATTGGCTACGGCGAGCTGGCCGAACGCTTCGGCCCCGCAGCGCGCGTCCCTCCCACGAGCGCGCTCGAGCTGGTGAGCGACTTCACCGTTCGTGGTGAGCGGTACCGCTTCGTCGCCGCTCGGGTGCGTGGTCGGACCTTCCGGGGGCTCCTGGCCGGGCCCGACGGGAAGAAATGGGCGGACCACTTCCAGCTCGAGGACTTCACCGGGGTGGCGGACGTGGCGGCCCGCGCGCTCGGCGTCTCCCCCGGGGACCTCACCTGGATCGAGGGGGAGGAGCCTTGAGCGCCTCGCTGGTGGAGAGAGTCCTCGCCGGGGAGGTGCGAGCCGCCAGCCGCCTCATGCGCCGCATCGACGACGAGGACCCGGAGGCCACCGCCGACCTCCAGGCACTGTTCCCCCGCACCGGCAAGGCGTACGTGCTGGGCATCACCGGCTCGCCCGGGGCGGGGAAGTCCACCCTGACCGACCGGGTGGTGGCCCGGTTCCGGGCCCAGGGCAAGACGGTGGGCGTGCTCGCGGTGGACCCGACGAGCCCGTTCAGCGGCGGCGCCATCCTGGGGGATCGCATCCGGATGCAGGACCACGCCTCGGACCCGGGAGTGTTCATCCGGTCGCTGGCCACGCGTGGGTCCCTCGGGGGACTCTCCCGGGCCACCGGTGACTGCATCCGGGTGATGGACGCGATGGGCAAGGACGTCATCGTGGTGGAGACCGTTGGGGTGGGCCAGGACGAGATCGACATCGCCCAGATGGCGCACACCACCTTGCTGGTCACCGTCCCCGGGATGGGCGACGACATCCAGGCCATCAAGGCCGGAATCCTGGAGGTGGCGGACGTCTTCATCGTGAACAAGGCGGACCTGGACGGCGCCGACCGCACGGTGCGCGAGCTGCGGCAGATGCTCGAGCTCCGCCACGCGCTCCGCCGACCGGCGATGGACCACGACCGGAAGCACCGGCTGAAGACCCGGGGCGAGGGCAAGCCCGTCGAGCCTCCCCCGCCGGGGGACGAGTGGGAGCCGCCTATCCTCAAGGTCGTCGCCGCGCGCGACCAGGGGCTGGAACCGGTGATGGAGGCCGTCGACCGGCACCTCGCCTTCCTCGAGCGCACCGGCCAGCGCGCCGAGCGGGAGCGGGCCCGGGCCCGGATGCAGTTCCTCGCTCTCCTGCGCAGCCGGCTGCTGCGTTCCGCGCTCGACCGGCTCGAAGCCGAGAAGGGCCGCCTGGACGAGGTCGCCCTCGCGATCGCCCGCCGCGAGGCCGACCCGTACGCCCTCGCCGAGACCCTGGCCCGCCAGCTCAGTACCTGAACGCCATGCCCGCCACCGGCCGCCCCAGCGACACCGTGCTCCTCGAGAGCCTCTCCCGGAGGCTGGGCCTGGAGGCGCTGGACCCAGTGCAGGGCCTGGCGGCGCTGACCCACAAGAGCTTCGTCAACGAGCACAAGGACGGAGGGGCGGACAACGAGCGGCTGGAGTTCCTCGGCGACGCGGTGGTGGACCTGGCGGTGAGCCACCGCCTCATGGAGCGCTTCCCGGGCGCCGACGAGGGGGAGCTGTCCAAGCTACGGGCGCTGCTGGTGAACGAGGACAGCCTGGCCCGCGTGGCCCGCCACCTTGGCCTCGGCGACCTGCTCCGGATGGGGCGAGGGGAGGAGCTGACCGGCGGCCGGGACAAGAGCTCGGTCCTGGCCGACGCGCTCGAGGCGGTCATCGGCGCGGTGTACCTGAGTACCGGCCTCCCCGGCGCCCTGGCGGTGGTGGACCGGCTCTTCGGTGACCTGCTCCAGGGCGTGGCGGAGGGGAAGAGCGGCGAGGACTGGAAGACCCGGCTTCAAGAACTGGTCCAGACCCGCCTTCGGCAGTCGCCGCGCTACCGGGTGGTGAGCGAGGAGGGGCCGGACCACTCCAAGACCTTCGAGGTGGAGGTCACCGTGGGCACCGAGCTCTTCGCCCGCGCCCGCGGCCGCTCCAAGAAGGAGGCAGAGCAGGCCGCGGCACGTCAGACGTTGACGATGCTCGATTCCGAGGCCAAGAAGGACCCTGGCGCGGGCTGAGCACCCGTACGCTCCGACGCCAGCCACCCTCGACCTGGAGCTCCCGAACGCATGCGAATCGCCCGCAACGCAGCCGTGTTCCTGACCCTCGCCCTGGCCCTCGTGGCCTGCGAGAAGCAGCCTGCGCCGGCCGAGAAGCCCACGCCCACGGCACAGCCCCCCGCGCCGCCACCTCCAGCGCCGCTCGCCTCGGGGGGAGAGTGGATGAGCAAGGCGCAGGCCGGGAAGGACCTCTGGGCCACGCTCAAGACCAGCAAGGGCACCATCGTGGTGAAGCTCTTCAGCAAGGACGCCCCGAGGACGGTCGCCAACTTCGTTGGGCTCGCCACCGGCGAGCAGGAGTGGATCGACCCGCGGGACAACCAGCGGAAGCGGACTCCGCTCTACGACGGCACGGAGTTCCACCGCGTGATCCCCGACTTCATGATCCAGGGCGGAGACCCGGCCGGCACCGGGCGCGGTCAGCCGGGCTTCACCTTCCCCGACGAGTTCCAGAGCGGCCGGAAGTTCGACCGGAAGGGCCTCCTGGCGATGGCCAACCGCGGCCCGGACACCAACGGTAGCCAGTTCTTCATCACCACCGCCACGCCACACCACCTCGACGGGCGGCACACCATCTTCGGAGAGGTGGTCTCGGGCTACCCGGTGGTGGAGGCCATCTCCCAGGTGAAGACCATGGGCGGCAACCGGCCGACCGACCCGGTCGCCCTCGTCTCGGTGAAGGTGTCTGACAAGCCGCCCCGAAGCGAGTAGAGGGGCGCTCCAGGCTCGAAAGGACGGACGACGACGATGGGCATGCTCGACGAGGTGAAGGCCGGCAAGGACCTGTACGCACACTTCGACACCACCGAGGGCAAGGTGGTGGTGAAGCTGTTCACCAAGGACGCGCCGAAGACGGTGGAGAACTTCGTCGGGCTCGCCACCGGAGAGAAGGAGTGGACCGACCCGGCCACCCGGGCGAAGAAGACCGGCACCCCGCTCTACGACGGCACCATCTTCCACCGCTGCATCGCCGACTTCATGGTCCAGGGCGGAGACCCGCTCGGCCGCGGAACCGGCGGCCCGGGCTACCAGTTCGGCGACGAGTTCCAGAGCGGCCGCCGGTTCGACAAGCCCGGCCTCCTCGCCATGGCCAACGCGGGGCCGAACACCAACGGCAGCCAGTTCTTCATCACCGTGGTGCCGACGCCGTGGCTCAACAACAAGCACACCATCTTCGGCGAGGTCGTGTCGGGGCAGGACGTCGTCCGCCGCGTGGCCAACGAGATCCCCAAGGGCGGCGGTGATCGCCCCAAGACCGACGTGCGCATCAACAAGCTGACCATCTCCACCCACCCCTAGCCCGGCCGGCCGGGCGTTCCCCGTGGAGGCCCCGGTGGCGGCCTCCTCCAGACCACCTCCGACAGGATGACCGTTCAGCACTCAGGATTCGCCGCACTCGTCGGCCGGCCCAACGTGGGCAAGAGCACGCTCCTCAACCGCCTGGTGGGGGAGAAGATCGCCATCGTCTCGCCCAAGCCGCAGACCACCCGCAGCCGCATCACCGGGGTGGTGACGCGGCCCGAGGGTCAGGTGGCCTTCGTGGACACCCCCGGCATCCACGAGGCCAGGGGCGCCTTGAACAAGGCGATGGTGGAGGCCGCTCTCGCCGCGCTCCAGGACGTGGACCTGGTGCTCCTCCTCGTGGAGCCGGCGCTGGGGCCCGACGGGAAGACCCCGACGCTCACCTCGGGGCTGCGCGCCATCCTCGACCGGCTCGCCCCGGTGAGGAAGCCGGTGCTCCTGGTGGTGAACAAGGTCGACACCGTCCCCAAGTCGCTGCTCCTGCCCTTCGTGGCGACGCTCACCGAGGTCCGCCCGTTCGACGAGGTGCTCTTCGTCTCCGCCCTCACCGGCGACGGGGTGGAGGACCTCCTGAACGCCACGCTCGCCAGGCTCCCCGCGGGCCCCCTGCTGTTCGACCCGGAGACCTTCACCGATCAGCAAGAAGTCGGTCTTGCCGCCGAGCTCATCCGCGAGCAGGTTCTCCGCCACTGCCGGCAGGAGGTGCCGCACTCGGCGGCGGTGGTGGTGGACGCCTTCGACGAGAGCGAGCGGGCGCCGCGTCCGGGCAGCCGCCCGGGCGGGCTCCAGGGACTGGTACGGCTGCACGCCACCTTGTACGTCGAGCGGGAGAGCCAGAAGGCCATCGTGATCGGCAAGCGCGGGGCGATGCTCAAGGCGATCGGCACCGACGCGCGGAAGGGCCTGGAGCGCCTCCTCGGCACGCACGTGTACCTGGACCTGAGGGTGAAGGTGGAGCCGCGGTGGACCGAGACCGAGCGCGGGCTCCGCAAGGTGGGGCTCACCTGAGGCCGCTGGTCGCCATCCTCGGCCGGCCCAACGTCGGCAAGAGCACGCTCTTCAACCGCCTCGCCGGACGGCGGCTGGCGTTGGTACAGGACGTGCCCGGCGTCACCCGCGACCGGCACTACGCCGACACCGAGTGGCAGGGGCGCCCGCTGGCGCTGGTGGACACCGGAGGCTTCGTCCCGGACGGGGAGGGTGCTCTCGCCGCCCAGGTGCGTGCCCAGGCCGAGCTGGCCGCAGCCGAGGCCGACGTGCTGCTCCTGCTCGTGGACGGCCGCGCCGGTCCGACCGCCGCGGACGAGGCGCTGGGTCGCGCCCTCCGCCGCACCGGCAAGCCGCTGCTCCTGGTGGTGAACAAGCTCGACTCGCCGTCGGCCGCCGAGACCGGGGCCGCGGACTTCTACCGGCTGGGAGTCCCCGAGGTGTTCGCGGTGTCGGCCGAGCACGCACTGGGCATGGATGCGCTGCTCGACGCCGTGGTCGCGCGGCTGCCGAAGCCTCCGGAGGCCGCAGAGGCTCCCGCGGCCGAGGAGGCCACCGACGCGCCGGTGCGCCTCACCATCCTCGGCCGCCCCAACGTCGGCAAGAGCACGCTCCTCAACGCCCTGGTGCACGAGGAGCGGGTCGTCGCCAACCCCGAGCCCGGCACCACCCGCGACCCCATCGACACCACGCTCGTGCACAAGGGGCGCCGGTTCGTCCTCACCGACACCGCGGGCATCCGGCGGCGGAAGGCGGTGGGGGAGGGCGTGGAGAAGCTGAGCGTGCTCGCCGCGCTGCGCAGCATGGAGCGCGCCGACGTCGCAGTCCTGGTGCTCGATGGCACCGAGCCCGGGGTGGAGCAGGATGCCCGCCTCGCGGGGCTCGTCGCCGAGCGGGCGCGGGCGCTCCTGATCGTGGTCAACAAGTGGGACCTGGTCCAGAAGGATCCGCGGACGGAGAAGAAGACGCGCGAGGAGCTGAAGTGGACGCTGAAGTTCGTGTCCTACGCGCCCATCGTCTTCGTCAGCGCGCTCACCGGAGCCAAGGTGGAGAAGGTGCTGGATCTGGCCGCCGAGCTTCAAGATTCGTTCCGGCTGCGCACGCCGACCCCGGCCCTGAACAAGCTGCTCGGCCAGCTCGTCGACGCGCATCCGGCCCCCATCGTCGATGGCCGGCCGCTTCGGCTGTACTACATCGCCCAGGTGGGGACGGCCCCGCCCGCCTTCGCAATCACCACCAACCGCCCGGAGAAGGTCCCCGAGGCCTACAAGCGGTACATCGCCAACCAGCTCCGGGAGGCGTTCGGACTGCGCGTTCCCATCCAGCTGTTCTTCCGGGAGAAGCCGGGCAAGGCGAAGCGGGCGGCCCGCAAGCGCCCTCACGCCCGTCGTTGACGTCCAAGCACCCGGATCTCTACAGTGCGCGCCCTTTCCGGGCCCAAGCAAGAAGGACACCAGGGACACCACGTGGCACAGGATCGGATGAGTCGACAGGAGCTCCGCGCGCCGGACGCGTTCCAGCGCGTGGGGCTCGAGGCCCGGAGCTGGGTTTCCCACCGAAAGACGCTGGTGGTGGGCGCGGTCGTCGCGGTCATCGCGCTCGGATTTGCCATCGCCCTCAGCAAGACGCTCTCCGACCGCAGGGAGGTCAGGGCGCGCGCCGCGCTGGGCACGGCCCTCGGCGTGCTCTCGCGCCCCATCCAGGCCGACCTGCCCGCCGGCGCGACGGACGACCCACCGCCGTTCAAGTCCGAGCAGGACCGGGACCAGGCCGCGGCCTCCGCGCTGTCGGGCGTGCTCGCGAGCTACCCCGGCACCAGGGCCGCGCTCACCGGCTCCCTGCCGCTCGCCAGCACCGAGGTTCGCCTCGGCCAGCTGGATCAGGCCATCGCCCATTTCGAGGCGTACCTCCGGGGAGCTCCGGCGAGCGAGCCGCTCCGGGTGAGCGCGCTGGATGGTCTCGGCCACGCCCACGAGGCGAAGGGCGAGCTGCCCCAGGCGCTGGACGCGTACGAGCGGATGGCCCGGGAGGAGGGGGCAGGCTTCGAGGCGGGCATGGGCGCCTTCCACCGCGCCAGGGTGCTGACCCTGATGGGCAAGAAGCAGGAGGCGGCCCAGGCCTTCGCCGAGCTCGTCGCCGTCAACCCCGGCACCCCGGCGGCGCGCCTCGCGCAGGAGCGGCTCTCGGCGCTGGAGGCCGAGGGGTTCAAGGCCACCGCCCTGGCGAAGCCGGACGCCGGATGAGACGCGGCCCGCTCCTGGCCGTCGCCCTCGCCGCTCTGGGCGGCTGCGTTTCGGGCCGCGCGCCGGTGCTCGCCGACCCGTTCTCGCGCGAGCTCTCGGCCCCGCTGGCCGTCTTCAGCGTCGACTACTGGCACGCGATGCTCGAGACCTCAACCACCATGGAGTTCGTGCCCCGCGAGTTCGCCACCCCGGCGGTGGACCCCGCCTCGGGACGGGTGGTGGTGGGCACCCGTGACGGAGTCCTCCGCAGCGTCACCATCGACGGGAAGGTGCGCTGGGCGATTCCGACGCCCGCGCCGTTCTTCGCCGGGGTGCTGATCCGGGACGGCGTGGTCTACGCCCCGGGGGGCGACGGGGTGCTCCGGGCCCTCAAGGCCGACACTGGAGCGCTCCTCTGGACCTACGACTGTGGCGAGGAGCTGGTCACGGTGCCGGTGCTCGCCGAGGGCCGGGTGCTGGTCGCCTCGCAGTCGGCGACGCTGTACGCGGTGAGCGTCGCGGACGGGAAGTGGGTGTGGCAGTACCGGCGCACTCCGCCGGCCGGCTTCATCCTCCGTGGCGCGAGCACACCCGTGGTGCGCGAGGGCATCGTCTACCTCGGCTTCTCCGACGGTCACGCGGCGGCGCTGGACGCCAAGACCGGGGGCGCCATCTGGGACCGCGTCCTCTCCACCGGCACCCAGTTCATCGACGTGAGCAGCACCCCGGGGTTCGACCCGAGCGGGCACCTGATCGTCGCCTCGTACAAGGATGGCCTCTTCGCCCTCGACCCGAAGACCGGGGACACCGTCTGGCAGAGCACTGCCTCGGGTCTGGCGTACCTCGTGGTCCGCGGCTCGGTCGTCTTCGCCGCCGGCGAGGACCGGGTCGGGGCGTGGAGCACCGAGACCGGCAGGAGCATCTGGATCACCCAGCTGCCCGATCGCGCCGGACAGCAGCCGGCGTTCGCCTCGGGACTCCTGCTCCTGCCCACCGGGAGGGCGCTGCTGTTCATCGATCGGGTGAGCGGGAGAATCCTCCGCCGCTTCGACCCCGGGAAGGGGGTGACCGCGACGCCCGGCGTGTACGGCCCGGACGCGCTGGTCCTGTCGAACCTCGGCTTCGTCTACGGACTGCACGTCACCCAGCCCGGAGCGCTGTGAGCCGCGAGGCCCGGGTGGTGGCGGCCCTGATCGAGACCGCCCCGGGCCGCTACCTGGTGCAGCAGCGTCTGCCCGGGAAGAGCCGGGCACTCCTCTGGGAGTTCCCGGGGGGCAAGGTGGAGCCGGGGGAGACGGACGGGCAGGCGCTGATCCGCGAGGCCCGCGAGGAGCTGGGCGTCCTGCTGCAGGTCGGCGAGGAGCGCTTCGCGGTCCGGCACACCTACCAGGACCTCACGGTGGACCTCCACCTGTACGCGGCGCGGATCGTCGAGGGGACGCCGGCGCCGCTCGGGGCCCGCGCGCTCCGAGGTGCCACGCCCCAGGAGATGCTGGCCATGCCGTTCTGCGAGGCCGACCTGCCGCTGCTCCGGCAGCTCGCGTCGGAGGACCAGGGCAGGCTGCGCGGGTGATCCGCCGGACCTTCCAGCTGGTCCCGGGCATCGGACCGTGGCGGGAGAAGGACCTCTGGGCCCGGGGGCTCGAGACCTGGGACGCGGTGCGGGCCGACGGCGAGGCAGCGCTTGGCCCGAAGCTCCATGCCGAGCTCATCGCCGGCATCGACCGGGTGGAGGAGGCTCTCCACCGGGGGGACCTCGCCTCGGTGGTCCGAATGCTCCCGGCCCGCGAGCACTGGCGGCTCTGGCCGCTGGTCGCGGACGAGGCGCTCTGCCTGGACATCGAGGCGGACGGGGTGGGGGACCGGCAACGCCCCACCGTGGCGGGCGTGCTCGACGTGGAGACGCTGGCGACGTTCGTCGAGGGGCGGAACCTGGACGGCCTTCCCGGGCGGCTCTCGGGCCGGCGGGTCTGGGTGACGTTCAACGGCGCCTCCTTCGACCTTCCGGTGCTGCGGCACGCGTTCCCGGGGCTCCCTGAGCCCGTGTTCCACCTGGATCTGAAGCCGCTGTGCCGGCGCATCGGTCTCGGGGGAGGGCTCAAGGCGACCGAGGACCGCCTCGGCATCGCCCGCCCACCGCACCTGCGCGGGCAGAGCGGGATGGACGCGGTGGTCCTCTGGCGCGCGTACCACGCCACCGGCGACGTCGAGGCCCTGCGCTTCCTCATCGAGTACAACCTGTACGACGCGTTCCAGCTCCGGGCGGTGGCGGACCACGCCTTCAATCGCGCCGCCGAGCGCCTCCACTGGCCCGACCGTGTGACCCCCTGGGAACGCGGGATGGTGCTCTACGACCTGAGCCGGCTGCTCCTCGCGGTCGAGCCGACCCCGACGGACTGCGCCCGGGCCGAGAGGCTGCGCGCGGCCGAGACCTAGCTCGCCCGGGGGGCGCACCTGCGCTCCGGGCAGCGCGGCTCGCGGCCGGAGCTCATCGGAGCAAGAAGGCCGGACAGTCAGCCGCCGCCGGCCGGCCGAGCGGGGTGCGTCGCGCGGACGCACGTCTTCCGCCGGGCCCTGCCGCTGAGGTAGGCCACAGGCCGCCCGCATGTCCCGCCGCTTCTTCGTCCTGGCCACCATGGCCGCCGCTCTCACCGTGCTCGCCCTCGAGCTGGTCATCCGCTGGGTAGGTTCCGAGCCGCCGGGGAGCCCTCGGCCGGTCCACCGGCTCTCCCGGGACGCCGACGTGCCGCTCCCGACGTTGTGGCCGGTCCCGTCCTACCGGCTCGTGGATCAGGCTGGGCAGACCCGGACCCCGGCCGAGCTGCGCGGCTCGGTGTGGATCGCCGACTTCATCTTCACCAGCTGCAAGAGCGTCTGCCCGGTGCTCACGGCCAAGATGGTCCAGGTGCAGCGTGCCATTCAGGACCCGCGCCTGAGGTTCGTCAGTTTCTCGGTCGACCCCGAGCGCGACACGCCGGAGGCGCTGCAGGCCTACAGGAAGCGCTGGGCGCCGGACGAGTCGCGCTGGTCGCTGCTCTCCACCACGAAGGAGAGCCTGGCCGACCTGACGAAGGGGATGAAGACCTTCGTCGAGCCGCAACCCGATCCGGACGCCACCCTGCACACCAGCGAGCTGTTCCTCGTCGACGCGAAGGGCCGGGTGCGGGGGCTCTACGGCACCGACGGCGATGGGTTCGCCCAGCTCGTGCCCGACACCCACCGGCTCCTCGCCGAGCTCGGAAGTGCCGCTCGGACCGCATCGCCGCCGGTGGCGAGCGAGGAGGACGGCGCCACGCTGTACCGGCAGCTCGGCTGCGCCGGATGCCACGGCGTCCCGGCCATCGCGCCCTCGCTCGCCGGTCTCGCCGGCCGCACCGTGATGCTCGCGGACGGGCGGACCACCACGGCCAGCCCGGCGTACCTCCGCGAGTCGCTCCTCGACCCCGGGGCAAAGGTGGTGGCGACGTACCCACCGTCGATGCCCAGCTACCGCGGGCACCTCACCGACGCGCAGCTGACCGCGCTCGTCCAGTACCTCCAGGAACTGAAGGGGCCCGCGGGCACGGGCACCCCGGCCACCGTCGCCAGCGAGGGCGCGGCGGTGGACCCGGTCTGCGGCATGTCCATCCACGCCGGACCGGACACTCCGCACCTCACCCACGACGGCCACACGGTCTACTTCTGCTCGGAGCACTGCCGGGAACGCTTCGTCGCCAATCCCGGCGCCTACGCTCGCTGAATCAGCGGTGCCTGCGCTTCCGGTGCGGAGGAGCGGGCTTCGGCCGCTCTCGCTCGCCGCTGGTCCGGAACTCGAGCCGCTGCTCGGGCACCTCCTTGCCGCTCCCGTCGTGGAACGTCGCGCCCGACTGCGCGTCGACGAGCACCGCGTACCGGTGCCCGGGCTCGAGTGGCTTGAGGAGACCGATGTGGTAGCGGAGCGTGGTCGGACTCTCCTCGGGCAGGTCGTCCGACTCGAGCGCCCGGTCCGACTCGTCCAGCACCCGGATGCGCGCGTTGTGGAGCGGCCGGTTGCTCTCCACCAGGAGCTGCCGCGTGGGTGACACCACGGGGCTTTCCAGTCCGAGCAGCGCGTACCGCTCGGTCCCACCGTCGGGGAGGCCCACGACCAGGTCGAGCGCCAGCGGAACCACCGGCCCCGCATCCACCACCGTCGCCTCCGGGCCGGCGTCAGGGACCGGCGGCGGCCTCCTCGGGCATCCAGCGGCCACCAGCGCGACCGCACACAACTTCACCACCTTCCAGGTGCGCATCCGGCCGCGGACGTTAGCTTGCGAGGGCCATGGCGGACACGCTCCGGTTCAGGAACCTCGACGGGTCGGGCCCGGTGCCGTTCGGCCAGGTTCTCCGGTGGGCGCTGGTGGACAAGCTCACCGGCCGGCGCCGGCGCGCTCCGGCACGCGCGCCCGTCCCGGAGGTTCGGGCCGACGTCGAGGCGCTACGCCGGCCTCCGCTCGAGGGCCTTCGGGTCACCTGGCTCGGACACGCGAGCTGGCTGGTCCAGGGCGCCCACACCTCCGTGCTCATCGACCCGGCGCTCGGCCCACGCATCTCGGGCGTCATTCCCCGGAACGCGGGACCCGGGCTCAGGGTCGACCAGCTGCCGGAGATCGACGCCGCGCTGGTCACGCACAACCACTACGACCACCTGGACGCCCCCACGCTCCGGGCGGTGGGAGCGCCGGTCGTCGCCGGTCTGGGCACGCGCGCGAACCTGCGCGGGCTTGCGTGCACCGAGCTGGCCTGGTGGGACCGGCTGCACGTCGGAGGGCTCTCGATCACCTTCGTGCCGAGCCAGCACTGGAGCCGGCGCGGGCTCGCGGACATGAACGAGGCGCTCTGGGGCGGGTTCGTCGTCGAGGGCGGCGGGGCGCGCGTGTACCATGCCGGGGACACCGCGTACTTCGCCGGGTTCAAGGAGATCGGCCAGCGCTTTCCCGGGCTCGACGCCGCGCTGCTTCCGATCGGAGCCTATGATCCGGAGTGGTTCATGCGGCCCCAGCACATGAACCCGGAGGACGCGGTCCAGGCGTTCCTGGACCTCGGCGCCCGGCGGCTGGTGGCGATGCACTGGGGGACGTTCAAGCTCACCGATGAGCCGCTCGACGAGCCTCCGAAGCGGCTCCGGGCCGACTGGGAACGGCGCGGGCTTCCGGAGGACGCGCTCTTCATTCCGGCGATCGGAGAGACTCTCTCCCTCACCGGCGCACGCCTCGCAGCGGAGGCAGGTCAGCGAGCGGAGTGACCGACCGGGGTCCGCCACCGAGCGTCTGCATCACCCGCCCACTGGTGCACCCTGATGGTCTTCTCGGTCGTCCCCCAGCTCGCACGGAGTGTCCCACCGGAGTCGGCAGGAAACGGGGCCTTGGGACAACGGGCAGAAGTTTCGCCCGATGGCGCTTGCGATTTTTCGGAGCCGGGATTGAACCTGCGTTCCGCCGGCCGCTGCGCCAAGGGGGGCGCTGGACCGGTCTCGCTCCCTGGCCCACCCCCTCACCGGAGTGTCCGATGATCTACGAACTCGCGCGAAACTGGGGATGGATCGCGCTCCGCGGTGCGCTGGCAGTTCTCTTCGGCATCATCGCCATCGCCTCCCCATCCTCGGCGTTCGCGGCGCTCGTCATCCTGTTCGGAGCTTACGCCTTCGTCGACGGGGTGTTCGCCCTGGTGGCGCTGTTCCGCGGAGCGGGGAAGGACCGTTTCTGGGCCCTGTTGCTCGAGGCGATCGTCGGGATCGGCATCGGCGTCCTGACCATCGCCCGGCCTGCCGATTCGGCGCTGGTGCTGCTCTACTACGTGGGCATCTGGGCCATCCTGACCGGCATCCTCGAGGTGGTCGCGGCCATCCGGTTGCGGAAGGAGATCACCGGCGAGTTCTGGCTCGGACTGGCCGGCGTGCTCTCCATCGCCTTCGGGGTGCTGCTCTTCGTCAGCCCGAACTCGGCGGCGCTGGCGCTGACGCTGTGGGTCGGCGTGTACGCGATCGTCTTCGGCGTCACCCTGATCCTGCTCGCCTTCCGGCTCCGCCGCTTCGCGGGGGGGCAGCAGCCGGCAGGGGGGACCCCGGCAAGCGTGACGCGCTGAGCCCCAGGCGAGGTGCTCGCGGAGGAAGGCCGGCGTCTGCCTCTCTAGGCGTCCATCGGCCGGGTGAGGGCCTCGAGCACCAGGGCGAAGTTCTGCCATGGACGCCCCGTCGCCCGGTGCATGCCGATGGTGCACGGGTGGTTGGAGATCAGGTATGCGTCGAAGCTCCGGCCCGAGACCTCCGCCGCCTCGTGGCGCGTGGCCGACGCGGTCAGCTCGGGGTGCAGGAAGCCTCGGTCTCCGGCGAACCCGCAGCACCCCGCCCGGTCGGGGACGACCACCTCGGCGGCGACGAACCGCCCGATGCCGATGAGCTTCGGGGTGAGCCCCATCTCCACCACGGAGCAGACCGGGTGGATGCAGGCCGAGGCGAGCCGCCGCTCTCCCCGGAGCCGCGGGAGCAGCGTGTCGTGCACGAACTCCACCGAGTCGAGGATCCTCAGTCGATCGAAGCGCTCCTGGTTCGCCGCGGTGAGCGCTGGCCGGGCACCCCGGAGCCCGTGGGTGCACGAGCTCCCCTCCACCACCACCGGGAGCCGGCCCTGGTCGGTCCACCGCCAGAGCCGCTCGAGGGTGGCGTTGCTCATCGCCTCGTCGCCCGCGACGTAGCCCTTGGAGTGCCAGGGCGTGCTGCAGCAGGCGCCGGTGATGTCCTCCGGGATGTGGACCGGCACTCCCGCGCGCCGCGCCAGCGCCACCAGCGCCTCGGGGATGGTGGGCCGCGCGGGCTCGCCCTCGACCGGTCCGAACATCCGGAGCATACAGGCGGGGAAGTAGAGCGCCTGAGCGCCATCCGCGGTGGTGCGAGGGAGCGGCAGCGCAGCCCGGGGCATGTCCGGCGTCCACCCAGGCACGAGGTCGTCGCCGAGCAGCGAGCGCAGCGCCCCGGTCAGGGCGCCCACCGTTCGGTGGCCCACCACGGACGCCAGGGCGTGCCCTGCAGCGATCCCGGTCCGCGCCAATCGCTCGGTCGTCCCCGCATGTCTGGCGGTGGCGAGCCCCCCGGAGCGGCCGAACGCCGAGTGCCGCTCGGCCCGGAACCGCTTCACCAGCGCGCCGGTGTCGATCGACACCGGGCAGCGGGTCTGGCACATGCCGTCGCCGGCGCAGGTGTCGAGACCGGCGTACTGGTAGTCCCGCCGGAGCTCCTCGGCGAGCGCCCCGGATGCTTGCCGCTCCAGCTCCCGGCGCACCACGATGCGTTGCCGCGGGGTGAGCGTCAGCTCGCGGCTCGGGCACACCGGCTCGCAGTAGCCGCACTCGATGCACATGTCCGCCTCACGCTCGATCGAGGGGAGCGACTTGAGGTGCTCGAGGTGGGCCTTCGGGCCGGCGGGGATGATGACCCCGGGGTTGAGCAGCCCCGCCGGGTCCACCAGCGCCTTGAGCCGCCGCATGATCGCCAGGCCCTCGGGACCCCACTCGGTCTCGAGGAAGGGCGCCATGTTGCGGCCGGTCCCGTGCTCCGCCTTGAGCGCGCCGTCGTACTTGCGGACCACCAGCTTCACGAGGTCGTCGACGAAGCGCGCGTACTGGTCCACCGCCGCCTGGTCGTTGAAGGACTGGGTGATGACGAAGTGCAGGTTCCCGTCCTTCGCGTGCCCGAAGATGACCGCGTTGTCGTAGGCGTGCGTCCGGAAGAGCCGCTGGAGATCCACCGCGGCGTCGGCCAGGTGTGGGATCGGGAAGCAGACGTCCTCGATGATGACCGTGGTCCCGCTCCGCCGGACGGCACCCACGGTGGGGAAGAGTCCCTCGCGCACCCGCCAGTACTTGGCCTGCAGCTCCGGGTCGCGGGTGAACTCGGCGGGCACCGCCAGGGGCAGCCGGCGCCCGAGCGCCTCGGCCGACTCCATGAGCACGGGCAGCTCGGAGACATCTGCGGTCTGAAACTCGCAGAGCAGTGCGGCGGGCTCGGGACCCAGGTGACCGATATCCGCGGGCATGCCCGGCTGGTCCGCGGCGGCGCGCAGGCTCGCGACGTCCAGCAGCTCGAGCGCCCGCGCGCCCACGTCGCGGTACGGGCCGATGGCGCCGCAGGCGGCGTGCACGTCCGGAAAGAACAGCAACCCCGTGGACCGGTGCGGGAGGAAGGGCACCGTGTCCAGCACCGCCTCGGCAATGAAGGCCAGCGTCCCCTCCGAGCCCACCAGCAGATGCGCGAAGATGTCGAGCGGACGATCGAAGTCGACGAAGGCGTTGAGCTGGTACCCGGTGGTGTTCTTCATCCGGTACTTCGCGCGGATGCGTTCGACCAGGCCCGGCCGGGAGCGCACATCATCGCGCAGCGCGAGCAGTCCCTGGTACAGCGCAGGCTCGCGCGCGCGAAGCTCGGCATCCGCGTCTTCCGCGCTGGTGTCGATGCAGGTGCCGGAGGGGAGCACGAAGGTGAGCGCTCGCAGCGTGTGATAGCTGTTCTGCTCCACGCCACAGCACATCCCGCTGCTGTTGTTGGAGAGGATCCCGCCCAGCGTGCAGGTGCGGATGCTGCCCGGGTCCGGTCCGATCTTCCGACCATAGGGCCGGAGCAGCTGGTTGAGGTGGTCGCCGATCATCCCCGGTCGGGCCCGGATGCGAAGCCCGCCGTCTTCGACCTCTGCCCACCGCCAGTGGCGCGCCACCTCCACCAGCAGCCCGTCGGATTGTGACTGCCCCGAGAGGCTGGTCCCGGCGGCACGGAAGGTGAGGGGAATCCCGCGCGCACGGCTTAGCGCGAACAGGCGCTGCACCTCATCCACCGAGCTGGCGAGCACCACCGCCTCGGGCATCAGCCGGTAGAAGCTTGCATCCGAGGCGAACGCCACGCGATCCAGGGTGCGCGTGAGGACGCGTTCCGGAGAGACGCAGCGGCCGAGCTCGTCCACCAGGTCCACCGACGGGGGTGGCAGCTGCAAGGGATCGCTGGCCATGGGGCGCATTCAAAGCGCACCCCACCGGTCCTGGCGAGGTTCTCGCAGGCATCCGAAAACGAGAAGCACCCGAGGTCCCGGAGGCGCATCTTTTGCGCCGAGCCGGCCCCCCGGCGCGCGAAAGACCGTGGCACACCCTGACAGGAGCCTCCGATGACCAATCCCACCCTCCGCCGCATCCGGATCTCGAGTCCACTGCGGACCTCGGCGCGCCCGACCCGCGTCCGGGCCGTGACCCGTGCCCGGCCGCTGGTGCTCCGGTTCGAACAGCTGCCCGAGGTCAGGCGGACGGCGAGGACCTGGGACGAGGTCAAGGCCCTCCTCGGCGGCAAGGGCGCCAACCTGGCGGAGATGACCCGGCTCGGGCTCCCCGTCCCCCCTGGCTTCACCGTGACGACCGAGGCCTGCCGGGCGTTTCTCAGGACCGGTAACTGGCCGAAGGGGCTGTGGGAGGCGGAGCTGACGGCGCTCCATGCGCTGGAGACACGGACCGGGAAGCGGTTCGGGGATCCGGCCGACCCGCTGCTCGTCTCCTGCCGCTCGGGCGCAAAGTTCTCGATGCCCGGGATGATGGACACCGTCCTCAACATCGGCCTGAACGCCGCCACGGTGGAGGGTCTGGCCGCGCTCACCGAGGACGCGCGGTTCGCCTGGGACGCCTACCGCCGGCTGATCCAGATGTACGGCACCGTGGTCCTCGGGGTGCGTGACGAGCCCTTCGAGCACGTGCTGGCCGAGTGGCGGGCCCGGCGACGGGTGGAGAACGACGCGGACCTCGCGGCCGAGGACCTCCGGACCATCGCCGAGCGCTTCCTGGCCATCGTCCACGAGCAGTCGGGCCGCGAGTTCCCGGATGACCCCGTGGAGCAGCTGCGGCTGGCCACCGAAGCGGTGTTCCGCTCCTGGGAGGGCAAGCGGGCCCAGGACTATCGGCGCGCGGCGGGCATCCCGGACGACCTGGGTACGGCGGTGAACATCGTGGCCATGGTGTTCGGAAACATGGGCCGCAGCTCGGCCACCGGCGTGGCGACCACCCGCAACGTGTCGACGGGCGAGGACGCGCTCGAGGGCGACTACCTGATCAACGCCCAGGGCGAGGACGTGGTGGCCGGCATCCGTGCCACCCAGCCCATCGCCCGGCTGGCCGACGAGATGCCGGAAGCATTCACCGAGCTGCAGCGCATCGCCCGGTTGCTGGAACGGCACTACCGCGAGGTGCAGGACATCGAGTTCACGGTCGAGCGGGGCAAGCTCTGGATGCTCCAGACCCGCGACGCCAAGCGCACCGCCCGCGCCGCGGTCAAGATCGCCCTGGACCTGGCCAAGGAGAAGCTCATCACCAAGGAGGAAGCGGTGCTCCGGGTCACCCCCGAGCATGTCGACTTCTTCCTCCACCCCCAGTTCAACCCGGAGTCGATGCGCGCCGCGCGAAGCGAGCGGCGGCTCCTGGCCAGCGGCCTGAACGTCTCGCCGGGTGCGGCGGTGGGCCAGCTCGCCTTCGACGCCGACACGGCCGAGCGCTGGGCGAAGCAGGAGAAGAGGTCGGTGATCATGATCCGCGCCGAGACCAAGCCGGACGACGTGCATGGCATGCTCGCCGCGCGCGGCATCCTCACCAGCCGGGGTGGGCGGACCAGCCACGCGGCGCTGGTGGCCCGGCAGTTCGGCAAGCCGGCGGTGGTGGGGGTCATGGCGCTGGAGGTGGACGCCGAGCGGAGGGAGGCCACCATCAAGCGCTCGTCGGTGGTCCTCCGCGAGGGCGACTGGGTCTCCATCGACGGGACGACCGGCGAGGTGTTCCTCGGCCAGCTGGAGACGATGCAGCCGTCGCTCGAGGACCCGGCGCTGATCGAGCTCCTCGGCTGGGCGGACCGGTTCCGCCGCCTGGGGGTCTGGGCCAACGCCGACTACCCGCGCGACGCCGAGCGGGCGCGGGCACTGGGCGCGGAGGGCATCGGGCTCTGCCGGACCGAGCACATGTTCTTCGAGACCGAGCGGCTGCCGCTGGTCCAGACGGTCATCCTCTCCCGCTCGGAGGACGAGCGGCGCGAGGTCCTGGCGAAGCTGCTGCCGCTGCAGCGCGCCGACTTCGAGGGGCTGTTTCGCGCCATGGACGGCCAGCCGGTCACCATCCGGCTCATCGATCCACCGCTCCACGAGTTCCTCCCGGCGCACGACACGCTGCTCAAGGAGGTCACCGAGCTGGAGACCCGGCTGGAGCTGCATTCGGGTAACTCGAAGGAGCAGACGCGCGACCTCGAGGGCAAGCGCGCCATGCTCGGTGCGGTGGAGCGGCTGCGGGAGATGAACCCGATGCTCGGGCTGCGCGGCGTCCGCCTGGGCATCCACATGCCGGGACTGGTGCAGATGCAGGTGCGGGCCATCTTCGAGGCGGCCTGCAGCTGCGCCGAGGCGGGGATCGAGGTCTTTCCGAAGATCATGATCCCCCTGGTCACCCACAACAACGAGCTGCGCTGGGAGCAGCGGGCGCTGGAGGCCGAGGCGAAGAAAGTCATGGCCGAGCGGAAGCGGAAGGTGCGCTACCAGTTCGGAACGATGATCGAGGTTCCCCGCGCCGCGCTCACCGCCGACGAGATCGCCTCCCTGGCGCAGTTCTTCTCCTTCGGGACCAACGACCTCACCCAGACCACCTTCGGAATCTCGCGGGACGACGCCGAGACCAGCTTCCTCTCCGAGTACCTGACCCAGGGCATCCTGCCCGAGAACCCGTTCGATCACCTGGACGAGGAGGGGGTGGGGAAGCTCATGGAGATGGCGGTCCGGCTCGGCCGGAAGACCCGGCCCGGGCTGAACGTCGGCATCTGCGGCGAGCACGGCGGTGACCCAAAGAGCATCGCCTTCTGCCACCGGCTCGGCCTGGACTACGTGTCCTGCTCGCCGTTCCGGGTCCCGGTCGCGCGGCTGGCCGCGGCGCACGCGGCGCTGCGCGGGTCGAAGAGGACCGCGCGCTGACGCCCGACGCACAAGAGAGGAGGCGCCCCGGACCAGCCCGGAGCGCCTCTCGGCACTGCGACCCCGATGCCCAACCGCGCTAGCGGCTCAGCACCTGGGCAATCTTGAAGAAGACGTCGATGTTCTGGTACGTGCCGGCGAACGGCAGCCAGGCGTCCTGGTCCCTTGCGTACGCCGACAGCGGAATGTCGGACGCGGTGTGGACCGCCTGTTCCTGGCCCACGGCCTGGCCGCGAATGAAGTACCCGGCCTTCTTCTCGTCCCGGGTGATCGGGATGTTGCTCGCGTAGCCGAGGTTTCCGAGCTCGGTGGCGAGCTTGGTTGGAGTCAGGCTCTCCCGGCTGGGCTTGGACGGCGTGAGCCAGTTCTCGTAGCGGTCGCCGCTGGCGCCGAACCCCACCAGCAGCTTCCCATCCACGTCGAAGCTCGCAGGATACCCGTCGGAGAGGGCCGGGTAGGTCGGGAACCCGGCGTTGTCGTAGGTCCCGACAAGGCCCTGGCGCTTCGGAGCGGTCGCGGGGTCGAGGGTGGCAGTGTCCGGGGGAAGCGCCTTCAGGCCCGCGACGCCGCCGGTCAGGGCACCGATGAGCGAGAAGCCCGAGCACTCGTGGTCGGCCGTGACCAGCACCAGCGTACGCCCGTCCTTCCTGGCGAACTCGAGACCAACGCCGATCGCCTTGTCGAACTCGATCGTCTCACCGATCGCCCGCTCGGCGTCCATCTGGTGCGACTGCTTGTCGATGTGGGCACCTTCGACCATCAGCACGAAGCCCTTGCGGTTCTTCTTCAGGACCGAGAGCGCGGCCGAGGTCATCTCCTCCAGCAGCGGCTGGTCCGGGGCCTGGTGGTCGCGCACCACCTGATCGGTGTAGCCGGCGATGCCCGCCCGGTACCGCCGCTCGGCAAGCTTGTCCACGGCGGCGTTCATGTTGCCCCAGGCGAAGAGGCCCAGGATCCGCTCGGGCCGCGAATCGAGGACCTGGTTGAGCTTCGTCTTGGAGTCCGCGTAGGAGAATCCCGCGGCCTGGAAATCGGCGGTGAGGTTCCGGGTCGGGTCGAGCGTCCCCGCGGCCTCGGGGGGCAGGCCCCACTTGGCGACCAGGTCTGCCGGCAGCTTGTCGTAGTCGGTGCCCGCGGCACGAGACGAGTAGACGCCGTTGCCCGTGTCCTTGTCCGAGGGAGTGAACCAGCGGCGGCCTCCGCCCATCAGCACCCGGAGCCCGGTGCCGTAGGCACGCGAGTCGGTCGGGTCGGACTCGTCGAGGTACTGGTCACAGATGCCGGTTCCGTTGCCGCGGGCCTGGGTGAAGACCGCGTTCGCGGCGGGAGTGGCATCCTCGATGTCGGCGGTGGTGACGATGCCCAGCGAGGTGCCGCGAGTCCGGTGCAGATAGTGACCGAGGTACTCGACGCGCGGGGCGTAGAAGGGGTTGGTGACGTTCGCCGGCCAGACTCCCTCCTGGTTGTTCCGGGAGTGGTTCCCCGTCGTGTAGCAGCCCATCCCGGGCGCCGAGTCGGTGACGATGCTGTTCAGCGAGTGGGTGTGGATCAGACCCACCCCGGGCATGGTGTCCATCGCCAGCGGCCCGTTGGGCACGCCCGCGGTCACGCCCTTGCTGACGATGCGCGCGGCGGTGCGGTGGGCGGCGCCCATGCCGTCGCCGAGGTAGATGATGACGTTCTTGATGCCGCGATCCTTCCCGTGCTCGCCACCCCTCTTGCCACCGTCGTGGTCGTCGTCGTCGCCCCACCCATCGCCGTCACCGATCGACTCCACGGTGATGCTCGCGTTGGCGGTGGCGGTCTGGCCGGAACCGTCCTTGAAGGTGGCGCTCAGGGTGTACGTTCCGGGCTTGCCGAGCCAGTAGCCGCGGCGGTTGAACCCGCCCCAGCCAGCAGGCGAGATGCCGTCGGTGGCGACCGGATCGGCGGTCCCGGAGGTGAAAGAGACCGGGTGCCCGTTGATGGAGAGCGAGGCGGAAAAGGGCGCCGCGCCCTTGCCCTCCACGCGGATGTCGAAGCGCTGGCCGGGGAGAAACCGGGCGCCGTTCGGGGGATAGACGGCCACGCTGGCGGGATCCGCCAGGGCAGCGGGGGCGAAGGCGAGCACCACGAGGGTGATCGCGAACGCGGGGACGAGGGGGAACCGAAGCCTCACTTGGACTCTCCTCTGCGATACGTGTGGACACCGTCCCGCGCTCGGGACGGAGACTTGCGAGCCGGCTTGCGCTTCGCGGGAGGCGCCTCCATGAAGATCCGAATCCACGAGACCCGGCCCAGGGCGTCCTCGGTCCGGCCGACCTCCAGCGTCCCGACGACCTCGACCGGCCCGGCGACCCAGGGAACGTCCTTCTTGAACCAGGGGACCTCGACCCGCACCGCGCCGAGCGGCAGATCCGCCGTGCCACCGCCGCTCTCGTCGACCTCCACCGGGCGAGTCGCGAGGTAGAACGCGGCGGGTGACGGCTCCTCCATCCGCACCATGAAGCCGACCGCGCGGACGCGCTGTCCGGCGAGCCCCTCGATCTGGGGTGAGATGCGGGCCACCGTCCCATCGGCCACCACCACGTGGCCGAGGTCGATGTCGACCGGCTTCCTCGGGGGCTGCGCAGTGGCCGCGAGCGAGACGGCCAGGGCCGCGGCGACGAAGGAATGCTGCATCCGATCTCCTGGGGTGGGAGGCCGGCGCAGTGTGCGGCGCGCGAACACCTCGCCCGCGAACGAACGCGTGAACACTTTGCGACGGTGTAAGTCGCTGTGATGCCGCTTGGTTTACTCTGAGAGAGGAACTGATGAAGCGAGGTTGCCCCTACAACCGCATCGCAATCGACGTGCGGTGGCGGACGGCGGAGCGCCCAGCGGGGTCCACGCGCTCAGCGCGGCGGCAGCGTCGGGTCTGGCACGCGCCCCGGATCGTTCGGGGCTCGCATCGGCGTGACCGGCGCGGTGGAGTAGGGGTTCCCGCATTGGCACACGCGGCAGCCGCGCGCCGCGTCCCGGACGCAGTCCGGGGCGGTCGCGCAGCGCATCCCCTGCGACTCGGGGCAGAGGTCCTTGTCGTTCATCGCGCAGCCCGGGGCGAGCGCGAGGAGCAAGACGAGGAGGCGCGTTCTCATGACGGTCCCGCAGCCTACCGCGCCTGGAGGCAGCTCAGCGCGTGGAGACGTGCTTCGCCGTCCAGAGGCTCTTGGGGATCATGCAGTGGACTCCCTTGCGCACGTCCACTACCTGGCTCACCCGACAGTCGGCGGCGAGCGCGGTCAGCGAGTAGGCCTCCTCCCGGGTCAGGCCCTTGGTGGTGCTGAGGAAGTCGACCGCCTCGCTCACGGCGTTGACCATCGCCTTGCCCAGGTCCTCGTCGAAGCCGACGGTGATCCAGTGGGTCTTGGTCTCGATCCGCGGCCAGGTGAGCTTCATGTCCTTGCGCACGATGGGCTGGAGCTCGATCTCCTCGAACGAGCACTCCATCGCGGTGAGGTTCACCTCGCCGTTTCCCTGGGCGCAGTGCGAGTCCCCGGTCCAGATCAGGCCCCCCTCGAGGAACACCGGGATGAAGATGGTGGACCCGGCGGTCAGCTCGTTGATGTCCATGTTGGACCCGTTCTTCCAGGGCCGGAGGGTGCTCACCGGGGCCATGGGGTCCTTCACGCCGCCCTTCCGCGGCGAGGGGTCGTCCGGATCGATGCCCACCGCCAGCGTGCCGGGGAATGGCCTGATCGGGATCTCGATGCCCGGCTTGAAGACGGCCGTGGCCTTCTTCGGGTCGATGTCGAAGTAGTGCACGTAGCCCTCGGGAAAGCTCGCCGCCAGCGCGCCGATGGTGGGGAACTCCTTGCCGGGGAGGTTGAAGTTCGCCCCGACCTTCTTGGGGACGATCTTCCGGATCCGGATCTCCATCACGTCGCCGGGCATGGCACCCTTCACGTAGATGGGGCCGGTGAGCGAGTGGGGGCCGCCGCCAGGGTTGGCCTTCCGGAGCTCGACGATCCTCTCGATCGTCGTGCCCTTCTGGATCTGATCCTTGGCGTGCATCAGCGTCTCGACCGAGAGGATCTCGCCGGACTCGATGGTGAGCTTCGGAGGCTCCTTCGGGTCCAGCCATCCCCACTGCACGTTCTCCGGGGACGCCCTGAGCCGGTGGACCTTCGGCGCCTCGGCGGCGCCAGCGACCGCGCAGAGAACGGTGGCGCCCAGGAGCGCCGGGCGCAGGGCCTTGTGCAACATGTCAGTCTTCCCCTCGTCTCGTTGCCTGGATGGCAACGGTGTGGAGGGTAGGTGTCGGATACACGCCGCGTCAAACCGACCGTTCGGTCAGTACGCAACTCAGCGGAATCTCATTCCCCCGTTGGGCTCGACGCCTAAACTCGGGCCGTGCAGCTTGGCCCGGAGTCCCGCACGCTGCAGTCCCGCCTGGCGTTGCCCGTCGGGCTCCTGGTCGCGACGCACGTGGTGGGCGTCCTCGGGTACCACTGGCTGTGGCGAGACCGAGGCGGGACCTGGATGGATGCGCTGTTCATGACCTTCACCACCGTGGCCACCATCGGCTACGGCGAGGTGAAGCCGCTCGACGACGCGGGACGGCTCTTCACCATCCTCATCGCGATCACCGGGATCGGCAGCCTCTTCTACACGTTCTCGGTCGGGCTGGATCACCTCACCAGCGACTCGATCCGGCAGTCGCGGAGGAAGCGGCGCATGCAGCAGCGCATCGACAAGCTGGAGCGGCACTTCGTGGTGGCCGGCTACGGACGGGTGGGGCGGGAGGCCGCGCACGAGCTGAGCCAGGCCGGGGGCCAGGTGGTGGTGGTGGACCCGGGCCAGCCGATGGCCCGGGTCGCGACAGAGGCTGGCTTCCTGGTGCTCGAGGGCGATGCGGCCGAGGACTCGGTGCTCGAGCGCGCCGGGATCCGGCGAGCGCGGGGGCTCGTCGTCACCACTGCGAACGACGCCACCAACCTCCACGTCATCCTCTCGGCGCGGCTCTTGAACCCGAGGCTCTTCATCGCCTCCCGTGCGGTGGACGAGGCCTCGGCGCCGAAGCTGCTGCGGGCCGGGGCCAACCGGGCCATCAGCCCTTACGCCATCGGTGGGCGGCGGCTCGCGCACCTCATGCTCAGCCCCCGGGTGGTGGACTTCTTCGAGACCGCGTTCCGTCGAGGAAAGCAGGCCCTGCGAATCGCAGGCCTGCAGCCGTCGGCCTCGGCCGCCCGGCGGGCCGTCGGCGCGCTGGTGGAAGCAGGCGCGGCGGGGGTCACCGTCCTGGCGGTGCTCCGGGGCGACCAGGTGGTGCGGTCGCCCGATCCGTCATTCGCGCTCGGGCCGGACGACCACCTCCTGGTCCTCGGGACCGACGAGCAGATCGAGGCGCTCGAGCGGGCGATGTCGCAGTGAGGCGGACCGCCCCTCTCGCTGCCCCTGGGGTCCACGGGCCAGGAACCGGCCCTTCGGGCGCTCGACGGCGCTCATTGCTCGGCGGCGATCGGGCGTGGCGCGGGTCGCGAGGACTGGACCAGGACGATCCCGGCGGCCACTGCGGCGAGCCCCAGCCCGTCCAAGGGCCTCACCGACTCTCCGAGCAGGAGCGCTCCGAGGGCGAGGCCGAAGATGGGGGTGAGGAAGTAGAACGCGCTCACCCGGCTCGCCTCCCCGTGCCGGAGCAGCCAGAACCAGAGAAACGACGCTCCGAGGCTGAGCACCAGGATGAGATAGGCCAGGCTCAGCGAGAAGGACGCGGTGGGGACGAGATGCGGCGAGCCCTCGAGGAGCACGGCCAGCGGCAGCAGCGCCAGCGACGCCGCGGCGAGCTGGATGCTATTGGCCGAGAGGAGATCCTCCGGCGTCCGCAACCGCTTGAAGACCAGGGTCGACCCGACCAGGGCCACCACCCCGAGGAAGGCGAGCAGCACGTCCACCGGGCGCGCCGCCTGGGACCCCGCGCGCGCGGCCATCGCCACCAGGACGCCGCTGAACCCGAGCAGCAGGCCGGCGATCTTCCTCGGGGTGAGCGGCTCGTCCAGCAGCGCCGGCGCCACCAGGGCGAGGAGCAAGGGATTGGTGCTGGCGATGATCGCCCCCATGCCCGCCGAGAGGTGCCGCAGCGCCTCGTACGTACACCCGAGATACCCGGCGTTCGCCAAGAGGCCATACCCGGCGATCTGCGCCCAGGCGGCGGTGGTGCGTGGCCACGGCCTCCGGAGGGCGACGACCACGCCCGCCATGAGCACCGAGGCGATGGCGAAACGCACCGTCAGCACCCACAGCGGCTGGCCGAGGCGCGACAGCACGCGGCTGGGCACGAAGGCCGACGCCCAGAGGACGACGTAGAGCAGGGCCAGGGCGGTGCCTGAGCGGCCGTGCGCTCGGAGCTCCGATGCGGTCATTGGGGCCGCGACACTTGCACCTCCCCCGCCGGGGGCAAATGCACAGTTCCAGCCCCCAGTCTCTTATCCGGCGCCGAGATGCTCGACGAGGATCTTGACCCCGAGCCCGATGAGGATGAGGCCCCCGGCCACGTCGAGCCGCTTCCCGAGCATCGCCCCGGCACGGCGGCCGAGAACGAGGCCCGCGACACAGAGCACCGCGGTCGTCACGCCGATGGTGGTGACCGAGAGCGCGAACGGCGCCTCGAGCATCGGCAGAGTGATGCCCACCGCCAGCGCGTCGATACTGGTGGCCACCGCCAGGGCGAGCATGATCCGGAGCCCGAACAGCTCGGCCTCGCTCCGCGGCGGGGCCTTTTCCTTCGAGCCACGGGCCTCCCAGAGCATCTTGGCGCCGATCGCCCCGAGCAGGACGAAGGCGATCCAGTGATCCCACGCCTCTACCAGCGGCCCGATCCGCGCGCCGATCACCCAGCCCACCACCGGCATCAGAGCCTGGAACCCGCCGAAGAACAGCGCCACCAGCAGCGCGTGGCGCGGGCGCACTGCGGGCACCGCCATTCCGCGCGCCGCCGACACCGCGGCCGCATCCATCGCCAGCCCCACCGAGAGGGCGAGGATGGCGCCAAACTTCATCACCTGGTGCGATTCCTTTGCAGGGGGAGGACTTCTACACCGAAAGCCGTGCCACGAAGCGCTCGCTCCCTGCCTCGACCTCGCCCAGGCGCTGCGCATTCCATCGCCGGGACGCGTGCTGGCGGCCCGGTCAGGCCGCCGGCGGGGGAGCGCCGGCCGCCGGCGCAGGGGAGGGATGGGCCGAGGCAGCCGGCTCATCCTCGCGAACCCAGGCCTCGAGCAAGGTGTAGCTGACCGCCAGGATCACCGGCCCGATGAACAGCCCGATGACCCCGAAGCTGAGCAAGCCGCCGATGACCCCGGCGAAGATAAGCAGGATGGGCAGGTTCGCGCCCCGGGTGATGAGCCAGGGCCGGAGCACGTTGTCCATGGTCAAGACCACCAGCGTCCAGACGAGGAAGAACGTGCCACGTCCGGGCGAGCCCGACCAGTAGAGCCACACCACGCCCGGCACCATGACCAGGAATGGCCCCAGCTGCGCGATGCAGAGGAGGAACACCACCGCGGTGAGGAGCCCGGCCCGGGGAATGCCGGCGATCACCATCCCCAGGCCAGAAACCGCGGACTGGACCAGTGCGGTCACGATGACGCCCATGGCGACGGCCCGGATGGCCTGGCCGGCAAGCACCACCGAGGCCTCGCCTTGCTGTCCCGCGAGCCGGCGAAAGAAGAGCAGCACCCCCCGCGCCGCGACTTCCCCCCTGGCGAAGAGGACGATGGCGATGATGATCATTGCCAGGAAGTGGAGCAGGAGCTGGCCGAAGCTCCCCGCCTTGTTGCCGAACCAGCGGAGGACGCTGCCGACGTAGGGTTCGATCCGCGCCGAGAGCGCGCCAGGGGCCGCCTGGGACAGCTCGGTCCAAGAGCGCGCGATGCGTGGGCCGCCGAGCGGGAGTGACTGGACCCACGCCGGGGGCGGTGGAACCTTGAGCGTCGGCAGCGAGCGGACCAGGGCGACGAGCCGATCCGACTGCTCGATGACCGTGTCCACGGCGAGCCAGACCGGGACGACGATGATCGCCAGGAGGACGAGCGCCATCACCGCGACCGCCAGCCCACGCCGACCGCCGAGCCATCCCTGAAGCCTCCGGAACAGAGGCCAGGTCGCGACGACGATGGTCACCGCCCAGATACCTGGGCCGAGGAACGGGCGGACCACCCAGAGCGTGCCGAAGAGGAGCCCGCTGATGGCGATGATTGCCATCAGCGTCCGTGGAAGGTTGTTGACTGGGGTCGCCATGGCGCCTCCGAGGCTGCTCGGCAGTCTAGAGGAACCCGGGCGATCCGGCGGGCGGATGAGATGAGACCAAGGTCGGATGTTATGACCTTCTGCGTGCACACGCCGGGAGCCGTCGACGCCGAGGTCCGCGAGGTTCAGGACTGGGTGCAGCACGTCCTGCCTGACAGCGGACGCGGGCTCCGGGTGCTCGAGGTCGGCTGTGGTCCAGGGATCCTGGCCGCGCGCTTGCTCGAAGAGCAGGTCCTGGTCACGGCGATCGACGTCAGCGAGGAGCAGGTGCGGCTGGCGCGGGAACGGGGAGTCCCGGCCATCGTCTCCGACTTCCTCTCGTTCGAGGGGGGAGCCTTCGACGCGCTCGTCTTCACCCGCTCGCTCCACCACATCTCTCCGCTGGCGGCGGGGATCTCGAAGATCCGGGAGCTGATCAAGCCCGGCGGCCTCATCCTGGCGGACGAGTTCGCCCATGACGAGATCGACGCGGTCACCGCGGCGTGGTTCTGGGACCTCCAGGCGGTTCTCGAGGAATGTGGGGCCCTGGCGCCGGATGCACGAGGGCAGCATGGTCATCACGGCGCTCACCGGTCGCCGCCCGCCGCGCCGTCGCCGGATCCGCTCCAGCGCTGGCGTGAGCGGCACCTGCACCAGCCGCCCCTCCACGGTGCGGCGATGCTGATCACCGCACTCGACGCCGCCTTCCAGCTCCAGCTCCCCGAGCGCGGTCCGTACCTGCATCGCTACTTCTCGGAGCGCGTCGACGACTCGGACGCCGGCAGCCGTCTGTTCCTCCGGCTGCGGGAGCTGGAGAGGCTCCGGCTGCGTCAGGGGCTGCTCGTCCCGGTCGGTCTCCGGGTGGTCGCCGCGGCGTCCGCGCCGCCCCGGCGACGTGCTGCTCACCGCGCCCCGCGCAGAGGCCGGCGCCAGAAGACCTTGAAGCGGAGAAGGTCGTAGGCGTTCTCCATGCCGGCGAAGCCGGGACACAGCGTCCGATAAGATGCGTTATGTCAACTCGACGCCGGGCTAACCTCGGGCGCTGCCCGCCTCGCTCTGCCCTCTCGTGTCCCGAGATGGGTCCTGGTGCGCCCGTCAGTGACCAACCCCGGCTCCGGTCGCCCCCATCTGGTTGACCTCGGAGGTGCTCAGGGTGCGGTCCTTCGTCGTCGGGTCGATGCCGAGGCGCCGCAGGGTCTCGTCGTCGGGGAAGCCCGTCAGCGGCAGGCCCTCGCTCTGCTGGAACGCCCGGATCGCCCCGCCGAGCTGCGTGCCCTCCGGCGTGTCCGCCGGGAGGAATCCCCTTTGCCGGAGCGCGGCGGCAAGCCGCTCTCGCGAGTTCGGGTGCGGCAGGTTCACGTCGTCGAAGGGCGCGAGCGGTGAGGTGCCCACCATGCCGGACCGGGCCGGAGCGCTCTGTGTGTCGTGGGTGCACCCGGCAAGGACCGCCGAGGCGAGGAGCAGAAGCATCCCGAGGCATGGACTCATTCCGCCATTGTCGCCCAGTCCTCGTCGGCTCGGGGGCGTCCTGCTCCGTCGAGGCCGGCTCCTCCGCCCCCTTGCCCTCCCTTGGCTCCCGGAGCGTGACGCCTGTTGCCAGCGCGCAGGGTGACTTCCAGGTCCGGGCCGCCCCGACCGGATAGCCGGGGACCGGTTCAGCGACTCCGGCCGTCGAACTCGGTGACCCGGAACTGCGCCGCCTCGAA
>Ga0335070_10000572_pt1 | contig 41266 bp, 39 predicted proteins | sample Lox_Sample_13_FD_206722 | JGI IMG/M metagenome (GOLD analysis project Ga0335070, IMG submission 206722) | Soil microbial communities from Loxahatchee National Wildlife Refuge, Florida, United States - Lox_Sample_1.3 | ecosystem: Environmental > Terrestrial > Soil > Wetlands | place: USA... | reverse complement strand
ACAGAGGTATCAATGACCCCACGACCGTGGAGCCACCAACGAGAAGAAAACTCCTTCGCGCCTCGAACGCACCCACGGGGGCGAGCTCCAGCTCGTACGACATCATGAACTCCAACCATGCCCTCGGGTTCGCGATGATGCGTTGCACCAGCTGCTCCCGCTCCTCCCCGATGTATCCCCATTTCGTGAGAACCTCGCGTACCTCCTCGGTCTCCCTGTCAGGCACCTCGCGCATCTCTTGTTGCTCGCGCTGTACCTCGCTTTGGTACAACCGACGGCGCGCGCTCGTCGAGGTGTACGCAACCGCGGCCATGGAGATCGACTCAGCACCGAGTGCGGCGAGAGTCGCGACGAAGACCAGCTTGATGTCCCGCGTCGCCGCGGAGACACCAAGGATGATGCCAAGCACGTTCACCAATCCATCCTGGCTGCCGAGGATGAAATCAGACAGCACGTTGCGTCGCGCATGCTGCTCCTGAGAATTTGCCTTCTTCACGGAGATCAACTCGGAAATGAATGGGAAGGAAATTATAAAACGATTTGCAAATATCCCAGATTTTTTAAGAATTCTTATATAACAGCGAGGATTATAGAGCCAGTCGATGTCTCATCTCACCCGCTTCAGCTTTGGCGCCACCTCCGCGATCATCACCTGCCTGGCGTTCATCATAGGACTCGCAAAAAGCCCGAACCCAAAGTTCGCCATTATCGGCTCACTCCTCGTAATAGCGATCGCGGACAACATCTCTGATTCGCTCGGGATTCACATCTACCAAGAATCAGACCTGAAGAAATCAGATGTGGTTCGAAAATCGACGCTCTTTAACTTCATAACTCGTTTTTTCGTCATCTTGGTGTTCATTCTCTTCATTCTCTTCCTCCCCCTGACTATCGCTTCTGTCCTGTCAATCATCTGGGGCCTCTCACTGCTCATAGTCCTCACTTACTACATAGCATGCGAGCAAAAGGTCAACCCATATAAGGCGATCCTCGAACATATCGCCATCGCGGTCGTTGTCATCATCATCAGCGACTATTTGAGCCAGTGGATCCTCACTTTCATTTCGACGATGGCATAACAACCGGAACCCCTGTGCTTTTTTCTATTTCAGCAAGGTCTGTCGCAGTCGGTTGATCCGGTCACGCAGTGCGATCGCCTTCTCGAAATCAAGCTCGTCCGCGGCTTTCCTCATCTCTTCCTCGAGGTTCACGATGATCGCGGGGACGTCTTTCTTCGGGATGTGCTTCACGTCGGTGACCTCGACCAACTTCTCCTTGATGGGTTTGATAATGGTGGTCGGGGTGATGTGGTGCGCCGCGTTGTACTCTAACTGCATGGTCCGACGGCGGTTGGTCTCCTCCAAGGCTTTTTTGATGGACACCGTGAGGTGATCAGCGTACAGCACGACCTCGGAGTTCACGTTGCGCGCCGCCCTGCCGATGATCTGGATCAGGCTGCGCTCGTCCCGGAGGAATCCTTCCTTGTCCGCATCAAGGACGCCGATGAACCCAACCTCAGGGATGTCGATACCCTCCCGGAGGAGGTTGATTCCCACGAGCACGTCGAACTCCTTGAGCCGCAGTTGCCGGATGATCTCCGTGCGCTCCAGGGTGTCGATCTCCGCGTGGAGGTACCGGGTCCTGATGTCCTTCTCCGCGAGATAGTCTGCGAGCTCCTCCGCGAGTTTCTTGGTGAGGGTGTTGACGAGCACCCGGTCCCCGCGGGTCACGGTCCGCTGGATCTCTTTCATCAAATCCTCGACTTGCCCTGCAATGCCGCGGACCACCACCGGCGGGTCCACAAGACCGGTCGGCCTGATGATCTGCTCGACCACCTGCTGTGAGCGCTTCAGCTCGTAGTCCCCCGGCGTCGCGGAGACGAAGATCACGGTGTGCATGTACTGCTCGAACTCCTTGAATGTGAGCGGGCGGTTGTCGAACGCGCTTGGCAGCCGGAACCCGTAGTCCACGAGCGCTTTCTTCCGTGAGTACTCCCCATGGTGCATCCCATGGATCTGCGGAAGCGTCCGATGGCTCTCATCAATGAATAACAAAAAGTTGTCCGGGAAGTAATCCAGCAGACAGTACGGTTTCTGCCCTGGTTTTCTCCCGTCGAAGTACCGTGAGTAGTTCTCGATGCCTTTGCAGTACCCGGTCTCCTCGATCATCTCAAGGTCGTACAGCGTGCGCTGCTTCAAGCGGTGCGCCTCGAGTGGTGGCAGCTCCGGGAGGCGTGCCTCGAGGTCGTGTTTGATCGTCGATATCGCTTGTTTTTGACTATCCTCCGCGATCACGAAATGCTTCGCGGGGAACACGAACAGGTACTCGAGCGTCTCGACGGGCGCGTTCGTGACCTTGTTGAGCTCTTTGATGGAGTCGATCCGGTCGCCGTCCATCTCGATCCGGTAGATGTTCGTGTAGTACCCAGGGATGAAGTCGATGGTGTTCCCCTTCACGCGAAACCTGCCAGGCTGCAGCTCAAGGTCGTTACGCTCGTACTGAATCTCGAGGAGTTTCCGCAGCAGGTCGTTACGTTGGATCGTCATGCCTCTCTTAATCTCGAACCCCAGCTCCTTGTACTCCCGTGGGTTGCCGATGTTATAGATGCAGGACACGGAGGCGACGATGATCACGTCAGGCCGCGAGAGCAGCGACGCGGTCGCGGCAAGCCTCATCTGCTCAATCTTCGGGTTGATGTCGGCGTCCTTTTCGATGTACAAGTCTCGTTGAGGGATGTAGGACTCCGGTTGGTAATAATCATAATAACTCACAAAATATTCGACACGATTCTCCGGGAAGAATTCCTTGAATTCGCTGAAGAGCTGCGCCGCGAGGGTCTTGTTATGGGCGAGTACGAGCGCTGGACGCTGCACCGCCTGGATCACGTTCGCCATGCTGAACGTCTTTCCGGATCCGGTGACCCCGAGGAGCGTTTGGGATGAATAGTTTTTGTTTGAGATTCCGTCGACTAAGGATGCGATCGCCTCTGGTTGAGACCCTTTTGGGGTGAAGTTCGTCCGAAGCTGAAACTCGTTCATGACCTCAACTCTTTCTTCCGCAACAGGCGGTTATAAGCGATGGCGAACCGATGCGCCTCGTCCCTGATCTCCTGGATGAACTGCAAGGCTTTTTCTCTGCGGTCCATACGTAGGGGGAACATCCTCCCTGGTACGTACACTTCCTCGAAGTGTTTCGCTATCGAGATGACCGGTGTCTTCAAGCCCAACCTCTCGAGCTCATGGACCGCGGCGTTGAGTTGCCCTCGCCCACCGTCGACCACGATCAGGTGCGGCAGTTCACTGTTCTCCTCTTTGATCCTGGTGTAGCGCCGGCGTACGACCTCCGCGATCGCCGCGACATCATCGATTCCTTCAACGGTTCGTATTCGGAATCTGCGATAGTTGGATTTGTCTGGTTTGCCGTTCCTGAATTGCACAAGCGATCCGACCGTGGATGTGCCGGAGAGGTGGGAGATGTCGAAGCATTCGATGATGAGGGGCGCGTCCTGCAGCTGCAGTTTCGCTTTGAGTTCCTCGACCTTGTTGAGGTCGCCGAAGAACGTGATCTCGATGTTTTTCAAGACGAGATCAAGCAGTCGTTTCTTGGGTCCTTTCTGTGGGATGAGCACGGTCACCTTCTTTTTACGCCGAGAAGCGAGAAACGCTGCGACGCTCTCTGTGGTCCTCGTCGGGACGATGACTTCGGACGGTACAAGGTTCTCCGAGTAGTACTGCACGAGGAACTCCTCCAGGAACTCAGGGCTTGCGTCGAACACGAACTCGTTCTTCTGCGAAAGCGTGCCTTTGTAGACGTTGAACAGCATGAGGTACACGGTGTCGTTCCTGACAAGGTAGTTCACCACGTCCTCGTCGTAGGAGATCTGACGCTGCATGGTTTGTCGCTCCTGCAAGTGCGCGATCGCCTCCTGTTGGTTCCGCAGGAGGAGCGCTTTCTCGAACTCTTGTCGCTTGGAGTGCTCATGCATCCCGTGCTCGAGCTGCTTCAGGAGCTCCTGGGTTTTCCCTGAAAGGATGAGTTGTGCGTTGTGGATTTTTTTCCCATAGTCTTCCGCATTGATGCAGCCGATGCAGGGCGCGTCGCAGACATGGATGTGGTAGCGCAGACACGCTCGTTTCGGCAGTCTCCTGCAGGTCCGTAGCGCCAGTGTACGGTTAAGGAACTGCAGCACGTAGTCCCGCTCCTGTCCTGAGACGAACGGGCCGTAGAAACGCCCCGGACCGCTCGGTTTCCCGCGTGCAATCAAAAGTCTTGGGAAGGTCTCGTCGGTCACCTGGATGAACGCGTAGGATTTCGCATCCTTGAGGTTGATGTTGTACTTCGGCTGATGCCGTTTGATGAGGGTGTTCTCAAGGATAAACGCCTCGACTTCAGTGTTCGTGACGATGTAATCCACGGAGGCGATGCTGTGGATGAGCAACTGGGTCTTCGGGTCCAACGCGGGCCGCTGGAAGTAGGTGCTCACCCGCTTGCGGATGTTCTTCGCCTTCCCGACATAGATGATGGTCCTGTCCTTGTCGCGGAAGAGGTAGCACCCCGGGTTCGTCGGCAACTGCATTACTTCAACCATACAGCCTTCTTCATCTGAAAGAACGGTCTGAGAACCTGGCCGGTATAACTCCGCCGATTATGGATGACTTGTTCGGGGGTGCCGGTCGCTACGACCTCACCGCCGAGGTCACCGCCCTCTGGCCCGAGGTCGATGAGGTGATCCGCGCATTTCACGACCTCGAGGTTGTGTTCGATGACGACCACGGTGTTCCCCATATCGACCAAGTCGTTGAGGACCGTGATGAGTTTCTTCACATCATGGAAATGCAGGCCGGTGGTAGGCTCATCGAGGAGGTACAGGGTCCGTCCTGTGCTTCGTTTCGATAGTTCTCTGGTGAGTTTGATGCGCTGTGCCTCGCCACCGGAGAGCGTGGTTGAGCTTTGCCCCAGTTTAATGTAGTTCAGGCCGACCTGGTTGAGCGTCTCGAGCTTCTTCTGGATGTAGGGGATGTGTTCGAACAGCTCCATCGCCTCCTCCACGGTCATGTTCAGCACGTCTGCGATGGAACGTCCTTTGTACTGGACCTCGAGGGTCTCCTTGTTGTACCGTTTCCCTTTGCATTCCTCACACTCCACGTAGATGTCCGGGAGGAAGTTCATCTCGATCTTGATGAGGCCGTCGCCCTGGCAGGCCTCGCAGCGGCCGCCGCGAACATTGAAGGAGAACCTGCCTGGTTTGTACCCGCGCAGTTTCGCCTCAGGGAGCCTGGCGAAGATGTTCCTAATCTCATCGAACACCTTCGTGTAAGTCGCTGGGTTGCTCCGCGGGGTCTTGCCGATCGGGCTTTGGTCGATCACGATGACCTTGTCGATCGCGACGTCGAGCTCGATTCCGTCGTGTTTCCCCGGCGGATCCCGTGATCCATGCAGCTTCTTCATGAGGCCCTTGTAGAGGATCTCGTAGATGAGCGTGGATTTCCCGCTGCCGGAGACACCAGTGATGACGGTGAAGGTGCCTATGGGGATATTCACATCGATGTTCTTGAGGTTGTTCTCTCTGCATCCTTTGAGCCTGATGTACTGGTCCGAAGAGCGTGTGGTCTCAGGGATTGGGATCCACTGTTTCCCGCAGAGGTACTGCCCTGTCAAGGACCGTGGGTTACACTGGATCTCCTCGGGTGTCCCCGCGGCGATGATCTTGCCGCCGTGGATTCCTGCCCCCGGCCCCATGTCGATGATGTGATCAGCGCTTCGAATGGTCTCCTCGTCATGCTCCACGACGATGAGGGTGTTGCCGAGGTCACGCAGCTTCTCAAGAGTATGGATTAGTTTTTTGTTGTCGCGTTGGTGAAGGCCGATCGACGGCTCATCGAGTATGTACAACACGCCCATGAGGTTGGAGCCGATCTGGGTTGCAAGCCTGATGCGCTGCGCTTCTCCCCCCGCGAGCGTCCCCGCGTTGCGTGAGAGGGTCAGGTAGTTGAGCCCGACGTTGTCCAGGAACCGCAGCCTGGATTTGATTTCTTTGAGGATGAGGTGTGCGATCTCGGTCTGTTTCTTGGTGAGGGTGAGGGAGTCGAAGAACTCGATGCTCTGCTTGATGGACATGTCCGTGATGTCGATGATGGACTGCTTGGCGATCTTGACGGAGAGGATCTTTTTCTTGAGCCGTTTCCCCTTGCAGGCCGGGCAGGGGCTGATGCGCATGAACCGCTCCATGTCCTGGCGTCGGTACTCGGACTCGGTCTGCCGGTAGAGCCGCTCCGACTGGGGGATGAGGCCCTCCCAGTTGCCGGCGTAGGACCAGTGCGCGTCGCCGTTCTTCATCCGGAAGTCGTACTTGATGTTCTCCATGGTGCCGTACATGATCGCGTTGTACTGCTCCTCGGTGAGGTCCTTGATGGGGGTGAAGATGGAAAAGCCGAAGTGTTTGGCGACAGCGCCGAGGTAGCTCGTGCGCCAGCCGTCACGAATCGACTTGTAGAGGGCGATCGCCCCGTCCGCGATGCTGAGGTCCTTGTTCGGAATGATGAGGTCAGGGTCAAACTCCATCTTGATGCCGAGCCCGTGGCAGGTCTCGCAGGCGCCAAACGGACTATTGAAGGAGAACATCCTGGGTTGGAGCTCCTCGAACACCATGCCGCAGACCGGGCAGGCCATGACCGAGGAGTAGAGATGCTCGCTGTCGATCCTGTCGAGGACGAGGATGAGGCCTTTGGATTTCTCGAGTGCCTGTTCGCAGGCCTCGGCGAGGCGAGAACGATCTGATAAATCGACTCGATCGATGACGAGGTCGATATCGTGCTTCTTGTAGCGTTCCAGTTTGATCTCCTCATCGGTGCGTCGCATGGTCTTGTTGACGCGAACCTTTGTGTAGCCCTCCTTGTTGAGGTCTTTGAAGAGCTGCTCGTAGGTCCCTTTCTTCTGTCGGACGATTGGGGAGAGGATGGTCACGGTTCCTTTGAGTTCTGTCGCGATGCGTTCTGCGATTTTCGCTGGGGATTGTGACTCGATTTTAATGTCATGGGTCGGGCAGTACGGCGTCCCGATCCGTGCATAGAGCAATCTGAGATAGTCGTAGATCTCGGTGATGGTTCCGACCGTGCTTCGCGGGTTCTTGCTCGTTGTTTTCTGCTCTATGGAGATTGCCGGGGAGAGGCCTTCGATGCTGTCCACGTCTGGCTTGTGCATGAGGCCGAGGAACTGCCTGGCGTAGGCGGAGAGCGATTCGACGTAGCGTCGTTGTCCCTCCGCGTAGATGGTGTCGAAGGCGAGCGTTGATTTCCCCGAGCCTGAGATGCCGGTGATAACGATGAATTTGTCTCGTGGGAGCTCTACCGTGATGTTTTGCAGGTTGTGCTCTCTGGCTCCTTTGATGATGATGCTTTTCATTGGTTGCCCCCCTACGATGAGAACGTATATATACATAGATATATTTCTCTCGTGAGATACCAGCGTGTGTACCCTATGCGCCTGCTCCACAACCAGGTCCCCGTATTCAAGGTTTTCCGTGACCCCAGCGAAACTAAGCACAGGAGGTGATAGGGCTAATTTTTTTCTGCCCCCGGACGATTTTATCGGCAAATCAGGAGCATCCTTCGAAGGTTTGACCCGTCATACATTTATCAATAAGTGTTAAATAATAATTGTTCCATGTGAACCACGTTTCCCTGAAAGGGCATTTGGATACGGCCTGTACAGGACCTCGATACCAGGTGTACAACAACACCTTTTAAAGAAAACAGAGTAAACAAGGTATTGAGGAGTAAGAAACCATGATGATTGTCGGCCAAGTGTCCACCCCCGAGGAAGCAACAGAGATCGAATTCATCGCGAAATCCTTCGTCGTGGCAAACAGAGCGAAAGCGCTCGCGCAAACCCTCAAGGAAATATCAACACCGTAGACATCAATCTACGGAGGCAACCCTGATGTCTGAGTACGTCATTGAGATCGACTCGCTTACGAAAATCTACAAAGCTGGGAAAACCGAGTTCAAGGCGTTGAACAACGTATCCATTAAGATCCGGAAGGGCGATTTCGTCGCCATCATGGGGCCCTCCGGCTCAGGGAAAAGCACTCTTATGAACATCATCGGATGTCTGGACCGCCCGACGGCCGGACGTATCGTGCTCGATGGGGAGAACATCTCCACGCTCTCAGATAACGAACTCGCAGTGATCCGCGGCAAAAAAATCGGGTTCATTTTCCAAAAATTCAATCTTATCGCAACCATGAATGCGTTGAAAAACGTAAGTCTCCCCATGGTGTTCGTGGGGGCGTCCCGAGGAGATCGTGACAGACGCGCTGGTGACCTTCTTGAGAAGGTCGGACTCACAAACTGGGCGACGCACAAACCCACGGAGCTTTCAGGCGGACAGCAGCAACGGGTCGCCATCGCTCGCGCTCTCTGTAATAACCCTTCCATCATCTTCGCAGATGAGCCCACCGGGAACCTAGACACGAAAACCGGTGAGCAGATCATGGAACTGCTCGTTGCCTTGAACAAAGAGGGAAAAACGGTTCTCTTGGTGACTCATGCGATCTCCCTGAAACGGTTCGCGAACAGGGTCATCAACATGCTGGACGGGGAGGTGACTGAGGAAACATGATACGGGACATCTTCGTGATGAGTCTTGATGCGATGCGGTCCTACAAAGTACGGACGTTCCTCACGCTCATCGGAGTCATCATCGGTGTCGGATCGGTCATCATGGTTACGACCGCAGGCAACTCCGTCAGCAGCTTCGTGCGGACGCAATGGAACGTGTTCGACCCTGTCGGGATGGTCATTGGAACCGGAACCTCGGGTGTGACGCCACAGCTGTCGATACGGTCGGTTTCCTTCACGGCCGCGGATGTAGAGAAGATACAAGGACTTCCGAATATTAAAACGGTCGCGCCGCTTGGAATCGTCACGTTGAAAAAGGTCTCTCTACGAAACGGGTTCCTCAAATGGGAATCCAGACCAGGGAACCTCATGTACGCCAGCACCGCTGCAATCCTGAAAATTTTCAATTCAGAATTAGAATCAGGGACGATGTTCGAGGATGGAAAAAACGAGATTGTAATAAGTAAGAGCTTTTCGGAGGTGTTCGGGAAGGATAAAACCTTGAAGGTCGGTGACACGATCTATGTTCAGAGGATTGATACGAAGACCCTTGAAGCAAAGATCGTCGGCATCTTGAAACAGAATACAGCATCGTACATGGTGGGTTCTATTGCGACACCTGATATCATTTGCCCGACAACACCCTATTACTCGACCTACTTTGGTTCAAACGTTGGAACGATTTTTAAAAGGGTCACCGCTTACTCCGTACTTCTTGCAGAAGCAGACGACATTACACATGTTCAGGCGGTACAAGATGAAGTGTTGAATTATTTAGAAAACGGAAGCTCAGACGCAGGTCAGTATAAAGATAAAAATACCGATTTTGTCATCATCACTCAACAATATATCGTCAACAGGATCGACCAGGTTATGAGCGTCATACGGCTATATATCACCGCGATTGCCCTTATCTCCCTCATCATCGGGGGCATCGGGATCGCTAACATCATGTTCGCGACCGTGACGGAGCGGACGCGGGAGATCGGGACGATGATGGCGATCGGTGCGAAACGCCGCGACATTCTGCAACTATTTTTGTATCAATCCACGATCATCGGTCTTCTTGGTGGAATCCTAGGAATTATCCTAGGGATTGTCGGGAGCGCGTTCGTGGTCAATCTTCTGAACTCGAGCATCCAGACCCTTGGTGGTGCCATCAGCGCGGGTGGCAACATTGGTTTGTCCTACTCGGTCGAATGGTTCGTCATTGCGGCGGTCGTCGGCCTTGTGATTGGAGTGTTCGCAGGAGTGCTACCAGCGCGAAAAGCAGCGAAAATGGATCCTGTGGTTGCCTTAAGGTACGAATAAAACCCATGCACTCAATAATAGTATATACTACACCTTACGAAGACGGCGGCTGTGGTTTCTGCAGCTGATCGATCTTCGTAAGTTCCTTTTGTATGTGATGGATCGCCTGCTCCTTGTCAGGACCAAGCCCGATCGCATCAGGGGATATCTCGTCGTTCTTCAGCTGCTTGAGCCACCGCTCCAGGATTTGCTTCTGGTCCATACCCTCACACCTTCACGATATCTATATCACAGGACATGTATATTAAATTACAGAACAAAACAGGCTCAAGGGAAAAAAAAAGTTAAATACAGAGACGCCATACCTGTATCAGAGGTGTGATGGACATGACATACTTTTGGAAGAAAAATGGTACGATTTACCATTCGCACTTAGAATGCTCAGCAGTGCCTATCCATGTCCGGTCAAACCCTGACTGGGAAACCAGCGAGCAGCGGCCCACTGGTATGGACCCATGCAGGGAATGCCGGGAGAAGGACTTCGCCAGGAAGATGAAAGTGAACGCATAACCAACAAACTGCCTGCTCCTACCGTCGTTTCTCCGAATGCAGCTCCTCGAGGTCGAGCAGGATCCTTTTTAATTTTTTTTTCGTGTTATAATCGTAGATGACGTCGATTTTCTTGCCGGTGAACGGGTTAAGCCCGGTCCAGTACATGCAGGACGAAACTGTCATCGGCGTCGGGGTGAACACCTGGAACTGCTCTAGGTTCGTGAGACGCTTCTTGCGGATGACGTCCCGGAGGAACAACACCTCGTCCATGGAATCGCCAGGATGCCCGATCATGAAGTAGTAACGCAGCGCCTGCCGTTTTTTCACATTCAGCTCCGTGAAGTACGAGAGGAACTCGTCGAACCGGGTGTTGTCCTTCCCCATGAGGGCGACCACGTTCTTTGAGAAATGCTCCGGGGCTATCTTCAGGCATCCGGAGATGTGATGCTCCGAGATCTCCTTGATGTACTCTTTGCTTTCCAAGGCGAGGTCGTATCTGATGCCGCTGCGGATGAAGATCTTCTTCACCCCTTTGATCTGCCTTGCCTTGCGCAGAAGTGCAATGAGGTGCTGATGCGAGGTGTCGAGTTTAGAGCACCCGATGCATTTCGCCTGACATTGAAGATTCCCTCTAGTCGTTTGCGTACACTGCATGCCGTACATGTTGGAGGACGGCCCCATAAGGTCATCGATGTAGCCTTTGAACTCAGGGTGCGTGGTGAGACGTCTGATCTCCGCAAGGATGTTTTCCTCAGACCGTTCGATGATGCGGTCCCCCTGATGCAGAGAGAGGGAGCAGAAGTTGCAGGCGCCGAAGCACCCTCGATGGGTCACGACCGTGAATTTGCCCATCTTCAACAGCGACTTCGGGTGCAGCTTTCGGGAAAAGGGCAAAGAGTAAACCCAGTCGAGATCCGCGGTGGTGTACCGGGGGTATCTGTATTGTAAGACGTAGTTGTTGGTGTACTCCTGCGCGAGGTCCTTTGCGTTGGAGAACATCATCTGCATCTCGCAGAATTTTTTCTTGTCCTGCATCACTTCGGTGTAAGAAGGCAGCGGCTCAAAGGAGGGGCCGAGGTCCTTGCGAAGGACGCAGGTTCCTTCGATGCCATCAAGCTCATGTCCTTTGTCGAGCCGGCGCCCAATCTCTAGGATCTGTTTCTCGCCGTTCCCATAGACCAAGATATCCGCTCGTGAATCGAGAAGGATGCTGCGTCGCACCGCGTTCTCCCAATAGTCATAGTGCGCGAACCTGCGCAGCGACGCCTCGATGCCGCCGATGACGATCGTACTCGGTTTGAAGTACTCCTTGATTTTGTTGCAGTACACAATCACGGCGCGGTCCGGTATCACCTGCACCGTGCTGTGCCGGTCCTCGATTCGTTTCCGCTTCATCGGGGTGTAGTTATGCAGCATGCTATCGATCGACCCCGAGGTTACCCCAAAACAAAGTCGAGGCGAACCAAGCCTTGTGAAGTGTTCTTTCGTGAGTGGTTTCTCGATGATACCAACCCGGTAGCCTTTCGCATCCAGGACCCTAGCGATGATACCCACCGGTGACAGCGGATGGTCATCATAGTACTCCCCGGTGATGAGGATGATGTCGAAATCACGTCCGGTCTTCGCTATCATGGTGACTGCTGCCTTCTATATTGTAATACTATATAAATCTAAGAGAAGGTTCGGGAAACATTCATTAATCATCTCCGTTTTCCGGTGCCAATGACCGACATCCTTGTCACCAACGATGACGGGTACACCTCCGCCGGGTTTGTACCCCTCATAAAACACTTGTCACAGAAGTACGACGTCTGCGCGGTTGTACCAGACCGCGGGAGAAGCTGGATCGGGAAGGCAATCACCACAAAGAAGGAACTGAGGCTTCGAACCATCAAGTACGAAGGGGTGGAAATGCATCTTTTAAACGGTACCCCCGCGGACTGTGTGCAAATCGGCTTGTATGATGTCGTCTCTACAAGGCCGAAACTCGTGATCTCTGGGATCAACATCGGCCTGAACATCGGGACCGCACGGATGCTCTCCTCAGGGACCATCGGAGCCGCGATGGAAGCATCAATCGACGGGGTGAACGCTCTTGCCGCATCCCTCTCCATCCCGATGAAAATCCGGGAGACCAACCCGAATTTTTATCATCCCGTTTGTTACCCATACTTTGAGAACCCTGTAAAGATTACAGAAAAGGTCGGTGAGATTATTATGCGGGAGCATTTCGAGGGCGTCGATCTTTTCTCCATGAACATCCCGTTCGAGGCGACACTACAGACCACATTGGAGATCACGACCCCGTATCGGACCAAGTACGGACGGCTGTTCCATAAAAAAGGAAACAAATATCTTCAAAAAACACCACCGGTCGAGTTCAAGGACATGGAGGAACACACGGATCTACAAGCGCTCTACGACAATAAAATCTCCCTTACTCCGATGAACCTCTCACTCGTCGCTCAAACAGGATCACTCAAGAAAGTAGAGCACGTCTTTGATCAGCGGTGGTAGACTCTTTTTCTAGGCGATGAAGAAGAACGCGATGGCGATGATACAATAGACGCTGATGAGTTGCGCACCCTCAAGCCAGTTACAGCGGCCATCCGCAGAAAGGTAATTGACGATCAGGACTGCAAGCATCACCGCTAGGATCGCGAACGGCGGAAACACCAGCGAGAAATTGAGCACAAACACCGAGCTCACCAACATCAGGATTGGGACGACGAAAAGCGAGATCTGGATCGCGCTACTCAAACCAATTTCGATGGACACATCCAGTTTATCTTCCCTCGCAAAATGAATCGCGGTCGATATCTCGGCGATGTTCGTAATCAACGCTATGACGACCAGACCGATGAACATTTGGGTGATCCCAATCGCAGCTGCGGCGTGCTCAATCGCACCGACGAGCAATTCCGATTCAATAGAGACGACCAAGAAGGTGACCAGAAGCGTCAAGGCCGCAAACCGCTTGCTCATCATCGGTTTTTCATGGGTCGCCTTCATCTCGTCGCTCGCATCGAACAAGTCCCGATGGGTCCGTAAGGAGAACACCAAGCCTGCGATGTAGATGAGCGTCATGACGATGGCGACCGCGGCGCTCAGCAGCTGGATATGGACAGAACTTTGGGGGGTCAACACGTAGTAGACACTCGGGATAGCAAGGCCTGCGACGACAATAATCAACATCGTCGATGAGACCCCGATCGTCTCATTGTTGAACCGCTGTGTCTTATGCCGTAGGCCGCCCGCAAAGATGCTGATACCGACGAGGAACAGGATGTTCCCGATGATGCTGCCGATAATGGAGGCCTGGACAACCTCGATGAGGCCCGCTCGAAGGGCGAAGATGGCGATGATCAACTCGATGGCGTTTCCGAAGGTAGCAGAGAGCAGCCCGCTGATCGTCGGATTTGTCTGTAAAGAAATTTCCTTGGTGGAGTATCCCATTATTCGTGCGAGGGGAATGATCGCGAGGATCGAGGTGAGGAAAATGAGTGTGTCTTCCTTAGAGAAGAGAAAAAGGAGGATGCTAATGGGGACGAACAGCAGTAGGACGTAGAAGGCTCTACCGATTCGTAGTTTTTGTGTAATGGTCCTTATCAGGGGAGGTGAATAGGTGTTTTTGATGAGTTTTCCACGCCGCACGACAAAAAGGACCATCGGGCACCTACATCACTGATAAGTTCCATAAATGTTTCGAAAGTGCGTTTGAAAATGTTAATGTATCGCTTACGTATAGAGCTTTGAAATGCGGCATTCCATCATCCTTGTTCGGTACGGGGAACTTTCCCTCAAGAGTGCGTACGTCAGAAACTACTTCGAATCCATACTTATCCGAAACATCCACCATGCCCTCACCCAGGAACAGCTCCAAGGCTCAATCACAAGAGCTCGAGGGAGGATCTATGTTCAGACACACGACATCAAGAGATGCTGCCGCGTCCTTCAACACGTGGTTGGTATCACCTCTTTGAGTCCCTCTGTTGAAACGCCTGCGCACCCTGATGATATCTCAGCGGTCGCACTCGAGCTCATGCGTGAGTCACTGACAAAGCATCAGAGTTTCGCGATCCGGGCGACGCGAACCGGCACACATCCGTTCACGAGCCAGGATATCGCCATACGGGTTGGTACCGACATCGTCCACGAGCTCCACGCCCCGGTTGATTTGACAAATCCTGACGTCGAACTTTTCATTGAAGTCCGGGAGAAAAAAGCGTTTCTCTTTACCGAGAAGATCAAAGGAGTGGGCGGGCTCCCGATGGGAACACAAGGGACGGTGCTTGCGCTCATCGACACCCCTGCCTCGATGCTTGCCGCCTGGTTCCTGATGCACCGTGGATGCGACATCGTGTTCGTCTGCACCAACAAATCCATGAAGAAACTGTCTAGCTTCCAAAAAAAATGGTATGTGGGATCAAGGAGTATCGTGGTGAACCCTCGCGCACATGAGTTCTATACCACCCTTAACACGATCGCGGCAGACCACCACTGCGACGCCGTTGTCATGGGACTTACCCTCGCTCGCCCGAAGGCGACCTTTTCGTTGCTCTCGCGCTGGAAGCAGGTGAGCGCCGTCCCGCTCCTCACTCCATTGATTGCCATGGACGAGCAAGAAATCAGGGCACGATGCAGAAAGCTCGGGGTGCCGCCATGAAGATTTTGGTCGTCGGAGCCGGCGCTATCGGGTCGCTCTTCGGCGCGATGCTTTCCAAAAAAAACGACGTGATACTTCTCGGGAGGAGCCGCCATGTCGACGCCATCAACAGGAACGGGTTATGCGTGACCGGAAAAACAAGGATGCGTATCCGCATCGCCGCGGTCGACTCGGCTGACCGCATCTCCATGATTCCTGATGTGATCCTTCTGACCGTGAAATCCTACGACACCGAGATCGCGATAAAGGAGGTACAACCACTCATAAACAATAAGACCACGGTCATCTCTCTCCAAAACGGGCTGGAAAACATCGAGAAAATCGCACAGGTCATCAGCACACGCCAGGTTCTCGCGGGGGTGACCACCCATGGAGTGATCTTCTCGAAACCCGGGGAGATCATCCACACGGGAAAGGGAAACACCCTGCTGGGAGCACCAACCAGGGACGCTGCGCGGCGGGTTGTCGGCATGGTTCGTTTGTTCAACGACGCTGGGATTAAGACCCATGCCAGTCGGCATATCCTCCGAGAGCTCTGGAGAAAGGCCATCATCAACTCCAGCATCAACCCGATCACCGCGTTCCTTCAATGCAAAAATGGGTACCTCCTTAAGAACGCGATCCTGGAGCACCTTGTTGAAAAAGTCTGCGAGGAATCAACTCGAGTCGCGCAACAGAACGGGATCACAATTACGCCCGAGGACATGATTCGCCGGACCAAGAAGGTCATCCGGGAAACGGCCGAGAACTACTCCTCCATGGCGCAGAGCATCCAGCAGGGGAAGCGAACAGAGATCGAGACAATCAACGGCTCGTTTGTGAGGTTCGGGAAGCACCACAGAGTGCAGACACCATTGAACTCGATGCTCCTCGAGCTGATACTCTCAATAACTTCGGAGGAGCAATCTAAGTAAATTGAGAAACACGCGCAAGACCATGGTTTTCCTCTGGAACCACCACTGCTTTTTCATCTCATGGGAGATAAATAAATAAGGGGGACATGAGTACACGTTCGCAACACAACCAGAAAGGTGCACCATGAAGGTTCTCCTTGTCATGCCACATCCTCATACACGACGCAGCATGTTCGCCAGGTTCACCTACCCGTCGCTCACCATGCAGCAGCTCGCGGCGATCACCCCACCGGAGCATGAGGTGCAAATCGTCGATGAGCGCTTCGAGGACGTCCCTGTTCGCGCCGACTACGATGTCGTCGCCATGACCAGCCTTACCTACAATTCAATCCGGGGGTACGAGCTTGCGGACCAGTTCCGGAGCCAAGGAATCCCTGTCGTTGCTGGGGGGTACCACGCGTCCCTCTTGCCTGATGAGGCGAAGCAGCATGCCGATGCCGTGGTCATCGGGGAAGCAGAGTTGACGTGGCCGAGGGTGCTGAACGATATTGCCAACCACACCCTCAAACCGTTCTATAGGGCCGAACGACTCGTGGAACCGCAGGAGATCCCAGCGGCCAGGCATGACATCGGCGCCTACAACCCGTTCGCCGAGGCGATGCAGGCCTCACGGGGATGTCCGACCGGCTGCGAGTTCTGCGCGATGCAGATCGTCGAAGGGAACCGGTTCCGTGCACGCCCGGTGGACCATCTCGTCGACGAGGCGCAATCCATCAAATCACGCTTGATCTTTTTCACTGACGCCTCTCTCACGATCAGCCCTCCCTTTTCAAAAACCCTCTTCAAGGCCCTCACACCACTCAACAAGCACTTCGATTGCTTCGGCAACATCAACGTGCTGAGCAGGGACGATGAACTCCTTCGCTATGCCGCAGAAGCTGGTTTCTCGATGTGGTACGTCGGTATCGAGTCCATCTCCCAGGAGAACATCAACGCAGCTGGGAAGTCCACCAACAAGGTCGAGGAGTACGGGAAAGCCATCAGGAAAATCAAGGAGCACGGGATGCTGGTCACCGGGTTTCTGATGTTCGGGTTTGACTACGACACGCCTGAGACCTTCCAACGGACGCTTTCGGCGATCAACGAATGGGACCTGGACGGGATTTCCCTGAGCATCATGACCCCGTACCCGGGCACGCGCCTGTACCAACGTATGGAGCAGGAGGGACGGATCACCTGCAAGGATTGGTCACGCTACACCGAGGGGAACCTGAACTACAACCTCCAGAAGCTCAGCGAGGAGCAGCTCTTCGAAGGCATCCAGCAGATAGCGAAGGACTACTTTTCCTACCGCAGGATCCTGAAGCGAAGCCTGTTTCACAACGGAAAACTGACGACCCCGTATCGCTTCATCAGCAAATTCACCGGCAACATCATTTCTCGGATGTTCTCACGGAGCGAGAAATACGAATATTTGTTTCCCCATGGGCATGCGGACGAGTAAGGATAAAACGGCGCGTGTTTTACGGGATTGTTTCTCTATAAAATGTTATTTTCTCAGATGAGGATTTCTCGAAATCTCTATATAACAAGCTCTGGATTGTGGGAGCGATGATGAAGGTGCTGGTGACCAGGCAGATCCCAGAGCCTGGTCTAGGCTTGCTCCGTAAGGAGTTCGAGGTGGAAGTCAACCCTCATGATCGTATGATGACCAAACAGGAACTCATCCGCGCGATCAAGGGCAAGGACGGCTTGCTGTGCCTGCTCACCGACCCCATCGACCGGGAGGTGATTTTCGCTGAGCCAGGGTTAAAGGCGATCGCCTCGTACGCGGTCGGGTACGACAACATCGACGTCAAGGCTGCCACCGAGCACGGCATCCCGGTCAGCAACACCCCAGGGGTGTTGACCGACACGACCGCGGAACTCACCTGGGCACTAATATTTGCGGTCGCCCGACGCATCGTCGAAGGAGATCGATTCACACGAGCAGGGCGCTTCAAGGGTTGGGCTCCGTTACTGATGCTCGGGCAAGATCTCTCGAATAAGATTTTAGGGATTGTAGGGACTGGACGTATCGGCACTGCGGTCGCCCTTCAGAGCAGGGGGTTCGCCATGAAGGTGCTCTACACTGATGAGCAGCGTAACCAGCTGCTGGAGCACGAGCTACAGGCAACCAAGGTCCCCTTGTCGGAGCTCCTCGCCCACGCGGATGTCGTCTCTATCCATGTTCCGCTCACGACACAGACACACCATCTCATCGGAGAAAAAGAGCTACGGATGATGAAACCGACAGCGATTCTCGTCAACACCGCGCGCGGGCCGATCGTGGAGGAACGCGCCCTCGTAAAAGCATTGAAGGAGCACTGGATCTTCGGCGCAGGCCTTGACGTGTACGAGCAGGAACCGACCATCGGAAAAGACCTCCTCGCACTGGACAACGTCGTCCTACAACCGCACACCGGGTCAGGGACAATCGAGACTCGGACGAAGATGGCGCTCATGGCCGCCGAGAACCTCATCACAGGATTACACGGCGGGATTCCCACTAACTGCATCAACCGGGAAGTGTTCACGAAAAAAAGAGTCTAGAGGGTGAACACCCACACCTCAGGGTCCTTGGGAAGCTCGCTTTTCTCGATGTCGATTTCGCTACCGACCTTGAGGGTCTTGTAGTTATTCTTCTCCAAGAAAGCGTCGATACCAGCGATGGGGATTGACAAGCCCTCGATCCGGTAATGCATCGGGATAGCAATCCTTGGTTTGACCGCATGGATCACGTTCCATGCTTGCTCGGCATCGATGGTATAGTTCCCACCCACTGGGACGAACAAGATGTCGACCTTGCCGATCTGCTGCAGGGTTTTATCGTCCAGTTCATGGCCAAGGTCGCCAAGGTGACAGAACACGATATCGTCGCAGACAAACCGGTACATGATCACCTTCCCTCGTTTTTCACCGTGCACTGCATCGTGGTACGCGACGATCCCCGAGATCTGGACGTTCCCTATGGTCCGCTTCCGCTCGTCGGTGATGATCTTGGAGTCCCCTTTATCCACGGATTTCACGCTGTTGTGATCGTAATGGTTGTGCGACACAAGGATGATGTCGCCGACAACGGTTGGTGCTGGAATCCCGATCGATCGCCCGTCATGCGGGTCGGTGACGATTGTGACATCGTTGGTAATCTCAAAACATGAATGCCCATGCCATCGGATCTGAAGCATATAGAATTCCCCCTCACGGAATTGGAAATGTCTGATGGAAATCGCACTATTTATACGTTATGAAAAATTTATGGGCGAAGACGCCCAAGCTTGACATAGTCAATGGAGGAGCCGCTCACACGGGCGAAGACGAACTCCTTGTTCACGGAGTGCGCGAGGCGCACCGCACGACTGATCTCCGCCCAGATGCTCGTGAAACCGTGCTCCACGACATGGATCAGGTACTCAGCATGGGTCCGGTCCGGCTGTTGTGTGTATGCGCGGAAATGTGCGCCGAACTTGAACCCGGTTTTTACAAGCATGCCGCGCTGCTTGAGGTCCGTAAAGACAGACAGGCGTCGGTCGATGTCAGGCTGAAGTTTTTTCATGAACAACAAAACCTTGTGGAGTGAGAGAACAGCCCCAGATGGTGCGTACAACTCCAGCGCATCCCGGTGTGCCAGATACAATGCCTCAACGAAGGAGAGCTGCAGGCCGTCACCGAAGGGCTTCCCGATAAACTCGTTCTCAAGCAACTGCTTCGCAAGGCAAGGGTCGAAGATGATAACCCGGTTTTTCAACAGAAGGCCAGCGCCTTTCTTGTACCGCTGCTCCTTGATGCCGCCCTTCAGCGTGATCGCGGCGACATCGTAGTACGTGATATCGCCCTCCTCATCGACCAAGCCGAACCACAGCATCCCCTCGTTGGTTATCAGGCGTTGGATAAGGGAGGATGTGGTGTCGATGTCGAGGATATCACGTTCGGAAAACGCGCACACGTAACAGGGAGGCACCGTATCATGTTTCTGTCTATACCGGTAGAACGTTGGCGGCTCCTTGTCGCATGACCTCATCGGGTGACCCCGGCTGCGAAGGTCCTTAAAGACAAGGTACTTGGTCTCAAACCCAGGAATCTGCTCCGCAGCACGGGTGACGAGCTCGGGGAACTCCACCTCTTGCCGTCGATGAAACAGCCGCATCTTCTTTTCATCGAGGAGCAGCACGCCCTCTAGCAGGTCCAGGGAAAGCTGATCTCCACGGAGCGGTGTGCCCAGGTGGCTTTTATTGTACAAGCGACCGACGTCGGTCGCTTTCTTTATGAGAATCGTATGGTCGGTCAGCTCACCGGAGATCTCCATAGGCTATGGTACATCAGGACGAGTTATTTGTTCTTTTTGTAATAATCCTGGATGCTGCGCGGTAGAGAGGATTCCCGGAGGAAGAGTTTCTTCTCTTTGGGGGACGAAAGGCTCGCGATGAGAAGCCCGAGGCCGAGCCCGCCGAGACCACCGATGAACGCGATGAGGAGGAACAACCCAGCGTACCGGGTGAGACCATACACCAAGGGGGTGACGGTCGGTGTTTCAGTGACACCGACGTACCGTGATGATTGCGTCCCGTACGGGGTCGCGAATCGTAGAGCCCCTGCGATCATGTCCGCGTCACGGTAGTAGACAACTGCGGTGTCCAGTGACGACTCGTTCGCGAGGCTCTGCCCGTACTCATAGTAACTCACTGCGAGCACGGGTTCGATACCTTGATCCCGGATCTCCGTGATGCTCCTGCTTGCCTGCTCCCGTGCGCGTTCAACCTTGTCCGCGGTGACACCGTCGACGAGCTCAAGGGCGAGGTTCGCCTTGACGAGTGATTCGAACGCGCCGAAGAGCGCTGCGGCGGAGTACCCCTCATCGTTTTCTTTCCGCGCGGCGGAAAGCATCGTGTCCGCATCGGAGAGGTCGTTGGAGGTTTTCCCCATCTCGTTGAGGATGATGCCGGAGTAGGTCGATGCCTGCTGCGCATCATCGAGGTACTCCTCGGCGAGCTGGCGGATCATGGTGGTGTTGATGTCGCCGGTGTCGTTGAACGGGGTGGAGATGTTCAGCCACCACTGCACGCTCCGGACGCGCTCCTGGGCGTACTCGATGTCGTACAGCGCGGTTAGGCTATCAGTCTGGAGGCTGGCGTTAGCTTGATCGAGGTAAGATGCCGCCTCGCTGATGCGTTGCTGCGCCGCCCCGACGCACTGGAGAGTGACGATCCCATGGATAGGTGCGTTTTTCGCGGTCTTGCTTTGGTTGATGTACATGGTGAGCGTCTCGTTCATAAGATTCGAGAGGTACGCTGCTTTGTCGCCTGAGGAGAAGTACCTGCAGGCTGCGGTCACGAAATGAGAGTTGATCAAGGATTGGAACGACTTGCTCGTGCTCGTGTAGTACACCTCCTCGTCGTACCAATGTGTCGACTCAAGCAAACGGTCCTCGGCGCTGTTCAGGAAATCAGTAACCTGATTGCGATCATAAGATGGGTACCGATTTGGTATCGTGGAGGTGTTGAAAAAGGCGCTTGCGTTTTGATAGGACGCACGCGCCTCCATGAGCAAGGCGGTGGCGAGTGGTTTCATCGCGGTGATGTACTGCTCGTTGGTGACCTTGTGCGGTGACTCGATGGTGGGGAAGCTCCACCCGGTGAAGTACGTGAGGGCCTCGTTGATGTCTCCGACCTCGGCGACCTGCATCCCATACATGGTCTGCGCGTACTCTGACACGTTCTTGGTCACGGGATGGGTGATGATCTGCGTCCAGCCGTTTTCGGAGATGGTCTCCGACACCATCTCAGTGTACGTCATCTGTCCTTTTGGGACGAGGAACCGTGTGGCTCCGACGGAGTGGGCCGCGTCGATCTTGTACGGGATGCCCCCAATGGGACCGATGCTTCCGTCAGGGTTGATCATCCCGGTCATGACCGTATGATTATCAAGCGTCCAATTCTCGAGGAGGGAGATGACGGCGATCGTCATGATCGCGCCCGCGGATGGTCCTCCAATGATGGGGGAGTCCGTGCGCACGACGAAGAAGAAATCGCAGGTCCTTGGATCGAGGTGCGACCGGTTGTCGGTGCTTACGAGGGCACTGGCGACCTTGACCGCGAGACGGGCGGACCCCTGCATATCGACGTCGGTGAGCGGGAGCGTGTCGACGAACACCCGGCCGCTGCCGTTCTCCTGAACGGTGGCGGTGATGGTGGAAATCACCCCGACGTACCCGGTGTCGGTCTGCGACACTGCGGGAGCGAATACGGTGACGTTTCGATATTCTACGGCGACCTGTCCATTCTGGATGACCCCTGCAGAGAGCGCGACCGTGGAAGGCACGCAGGAGGAACACAGGAGACTAATACCGATGAGGAAGAGGAGAAATTGTTTGTTCATTGGACTACCTCGAGTTAATTCGGGTCTAATAATATATCATGTACAAATACATTACTAAGAAGACTCACTCTATGATACGCCTCATAATATAGTGAAGGAGTTTTAACTCTATAGAAAAAAAATTATGGATAGAGTATATTCTTCTATCCCACCTTTTCAAATGGATGTTTGAATCTCTAAAAAATGTTTGTGCAGAATTCCATAAGCATCTTTCTCCCGTGAATTATATCGGAGAAATGACATCATCTTTAAGTAGACCAAGGGAATACCCTTCCTCGTTTCGAACCAAACCTTTTCACCTCTGAAGAAAAGGAGGGAACACCCATGGTACAACTACATGAACTCATCCTTCGAGATGGCCATCAGTCACTGTTGGCAACCAGAATGCGCACCGAGGACATGCTGCCGATCGCTGAGAAACTTGATCAGGTCGGGTTCTTCTCGCTTGAGGTCTGGGGAGGCGCGACCTACGACGTCTGCATCAGGTACCTCAACCAGGACCCCTGGGAGCGTCTCAACAAGCTCAAGAAAGCGATGCCGAACACCCCCTTGCAGATGCTTGAGCGTGCGATGAACATCGTCGCCTACTGGAACTTCCCCGATGACGTCGTACGTAAATTCATCACACTCGCGAAAAAGAATGGATGCGATTATTTCAGGATTTTCGATGCGCTCAACGACCTGCGTAACCTCAGGGTCCCTATGCAGGCGGTGAAGGAGAACGGCGGCCATGTCCAGGCATGCCTCAGCTACACGATCTCGCCGATCCACACGGTCGACTACTTCGTCGACAAGTTCGTGGAGCTCAAGAAGATGGGCGCGGACTCGGTCTGCATCAAGGACATGGCAGGGATGATCTCGCCGAAGCGAGCCTACGACATCATCAAAGGGACCAAAGAGGCGGGTGTGAACCTGCCCATGGACCTCCATTCGCATTACACGAGCGGGATGACGGGGATGGCGTACCAGCGTGCCGTCGAAGCGGGCGCCGACATCCTCGACACCTCGATCTCGCCTATCTCAGGCGGCACCGCGGCACCAGCGACCGAAAGCGTGGTCGCGGCGTTCCAGGGAACCGAATGGGATACCCACTACGACCTTGGATTGCTCATCGAATGCCGGACGTATTTCCTCAAGGTCTGGGAGAAATACCGGCATCTGCATCGCTTCGACGCGCTCAAGGTCGACCCGAGCGTCACCCTGCATCAGGTCCCTGGAGGGATGCTGTCAAACCTCATCTTCCAGCTGGAGGAGCAGGGAGCCCGTGACAAGTACCGGCAGATCCTTGACGAGACCGCCAAGGTCCGCGAGGAGCTCGGATACCCGCCGCTCGTCACCCCGACCAGCCAGGTCGTGGGCGTGCAGGCGGTCATGAACGTGCTGCATGGGCGGTACAAAGTCGTCCCCAAAGAGACCAAGGATTACTGCCGTGGGATGTACGGGAGACCACCAGGCGAAATCCACCCTGACATCATGAAAAAGGTGCTCGGCCCGAAATGGAAAGAGGAGGTCATCGACAAGCGGCCCTCCGATCTCTTGGAACCGCTCTGGGACCAGAAGAAAAAGGAGCTCATGGAGATCGACGGTGGAGCCCTCGTCAAGAAAGAAGAGGATATCATGACCTACATTTTATACCCTCAAGTTGGGTTGAAATTCCTCAAGGGACAGGCATGCCCTGAGTTCACCTCTGATGGGCTACCGTTACCCATCGACCATCAGCTCACCCGAGCGATGGTGAAGCAGTCCTTCCCTGAGGTGAAGCAGCTCTGGCTGGAGACTGTGCCACCCGAGCAGCGCTCGGGACCGGCTCAGATACCGACCGAGTTCAAGGTGGAGGTGGACGGCGAGCCGTACGAAGTGAAAGTCATACCCTCAGGCGGGTACCTGGTCGCAGGCGCCGGCACTCCCGCGGCCCAGGAGAAGCCAACGAGCGTCGAGGGCGGCGTTAAATCCAACATGCAGGGAACAATCCTCAAAGTCAAGGTCAAGAAAGGCGACAAGGTCAAGAAAGGTGACGTCATCGCGACCATCGAGGCGATGAAGATGGAGCAGGAGATCAAGGCCGAGACTGAGGGAGAAGTGAAAGACGTTTTCGTGAAGGAGGGTGCTCCGGTGTGCAGCGGAGACCTTCTGATGCAGATTCTGTAGTATGGTGATAGTGAATGTTAAATAAGGTACTCATCGCGAACCGCGGTGAGATCGCGGTGCGCATCATGCGCGCGTGCAAGGAGTTCGGGATTGCGACGGTCGCGGTGTACTCAGACGCGGACCAGTCTGCGTTGTTCGTGAAGTACGCGGACGAGAAATACAACATCGGACCAGGACCTGCGAGCCAAAGTTATCTCAACAAGGACAAGATCATCGACGTTGCCCTGAAATGCCACGCCGAGGGCATCCACCCGGGGTACGGGTTCATGGCGGAGAATGCGGAGTTCGCGGACCTTTGTAAGAAGAACGGCATCGAGTTCATCGGTCCACCCGTTGACGCCATGAAGCTCATGGGGTCAAAAATCGATTCGAAGATCTCCATGATCAAGGCCGGGGTCATCGTTGTCCCCGGGGTCACCGAGGCGATCGCGGACCATGAACGGGCGAAAGACATCGCGCACGAAATCGGGTACCCGGTGATGCTCAAGGCGTCCGCTGGCGGCGGCGGCATCGGTATCGTGAAGGTCGATGACGAACAGGCCATGGAGAAGGCGCTGACGACCGTGAGGCAGCTCGCGAAGAACTCCTTCGGCGATGACGCAGTGTTCATCGAGAAGTTCATCGAGAACCCTCGTCACATCGAGTTCCAGGTGATCGGCGACAAGAAAGGACATCTCATCCACTGTTTCGAACGTGAGTGTAGTGTACAGCGGAGGCACCAGAAGCTCATCGAGGAGACGCCGTCGTGTGCGCTCACCCCGGAGCTGCGCAGGGAGATCGGAGCGCAGGCGGTGCTTGCAGCGAAAACCGCGGGGTACTACAACGCTGGCACCTGCGAGTTCATGTTCCAGGCAGGGAAGTACTATTTCCTTGAGATGAACACCCGATTACAAGTGGAGCATCCGATCACAGAGGTCACAACCGGCGTCGATCTCGCCCGCGAACAGCTGCGGGTCGCCTCAGGGCTCGAGCTCGAGTACGAACAAAGAGACATCCACCCGCGTGGTCATGCGATCGAATGCAGGATCAACGCAGAGGACCCGCTCAACAACTTCATGCCGGCCCCAAGCAAAATCGTCCGGTACGCGGAGCCGAGCGGCCCGGGGATCCGGGTTGATTCCGGCGTGTACCCGGGGTTCACGATCCCACCGTTCTACGACTCCATGATCGCGAAGCTCATCGTCTGGGCTGAGGACCGGCCACGTGCGATCGAGCGGATGAAGCGCGCACTGTGGGAGTTCCAGATCGGCGGCGTGCGAAACAACATCCCGTTCCATCAGGTCGTCATGGACCAACCGCAGTGGCGGGCAGGTGTCTACGACACCAGCTTCATCCCCAGGTACGGCATCCTTGAGCAGGTCGTGAAGCACGTCCAGGAGATGAAGGCGCAGTCGTCAGCCCCAAAGACCGCGGCCGCCATGGCAGCGGTACAGGCAGTGATCCTAGCCTCGAACCAGTCGCAGCAGAAACAATGAACGTTGCTCTCCCTTGGAAGGTATGAGTGAAAGGCTTTTTGTCAAAAGGCTTACAGATTTTTCTTGCGAGTATCAGGGTCCGTTCGTCACAAAAATCCATGTGTTCGATGATATCCTGTCCACCAATGCCGCCGTTCATGAGCTAGCCAGGAAGGGAGCGGGGGAGGGAACCGTTGTCATCGCACAGACACAGCGCAAAGGTCGCGGACGGTTTGATCGGGTCTGGCAGTCGCCGAAGGGAGGTGTGTATCTTTCTCTTCTTCTTCGACCAAAAGCACCTCCTGAAAAGGCATCGCTGCTTGGTTTCGTCGCAGCGCTCGCCGTCACTTACACCATTCGCTCGTTCAATCTACCGGCTCGCATCAAATGGCCGAACGACGTTCTTGTCCATGTGAAAAAAATCGCGGGGATCTTGCTCGAATCAGAGACGGATCATACTCACGTCTCCTACGTCATCGTCGGCATCGGGGTGAACCTCAACACCGACCTTGCGCTCCTTCCTAAGGACGTTCGAATGAACGCAACGTCGCTACACAAGGAGCACGGGGCCCCGATAGAGTACGAGGAGTTCCTCACCACTTTCTTCCATCAGTTCGACCGTTTTTACCAACTCTTTATAGCAGGATGTTTCGACCAGATCATCGACCTCTGGAAACAAGACAACGACACTCTCGGAAAAAACGTGAGGGTTCAGACCACGAACGGAGTTCTCCAAGGAACCGCGGTCGACGTCGACGAATCCGGTTTTTTACTCCTCAAAACACACGAAGGCAAAGTCGTCCGTGTAACAAGCGGTGACTGCACGGTCATCGATGCTTCATAGCGCGTCCCACATGAACGTGGGCGGCGTGCTCACCGTGATGTACACGACCTTTCTGTTCCCGATGGTTCGCGCGTGATGCTTCAGCATCGACTTATGCCACAGGATGTCCCCCTCGGAAAGCTTGTAGGATTTCTCACCGACGGTGTACTCCATCTCACCCTGAAGGACGAGGTGCATCTCCTCCCCGTTGTGCTGGAACCAGTTGGACTCGGCGTGCGGTTCAAGCTCTGCGATGATTGCTTCCATGTGATGGGATTTCACCATCTGACAATACAGCTTCCCGGGTTTCTTGACCTTGCTCTTTTCATCTCCGTGTTTGATAAAAACAACGTCCTCGTCCATGGTCTCCATCAAACGAAGAAGGTAGCGTTTAATAAAGATTCCTACGAACGAACACTATCAAGGAAAGCTATAAATAATTCGCAGGGGTTCAGAGGAAAAACCAAGGGGTAAAACACTTTTAAAAAAAAGCGCTGTGATGTGAAACCATGGAATCGAAAGAAGACCTGATCGAACGAGCCTACAGACGCGGGTACGAGTACGAGGCGCAGAAAGGAAGCTGCCCGCAGTGCGTGCTCGCAGCACTCAAAGACACCCTGCATGTCGGTGATGACCGCGTGTTCCAGGCTGCGCACGGGCTCACCGGTGGCACCAGCCTCTCCTCTGAGGGCACCTGCGGGGCGCTTGCCGGCGGAGCCATGGCGATCAGCATGCTCATCGGAAGGACGTACCCGGAGTTCCAGGCAGGGGAACGGAAACGTCGCGTGTTCAAGTACACCAAGATGCTCTACGACCGATTCATCGCGGAGTACGGCTCGCCGCTGTGCTGTGATGTACAAAAGAAGCTATTCGGGCGAAGCTACCGACTCGACGATAAAGAGCAGTACGCAGCGTTTGAACAAGCAGGCGCGCACGTCGATAAATGCCCAAGCGTCGCGGGGAACGTCGCAAAGTGGACCGCGGACATCCTACTCTCCGAACTCTCAGACTACCTCTGATGACCGGTTGTTATTGAACAAACCATAAAAGAACCGTACGTATTCCCCTAACCAGCCATGGCAAGCAACCTTCTCAGACGCGCCAGACTCTTCCTCCCGTTCATCGGCCTCATCATCCTATTTTTCATTATATATTCCTTGAACATCAATGCCATCATCGACGCGTTCCTTTCCATCAACCCCCGGTATGTGATTGTCGCACTCGCCTTGTCGCTGCCGATGATCTTCGCTCGCACCGCGGCATGGCAGCTCATCATGCGCGACCAGAAGATCCATGTCGGTTTTTTTGACTCTGCGAAGCTCTTCTTGATAGGCCTGTTCTACGGGATCATTACCCCAGGATACGTGGGGGAGCTCGCACGGGTCGCCTACCTGAAGGAACGCACCCGGACGCCGTACGGGAAGCTGTTCGTTAACACGGTAGTGGAGACCTTCGTCCACACCATCTCACTTTATGGGATGATGGTCATCGGCGCGGTGCTGGTCATCGGAACCATCCCGAATCTCCTGCCGCTTACGGCCTTGTGGATCATCGGCGCGTGCCTCATCGCCCTGTATTTCACTCGGAAAGGACCAGGGGAGAAGCTTTTCCATTTCCTCATCAAGTACGCTATTCCGAAGAAGATGCAGGGGCAGCTGTCGTCGTTCGTTGACACCTTCTACCTGGATTTTCCGCATTTCAAAGCGATGATCCTGCCTTTCTTGTTCGGCGTCAGCACCTGGATTATCGTGTTCACCCAGGAGTACATCATCGCGCTCTCGCTGGGGCTTGCCATCCCGTACTTCATGTTCCTGCTCCTGTACCCGATCGCGAATACCGCAGGGTTCATCCCGATCACGTTCGCCGGGCTCGGCACGCGGGAGTTCACCGCGATCTTCATCTTTTCGACGTTGTATGCGATTCCAGAGGAGAAAGTACTAGTTCTGTCGCTTGTTGGATTCATGGTCACGGATGTGTTCGTGGGAGTGATTGGGTTTTTCCTGTCGCTGACAGAAACCCACATGAAAAATCAGGATGCAACAACCACTGGGGATTAGTCCCTCAAGCCGACTCCCTTGGCTGCTCCAATCCCCGGGATACTGAGTCGTTTTGCGATCCGGTCGATGATCTCGGTGGATACGATCGTGAGCACAAGGTAGATGATTGCGATCATCGCGAAGATTTCGAGGTACCGGAAGGTGTGCGCGGCGATGAACTTCCCCTCTGCGGTGAGCTCTGACACTTGGATGATGTACGCGATGGACGAGTACTGAAGCAGATAGATGAACTCATTGGACCAGGCTGGGATGGAGACGCGCAGTGCCTGGGGCAGGACCACATGCTGGATCGCCTGCAGTTTGCCCAAGCCAAGGGACCTGGCCGCGACCATCTGACCTGATTCGATGGACTGGATTGACCCCCGAAGGTACTCAGCCTGGTACGCCCCGCTGTTGATTGCAAGGCCGATGAGAGCCGCTTGTAACGGGGTAAAAATGATGCCGACCGAGGGGAGACCAAAGTAGATGATGAAGAGCTGGACTAAGAGAGGGGTACCCCGGATAAGCTCGATGTATCCGATGCAGAACCAGTTGACCCCCTTGGTCCCGTACACCCGCCCCAATGCCAGGCTTAACCCGATGAAGAACCCAGCGGTGATGGAAACGAACGTGAGCAGGAAGGTGTTACCAAGGCCATTTAGCAAATCAGGCAATGAATGCAGGAAGAACGGCAGGAAATCAGCCAAGGCTCCTAGTCACCTCCATAGAGCGCACCAATCCTTCCGAGGAACTCCCGTGCCCGCTGCGTTTTCGCGTTCGTGAACATCTCCTTAGGTGGGCCTTGCTCCACGATGTAGCCACCCTCCATGAAGATGATCTCGTCTGCGACATTGCGGGCGAACCCCATCTCATGGGTCACGACCAGCATTGCGACCTTCCCTGCAAGTGATTTCATGACGTCAAGGACATCACCGATGAGCTCTGGGTCGAGGGCTGATGTCGGCTCATCGAACAGGATGATGTCAGGGTCCATGGCAAGCGCACGTGCGATCCCGACTCGCTGCTTTTGACCGCCCGAGAGTTGGGCGGGATACTGAGATGCCTGCTTCTCAAGTCCGACCCGACGCAGCTCCTCGAGCGCTCGCTTCTGTGCTGTTTCTTTATCGATTTTTTTCACCTTTTCCAGGCCGATGCTGATGTTACGTAGTGCGGTGAGATGGGTGAATAGGTTAAACTCCTGAAAGACAAACCCGATCTTTTCCCGAATTCTGTTAATATCTGCCTTTGGGCTGGTGATCTCCTCGCCGTCCAGCCAGACCTCACCTTTATCAGGTGGGCTGAGTTGATTGATACAGCGTAGCAGCGTGCTTTTCCCGGTGCCACTTGGCCCAATAATCACCTTGGTTTGTTCTTTCTCCATCGTGAAGGAAACGCCTTTCAGGACCTCGACGTTGCAGTAGGTCTTGTGAATATCTTTTACCTCAAGCATGGACATGATGTCTTCCCCCTTTCTTCATCGGTGTGCCTCCGCTTGGAAGCCTGCCATCTGGTATTTCTTTTCTACGACCCTAAGGGTTTTGTTCGCGGTAAACACAAGAACGAAGTAGATGGCAGCAATGAGGAGGAACACCGGCAGGACTAAGCTTGGGTCACGGACCTGGATGTAGCGACCCTGTCGCATGAGCTCAATCACTCCGATGCCGAATGCAAGCGAAGTATCCTTGAGAAGGATCGTGAATTCGTTGGACCACCCCGGGATTGATATACGGAGCATCTGCGGTAGGATTACGTACCTGATCGCTTTTAGCTTCGACATCCCAAGCGAGTACGCGGCGTTGATCTGTCCGACCGGGATAGAGTTGATCGACCCGCGGTAGATCTGCGCCTGGTACGCGGCGCTCCTTAACCCCAGCCCAATGACTGCGGAGGTGAACGCATCGAAGGAAATTCCCAGCTGAGTGAGTCCGAAGTAAATAAGAAAAAATAACACAAGGAGTGGGATGCCTCGGAAAACTTTCTCGAAAATCAAGATAGGGTAGGCGAGAGGTCGCGGTCCATAGGAGCGCCCAATTGCGAGGAGGATCCCTGCAGAGGTCCCAAGGAGGATGCCAAATGCGGTGAGCCCCAGGGTCACACCAAGGCCGTTCAGGAGTTGGGGGAGTGAGTCGATCAGCGTTTCAAGCGCCAATGAATCACTCCATGTGTTGTTTAGGTCGTGAAGTATTGTTGGATGAGCTCATTCCAGTATGGTGACGTCATGATTGTTGCTAACTCTGTGTTGATCTTGTTGAGGAGTGCTGTGTTTCCTTTTTGTACTGCAAACCCATAGGATTCGTTCGTTGGAATATTGAGAACTATCCTCACCGGATCGGTAAGGGTAAATGCTTTTGCGACTGGTGAATCGATGACAACTGCACCTACACGGGCAGGACCGATGAGAAGGTCATTGACCGCATCGGTGTACAGGTCGTAGCTGTTGAACTTGCTTTGCGGTATTTTTCCGGTTGCATAGAAGGTGTCGTTGATCCATTGCCACCCTGTTGTCCCGGTCTGGGCGCCAAGGGTGTAATTTGCCAAATCATTGACATTGGTGATGTTGACACCGGAGCCGATTTTCACAAGCACCGATTGATTAGCATCGTAGTATGGGTTGCTGAAATCAACTTGTTGCCTTCTTTCATCGGTAATGGTCATGCCTGCGGCGATGACATTGATCTTCCCGGTCTGAAGCTCTGGTATCAAGGAGTCGAATCCTATATCCTGGACTGTGACATTATAGCCCGCATCCCGGAGGATCCTGGTAATCAAGTCAATGTCAAAGCCAATGATGGTTCCATTCGCGGCTTTGTATTCAAAAGGTTTAAAATCCGAGGATGTCCCGATAATGATGGTGTTCGTTTTTTGTTGCTGCGTGCATCCTGATATCGCGACTGCACCAATCAGGAGCGCCGATATCAGAACAAGGGAAATTATTTTCTTACTTTCTTGCATGGCCTCTCCCTACCATTTTAAGAATGATAACCGGTGGCTATTATTTAAAGATATTACTTTTATGAATCGTATAAATCGAAAAAAGACTGGTTAGTCATTATAATATATTATAGATGGTTTAGATAGTCGATCAGTCCTGGGGTGATCATGGGATGATCATCGATGACCGGGTATCCAAACGGCAGGATGGTTGAATGTACTGCATCGTGTTTGATTTCTACTTCTCGCGCTATCTCGATGTCCTCGAGGCGCATCCCTAGGCAAATCGCTTGGGCGACGAATGCGGCGCCGTCGATGGAGAGCTGGAGGCTGCCGAGATGCCGTGTGTAGAATCGAGACGCATCGCTAATCATCGTCTTCGTTCGACCTCGGGGTCGTTCGTAGCCGAGCAATCCACCGATGATGATGACGTCGCAAGAACGACAGTCGTTTGATGTCAGCGGTTTTTTTGCCTGAGGATCAAGGATGATACCGCGCTTGCCAGAGAACACAAGGTCAGCCTTTTCTCGTTCGACACGGCCGAGCAGCTGTAACGCCTCCGCGGTCTTTTTCTTCGTGACGCGGGTGAACACAAGTTGATCCTTCCAGAGTTTCGCGCAGTGTTGGTACTCAAGAAGAAGCCAGGGTGACAGCGACGCTTCGCAGTGCTCAATTGCAAGTATCGGGTGTGGTCTCATACTCTCCAGAGTCGTACTACATGGATAGGTGATACTAAAATTTTCTGCGAAAAAGTATTTGAATCTTCATATCATCGGCGGTATGGTGCTATGGATCGGCTCGGAAACTATGAGATAAGGCCTTTTACGAAGGACCGCCGGAACGTCGTCCTTGTGACCACGGAAGGGAAACGTCGGCGCAATGCGCACGCGCTCTTAGAGGTCGATGTGACCCTCGCGCGTGGGATCATGCAACGAATAAAGGAGGAGAATCTCAACGATGTTTCGTTCACCGGATGGGTCATTAAATGCATCGCTCAGGCGGCAAGCGAACATAAACTCTTGAACGCGTATCGCCAGGGTCGTCGCAAGCTCGTGCTGTTTGACGATGTCGATGTTTCCATGCCCATCGAACGAGAGGTCAATGGGGAGGCGCTCCTCATAGGGTACATCATCCGGAAGGCGAACGAAAAATCAGTCGCAGACATCACCCGTGAGATCCGTAGCGCACAGCAGAAACCTCTGAACACACACTTCCAGGCATTCGATGATCAGTTGACTCCGTGGGAACGCCGCTTGCTCCGTGCGCCTGTGTTTATGAAAAAACTTGGCCTGGTTCTCATGCGGAGAAACGGGATGCTCAAGAAGAAGCACCTTGGGACTATCGGGGTGACTGCGATCGGGATGAAAGGCAGATTCCCTGGGTTTGTGATTGGGATGGGCGGCCCGATTGGGACGTTCTTCGCCCTCGGGGGCATCACACAGAAACCGGGTGTGGTCGACGGTAAGATTCAGGTGCGTGAGTTTCTTCACCTGACGATTCATGTCGACCATGATGTCGTGGACGGAGGCCCCGTGGCGCGTTTCATAGACCAGTTGGTGACACTCCTGGAAACAGGGTTTGGGTTGTCTTGATCTTCATCGATGGGATCTCTGACGAAGCATGCCTGCTGTAGTGTATCACCTCAGAGAGGAAAAGTGACAGACGGTCATCCTTTATGTATTTTTCATCTGTTTTTGAGTTATTCTTATAATCTCCTTGGCTCTATGGACTCGTGTCACCTCCTGTTCAGGAGGTTAATGGCGATTCTCGTATGGGGAACTATCGCGAATAAACTACAGAAAATCGGTTAGAGGGTATCGTGTATGAGTAACAAAGAAAAAATCGTTGAAGTGCTCCATCTCGTCGAGGGGAAAAAGGAGAACTTCGAGGTCGTTCTCGAGGCGTTGGACAAATTTTTTCAGAACCTGCGGGTGGAGGTCGAGGATTGGAAAATCTCTATGGAGGAGTTTGAGGAAGGAACCCGCATCTTCGTGCGGTTTCAGGTGATTGTGAAACGGTAGGTGATTCGTTATGGCCGTAGAAAAAAAGAAGAAAACAAAAAAAACGTTGTCCGATAAGCAATCCGATCCTGACCGCGTCCTCATGAATCCTGAGGAATGGGAGGATAAAGCTGGTCGCAAGGTCATCAGTGAATACCATAAGGATCGCGTTCCGCAGGGTCCTGCCGTCGAGACCTCTGAGGTCGTGACGACAAAAGAGGAGAGAGCGTCCGAAGCCCCGGAGAAACCCGCCCTTGAGCACCACACGATGAAGACATCACAGGTGTTTGATGTCTCGACGATCGAGATGCTCGCCTACGCGGTCTCCCGGTCTCTGTTCCGCAGCGGCGTCCAGATCCCACTCAAGGTGAAGGACGTCATGGACATGGACATCGCGGTGAAGGATACGAACGTGATTCTGAACACCAACGACGTTTCCTTTTCACTGCCGCCTCTGAAGATCTGGCACATCATCTTCTCGTACAAGGGCAGGCCAGTGTTCGAGTACGGACGAGGGGAGAACGACACGCTTAAGATCCATTACGGGCGTGCATTCCATTTCCTTCTTGCAATGTGGCTTGGGGGACGGGGACGAAGGAAGGCAAGACAGAATGCCACGGAGAAAGCATGCATGGAAGTCGCGCAGACCTCCAAGGAGAAAGACGGGCAACAGGCAAGCTAGCGTTGCAGGTGGTCCATGACAGAGCAGACGACGGACTCCACCCCCGGAGTTTTTTATCACGAAAACTTGCGCTGCGTCCGAAGGATCATGACGGCACGCTTCGGCCTCTCAATCGTGTCAGTCCGGCCAATAGATATCGGGGTCTCTCGGCTCTCCCTCCCAGTCAGAATCACGGGACGGAACAAGCGAGGGAAAAAAACACGTTATTTCGGCAAGATCATGAGTTACAGCGACATGCTGACAGACCGGTCCATACAGCTGTTGAAAAATGTGTACCTCCAAATCCACGCCAAGCGGCCTCTCTTCGGAATCTTTGAGACCACCGAGGAAATGGCACAGGATCATTTCGAACGATTGGAGACGTTATATCGCCTCGGGATTCCCACGGCCAAACCATACGGATACTACTGGCTGAGAGGCCAGTCATGGTTGGTGGTGACGGAATATCTCGATGCAAAGCCAATCTCTTCGTTTCACGAGATCAAACCGGAGATCGTCGACATGGTCTTTCGGTACCTGTACCGCATGCATCGCAAAAGGGTTTTCCATGGCGATCTGAAACCGGACAACATCATGGTGGGGGACACCGTCTACATCCTTGATATCGGTCATCTCCAGAAAGATGTTCCATCGCGGTACAAACTGGCCTATGACCTTGCGTGTCTTCTCTGCTGTTTCCTCGAGTTCTGCCCCATCGATGACATCCTCACCCTCGCCCGCCGGTACTATGCTCCCCAATCGCTTGAGGCGGCGGCCGAGTACATCGACCTGGTACAGATGCGCCCCGATATTCATTTCAACGATGATACCAAGAAAAAGCTTCTGGTGTCCCTCCACCATTAGGCGGACAGAAAAAAATCATTGGCGGCCCTCATGAGCAAGAAACTCAACGTCATCGATTTGGACAACACCCTGCTGCCGTATAACTCATGGGGGAAATGCGTGATGGAGTTCCTCCAGAGGCCTCGGTGCTTCATGCCAATCATTTACTATTCTCTGCTTCGGGGTTTCGGGTTGCTTTCTCGGGGGATGTATCAGAAAAGCCTTTTAGGAGTCATCAGAAAAACTCCTGACTATGAAGACATCATGCGAACCTTTGGCGAATCTTTGTACGAGGATGTCTGCACCCCGCTGCTTCGCTTCGTCCAGGAGGAGACCGATGAGGGGACCGTGGTCGTGCTTTGCACCGCCTCACCAGAGGATTACGTGAAATATCTCTCAGCGAAATTAGGGTGGCAGTATGTCTCGAGCACCCTCGATCAGGATCTCACGCATTTCAACCACATGTTTCGGGAGAAAAAAATAACCGCGATACAACAGCGTTACCCACGTAAGGACTACGACTATCATCTCGCGATGTCAGACGATCGAAAAGACTTCGGGCTTCTGAAGCTCTTCGAAGCCTCCTATTTGGTTCGTAAAGGTCGTTGGAAAGAGATATATCCTCCTGAAGGAGAACAAGAAAGAATCTGGCCTGACCTATAGGAGCGAGCAACGGTTTGACGCGTGAAAAGGGAGAGCCTACCAGGTGAATTTATTTTTTTTGCTGTTTGATGAGGGCGACCGCATGTAGCTCGATACGGGTGCCTTCTTTGGTGGTCTCGACTGAGAATTTCCATTGCTCCATCACAGCGTTCATATCCTTGAACCATTTCTTCAGTTCGAGGTTTTTTTCATTTGCCGCGGTTCCAATATTCTTCGTTGGCATAGTCACGTCTCCAGATGGTAAGGCGGAATGACTTATTCGTTCTTATAATTTGGGGACGATGGTGCGGTGGTCATACACGGTAATCCGTATTCAGACAGAATGTATAAATAACGGTCTGTGAGATTCTGAGACGTTCCATCTTGACCACCAGGATGTTCTACGAGAGTGGTGTGCACATGAATCGAAAGAACTATAATTTGGACGATGAAATTCAGATGATCGCTAAAAAAATTACAGAGGAGATCGAAACTGCCAGCAGCCATGATATCACAGACACCTCCTTCGCAAAAAAGATCTTACAGTTATCAGACCTGCACCATACGAAAAAGCTTCTGCAGGAGATCGAACACGATTCAGAGGGGAAGGTGTGCTCGATCGAAAAGATGGCGGTGATACAGGCGCTGCTCCTCTCCACCTGGCTGCAACGACTGTATTTCATCATCAGGTCGTTCTTCATGACGCTGCTGGGAGCGATCATCGCCTTTGTGTACGTGATGTACTTCGGGAAAATCGACATCTACTTGACAGCGCTCATGGGCCTGATTATCTTTGTCGTGACGCTCATGGTCACCCGCTTGTTTGACTCACAGATCTTCAGGACAACCAATCGGGTGGTCCGGTGGCTTGGGAAGTACGAGAGGTTTCGTGATTTCATAATCAATCACTTTTAGCTGCCGTCAAAAGGATTTTTCTTTGCAGAATGACAATGTATTTATAACACTTGGATATTAATATCTGTCATTCATCATTATTATGTATAGGGGGCTTGAAGACCATGAATGAAAAAAGGACCATAGGGAAGCTTTTGATTGCCGTGTGTCTGACGATGCTTATGGTGGTACCAGGAACCGCGCTCTCCATAGCCGCACAAAGCACCGAGTCGACCGTTGCATCATTACCACGAACCACATCGATTTCTCCGTCATTTAATCCGCCCAGCTCTTTTGATCTGCGCAATGACGACGGACATGACTATGTGACCTCCGTGAAGGATCAAACTGGGGGGACCTGCTGGACCCATGGGACGATGGCTGCCCTCGAAGGGAACCTCCTCATCACGGGGAACTGGAACGTGACCGGACATTCTGAGGAACCAAATCTCGCTGAGTATCACCTCGATTGGTGGAACGGTTTCAACACGTATAATAACAGCGATTCGCAAGGCAGTGGCCTCCCCGTCCATGAAGGAGGCGATTATCTCATCGCGTCAGCCTACATCACCCGAGGGGACGGCGCGGTGTACTGCGCAGCCGCGAACGATAACACCGAAGAGGACGCCGCGTGGTACTACAACATCCCCGAGTATCACAACAGCACCTATGAGATCTTCTACCCCAACGATATCGAATGGTTCATTGCGGGAACAAACCTCTCTAACATCGACACGATCAAGGAAACGCTGATGACGAACGGCGTCATGGGGACCTGTATTGACTATGAAAATAATTATATCCATAGCTACGGGAGTTACTACGCATTCTATCAACCACCATCTTCACAGACACCACCAAACCATGCGGTCGCGATCGTCGGCTGGGATGACGCCAAGGTCACACCAGCTCCGCTCCCCGGCGCCTGGATCTGCAAGAACAGCTGGGGCTCGGGGTGGGGGCCTGAGGGCGGCTATTTCTGGGTCTCCTACTACGATAGATGGTGCGGCCAGAACCCGGAGATGGGTGCGGTATCATTCCAGGATGTTCAACTCCATCCCTATGACCATACCTATTACTACGATTACCATGGATGGCGGGACACCCTCACCGACATCTCCGAAGCCTTCAACGCATTCACGGCACAGGGGAACGAAACACTCCAGGCGGTGAGCTTCTACACCGCAACCGATGGAGTCGGATACGAGGCGAAGGTGTACGGGCGGTTTGAGGGTGGTGCACTGCAGAATGAACTGGCAAGCGCATCAGGGACCATCGATTACAAGGGATATCACACGGTCACGCTTGCTCATCCGGTGAGTCTGACTGCGGGTGACCCGTTCTACATCTACGTCAAACTCCTCGCGGGTGGCCAGGCGATCGATCGGACGTCCATTGTGTCGACCCTCCTTGCGGTAAAGGATCGTGGCACCGAGGTGAAATCCGTTGCCCACGCCGGTGAGAGTTACTATTGGGCGGGGTCGTCCTGGGCGGATCTCTATGAGTACGATTTCCACAACGAGTCACGGAACCAGACCGCGAACTTCTGCATCAAAGGGCTTACGACCGGCGGGAGTACACCGAGGAACCCTGATTTGAGCACCGAAGGAGGCCTTTCTTGGACCGGCATCAAACCAGGGGCGACCGCCCATGGGAATTTCATCGTGGAAAACATCGGGGACCCCATGTCGCTGCTCGACTGGAGGATTGAGACATGGCCATCCTGGGGCACCTGGACGTTCCAACCACAGAATGGCACAGGACTGACGCCGGAGGACGGGGCGTTCACCGTGCAAGTAACGGTTGTTGCTCCTTCGCAGAGAAGCGAATTTAACGGGACTGTGAAAATTGTGAACATCCACGACCCCAATGATTTCGCTCTCATCCCCGTCTACATGAAGACGCCGCTTGTTGTCCCACCGACAGCCCTTCAGTTGCTCTGGCAATTCCTCCAAGAAAGACTCCATCTGTTGGTGAATCACTTCTTTAACCGCTAGGCGAGGCCTCACCGTCCTCACTTTTTTTATCTCTTTTCTTTTATTCAAGGCTGGTTTTATATAAAAAACGACTTTTAATACTCCTTTCATCATAACTATTATATATTGCCTACTCCTTATTTTACGTGTAAAATCCTTGACTGGAGGAAAAAGATATGTTGAAGAAACCATCAAACAATAATATGATATCGACGCTTCACGTCGGCTGCGCTGTTCTACTGGCCTTCTTGCTCGTAACGTCCTCGTGCGCGTATATAAAAGCATCCGCGTTCGGGAATGTTCGCAACAGCCCACCGAATGTTCCCAGCAACCCGTTTCCAAGCAATGGATCAACGAACGTCTCGGTCACCCCTCTGCTCAACTGGACTGGAGGTGATCCTGACAACGACACCGTCACCTACAACGTGTTCTTCGGGACTAATCAAACACCACCCCAAGTCGCCACCAACATCTCCACGACCATATTCAGCCCAGGAATCCTAAACCTGACTATAACCTACTACTGGAGAATCATCGCCTGGGACAACAACAGCCAATCAGCAACAGGTGATCTTTGGATGTTCACCACGAGGGGCAACCTACCGCCATACCAACCAAGCATCCCATTCCCAAAGAATGGATCGATCAACGTCTCACTCACTGCACAACTGAGCTGGACCGGAGGTGATCCTGACAACGACACCGTCACCTACGACGTGTTCTTCGGGACTAACCCGATACCACCCCAAGTCGCCACCAACATCTCCACAAGCATCTACGACCCCGGGACCTTGAACTTTTCCACCACGTACTACTGGAGAATCATCGCATGGGATAACTATGACCAATCGACTGTGGGACCACAATGGTCGTTTACTACAAGGAGCAATCAACCACCTGACAAACCAAGCAATCCGTCCCCCGCAGATAACGCGGTGAATGTCCCGGTGAACCCCAAACTGACGTGGACGGGAGGAGACCCTGACAACGATAAAGTGTCCTATGACGTGTATTTCGGGACGAATCCAAACCCACCGAAGGTCGACTCCAATATCACCACGACCACGCACGACCCCGGACTGTTACTTGCAAGCACACTGTATTATTGGAGAATCATCGCTTGGGATAATCATAGCGAATCCACCACTGGGGATCTTTGGACCTTTACAACCGTTGCCTCCTTGGTGAACGTCACGATCACAAAACCGCTACCTCATATGTTGTATATTAATGACGTCGGCCATAAATTCATTGCTGTCACGATCGTTTATGGCGTCCTCACTATCACTGCGAATGCGACCAGCCCCGCTGGGATTAAGAATGTCACCTTTTCTATCGACGGGGTGGCCGTGAAGACGTTCACCGCCGAGCCGTACTCGTACTCATGGGACACGACAACCGTCAATGGCCTTCGCCATACGATTACAGTGGTTGCTTATGATAATACCGGGAAGAACGGGTCCGCGCAGATCACCATCATCAAATGGAGGCTGCATCTCCTCCCATGGCTCCTCGTCGGAGCCGCAGTGGTCTCGGTATTGATCCCCCACACCACGATGAAAGGTCTGGTGCTGAATCTCCATCAGACAGGGCTTCGGGGATATACCTTCTTTGCGCTTCGCATGCACTTCCATACCGTGAGCCTGCTGAAGAATGTCCATGGCGTCATTCGAATGAAAAGAGTCGTCGTCCGTTTCGCTATCTCACCCACCGTAATCATTAAACTAGGACCGCCTCGTACACTTGCCTATCTGTCCATTAAGTTCTTGGGTAGCAGCATGAGTACCGTGACACACCTCGGGGGAGGATTCCTACAGAACCTTCCTCAACTACGAGGGAAGGCGAACACCAATAACGGCCGGTTCTCGTCCCTCATAAACTCGCTGCAGAATGGTTAACCCGAAGATTTATTCATGAAAGGAAACAGATTGACGGACACAACGTAACGCAAGTCGTGTGTAACGTGGAAAGAACGTTTCTTCGTCAATTGATTTATTGAAAGTAGTGAAGCAAGTGTTCCTTCTGCAACCGTGCTTTCACCATAGGATAGAGGGTGATTTCCTCCTCTTCCACCATCACCTGCCCCAGGTTCATCGCTTGAAGCTTTTGGAACAGGCTCTTCTTTTTCTCAGGATGGACTGACACAAGTGCGATGTTGAAGCTCACCCGGGCATCCCGCAAGTGGCATAATGCGTTGATCTGATGGTCGAACCCTTGATTCGCCCCCGTGAAAAGGGTGAACTCTTCTGCGTCAGCACCTTTGAGGCACACACGAACGTGGAGGTTGTCGAACACGGAGAGTTCTTCGACGTAGTGACGGTCATATCCTAAGAGGATCCCATTCGTTTCGAGGATGAAGGTGCATCGTTTGTTGATGGCGTTGAGAAGAGCGATGAGATGCTGTTTCCCCACGGTGGGCTCGCCTCCTGAGATCCGGATCTGACTATAACCCTTATTTTCAGCGATCCGATGAAGCTTGGCTGCGACGTCTTCCGATGAATAG
>Ga0335070_10000571_pt1 | contig 41271 bp, 34 predicted proteins | sample Lox_Sample_13_FD_206722 | JGI IMG/M metagenome (GOLD analysis project Ga0335070, IMG submission 206722) | Soil microbial communities from Loxahatchee National Wildlife Refuge, Florida, United States - Lox_Sample_1.3 | ecosystem: Environmental > Terrestrial > Soil > Wetlands | place: USA... | reverse complement strand
CGATGGCGCAGCCACGGCACCCTCACCTTACGGAGCGCTACCTTCGCCACGGCAGCTTCGGTGGCAAGAAATGGAGTTGTACGCCTTTCTGCATTTCACGGTCAATACCTTCACAGACAAGGAATGGGGCTACGGGGATGAAGATCCGGCTCTGTTCAACCCTTCGGCGTTTGATGCCCATGCGATCATCGGTGCGCTGAGGGCCGGCGGCATGAAAGGCGTCATTCTCACCTGCAAGCATCACGATGGTTTCTGTCTCTGGCCGACGCGCACCACTGAACATTCCGTTCGAAAAAGCTCATGGCGCAACGGGAAAGGAGACGTCGTGCGGGAGCTGTCCGAGGCCGCCCGCGAGCAAGGACTGAAATTCGGTGTCTATCTTTCTCCCTGGGACCGCAACACGGCGCTCTACGGCACGCCGGAGTATGTCGCGATGTACCGCGAGCAGTTGCGCGAACTTCTCACCGGGTATGGTCCCGTCTTCGAGGTGTGGCACGACGGCGCGAACGGAGGCGACGGATATTACGGCGGCGCCCGCGAAAAGCGCCTGATCGACAAGCGCACGTATTACGGCTGGCCGCAAACTTGGGAACTAGTGCGATCCCTGCAGCCCGAGGCAGTCATCTTCAGCGACGTCGGCCCGGACATCCGCTGGGTTGGAAATGAATCCGGCATTGCCGGAGAAACCTGCTGGGCCACGTACGATCCGGTGGGCGAAGACGGAGGCATGCCGGCGCCCGGGTTCGTGCACGCCAAGGAAGGCGAAACCGGCCACCGGCACGGCTCCCGATGGATGCCGGCGGAGTGCGATGTCTCGATCCGCCCCGGTTGGTTCTGGCATCCGGCCGAAGACGCGCGCGTGAAGACGCCGGCCGAGCTCATGGACCTGTACTACAAATCAACTGGGCGCGGAGCGAGCTTCCTGCTCAACGTGCCTCCGGACCGTCGCGGTCTTTTGCATGAAAACGACGTGGCTTCATTGCGTCACTTTGGCGATCTGCTGCGCGCGACGTTCTCAGAAAACCTGGCGGCGGGTGGGGCCGCTCATACGACGACGGTGCGCGGGAACGACCCTTCGTTCGGGCCGCTGAACCTGCTCGACGGTGACCGTTACACCTACTGGAGCACGGACGATTCGGTCGCCATGCCGGAAGTCTCGATCGAACTGCCGCGCCCGGTCACCTTCAACGTAGTGCGCTTGCGCGAGAATATCCGCCTCGGCCAGCGCGTGGAGGCGTTCGCGGTAGATCGCTGGGAGGAAGGCGCCTGGAAAAAGATTGCTGAGGGGACGAGCATCGGCTCGTGCCGCCTGATCCGGTTTGCCGAGGCCGTAACCACCACGAGAGTTCGCCTTCGCATCACGCGGTGCCCAGTTTGTCCTGCGATTTCTGAGCTGGGGCTTTACCGCCAGCCGGCGATAAGCTGATGTCGCCCCCTCGCCGCGTCTCCGCGTCCGCGATGCGCAGCACCGCCCGGCACATCGTGCCGGTTCACTCGTCTCGCAAAGCGGTCATCGGATCGAGCTTTGCGGCGCGGCGCGCGGGCAGGTAGCCGGCGGCTAGCGTTACCGCAGCCAGCAGCGCAATCGCCATCCCAAGCGTGGCCGGATCGTATGGCTGCAATGCGAAGAGCATGGAGCGCGCAGTAGTTGCGGCGGCCAGTGCCAGCACGGTTCCCGTAACCGAGCCGAAAACAAGCAGCAAGCCGGCCTCCCGCAGGATCATCTTCACGACATCGCGCCGATCCGCGCCGAGCGCCATGCGGATTCCAATCTCATTGGTCCGGCGCACTACCATGTAGGAGATCACCCCGTACAAACCCGTGGTGGCGAGCAAGCCGGCGAGAGCGCCGAAGAAGCCGGAGAGCGTAGCCATCAGCCGCTCGCGCAGGAGTCCGTCGCGAATGCGCGTTTTGAAATAGCTGAATAAGAACGCGATCTCGGGGCTGATCTCTGCCAGGGTCCGCTTGACGGGCGCAACCAACCGGGCGGGCGGCGCAGACGATCTGATCAGCAAGTGTTGAGTCGGCTCCGGGCTGGCCTGCTGTGGCATGGGAAGGAAAACGGTCGGCTTGAAGTCTTCGCGCAAATCCCGGTACTTCGCGTCCTTTACTACGCCTACGATCTCGAAAACGGTTTCGGGCTCCGCGCTCGTGGCTTCCCTGCGAAAGCGCTTCGAGATTGCATCCTTCCGAATCCCCAAACGCCGGGCGAAAGCCTCGTTTACGATGGCTACCTTAACTGACGTGCGAGTGTCGCGCGCATCGAAGTCGCGGCCCGCCAGTAAGGGAGTGGCCAGCGTCTTGAAATAACCCGTGCTGATCCAGTTGAAATACGGGCTGATTTTCTCTTCGCGCCCGTCCAGCCAGACTTGATTGTCGCCCGCATCCCCGCTCAGGGGAACGAACTTGACGTCTGCGGCCGCTTCCACTCCTGGTATCGCACGCACGCGATCGCGCACCAACTCTTTGAAGTCATCCCAGCGCGCAGCGGGGAGCCGGAGGTTCGTCAAGTCCGTGTCCGCTATCAGGATTCCATCCTGCTGGAAGCCTGCGTCCAGCTTGATCAAATGCTGCAGGCTGCGCGAGAACAATAGCGCGGTCACCAGCAGGACCAGCGAAAGCGCAATCTGCGAAACCACCAGCGCCCGCCGCATGCCGAAACGCTCGCGGTTAGCCGTGATCCCGCGCCCGCCGGCCTTTACCATTGCTCCCGGAGCGGCGCTAGTGGCGCGAAGCGCCGGAGCCAGCCCGAACAACACGCATGTCAGAACCCCGACTGCGGCAGTGAATCCCAGAACGTGCCAATCCAGCTCGAGATCTAGGAACCATCGGCTTCTTTCCGTGCTGATGAGCGACACCAGGGTCTGACTAAAAGATCGCGCGAGGAGAGCGCCGAGAATCGCGCCCGATGCCGCAAGGAGCAAGCTCTCGGCCAGTAACTGGCGGATCACGCGCCCCCGCGACGCTCCTAGAGCCAGCCGCAGCGCGATCTCGCGTTCCCGAGCGCTGGCCCGGGCGAGCATCAGATTGGCCAGGTTGGCGCAGGCGATCAACAACACCAGCGCTGCAATGGCCAGCAGCATCTTCAGGGCTTCCGCATAGTGGTTCCGCAACACCGACACGCCCGTCCCGGCAGAAGACGCCGTCAGCTTGTATGAAAGGTACTCTCTGACGCTCGCGCGCGGATAATTTGGAGCCAGCGTGGCTTCGAAAATTCCAGGCGAGATGGAACTCAAGTGAGCGCTCGCCCGATTCACTGTCCAGCCGGGTTTCAGACGCCCCATCACCGTGAGCCACCAGATGTTGCCGTCGTCAAGGTAACTGTAATCAGCAAGCGCAGGCTGCGAACAAACCGGGAGCGCCACATCAAACGACCGGCCCACCACGAGGCCATCGAAGCCCTGGGGGGTGACGCCAATAATGTCCACAGGATGATATTCCAGTGTGATCTTCTTGCCCAGCACGGATGCCGAGCCGCCGAACTCGCGCTGCCAAAACGGGTAACTGATGACGACACCTGGCAGCCCGCAGCCGCGGCGGTCGTCCGCCGCAGAGAACACACGGCCTAAGAAAGGCTTTATCCCTAAAACCTGGAAGAAATCTCCACTCACCCACATTCCGTGCGCGAGTCGGGCCTCGCCGCGAGGCGCGAGATTGAAGTCGTCGTCCATCCACGCAAAGGTTCCCGAAAATGCCTGCTGGCGCACGCGGATCTGTTCCCAGAGCGAATAGGTGGCGGTCGCGTAGGCGCTGTTTATGCTTCCTCTCAATTCGGTCACGTTCGAAATCCGAATCTCAGCGAGTTGGTGGGGATTCTCTACGGGAAGTGCGCGCAGAAGTACAGCATTCAGTAGTTGGAAGATTGCGGTATTGGCGCCGATGCCAAGCGCCAGCGATGCGATCGCAACCAGCGCGAACCCGGGGTTCAGGCGCAATAACCGCGCGCCAAAGAGCAGGTCCTTCCACAGCGTTTCCATAAACCCGATGCTGTTCATGCGATAGATTTCCTCGCGGATCTTCGTGGGATTGCCGAGTTTGCGGCGGGCGGCGTAGCGGGCTTCTTCGGGCAACATACCTCGCGCGATGTTCTCCTCGGTTTCGAGTTCGAGATAGGCCTGGAGTTCACGGGCGCGTTCCTCATCCCAATAGCGGCGGCGAAAGAAGCGGAGCCAGCTCATCATTTCACTCCGTTGCCGGCCGCAGGACGCGGTTGATGGCGGAGACCAGCCGGTCCCACCGGCCTGTCTGCTCAGTCAATTGTTTGCGCCCTGTGGGCGTCAGGCGGTAGTAGCGGGCTTTGCGATTGTTCTCGGAAGTGCCCCAGAAAGATGAAATCCAGCCGCGGTCCTCCAGGCGATGGAGCGCGGGGTACAACGAGCCGTGTTCGACTTGCAGAACATCGTCGGAGCGGTGCTCGATGACGTGAGCGATGGTGTGGCCGTGGGCAGGACCCAACGCCAGCGACTGCAGAATCAGCATATCGAGCGTGCCCTGAATCAGGTCGCCCTCAAGCGGCGGAGCGCCACGTTTCGGCATACGAACCATGCTACTCCAGAAGATCATCTTCTGGAAGAAAGACCTCAAAAACTTTGACGAAGTGTGCGTATTTTGGTTAGCCTCATCGATCTTTGGAAGACCATCTATTGGATAGTTGCCTCAATGCAAAGATTTTCGCGATAGAATTAACTCCCGAAAGGAACCTTCCCCAAGTGGCCAAGAAAATCGATCCCTTGAACAAGAAGAATTACGGTGCTGTCTCAGCCAGCCTTTGCGTCACAGATGTCAAAGCTGCAGCCAACTTCTATCAGAAAGCTTTCGGATTTGAGAAGCGCGGCATCATGAACGGTCCTGGTGGCAAGCCCGTACACGCCGAATTGACGCTTCGCGGCACTACGATCATGCTCGGCCCGGAGATGCCCGAGATGGGCGCTCGCAGCGCGAAGACGGTTGGCACCTCGCCGACGACCCTGTACCTGATCGTCGAGAATGTGGACAAAGTGGTCGCCAAGGCCCTGAAACTCGGCGCCACGGCGCAAGGCCCAGTCGCGGACATGTTCTGGGGCGATCGCTGCGGACGCCTGGTCGATCCAGAAGGCTATACGTGGTACGTGGCCACGCACATCGCTGAGCCCACGCCGGCGGAAATGAAGAAGCAGATGGCGGAGGACATGAAGAAGTGGAGCGCCCAGGCTCAAGCTCAAGCCGGCCAAGCCGCGGCTCAGCCCACCGAGACTACTGCCGCCACCAACGCTTCATGAGCGCTGGCGGACCTATCTGACTTTTTCGTCTTTCTCCACTTTTCCGTCCCGGATGTGGATGACGCGGTGAGCGTGCAGCGCGATATCGTGCTCGTGAGTCACGAGCACGATGGTATTTCCCTGGGTGTGGAGCCGTTGGAACAGCCCCATGATCTCGTTGCCGGTGGCGGTGTCGAGGTTTCCCGTCGGCTCGTCAGCCAGCAGGATGGAAGGATTGTTGACCAGGGCCCGGGCTACAGCCACGCGCTGCCGCTGGCCGCCGGAAAGCTCATTGGGTTTGTGATACATGCGCGGCGTGAGATCCACCTGCTCGATGGCGGCCTTGGCCTTCGCCAACCGGACATCGGCGGGCATGCCGCTGTAGATCAGAGGCAGTTCGACATTGTGCAGTGATGTGGCGCGCGGCAGCAGGTTGAAGGTTTGGAAAACGAAGCCGATTTCCTTGTTGCGAATGCGCGCCAGTTCATCGTCGTTCATCTCGCTGACCAGACGCCCGTTGATGTAATACTGGCCCTTGGTCGGCGTGTCCAGGCATCCGATCAGGTTCATCAGGGTGGATTTGCCGGAGCCGGAGGGGCCCATGATGGCTACGTATTCTCCGCGCCGGATCTCGACATCCACGCCCGAAACCGCATGGATCTCCTGATCTCCCATGATGTAAGTCTTCCACAGGTCGTAAGTGCGAATAACGATGCCGTCTTTTTTGAGCTGGTCGCCGCGTTCGACTAATGCATCGACTGCCTGTGCCATTCCTGATTTTCTTTCGGGCTACGTGTTTACTTTCACCGGAGCCTTGTTATCGACCTTGACCTGGGCCTCGTTGCGGATGGTGCGGATCACCTGGTAGCTGCCAGTAACGATTTCATCACCTTCTTTGAGACCGCTCACCACTTCGATATCCGTCGCGCCGGTGATGCCTGTCTCGACTTTGCGAAATGCAGCCTTGCCGCCGGCAATCACGAAAACGCCTTGAATTTCTTCCTTGCGCGCCTTCTCCGCGGCGGGATCCAGCTTTACGGGTTGAGGATCTGCGCCACCCTTGGGCTTGGTCTCTAGATCCCCCTTCTGCCGGATGGTCAGCGCCTGAATCGGGATGGTCAGCGTGTGCTGGCGCGTGGCCGTGGTGATCTTGGCTGTGCAGGACAGGCCGGGCCGGATATCTTCGGGTGGATTATCAAGCGCCACTACGACTTTGAAGTCCTTAGCCTCCTGGCTCGAGGTTGTCGTCTGCGATGCCGCCAGACCGGTTGAGCGCACGATGGCCGTGTTGCCGATTTCGATCACGTGTCCCTTGAATGTCTTGTTGGGAATGGCATCGATGGTGACGTCGGCGGTCTGGTCCATTTTCACGCTGACGATGTCGGTCTCATCCACTTTTACCTCGGCGGTAATGAGTGACATATCCGCAATGGTCATGATGGTCGTACCGGGCAGGTTTGGAAGGCCGGGGATAACGGTTTCTCCGACCCGCACGGGAAGATTGGTCACCACGCCGTCCAGCGGGGCGTACGAGTTGAACTTGTGCAAAACGTCAGAAGCGCGCGTCACCATCGCCCGCGATTGGGCGATGCGTTTTTGCGAGGAGTACAACTGTGAATTGGCTTGTTCGCGCTGAGCCTTGGCTTGTGTCAGACGTGCCTGAGCTTCATTCAGCGACGCCACTGCGCTGTCCCTGGCGGCTTTCCGCTGATCGTAATCCTGCTTGGGAATCAGCTTGGCCTGGTAAAGTTCCTCGCCGCGCTTGTAATCGAGCGTCGCCTTTTCCAGGTCTGCCTTGGCACGATCCACGCCCGCCTGCATCGTCAGCAGATTGTCGTCCGACGCCTTGAGGGCGGCTTCCGAGGCAGCGGCGTCGGCCTCTGAGGAACTCAGCGAGGCGCGCTGCGCGTTCACATCCGCCTCAGGTTGCGTGCTCTCGATCTTTGCCAGCAACTGGCCTTTGCGGACGTGTTCGCCCTCTTTGACGGGGATCTCTGTCAGCTCGCCGGTGGCGTTGGCGCCGATATTTATGTACTTGCGAGGCTTGATCTCACCCGACGCGGTGACCAGGCTGGTCAGGTCCTGTCGCGTGACGCGGCCGGTCTGAACCGTGACGACGCCGCGATGGCTGTAGCGCACTCCAGCGAAGATGGCGATCGAGCCCACTACCAACACAGCTAGGGCAATAAGGATTTTCCATTTGCGCTTCACTTTGAGGCAGCTCCCGCTAAGATTAGACGCAATACCCGGGGCGAATGTTCTCGAAATATCATCGTAGCACGCCGAGGAAGGCGCCTGAGCCGCCTGAATATTACGGAATGGTTGCGGAAGCCGGCTATTTCCGGTTCAACCAGACGACGCTCTGTGGCGCCGTGCTCTCACAAGCCATTGAATCGGTGACCCCGGAGGCTATCTCCGCGCAGGCGTTTTCGGTAGCTGCACGCAACGCCTGGGCTTCCGTAGAGGCAGCGGCCGTACGGCAGGACGTTCGGCCATTGAAGAAGATGCAGACTTCGCAACGGTAACGGTTCATGCCCATGGTAGTAAACACCAGTACCGCCAGTACCACCACGGCGAATCCCACTGCGAGTAGGACTACGGTTTTCTTCCTCACGCGTTAATGGCCTGCGCCCATCGGCTGGCCGCCGTGGGCCGGGGTGGCGAAGAAGTTTCCCATCCGCCGGAATTTCATATAGCGCTGCTGGACCAGTTCCTCCGGCGACAGCCGGCTCAACTCGTCGAGCGCATCACGGAGCTTCTTACGCACGAGTTCCGCCGCGGCGCCCGCATCTTCGTGGGCTCCGCCGGCGGGCTCGGGAATAATGCCGTCGACCAGGCCGAAGTTCAACAGGTCTTCGGCGGTCAGCCGCAGCGCGGCGGCGGCCAACTCGGCCTTGGCGGAATCACGCCAGATGATGGCGGCACAGCTTTCCGGCGAAATGACGCTGTAAACCGCGTTTTCCATCATGAACACCTGGTTGCCTACCCCTAATGCCAGCGCTCCTCCGGAGCCTCCCTCGCCGATGACCAGGCAGATCACCGGCGTCCGAAGCCGCGCCATTTCCCGCAGGTTCCGGGCGATGGCTTCCGCCTGGCCGCGCTCTTCGGCGTCGATTCCGGGATAGGCGCCCGGCGTGTCGAGGAACGTCACCACGGGCCGTTGGAACTTGGCAGCGATTTGCATCACGCGGATGGCCTTGCGGTAGCCTTCAGGCTTAGGCATCCCGAAGTTCCGGTGCAGTTTCTGCTTTGTATCCCGGCCCTTCTGCTCACCCACCACCATCACCGGCCGGCCTTCGAAAAAAGCCATGCCGCAGACGATGGCCGGGTCGTCGGAGAAGGACCGGTCGCCGTGGATTTCGTGGAAATCGGTGAACAGCCGCTCGATGTAGTCCAGGGTATGCGGCCGCTTGGAATGCCGGGCGAGCAACACGCGTTGCCACGCGATATTCGGCGGCTCATCCGCGGGCCGCTGCTCCGGCGCTCCGGGTTCGGCGTCCATCAGCCCTCGATTCTACCGCAATGGTGAACTCCGCACCGGCCGCTCCCGCAGACAGAGGCCCCGTCAATTCGCCAGGACCTCAATGGCCTCTGCGCCGCAGAGCTTTTCGATCTCGGCGCGGAATTCGCGGTCGGGCCGGACTTTGGCGGGAACGTCCAGGATCACGGTGAAATCGCGCGGGGATTCCAGGCGCAACCGCACCTGGGTATCACCGGGCTTGCGGTGAAACAAGTCGCTGAGCCGGTCAGCGCGGTCTCCGTCGCCGTTCTTGCGTCCTACCCAGACACGGATGGAAATGAGCGAGGGCAGTGGAATGCGCGCGACATCCAGCGGCACGATATCCTGGATCGAGACTTTGGGCGGGGCGTTTTCTTCCGGCAGAACCAAGCCGCGGACCAGCACCGCCTGATCCTCGGCCAGCATGGATGCGAGCCGTTCATAGTTGGTGGTGAACAGCAGGCATTCCACCGCCCCGTTGCGGTCTTCGAGCTGCATGGAGCTCCACGGCTTGCCCTCGCGGTTGCGCTTGCGCTGTACGCTCGTAATCACTCCGCAGAGGGCTACCTCGACGCCCTTCTCCAATCCCTCGAGATTGCCGCTCGAATGCGTGGCTAGCTCGCGAACTTTATCTTCGTACTGGTCGAGTGGATGCCCGGTGACGTAGAATCCCAGCATCTCTTTTTCCCCAAGCAGCTTTTCACGCAGCGGCACATCCGGCAGAGGCGGCAGGGCTCTCTCCTGATGCCCGTGCTCTTCAGCAAAGGCGTCCCCAAACAGACCTTCCTGGCCGGACTCGCGCGCCCGTTGCGCGCGCTGTCCTGCCTCCATCGCGCCTTCCACCGCCGCCATCAACTGCGCCCGGTTGCCTTCGAGCGAATCCATGGCGCCTGCGCGGATGAGGCTTTCGATCATGCGCCGGTTGGTGGAGGTGAGATCCACCGAGTCGCAAAACTGATAGATTGACCGGTACCGTCCCACCTTTTCGCGTGCGGCGCGAATGGCTTCCACCGCTGACGGCCCAAGGTTCTTGACCGCGCCGAGTCCAAAACGAATGGCGTCGCCCACGGGCGTGAAATTCCAGTCGCTCGAATGGACATCCGGAGGAAGAACGGTGATGCTCATTTCGCGGCACTCGTTGATATATTTCGCAATCTTGGCCGGGTTGCCGGTTTCCGAGGTGAGCAGTGCCGCCATGAAATCCACCGGGTAGTGGGCCTTCAGGTAGGCCGTGACGAATGCCAGGAAGGCGTACGCGGCCGAGTGCGATTTATTGAAACCGTAGCCGGCAAACTGCTCCATGAGATCGAAAATCTTTTCGATCTTGCGCTGCGGGAAACCGCGCTCCAGCCCGCCCTTCATGAAGCGCTCGCGCTGCGCCGCCATCTCCTCGGCCTTCTTCTTGCCCATGGCGCGCCGGAGAATGTCGGCCTCGCCCAGCGAGTACCCGGCCAGACGGCTGGCGATCTGCATCACCTGTTCCTGATACAGAATCACGCCGTAGGTTTCTTCGAGGATGGGCCGCAATTCGGGCAGGTCGTAGGCGACCGCCTTGCGCCCGTGCTTGCGCTCGATGAAGTCATCGAGCATGCCGCCCTTCATGGGTCCGGGCCGGTAGAGAGCATTGAGCGCGGTGAGATCTTCGATCCGCGTGGGCTGATAACGCATGAGCACGTCGCGCATGCCCGGCGATTCAAACTGGAAGACGCCGCTGGTAAACCCCTTGGAGAAAACCTCGTACGCCTTGGGATCTTCGAGAGGCAGGTCTTCCAGCACCAGGTTCACTCCGTGGCGCTTCTCAATCAGCTTGACTGCGTCGTCGATCAGCGTCAGTGTAGTCAGGCCCAGAAAATCCATCTTGAGCAGCGATAGTTTTTCCAGGCCGTTCATGTCGTACTGCGTGACAATTTCGTCTTTGTTGGTCTTGTAGAGCGGGACGAGGTTTTTGAGCGGCTCGGGCGAAATCACTACGCCGGCCGCGTGCACGGAACAGTTGCGCGCCAGTCCCTCGAGGCGCCGCGCGACTTGCAGGATGTCGGCCACGCGCTGATCTTTCCGGGCGAGCTCGTCGAAGCCAGGCTCCGTTTTGATAGCGTTCTCTAGCGAGATGTTGAGCACGTTGGGCACCAGCTTGGTGATGCGATCGACATCGGCAAAGCTCATGTCGAGCACGCGGCCGACGTCTTTGATGGCGGCGCGCGCGCCCAGCGTGTTGAAGGTGATGATCTGCGCCACCTGCTCGCGGCCGTACTTCTCCGTGACGTACTGGATGACTTCGCCGCGCCGGTTCATGCAGAAGTCGATATCGATGTCCGGCATGCTGATGCGCTCGGGGTTCAGGAAGCGCTCGAACAGCAGTCCGTACTCCAGCGGATCGATATCGGTGATTTGCATGGCGTAGCTGACCAGGCTGCCGGCCGCCGAGCCGCGTCCGGGACCGACGGGAATCGAGCGGGACTTCGCGAAACGGATGAAATCCCACACGATCAGGAAGTAGCCCGAGAACTTCATCTGCTGGATCATGCGGATCTCGCGATCGAGCCGTTCGGTGTATTCGGCGAGATCGTGCTTCAGGCGGCCTTGCGCTCGCAGTGCTTCCAGCCGCGGGCGGCGCTTCTCAAATCCCTGGCGGGCGACAAATTCGAAGTAGGTGTCGGCGCTGTGCCCGGCGGGCACCTCAAAGCGCGGGAACGGTTCTTTGACCTTGTCGAGCTTCACCTGGCAACGCTCGGCAATCTGCCACGTACGGTCGACCGCGTCTTCCAGTTCGCCGAACAGTTGCAGCATCTCGGCGCGTGACTTCAGATAGAAATCGGGATGATCCCAGTGCATGCGCCCCGGATCGGACATGGTTTTACCGGTCTGAATGCACATCAGAATTTCGTGCGCGCGCGCATCGTCGCGCCGGAGGTAGTGCGCGTCGTTTGTGGCCACCAGCGGGATGCCGGTTTCCGACGACAACCGGTTAATCTGCGGCGCGACACGCTTGTCCTGCTCGAGTCCGTGATCCTGAATCTCGAGAAAGAAATTTCCGCGACCGAAAATGTCCTGATACGTGTACGCCAGGCGGCGGGCTTCGTCGTAGCGGTCCGCCAGAATGGTTTCATTGATGTCGCCGCGCAGGCACGCCGACATGGCGATCAGTCCTTTGGAGCGCCCGGCCAGCAGATCCTTGTCGATCCGCGGCTTGTAATAGAAGCCTTCGAGAAAGGCGGTCGAAACCAGATCGATGAGATTGCGATAGCCATCCTGGTTTTCGCAGAGCAGCACCAGGTGGTTGTAGCGATCGGTTTCCGAGCGCGTTTTGTGGCCTTGCTGGGAAACGTAGACCTCGCACCCGATCACCGGGTGGATGCCCTTGGCTTTGGCGGTGTTGTAGAACTGCACGGCGCCGAAGAGGTTGCCGTGGTCGGTCATAGCGACGGCAGGCATCTTCTGCTCGGCAACGGCGTCCATGAGCTGGGAGATCTCGCAGGCGCCGTCGAGCAGCGAATAATCCGTGTGGCAATGCAGATGTACAAAGGGCGTATCGGCCATAGTCATGCTCCCCGATATCGGGGTCGGCGGGGAAGGTGAGGGAACACTCCCATTGTAGCGTTGGTGTATGATTTGTGTCTGCACCTGTCCATCTCCGGTGTGGCAGCGACAAAGCTGGTCGCGATTGATACACTATCAGGTCGACAGGAGCAGGTTTTGCAGGCTGGAACCGCTAAGGAAGATCGATCCTCCGGCTTAACGCTATGCTAACCGATGTTGTCGAAGTCAGACCACGGGATGGCTATCTGCTGTACGTTCGCTTCGAGGACGGAGTGGAGGGCGTCATCGATCTCCAGAAATTGGTTCAGTTCGAAGGCGTGTTCGCCGCGCTTCGGCAGCGCTCGCTGTTTGAACAGGTTCGCGTGAATCCGGAACTTGGTGCGATTTGCTGGCCTACCGGCGCCGATCTTGACGCGGACGTCCTGCACGCGCTGCTCAGCGGCCAACCCATCAGCTCATTCGCAGCCAAGAAAGCCTGACCCGTTATACTACCCCTGTGCAGCCCACGTGGCGAGCCCTGCCTTACCTGCTCCAGCGCACTCTGATCGCCGCCATCGATGACGGCTGTTTCGTGATCGCCAAAGGGGCCGCGTACTCCGCGCTGCTTTCCTTCTTCCCCGTTCTCACGTCGGTCGCCACCGTCCTTGTGATGACGCGCGCCGGCTTCGTTTGGAAGACACTCTCCGACGCCCTCACGAAGGTCTTGCCGCCCGGCACCGAGCAGCTCGTGCTGGCGCAGTTCCGGGCGCGCGGACAGAAGTCCATCACGCTGCTTTTCGTGGCCCTGGTGCTCGCACTGTGGGCGGCGTCGGGTGTGATTAAGAGCCTGTTGGAGGGGTTTCACTCGGCTTACCGCATTCCCATCGGGCGGTCGTTCTTCCGCGAGACGGGCGTGGCCATCGGCCTGGTTTTCCTGGCGGCGATTCCGATGGTGGGAGCTTCGGTCCTGGTGCTGTTTGGCAACGAGGTGGACCGTGCGGTGATGGGGATCTCGAAACTCGATCCGCTGCTCAATCCATTAGCCGGCGTCTGGCATTTCTTCAGCGTGATGGGGCGTTACCTGATCGCCTTTGCATCGACGGTTGCGCTCACCTCCATCCTCTACTTTTACGGACCGAACCGCCGCCAGAAGTGGAGCGGCGTGTGGCGTGGCGCCGTGCTGGCCACAGTGCTCTGGTTGCTGGCTACCAAGGGCTTTGCTACATACGTGCGGCATATCGCCCACTACAACCTGATGTACGGCAGCATCGGCGCCAGCATCGCACTGCTGGTTTGGATGTACCTGATGGCGGCCATCGCGATTTTTGGGTGTGAGTTCAACGCGGAGTTCGAACGGTTGTCCCAGGTTGAATAGAGGCAGCTGCCTTACTTCAAAATCTGGAACAAATTGCTGTAATCGTCAGTCCACATGCGCAGGCCGGGGATCTGTTTCACCGGCATTGCGGCGCGCCGGATGAACGGATACTGGAAGAATTTGTCTCGGCTCGAGATCAACACCCAGGTGGCTCCGAAAACGGCGTTGTCATCGTCGTCCTCGGTGTCGATCAATACCGAGCGCCGGCCGAGCGAGCTTGCCGCCTTTTCCACCACCGGGGCAAGGTTCAGATGCTTGTTTGACACGTGTACGGCCAACACGCCGCCCGGCTGGAGATGCCGGAGGTAGAGAGCGAACGCCTCGCGGGTCAGCAAATGCACGGGGATGGCATCGCTCGAAAAAGCGTCCACAGCCAGGACGTCGTACTTCTGCGGGGGTTCGCGTTCGAGCGAAAGCCGCGCGTCCCCTAAGACGATATCGACCTTGGCTTTGGATTCAGGCACGAAGCGGAACTGGCTGCGAGCGACACCGATTACGAGCGGATTGATTTCGTAGAAACGGAAAATGTCGCCGGGACGCCCATATGCGGCAATCGTTCCCGTGCCCAGCCCGATAACACCCACGCGCAAGCCGAGGCGCACCTGGGCCTCCTGAATGGCCAGACCAATACCGGTGTTGTAACCGTAATAAGTGGTCGGCTGCATGTGACGCCCCGCGTCGAGAAACTCCTCGCCATGGTTGATGGTGCCATGCGTCAGTTTGCGAACTTGCGCCACTTCGATGCCGTCGCCCTCGTCATTCACGCGCAGCGCCCCGTAAAAATTCCGCACCAGAAGGCGCGAATCTGTGCGGAAGTTGTGGATCTGGTATCCCAGAGACGCGGCCAGGGCCAGGGTTCCGGCAATCGAGCCAACGCAGACGACCCGGGCCAACCAGCGATTGCTGATTCCCGAACGGCCCGGCAGCAGAGCCAGCACGATCATGACGGCGCACCAAACCATTGCGATCTGCAATTCGAAGTAACCCGTGAACAAATGCGGCGCAACCAGGCCGACGAGAACCCCGCCCAGTGCGCCGCCGATGGAAATCATCAGATAGAAAGAAGTGAGGTAGGCGTGTGGGGGCTTCAGGCGAGCCAGTTCTCCGTGGCACACCATCGTGCAGATAAACAGACCGCCGGCGAAGACGCCAATGGAGAGAAATAGCGGCGGGTTCATGAAGCCTTCGCCCATGGAGTAAGCCATGCCGCCAAGCGCCACCGCGCCCAGCTTCAGGAACGTGGCGCGGTGATACCATCCGCGCCCCTCGAAGCAAAGGATGAAACTGAGCAAATACAGTGCGAGCGGCACAATCCACAGGAACGGAATGGACGCCACGTTCTGGGTGAGATGGTTGGTCACCGCCAGCAGCATCGTAGAGCCACAAGCGGCCAGCGACACCCACATGAGCTGCAGGCGCCATCCGGGTGGCGGGTCATCTGCGGCTTCGACATCGCGGACGGGCGCGACGCCGCTGCGCGAACGCCACGCCACCGAGCCGCACAGAAGCGCAAACCCTAGGTAGCCTGCGGACCAGCCCCAAGCTTGATGGCCGGTTGAAAACACAGGCTCGGCCAGCACCGGATAACTCACCAGCGCCAGCATCGAACCGGCATTGGAAAGCGCAAATAAGCGGTAAGGCGCGGCGCCTGCGTGCGTGCGCGCATACCACGCCTGGAGCATCGGGCTGGTCGCCGAAAGCAGCAGGTAAGGCAAGCCCAGTGTGACGGTCAGCAGCCCCAGAATACGCCAGGCCGGATCTTCATTCCCCAGCGGCTTCCAGCCGGAGTTGGGGATTACCGGCAGTGCCAGCAGGCTTGCCGCCAGCAGTGCCATGTGCACGAATGTCTGTGTCCGCGGGGCAAGCCGGCGCATGGCGACGTGAGCGTAAAGATAGCCGGCCAGCAGCACGGTCTGAAAGAAGAGCAGACAGGTAGTCCAGACCGCGGCCGAGCCTCCAAACCAGGGCAATACGATTTTGGCGATGATGGGTTCGATTTCGAAAAGAAGGAACGCGCTGAAAAAGATGGTGACCGCGTACAAAGCGGCCGGGGCGCCGCCACGCCTTTCGCCGCCGCCGTTAGAGCTGAGGTTACTTGTAAGCAGGGATGCCGGTGACGCGCTCTCCGATGACGAGGGCATGGATGTGGTCGGTTCCTTCATAGGTCTTCACCGTTTCCAGGTTGCACAGGTGGCGCATGATGGGATATTCGTCCGTGATGCCGTTAGCACCCATCAGATCGCGGCTCAGGCGCGCGCACTCGAGCGCGATGGCCACGTTGTTGCGCTTGAGCATGGAGATGTGCGCGGGCTCGATCTTGCCCTGATCCTTCAGGCGCCCGGCATGCACGGCAAGCAATTGCGCCTTGGTGATCTCTGTGATCATCCAGGCCAGCTTCTCCTGGACGAGCTGGTGCGACGCGATGGGCCGGTCATCGAATTGTTTGCGCACGATGGAATACTGGCGTGCGGTTTCGTAACAGTCCATGGCCGCGCCGATCACGCCCCAGCCGATGCCGTAGCGCGCCTGTGAGAGACACGAAAGCGGACCCTTCAGGCCTTTGGCGCCCGGCAGCATAGCGGACGCGGGAACGCGGCAATCTGCCAGCGCCAGGCTCGAAGTGACCGAGGCGCGCATGGACCATTTCCCGTGAATGTCGGAGGTCGTGTAGCCCGGCGTGCCTTTCTCCACCAGAAATCCGCGGATGGTGCCGCCGTCATCGACAGCCCGCGCCCACACGATGGCCACGTGCGCTGGAGTGCCGTTGGTGATCCAGGTTTTTTCGCCGTTGAGCACCCAGCATTCGCCCTGGCGGCGGGCCGTGGCCTTCATGCCGGCCGGGTTCGAGCCGAAACCAGGTTCCGTGAGGCCGAAGCAGCCTACGGCCTCACCTGACTGCAATTGCGGCAGCCATTTCTGTTTCTGCTCCTCGGAACCGTACGTCAGAATGGGGTACATCACCAACGCTCCCTGCACGGAAACGAAGCTGCGCAGGCCCGAGTCACCTCGTTCGAGCTCCTGCATGATCAGCCCGTATTCGACGTTGGACATGCCGGCGCAACCGTAGCCTTCGAGATTCGCGCCCAGAAAACCGAGGCGGCCGAGTTCCGGAATCAGATCGGAAGGAAACCGCGCGTCGCGGAAGCAGTCGCGAATCACCGGTGTGATGCGGTCTTCGACAAACTGGCGGGCTGTCTGCCGCACCAGCAGTTCCTGTTCGCTGAAAAGCGAATCAATGTGCAGATAGTCTACGCCACGAAATGGCTGCATGTGTTTTCTCTATATGTTGGCACAAAGAAACGCGAAAAATGCCGGCGGGTTGCCGGACGGCGATCGCTTGACGTACGATTTCGGCTTCAGGATATCGGAGAGTCTCATGAATCCTTCGCGCAGAGAATTAGGGATTTTGCTTCCGGCGCTGGCAGCCGCTCGCGGGGTGGCCCAGAGCTCCGCCCTGAAGTCCAAAACCTATCAATTCGATGACCTCGCGGTGCGCTCGGAGGGTGAGAACCGGTTCCGTGCCATCCTCGACGGCGCAACGCACACTGGAGTGCCCATCGAATTGCACATCACCGAACTGGCTCCAGGACAGGAGCCTCATCCACCCCATCATCATGCCCACGAGGAAATGATCATGATCCTCGAAGGGACGGTCGAAGTGCACATTGGAGACCGCAGCGCCACGCTCGGTCCGGGCTCGGTGGCGTTTGTAGCATCCGGCGACCAGCACGGCTGGCACAACGCGGGCACCAGTCGCGCACGGTATTTTGTTCTCGCGCTGGGGCGAGACAAAGCTTAAGCAATTCACCGGCTGAGTTCCACGCCCCCAGTGGTGATGAAATATTTCACTAACATATTCGCCTTCTCCCAGCCTGGTATGCTCCGCGGCGCCTTCAGATAATCGAAAAACCGGTTGGTCACCTGTGCGAAATGCGCTTCATGCCCGACGCGGTACTTCTGCGGGATCGACAGCCTGGCTTCGTCCCCGTCTTCGTGGATTGCCACGCCCGGATACGCCTTTTGCAGTTCGTCCACCTTCTTCTTGAGCGCTGCGAAGACTTCCGCCTTGAGCGATGCGGAGTTCGCTACCACGTACAGTTCCGGCAGGTACTGCTGTTGCGCACCCTGGCGGATCTCGACCCGCGCTTTGGTCCCGTGGAACGAGGCTTCGTACATGTCGCCGGCACCTGGCGGGGCTTCCCAATTCCAAAGAATTTCGAGCGTGACGTGAATGCCCCGCACCGTATAGTGAACGGAATTATTGCAGAAATACTGCAATTTTTCATCGTGCACGTGTGTTTCGAGAGGTGGTGGAAATGCAGGCTCGCCGGTGACTTTCTGAAATTCGGATTTCGGGATCACCGTTGGCCAATGCCTCCCACTCAGCACCCGAACGTCGGTTTTGTAGTCCAGCAGCTTATCGGCAAACGCCGTCCACTGAACCAGGTCCACCACGTGCGTGCCCACATCCGCTAAACCCTCCCCGGTTTCGTTCACATCGAAGAACCAGGCGGGCCTGCGGAGGGGCATCCCAGCAACCAACTTCATCAAGTGATGAATGCTCTTCGCCGAAATTCCCGGCTCCTCACCGCTACCTGGCGCCAGGTGGCCGAAGACACCTTCGTCATTGACCAATTCCCGTTGCAAGATGGAGGTGATTTCGTACCGCTCGGTCATGATGTCGTAGGCAACCAGCCCCTTCTCGCCGGCTTCGTTCAGAACACGCTGAAGCACGGGCATTTCGGCTGAGGTGATAATCCAGGGCTTGTCGGCCAGGACATTCAGGCCGGCTTCTACCGACGCGCGGATCCGCTCCATTTTCGGGCGGTTGCGACCGGTCAGCACCACCGCGTTTCCCGGCTTCTCGCGCAGCATGCGCTCGAAAAAGTCCGGGCCGGTGTGCAGTTCAATTTCCCAGGAGGTCGGATTCTCGGGGCGCCTGTTGAATAGCGCAATGCGATCGAGGTAGTCAAGGACATCGGGGCCAAGCGGCGCGTACACCGAGACCTGCTTTGCGAGCCATGGGTACATTTCCTTCTGAACCAGGGCGGCATGAAAGTGCCCGGGGTCGACGACGATAAGCTGGGCGTTCGTCACGAGTTCACCTCCCTTTAGGTAGAGACCTGAACAGGTTACGAGACCCGCCAGCGCGCACACAACGGTCCATCTCATCCGAGGTTACATTCTATCGGGAATGCAACCGCCTGGCCGCCGCGCTGACGGTCAGTGCTGCCGCAACCACCAGCTCCTTCTCTCGATCGTAACCGTAGGTCTTGGTGATGGCGGGAACGCGGACATCGTGGATTAGGCGCAGGCAAGGCCCGCTGCCGCTGTTGTGCGGGGCCACGGCGTGGCTGGGGGAGGCGGGATCAAGAGAAGGAGCCGGCGTTTTTTGCCTTTGGCGTGAGCTGTCAGTTCCATGCTCAGATGGGTAGTGAAAGGAGCTGTAAAGCGGTTTCAGCTAAAATTTGTGGCGAGTACTTGCCTCTCCGGGTGCCCATACGCTTAACTGTTGACAGGCAAAGTCCATGTCCGGCTACGATGATGAACTCGAGCAAATTGTTGCCGAGCTGAACCGGGCGGCTCCCGGATCGCGCACGTCGCAACTGGAGGCCCCCCAATCCACCGCCAGTCTCGACCAGTTGCTGGTCTACGCCGCCGAGCGGAGCGCCTCGGATCTGCTGCTCATTGCGGGGGCACCCGTGGCTCTGCGAGTCGATGGCAAGCTCACACCGGCGGCCGGCCCTACGCTCGAAGCCGATGACACCCGGAACCTGCTTCTCCCGCTGTTAACCCCGAAGCAGCATCAAGAGCTGCAGCGCAACAAATCCGTCGATTTTTGCTTTTCCCGCGAGGCGATCGGGCGCTTTCGCGCCAACGTGCATCATCAGCGCGGGACCCTGGCCGGAAGCGTCCGCCTGCTGCCGGCGCACATCCCCACGCTCGAGTCCCTGCACCTACCCCCCACGCTGCATCGGCTGGCGGAGGCGCGGCAGGGGCTGGTATTAATCACCGGGTCGACAGGGTGCGGCAAGAGCTCAACGCTGGCGGCCCTGATTGACATCATCAATACCACCCGGCGCGATCACATTGTGACGATTGAGGACCCCGTGGAATTCGTGCATGGCAACCGCAGCTCCATCGTGGAGCAGATTGAAGTGGGGCACGATACACAAGACTTTGCCAGCTCCGTGCGCAGCATCATGCGTCAGACGCCGGATGTGATCCTGGTTGGAGAGATGCGTGATCCGGAAACCATTGCCACCGTGCTCACAGCTGCCGAAACCGGGCACCTGGTGCTTTCCACGCTGCACACCAACGACACTTCGCAGGCCGTCTCGCGCATCCTCGATTCGTTCCCGTTAGGCAACCAGCCGCAAATCCGGCAGCAGCTTTCTCTCGCTCTGCTGGCCGTTGTGGCCCAACAGTTGGTTCCGGCCGCGGATGGTAGCGGCCGCTACCCGGCCGTCGAGATCATGACCGGGTCTCACGCTGTGCGCAATCTGATCCGCAAAGGCGAAGATCACCAGCTTTACACGGCCATCTCCACCGGGCGCGCCGAAGGCATGATCACGATGGAACAGTCACTCGCTGAACTTGTGCGCGCCGGCCGGATCACCAGAGAAAGCGCCCTGGCGCACTGCTTCCGCTCTGAAGACTTGCGGCGGTATCTGTAGTTGCGCGGCCTATATCTGCGAGTACGAAGTTGGGCTGAGGATGACGTTCGAAATATTCGAAACGATTTCCTCGAAGTTGTAGCGCGCTGAGCCGCTGAGCTTTTTCCAGCCCGGGTCGGAACCGAAGGCTTTCCACATCCGGGCCCGATCCTCGAGGTCCGGAAAGCCGATCATGTAGGTCAGGTTCGGCATGCGGGGCCCCACGAGAGTATCGCCGTAGAACACCTGCCAAAAACCGGCACGCTGGAACACGTCGAACTCGCCGCTGTTAAACATCTCGACTTTTCGCCTATGGTCTTGATCGGTGGCGCTCTCATAGGTCCGCAACTCGAAGAGGCGCGACCGGTGTTCCGCTGTGGCGGGCGGAATGGTGAGTCGCGGCCATCCCTCAAACGCGGCCATGAGCGAGCTCTCCCTGCGCTCGTATGCCGGCTCTTTGGCGGCTGCGTTCAAGAAGGCCGCCCCGGCCTTGAGGTATTCGGCATCGTGCTCCAGACGGAACTCAGCGGTAGCGAGTGTCTCCACCGAAAGGCTCGGCATCAATACGTACAGCGATGGGCTCTCCGGTCCGATGTCTGCGCTGAAAACTCCAACCGGGGCAATGGAAAGCCGGTTCAGGGCCGGAATGAGCGCTTCAGCAAGAAATGCGTCGGCGAGGTTCCTCTGCGCGCCCCTTTGCAGGCTGTAGCGCCGAAGTTCGTAGAAGTCGCGGGCCTTTGCCGTCGTGGATTGCGCGCTGGCCAGAGCCGAGGCTGCAAATGATGAAGCAAGAAAATGTCGTCTTCGCAAGGGTGTCTCTCCCGTTGGGGATTATTTCACAACCAGGCGGATTTTTGATGAAGCTTAGCGCTGTGCGCCGAAGGCCTGGGGATTGACCCGCTTGCTGGTGCGCATCAGCGTTGCGTTGATTTCCGTGAGTTGGGCAATCAGCCGGTCCTCATCGACAGACACTGGATGGCGAATCGCCATCAGTTTCTGCTCCCCGTCCCGGGTGATGAGAACCATCCAACCAATCATGCACAAAATAGACACCCCCATCAGACAAGTGCTCACCGTAATACTGAGCCGGTAGCCGGTTAGGTTCACAATGAGGATGCCCATGGAGTTCGTGGTGAAAAACACGGCGTACAAAATGGAGTGAACGATGACGTTTCTACTCAATTGAATGGGAAAAAGCACTAGGAAAACCAAGAGCAACAGCAGAAGAAGAACCACCGCAAAGTCAATTCCCCGCTCAACCATCAGGAAGCGCTGGAGGGCGAAAACCCCCTCTCTAGAGCGCATCCACGTCGGCAGCACCGTGATCGTGGACAGCAAAACCGACAACGCGAGGCTTCCGTAGATGATCCAGCGGCCCAGCGCGTGGATTCCCGTATAGTCCCTCAAAACCAGCGAACAGAGTTCGAGGACCACGAGTATGTACAGTATCCAAATGACGGGCTCTGCCGCCCGCCAGAGGTTTCGGTAGGAAGTGGAGCCCGGGCTGTAGAACCACAACGCCACAGACCGGGCACAATCAAAAATAAGATAAGCCAAAAAAAAACGGTAGTTACGGGCTAATTTCAGGCGAAAGAAGTTTCCCGCGAGCAGGACAGTGAAGAGAATGCCGAACAGCCAGATCGTCCGTTCTGTCGACAGATGCCCTACCGCCATTCCTGACTCCGTTGCCCGATTTTATCATGCGCATTAGACGCACACACCTCCACTACGGCGCCCACGAGGGCTTCAAATTGGTTTAACACTGATCACTGAGGCACGCGACGAGGACCGTCTAGTTGGTCGGCCATGGCCAAGGAGCTGGCATGTTGGTGATCTCCTTTCCCCGGGAACACATTCGGGTGTGTTGCCAGAATATTGTGTGATTTGGGGCATTACATATTCGGTTATTGCCTCGTGGGGGAGTCAGAATCGTGCGTAGCTGTTGCGGAGAATTTCTAGGCTGTTTCAGTCTTATCTGAGCTCGTTCGCCAACGCATTTTGGCGAGTTCTAAACAATTGCGCTTGCGGTGAGAGGGATATCTCAGGAAGGATGCCGGCTTTTCAGAGTGTGTGCGCCTGTAACACGATTATTGTGGGGTGAATCGGACGCATTGCAACAGAAATTTTCACGACGATCGGAAAATCGCTTCCCGCTGTCCGCAAAAGCCGAAGCGCCTGACAGCTAGTCGGATTCCGGAAGCCGGAGATCCACGTGGCGCTCGCGGTTCAACCGCGTGGTCAGGGCCCGGTCCACTGTATTTAGCGGCGCCCGCCTCTGCTCGTGCTGCAATGTGATGAAGTGCAGCGTGCCGTCCGTCACCCAATATGCTTCGGCGGCGCGAATGTTGCTTTGATTCTGAAAAGCGATCAGATAAATCGGCTTTTCGTTGCTCCGTGACGAAGATTGGTCATATTCGCGGGTTTCCGGTCGTGCAGGGCGCGGAGGCTCATATACGGTGACCGGCGCTGGATTGGACTGGTAGACAACCACGGGCGAGTTCGAGTAACCGTAGCTGTAGGCGGGGTAGGCATAGCTGGAGCCGTAACCGTAGCCATAGGAGGGATAGCTGTAGCCGTAGTAGGGGTAATCGTAATACGGGTAGCCCCAACCCCAGTCATCATAAGGCCAGTACCAGGAGTAGGGGGAGTATCCGAAACCCCAGCCATACCGGTTGTAGCCATAGTACCCGCGGCCGTAACGTCCGTAGCCGCGGTAACCTCCGTAGCCGCCCCGAAAACCGCCGTACCCGCCGCGGATTCCACCGCCGTGAAAACCGCCATAACCACCGTGAAAGCCGCCGCCACCACCGTGGAACCCGCCGCCACCACCGTGGAACCCGCCGCCACCATGTCCGCCACGCTGAGCAGCCACGGGCCACGCTACCAGACAGCCAATTAGAAGGAATCGCGCAAGATTTCGCATAAGCACGCCTCCAATTGGAGCTTAGCGCTCGGTGGAGCGGGTGGCAAGGGCCCGGCGAGACACTAGGTTTTCGGCTCTTCCCACCGGCCTGATTCTGCCGACCGGAACACCGCGTCGATCGCAGCCATGTTTCCGATACTCGACTCGAGCGGAACAGGAACTTCGCCGCCGTCGCGGATTGCGCGGGAGAACAGGTCCCCTTGAATCGTGTACTGGTCGCACTTGGGGATCTTATAGGTCTTGATCCCGGAGCCGATCACATCGCGGCCATTATCAACCGAGATGCGGCACCGGCGATCGGACGGCGCGTTGAAAGGGATCTCGATCTCCACGCGGCCGCGGGTGCCGAAGATCTGCACGCGCTGGTACGGAACGATCTGCGTACCGCAAGTGAAGACGCACTGCCCCGTCGGGTAGTCCAGCACAGCCGAGGTCAGGCGGTCGATCTTCGTCTTCGGATCGCGCTCCACCAAACCCAGGACGCGACGCGGTTCCGCACCGAAGATCAGCCGGGACGTAAAGATGGGGTAGCAGCCGATGTCCATCAGGCCACCGCCGCCGTACTCGAGAACATTCCGGATGTTCGCCGGATCGGCGTTCGAGTAGCTGAAGAAGCCCATAACCGACCGCAGTTCCCCGATGTGGCCGCCGCGCACCAGTTCAAGCGCTTTCAGCCATTGCGGGTGCGTCCGCACCATAAACGCTTCTCCTATCTTCACGCCTGTCCGATCCCGTACGTCGCGCAGCCGCCTCGCCTCGTCGACGTTCAGTCCGATGGGTTTTTCGCAGAGCACGTGCTTCCCGGCTTCCGCGGCTCGAATCGACCATGGCACGTGCAGATGATTGGGCAGCGGGTTGTAGACGGCATCGATTTCGGGATCGGCAAGCAGCTCGTCATACGAGCCGTAGGCTTTTGGAATGCCGAGAGAGTGCGCGGCCTTTCGGGCTTTTCGCAAGTCGCGCGAGGCAATGGCCGCGATTTGCGAATCTTTGCCCCGCTGCATGGCGGGAATGACTTTCTGGACGGCGATGGCGGCGACGCCGAGAACACCCCAACGGACTTTTGGCATAAGGATTGATATTTTACTGTATGATCTGAGCATGGTCTGGGCGCTCGGGTTGCTGCTGGCCTCGGTTTCGCCGGCACCGGCGTTTACCAAGGACATCGCGCCCATCTTCTACCAACGCTGCGTCTCCTGCCACCATCCCAACGATATTGCGCCGATGTCGCTTCTCGACTACAAATCCGCCCGGCCGTGGGCAAAAGCGATTCGGGAAGCCGTGCTCGCGCGCAAAATGCCGCCCTGGTTTGCGGACCCGCACTTTGGCAGTTTCGCCAACGATACGCGGCTCACTGGAGGCGAGATTGAGATTATCAAGACCTGGGTGGATCAAGGCGCACGCGAAGGCGACGCGGCCGATTTACCCGCGGCTCCAGTCTTCGTGGACGGCTGGCGCCTGGGGAAGCCGGATATCGTCATCGACATCGGGGAGGATTTCGTAGTGAAGCCCGGCAATGACGCTTATGAGCACTTCGTCGTGCCGACCAACTTCACGGAAGGGAAATGGATCCGCGCTGCCGAGATCCGGCCCGGCAATCGCCGCGTAGTACACCACGTTCACGTGAGTGCGGTCGCCGACGAGCGGCAGGCCGGCTCGACCTCGATCGAATCAATGACAGCACTGCAATCGTTCCTGGTGCGCGACGGCACTCTCACCCGGGTTCGTGAGGATGCACCGGTGGTGGACGATGCGTGTGCCGCTGACGCGCCGGATCTTCCGTATCTGCGGGGATCACAGGAGGGCGCGCTGGCATCGTTTCTGCCGGGCCGCGCGCCAGACCGCTTTCCTGACGGCACCGCGAAGTGGGTGCCGCCTGGGTCCAAGCTGGAGTTCGTAGTTCATTACGCGCGAACCTCCGGTGCGCCGCAAACCGACCGAACGAGCGTGGGGCTGTATCTGGCTTCCGCGCCGCCCGAACGAGTGCTCCGCCGCATGGATCTGCGCAATTTCTTCTTTCGCATCCCGCCCGGCTCTCCCAGCCACCAAGTGAAGCGCTGCTTCACGTTCGATGAAGACAGGCTGCTGCTCTCCATCACGCCGCACATGCACTACCGGGGCCACGACGTGATCTACGAGCTGAGGCGTCCGGATGGCCGGCGCGAAGTCCTGCTCGCGGTCCCCATTACAGCTTCAACTGGCAGCTCGTGTACCGGTTCAAGGAGCCGATTCGGGTGGAGAAGGGCAGCCAGCTCATCGTGACCACTCACTACGACAACAGCCCGAACAACCCGGCCAACCCCGACCCGGCACGGGCGATCCGCTGGGGGGACAAGAGCGAAGAAGAAATGATGACCAGTTGGATCGAATATCTCGACCCGGTAGCCGAATCCGCCCGGAAGTAGACGTTCGAAATCGCGCTGAACGTCCCGAAAGCGGACATCCGCCGGCTTCGCGTTTGTGGGTTAGTCCATTGACGGCAATGGTCTTGTGTGGTCGCGTAACGTGGCAACTGACTTGCCAGCACAGACGGCCATGGCTGGAATCTGGAGAGACATCCGCTACGCCGCCCGGGTTTTGAGAAAATCTCCCGGCTTCACGCTGGTGGTGGCGCTGTCCCTGGCGCTTGGCATTGGCGCCAACACTTCGGTCTCTTCGATTGTGAATGCATACTTCTTGCGGCCGATGCCCGTGGATCAACCGGACCGCCTGTTGGCTATCTACCTCACCTCGCCCGTGCGATGGGGCCGCGACATCGGCAACTTCTCCTACCCGGATTTACTGGATTACCGAAACGCCGATACAGGCCTCTCGGACCTGATGGGATCAAGCGGGATACCGCTCAGCATGACCGATGGTGAGAGGCCGGAGCTGATCTGGGGAGAAATCGTGACCGGTAACTACTTTTCGGGTCTCGGCGTTCACCCGATCCTGGGCCGGGGATTTCTGCCGGACGAGGCTCGCGCTCCGGGCGAAAAGCCGGTGTGCGTGCTGAACTTCAATTTCTGGCGCCAGCATTTTCAAAGCGACCCGAATATCACCGGCAGGGCGATCCGGATCGACGGCCACCCGTTCACCATCGTGGGTGTCGCGCCGCGGGGCTTTCTCGGTACCAGGCTGTTCAACTTCATACCAGATGTCTGGATACCGCTGACGATGCAGCAAACCATCGCGCCCGATTTCGGCAATTACATGGAAGGCCGGGACAATCGATGGATCGAGCTGAGAGGCCGTCTCAAGCCGGGCATTTCAAAAGAGCAGGCCGCGGCTGCAATGAACGTGGTGGCAAGCCGGCTGGCCCGCGAGTATCCGCAAAGCAACAAGGATATTCGGGTGAGCGTCATTCCGGGTAGAACTAGGACACAACCCGTGTTTGTCGCTCTCGGACTAATCTCTGCCACAACAGCGATTATGTTCGGCGTAGTGGGTCTGGTTCTGTTGATCGCATGCGCCAACGTCGCGAATCTCATGCTGGCGCGGGCTGCCGGCCGCGCTCGCGAAATGGCGATTCGGGTTGCCGTTGGCGCCACGCGGACCCGTCTGTTGCGCCAATTGCTGACGGAGAGCGTTCTGCTTTCGCTGCTGGGTGCGGCGGCGGGGATCATCCTGGCGTTGCTTTTTAACGACTTGTTGAAAGCGTTCTATCCCACGCTTGATTTTCAGACCGCCGATCTGGAATACGAATCGCGTCTCGACCCGCGCATGTTTGTGTTCAGTTTCCTGCTTTCCCTCGTCGCCGCAATGCTATTTGGCCTGATTCCCGCCATGCGAGCCTCAAAAGTCGACCAGGCAGCGGCGATGAAGGGCGAGCCCGGGACGCCGGTGGGCGGAGCGCGCGGACTGACTCGTGGAAATCTGCTGGTCACGGCACAGGTTGCGCTTTCTTGCGTGCTTCTGATCAGCGGCGGCCTGTTCCTGCGAAGCATGCAATTCGCCCGCAATGTAGACCCGGGCTTCGACAGGACGGGCTTGCAGTTGTTCTCTGTGGACCTGGGCCTGCAAGGTTATGGCGAGCAACGCGGGAGGCTGTTCCAAAAGAGCCTGGTGGAGCGCCTCAAGAATCTGCCCGGTGTCGAATCCACGAGCCTGGCGTATCCACTGCCGCTGGATGCCTACGACGAGTACTACTCAGTTCGAGTCGAAGGGTACACGCCAAGATTGGACAATGAATCCAGCATGGCTGGCGGGAGCCGAGTGGGTGCGCGCTACTTCGAAACCATGGGCACCCGGCTGGTCGCGGGGCGGCCGATTGATGAGCGCGATACGGAGTCCTCGCGCCCGGTAGCCGTCATCAATGAAACGATGGCGCGGCGATACTGGCAGACGCCCGAGAAGGCTCTGGGCAGGCGGTTCGCAACCGGCAAAGACAGCCCCTGGGTCGAAGTGGCAGGTGTGGCCAAGAACGGGAAGTACGAAACATTTGGCGAGAATCCAATACCCTACTTCTTCCTTCCACTCGCGCAGCATTATGGAGGGCGCGTCACATTCATCGTGCGTTCCAAGGAAAGCCCCGATTCTCTGACCGCTGGAATCCGCCACGAAGTGAAGAGCCTGGATGCGAGCCTCCCGATTTTCGGCGTGCGCACGATGCCGCAATTTCTGAACCGGATCGTTTCGGCCTACGACATGGGCGCCTCGCTGGTTGGGACATTCGCCGTGTCGGCCCTGTTGCTCGCGGCGGTTGGAATTTACGGAGTTCTTCACTTTGCGGTCACCCGCCGGACACGGGAGATTGGGATTCGCATGGCCTTGGGTGCGGCCAAAGGCGACGTTGTGCGCTTGATCCTGGTGCGCTCGATGGTATTTGTCGGCGCGGGCCTCCTGATCGGAATCGCGGGCGCGACGGCTGCCGGCCGGCTCACGGGCACGATCCTTGCCGGCGTTAGCGGCACCGACCCGCCGACGTTTTTCGCCGTCGCCATGCTGTTCGGCATGGTCGCGTTCGTGGCTAGCGCGGTTCCTGCGTGGCGAGCATCGCGCATCGACCCAATGGAAGCCGTGCGGTACGAGTAGCCGGCGCGGAGCGCCGGGCGAGGCGGCGCCTCGCGGACATCCGGAACGGACCCGAAGGCACGGCGGCGACACGGGGACGTTGGGACACGGCGATTCTGAACAGGCCTATAAGGGATCGCGCTTGGCACTACACTAGAAGGACGCTATGGTTGAGTGCCGGTCGTGCGGCGAGGGAGTCCCAGAGAGCAGCCGTTTCTGTCTCCACTGCGGCGAACCCCTGATGGCGAATGGAGGCGCGACGCGTACCATGCAGACGCCTGCGTCGACGCCATCATCTCAGCAGCATTTGAGCAGCTCCAGCTCAATTGACGAGGGACGTTTTCTTCCCGGGACGCTTTTGGCGGCGCGGTATCGAATTGTGGCGCTGCTCGGCCGGGGTGGCATGGGCGAGGTCTACCGGGCGAATGATTTGAAGCTCGGACAGCCGGTCGCCCTCAAATTCCTTCCCGAGGCGATGGCAACGAACGAAACCACCCTCGCACGGTTTTACAACGAGATCCGGATCGCACGCCAGGTTTCGCATCCCAACGTCTGCCGTGTTTACGACCTTGGCGATGTGGAAGGCCAGCCCTACCTTTCCATGGAGTACGTGGATGGCGAGGACTTGGGCTCGTTGATGCGGCGGATTGGGCGCCTACCCGCCGACAAAGCGCTGGAAATCGCGCGCAAGCTATGCGCGGGCTTGGCTGCGGCTCACGACAAAGGCGTACTTCACCGCGATCTGAAGCCCTCCAACATCATGCTGGATGGCCGCGGCAACGTGCTGATCGCGGACTTCGGTCTGGCAGGCCTTGCCAGCCAGATTCAGGGAGCCGAGGTTCGCAATGGCACGCCGGCTTACATGGCGCCCGAGCAGCTTGCGGGCAGAGAGGTCACCACTCGCAGCGATATTTATGCGCTGGGCCTGGTGTTGTACGAGGTCTTCACGGGCAAGCGCGCGTTCGAAGCGGCAACACTGGCTGAACTGGTGCGCCTGCACACCGAAACCGCGCCGGTGAATCCTTCGACATTGGTGAAGGATCTCGATCCTGCCGTGGAGCGCGTGATTCTGCGCTGCCTCGATCCGGACCCGCGCAACCGGCCGGCATCTGCTCTGGCGGTAGCCGCCGCCCTGCCTGGCGGCGATCCTCTGGCTGCGGCACTCGCCGCGGGCGAAACTCCATCGCCGCAAATGGTGGCCGCGTCGGGCGAGACGGCGGGTCTGCCCGTGCGCGTGGCTCTGGCCTGCCTGGCCTTCGTGCTGGTGGCTCTGGCTGTCTACGTGTTCGCCGGGCCACGCTCCAGCGCCATTGACCAACTAGGGCTCGAGAAGCCTCCCGAAGTGCTGAACGAGACAGCGCGCAACATGATCCGCAATTTCGGCTACACCAGCCACGCCATCGACCGCGCGTACGGCTTCGGCTATCAGGGAGATTTTCTGAACTACGTCCAGGCGCACGAGAAACCGGGACCCTCCGCCTGGCCGAAAATTCTGGAGGGCTGGCCGAATTTGGCTTTCTTTTGGTATCGCGAAAGCCCGCGCTACCTGGTGCCGAGTGACTTTAGGGATCAGGCGTTGACGCCGGGAATCGTCACCACCTACGATCCCCCGGTGACGCAGTCGGGGATGATCAAAGTGGTACTGGACCCGCAAGGACGCCTGGAGTGGTTTGAAGCGATTCCCCCGGAGGTGGATAAGACGCCGCCCGTGGCGCAACCCTTCGATTGGAAGCCGCTGCTCTCCGCGGCAGGGCTGGACGCGGGAAAGCTGAAGGCGGCCGAACCCGAGTGGAATTCACTAGCGGTTTTTGACACGCGCGCCGCGTGGACCGGAACATGGCCAGGCACCCAGAGAGCGTTACGTGTGGAGGCGGCGGCCTGGCGCGGAAAACCCGTGTACTTCGCGATGATCGGCGCCTGGACGCATCCGTACCGCATGCAGCCGGAAGAACGGAGCACCGGCCACAAAGCCGCGGATGTCATCAGTACCTGCCTGCTCATCCTGGTTCTCGGCGGCGCCGTCTGGTTGGCACGCTGGAATCATACGCGCGGCAGGGGCGACCGGCAGGGAGCTATCCGGCTCGCGCTGTTCGTGTTCTGCGCACAAAGCGCGCTGTGGATTACCAGAAGCCATCTGGTACCGGACATCAGCACTTTCGGGTCGTTCATCATCATGGCCAGCACCGCCTTGTTCATTTCGGGTTGCGTTTGGATTCTGTACCTGGCGCTCGAGCCCTATGTGCGCCGGCACTGGCCCCAAGCCATCATCTCGTGGACACGCATGTCGAGTGGGCGTATACGCGATCCGCTGGTGGGGCGTGATGTCTTGTTCGGTACGGTCCTCGGTGTATCCTGGGTCCTCATTTTCATCATAGACGAAGCAGTGCTCTCGCAGTTCGGTTCCCAGCCGAACCTGGGAAACACGGATTACTTCCTGGGAGCGCGGAGCGCCGTTGGCGCTATTCTGTACCAGATTCCGAACTCCGTAGTAGGAACGTTGATATTCTTCTTCCTCATCTTTCTCCTGCGCGCGATCCTCCGCAAGCAATGGTTGGCGGCATCCGGCTTCGTGTTGATTTACACCGCCATGAAATGTCTGGGGAGCGATCACCCCTGGGCGAACGCACCGTTCGCGATTCTCATTTACGCGATTGTCGCTCTCGTCGTGTCGCGCTTCGGCTTGATCGCTTTAGCGGCAGGCATTTTCGTCGCGGACCTGGTGGGCAATTTGCCCGCCACCGCGGACTTTTCAGCCTGGTATGCCAGTGGTCCCATCTTCGCGCTGGTGGTGGTTGCCGCGCTGGCGGTTTGGGGCTTTCACACATCGCTCGGCGGGCAGCCGATCTTCAGCCGCGAACTGTTCGACTAGGGCGTGCTAAGCTGTCTTCGTGCGGCGGCGGAGCCCCCTGCTTTCCCTGGCCAGCCCGCGGCTGGGTCCGCTGGTAGAGGAGGAGACTTTCGCCCGTTTGTGCCGCTCTCGGGATTTCCTCGCCGCCAGCGTCGATCAGCCAGTACGACTCGATGAAGCAGCCGGCGCCGCTTGCCTCTCCCCGTTCCATTACCACCGGATGTTTTCGCGGGCTTTCGGAGAAACGCCACATGATTTCCTGCGGCGGTTGCGCATCGACCGCGCCAAAGAGTTGCTGGCCCGCGATCATTTCCCGGTAACCGAGATCTGCCTGGAGGTGGGCTACGAAAGCCTCGGCTCGTTTAGCACGTGGTTCCGCTCGCTGGCCGGTTGCTCACCAGCCGAGTACCGGCAATCCATCCGGCGCATCTTTCCAGTCCCGGAACTAGCGATCTACCGTTTTGTCCCCGCGTGTTATCTGCTGAACCACGGGGCACGTCCCTTCTGACAAAACCGCAAGATTGGAGAAGCGCCGCACGGGTATAGTGTAGGATTCTGAATCCGAAGGGAGATTTCATGATTCAACGCCTGTCGCACGTAACTATTTTTGTATTAGACCAGGATGCCGCCAAGGATTTCTATCTCAACAAGCTCGGATTCGATCTGCGCACCGACGCGACCATGGACAACGGCTTCCGCTGGCTGACGGTTAGCCCCAAGGGCCAGCCGGACCTTGAAGTCATACTGATGCCCACCACGAACCCTAAGATGGACGCCGAGACCGCGGAAATGCTTCGCACCCTGGTCCGCAAAGGTGTCCTGGGTAGTGGAGTGCTTGAAACGGCGGATTGCCAGAGGACGTACGAAGACCTGAAAGCCAGGGGCGTCGAGTTTCTGTCTCCGCCAACCGAACGCTTCTACGGAATCGAGGCGTTGCTCAAAGACAACTCCGGGAACTGGTTCAGTATGACGCAGCGCAAGCCGGCGGAAACCGGCAAGGGTGCGAAGTCCGCGCAGGGGTAAAGTGGCCCATCACACCTGCAATTCCGCCAGCCGTTCTTTGACGAACAGGAGCACGGCGCCGGGTGCGGAGAGTCCGTCGAGCGGCACTTGCAGTACGCCCGCGGGAGTGAACTGCGCGCCGCGCCGGCCGCTCACCAGGGTCATGAGCTGTGCCGGGCTCACGCGGGTCTGCTGGTGAAACTTGATTTGAAGCGCGCCCTGGCGGCGGTCGATGCGCTCGATGCCCAATTTCTCCGCCGCCGATTTCAACGCCGCGTATTCCAGCAGGTTCTGGACTGCGTCGGGCACGGGTCCGTATCGATCTTCGAGCTCCCGGGCGATGCGGTCGCGCTCGTCGGCGTCATGCGTGCCGGCAATGCGGCGGTAAGCGCGCAGCCGCTGATTTTCGTCGGTGATGTAATCCGGCGGAATGCGGATATCCAGCGCCAAGTTGAGAGCCGCGTGAATCTCCGGCGGTACCTCCTCGCCCTTCAACTCGCGCACGGTTTCTTCGAGCATCCGCACGTACATGTCGAAACCCACAGCGTTGATATGGCCGTGCTGCTCGCCGCCGAGCAGATTCCCGGCGCCGCGCAACTCTAGATCGAGCGCCGCGATCTTGAATCCGGCGCCCAAATCGCTAAACTCCTTGAGCGCGGCCAGCCGCTTTCGCGCCGTTTCGGACAGTTCGGTGTCCGGCTGCACCAGCAGGTAGGCGTAGGCGCGACGGTTCGAGCGGCCCACGCGGCCGCGAAGCTGGTACAGTTCCGAGAGTCCGTAACGGTCCGCGTTTTCGATGATCATGGTGTTGGCCAGCGGAATGTCAAGACCATTTTCGACAATCGTAGTAGAAATGAGAATGTCGTATTCGTGCCGTACGAAGCGCAGCATGGTGCGCTCCAGTTCTTTTTCGTCCATCTGCCCGTGGCCCACGCCTACCCGCGCTTGTGGTACAAGCTCTTGGATCATCGAGGCTCTTGTCCAGATGGAATCAATACGGTTGTGAACGAAGTAAACCTGACCGCCGCGACTTAATTCAAGTTCGAGCGCCGAACGGATCAAGTCGGGTTGCATAGGCGCGACGACGGTCTGAATGGCGAGCCGGTCTTTGGGGGGCGTCTCGATCACCGACATATCGCGTAGTCCTAATAACGACATGTGTAGTGTTCGGGGAATCGGAGTGGCGCTCATTGAAACGACATCCACCGTCTTCTTGAGCTGCTTGAGCCGCTCCTTGTGCTTGACGCCGAAGCGCTGCTCCTCATCGACAATCACCAGGCCCAGGTCTTTGAACTCGATGTCCTTCGAGAGCAGCCGGTGCGTGCCGATGGCGATGTCGACCTTGCCTTCGGCCACGTCGGCGACCACCTGCTTCAGTTCTTTCGGAGCGACGAAGCGGCTGAGCATCTCAACGCGCACGGGAAATGGCTGGAACCGCCGCTTGAACGTTTCATAGTGTTGGAATGCAAGAACGGTAGTGGGGGCCAGGACCGCCACCTGCTTTCCGTCGCCAAGCGCTTTGAAGGCTGCCCGCATGACCACTTCGGTTTTGCCGAAGCCTACATCGCCGCACAGCAAGCGGTCCATGGGCTCGGCATTCTCCATGTCGCGTTTAATGTCGGTGATGGCCGACCGCTGATCACGCGTTTCAGTGAACTCGAAGGCATCTTCGAATTCGCGTTGCCAGTTGCTGTCGTGCGAGAAAGCGAAGCCTTTGGCAAGTTTGCGCGCGGCGTAGAGTTTGAGCAACTCCTCGGCCATGTCGCGCATTCGCGCTTTCACACGGCTCTTGGTGCGGGTCCAGGTGGAGCCGCCCATGCGGTCCAGTTGGGGAGCGGCATCGCCTGCTCCGCGGAAGCGCTGCACCAGGTCCATGTGCGTCAGCGGCACGTAGAGCTTGCTGCCGCCCGCATATTCGAGCAACATGTAGTCGCCCTTGGCCTCGCCCTGTTCGATCGAGCGGAGTCCGAGGAAACGCCCGACCCCGTGCTCGGCATGGACTACGTAATCACCCGGCTTCAGCTCGAACGTTTCGGCGGAGAAGGTTGCCAGATGCGACTTGCCGCCTGCGGGCCGCGCCACCAGCTCCGGCGTTTCAAAGAGATCCTCCGAACCGAAGATCGCAAGGTTCGAATCCGGGAACACCGTGCCACGCTCGATGCCGCCGCGGATCAGATAAACGCTCGCCACGGATCCGGCCAGATAAGCGCGTTCGGCAAGATATTGCGGTGTGCCGTCGGACTGGTCGGTGCCGAGCTGGTAGGCAATCCCGTATTCATTGAAAATGTCCGCCAGGCGTTCGATCTCGCCTGCTGAAGCCGCAAAGAAAGCCACGCGCGAGCCGGATTCGATCAACCCGCGCGCTTCGGCAATCGCCACCTGCATGTTGCCGTGGAACGACATGGAGGAGCGAGTGGGAATGTGCACGGCGAAATTTGGGATTTGGGGATCGGCATTTGGCATCAGCACGTCGAGCTCGCGCAGTTCGATTTGCGGCCCGCGCGGCGCTGCGATCTCGTCCCAGCGGAAGAAGACTTTTTCCGGCGGGCACAGAGCCGGGCGCTCAGGATCTTCGAGCCGTGTCCAAAAACGCCCTGCGCCGGCGCGAATTTCCTCAGGCTCATCCAGGATCACGACGGCGCTCTCCAGCAGATCGAACAGCGAGCTGTGGCGCGGCCGCACCAGCGGCGCCACGAGCTCCCATCCCGGAAATGTCTCGCCGGGAAGCGGCAGGTCCCGCGCCGCCACGCCTCCCTGGCGGAGTTGTTCCGTCAATTCGCTGAGCAATGTGCGCGATTTCTGAAATTCGGTGAGCGGCAGCAAAGTGCAGTCGGGGACTTTGAGGACGGAGCGCTGAGACTCTACCTCGAAACGCCTGATGGAATCGATCTGATCGCCGAACATCTCGATGCGGACAGGCTTGGCAGCTTCCGGCGAATAGACGTCCAGAATCCCGCCGCGGACAGAATACTCGCCCACCATCTCAACCGGATCGCGCTTCTCATAACCTATGCTTTCCAGATGCACGATCAGATCGTCGAGCGGAATTTCGTCGCCCGTGCGCAGGGTCAGAGCGAGCTGGCGGTAAAAATCGGCGGACTCGATGCGCAGCAGGGCTGAGGCAATCGGCGCAATCGTGATGGGCGGGGGATCGGTGGCCAGCCGCCAAAGCCCGGCGGCCCGTTCTTCCAGGATCTCGGCGTGAGGCGACATGCGTTGCGCGGGCAGAACATCGAGAGCCGGAAGTAATTGCGGGTCGGGGCGTTCCCGGTCGGAAGCCAGCAGGTGGAAGAATGTGCGGATGGCTTCGCCAAGCGACTCCGCCTGCTTGTTACCGGCGGCCACCACCAGGAGGGGACGCTCGGTCATCTGCCAGAGCAGCACCGAGTAGAGCGCTTTCGCGGTGGTGGTGAGACCCGAGAGCGCCAGCGGTTGCTGCTGGTCCACGGCGAGGCGCTGCAGTAACTCTTGAAATGCCGGATGGCGTCCGAGCGCAGAGAACAGGTCGCGAATTGCAGGATGAATCAAGGGATTATCGGGCGAGGATGGTTTCTACTATTCCCGTAGTGGAATAGCCGGGTTCCAGGCTGAGCGCCATTACCTCGCCGCCGGCCGCTTCCACTTCTTCGCGTCCGGCAATCCAATGTGCCCAGTCCGCACCCTTCACCAGAACGTCCGGCAACACCGCAGCGATCAGCTCGCGCGGCGTATCCTCATCAAACAAAGTGACGGCATCCACGGCCTCGACTCCCAGTGAGACCTCCACTCTTTCGTTCTGCGACATGAGCGGCCGTGACGGACCCTTCAGCCGGCGGACGCTCGCGTCCGAATTCAGCGCGAGGATCAGGACGTCACCCAGCGACCGCGCCTGTTCCAGCAAGCGAATATGACCGGGATGAAGCAGATCGTAGCAGCCATTGGTGAAGACCACCTTCTTGCCACCGGCTTTCCATTCCGCGCGCGCCTTGATCAAGGCGTCGCGGTTGTAGAAGACCCCCACACTCTCAATGTAGGACAGGTCCGTCGGGTGTGTCTATTGGACGGCGGGGCAGAGCGCGCGGGAAATCACGATGAATAAGAGTTCTCTTCTTGCACGGCGGCGCAGGGAGCGCGCAGGAGCTGCTCTTTCGTTTCATCGGCATAGCCAAACGCCTGGCGAATCTTCTTGTGGGCGCGAGCCAGCGTGGCTCCCACAGTTCCCTGCCGCAGATTCAGAACCTCTGCAATCTCGTCGTAACTCAAACCCTCGGCGCGCAGGCGCACGCATTCCAGTTCGCGGGGCGAAAGCAGCTTTGCCAGGTCGCGCGCCATCTCGGTGCGGCGATAATGCTTCTCGGGGTCATTGTGGCTGGCAAATGTTTCCCGAATTTCGCCACTGCCGACCTCGTTCTTCACGCTGGACGACTTGAGAATGTCCAGCGAGTAGTTGCGCATCACGCGAAACAGCCAGGCCTTGGGATCGTTGAAACTGCGGCCCTCTCTCCGCGCCATGAAGTAGCGCAGGAAGATCTCCTGGAGCGCATCCTGGGCGCCGCCGGTATCTTTGATGAGGCTGAAAGCGTAACGCAACAGGCCCGCCGAATGGCTCGAATAAAGCGCTGCCATCTCACGCTCCAGGTCGTTCCCGGGCGCGACTCCAGGGGCGGTCACACTATGGACGTCTTGCGGCACCTGACTTTGATCTTCAAGGAGACTGCGGTCCGCATCAATATTGGCTTCGGTTAGTCAGGTGGGATCGACCAACGATATGCAAACTTTGGATATATAGGCGCGCGCGAAGCGCAAGTGGTTATGCTACAGGCGGTTGATCAAGCTAGCCACATAACCAGCGCCGAAGCCGTTATCGATGTTCACGACCGTCACGTTGCTGGCGCAACTGTTTAGCATACCGAGCAGCGCGGCGAGGCCGTTGAAACTGGCGCCGTAACCAACGCTGGTTGGGACGGCAATCACGGGACAGGAGACCAGACCGCCCACCGCGCTCGGCAGCGCGCCTTCCATGCCCGCACACACCACCACCACTCGGGCTGCTGCCAGCCGGGAGCTGCTTTCGATGAGGCGGTGGATGCCGGCGACGCCGACGTCGTGAATCGATTCAACTTCGTTGCCCATCACCTCAGCCGTGACTTGCGCTTCCTCCGCGACGGGAATATCGCTGGTGCCCGCGCAGACGACGGCGATCTTCCCCTTACCGCGGAGCGTTTTGTCTCTCCAAAAGCGGACGGCGCCGGAGAGCGGAAAATACTCGGCCTCAGGGAACTTTCGCGCGATCTGCTCGGCCGTGGACCCATCGGCGCGCGTGATGAGCACATTCTGTGAGAACTCGAGCAGACGGCCTGTGATGGTTACCACCTGGTCCGGTGTCTTACCTTTGGCGAGAACCACCTCCGGCATGCCGTGGCGCAACTCGCGGTGATGATCCACTTTGGCGAAGCCCAGATCCTCGAACGGCATATGCCGGACCCGGGCCACAGCGGAATCCACGTTGATGGCGCCGGAGCGCACTTGCTCCAGTAGCGCGCGGAGCTGGTCTTCATTCATACGCCCTCAGAATATCAGAACGTTTCCTGCGAGCCCTCAGAACGCGAGAGTCTGCCCTTTTTGAAGCCCGAGGCGCTGGGCTTCACCGGCGCGCAACTCGAGCACAAACTGCTCGTCGGTGTGGCCGCCATAGACCGGGCAGTCAGCGGGTTTCTTCAAGCAAGGAGGAGTGTTTGTGGAGATCTCGACGATATGCCGGCCGGCATCCATGAAAATGATGTCGAGCGGCACCTTGACGTTGGACATCCAATAGACGTAGGGCGCGGGTTTCGTGTGTACGAACAGCATGCCACGGCCCGGCGGTAAGGCGTCGCGGAATTTCATGCCAGTCTCCATCTCGCCTTGGGTCATCACCACTTCCGCGTGGATTTGGCCGCCGCCCGGCAGCGTGACAATTTGCGTATGGAGGTCTGCCTTTTCATCCGGCTTGGGGGCACAACCGAACGAGAGCAGTACCATGAGCAACGCGAGACGCGGAGGGGTCATGCGATAAAATGGTACTTCTTTGCGCCCGGTGCTGCAGGAATCAGCCGGAGGCCTGTTTCACACGATGTTCTGGAAACGAGTCCGCCTGACGCTCGAAATGATCAAATTCGAGCACTCGGTCTTTGCTCTCCCCTTTGCACTCACCGGTGCGCTGCTGGCCATCCGGGAGGGCGGGCTGAGTGTGCGCGCCACGTGGATGAAGATCGCCTGGATCGCGGTCGCGATGGTCGGCGCACGGTCGGCCGCAATGGCTTTCAACCGGCTGGTGGATGCGGAAATCGATGCACGGAACCCGCGCACGAGGATGCGTCACATTCCGGCCGGACTGCTTTCCGCCGGTTTCGGCTGGGGGTTCGTGGCGGTGTCGAGCCTGGTCTTCATTTATGCGGCGCGCGAGTTGAATCCGCTGTGTTTTAAGCTGGCGCCGGTCGCTCTGGGTGTCGTCTTCTTCTACTCGTTCACCAAGCGGTTCACGACGTTCTCGCATCTCGTGCTCGGGTTCTCGCTGGGGATCGCGCCCGCCGCGGCGTGGATTGCCGTGCGCGGATCGCTCGATCCGCGCATTCTATGGCTCACCGCCGCGGTGATGTTCTGGACGGCCGGTTTCGACATCATCTATTCCTGCCAGGATTTTGAGTTTGACTCGGCCCATAGCCTGTTCAGCCTCCCGCGCTGGATCGGCATCGCCGGGGCATTACGCGTTTCGCAACTGCTCCACATTCTGATGATTGTGTGTTTGCTGGCGTTGGTGCGTGAGCTGGACCTGGGTTCGCTTAGCCTGGCGGGAATCGTCGCGGTCGGACTGCTGCTCGTTTATGAGCACAGTTTGGTGAAACCGGACGATTTGTCGCGTGTCAATGCGGCGTTCTTCACCATGAACGGCTGGGTCAGCGTGCTATTCTTTGTGTTTTGGGCCGCAGACGTGTTTCTGATGCGGCGCGCATAGGTTCCATGTCCGTCTTCATTGAAGATTCCCGGCTGAAACCGATTCTCGAAAGAGTCGAGAGCCGCCAGCGCCTTTCCTATGAAGACGGCGTTGCGCTTTATCGCACGCCGGATCTTCTCGCGCTCGGCTACATGGCCAACCTCGTGCGTGAGCGGCTCCACGGCAATACGACTTACTTCAACGTCAACCGCCATATCAATCCCACGGACGTTTGTGTAGCCAGTTGCCGGCTGTGCGCGTTTGGCAAGAGAGCCAAGGACCCGAAGGCCTATACCATGTCGCTCGATCAGGTGTGGCATGTCGCCGGCGAAGGCTGGACCGAAGCCGTCACCGAGTTTCACATCGTCGGCGGGCTGCATCCGGAACTGACGCTCGACTGGTATTGCGAGATGTTGCGCGGTCTCAAAGAGCGCTTCCCGCAGGTGCATCTGAAAGCCTTCACCATGGTCGAGATCGGATACCTGGGGCAGCGCGCGAAGATCCCGGTTCGCCAGGTGCTCGAACGGCTGCGGGACGCGGGCATGGATTCGCTGCCCGGCGGCGGGGCCGAAATTTTCTGTGATCGTGTGCGGCGCATCATCTGCGATCACAAAATCACGGGCGAAGAGTGGCTGGAGACTGCGCGCACGGCACACCGCCTGGGCCTGCACTCCAACTGCACCATGCTCTACGGCCACATTGAGACGGACGAGGACCGCGTCGATCATCTGTTGAAGCTGCGCGCTCTTCAGGACGAAACGCAAGGCTTCGTTACCTTCATCCCCTTGGCGTTTCACCCTGACAACACGCCGCTCGCGCACATTCCCAAGACCACGGGCTTCCTGGACATTAAGAGCATTGCGGTCTCACGCCTGATGCTCGATAACATCCCGCACATCAAAGCGTACTGGATCATGATGACGCCCAAGATCGCACAGATTGCGCTCCGGTTCGGCGCGGATGATATCGATGGCACCGTCGTGGAAGAGAAGATCTATCACGATGCCGGCGCGACCACCAGCCAGTCGCTTCGGCGTAGCGAACTCCTGCGGCTCATTCGCAAAGCCGGACGAGAGCCGGTCGAGCGCGACACACTTTACCGGCCCGTGCAGCGCACTGAGACGACTTTCACGGTACTCGTTTAGCTGTTACACCGTTCTCGCCCGGTTCGGATAGAATCAAGAACACAAAGACTCACGCTCAAGGAGGAGGCCATGCGCCGGTTCCAGTTGTATTCATTCGCGATTCCGCTGGGGGCAATGCTCGTGTTCCTTGCAGGATGCGGCGGATCCCAGCACAGTCCGCAGGAAAAGTACTATCTGCTTTCCGCCAACATCAAGATCCCGTATTGGGAAAGCGCGAGCAACGGCTTGATGCGCGCGGCCAGGCAGATGCAGGTGCAGGCGGAATTGGTCGGTCCCGACACTTATGACCCAGCCGCGCAGCAGCAGGAATTGCGCCGCCTTACCGGGCTGCAACAGAAGCCTGCCGGTATCCTGATCTCTCCTGCCGACGCCAACCTCATGAAGCCGGACATCGACGCAGCGATCGCCGCCGGCATTCCGGTGATTACGCTGGATTCCGATTCTCCCGCGAGCAAGCGGCTCCTGTTTATCGGAACCAATAACTATGAAGCGGGAGTTATGGGCGGGCGCGTGCTTGCGAAGCAACTTCAAGGCAAAGGCAATGTGGTGGTGTTCACAATGCCGGGACAGGCCAATCTGGCGGAACGTTTGAATGGTTACAAGTTTGCCGTCGGTGAACATCCCGGAATCAAGTTGGAAGTGGTAGATATCAAGGGCGATCCGCGTATCGCTTTTGACACCACGAACGAAATCGTCGAGAAACGCCGCGACAAAGTGGATGGATTCGTGTGCCTGGAAGCGCAGGCGGGCAAGGAAGTTGGGGAAGTGCTCGATCGCGCCAAAGTCACGGGTCAGACCGTGGTGGCCATGGACACAGACGAGGGCACGCTCAACTGGATTCAGAAGGGTGTCATCGCCGCCACCATTTCCCAAAAGCCGTACACGATGGCGTACTACGGGGTGCAAATGCTGGACCAGATCTATCACCACAAACCGCCATCGCTGGATGTCAACTGGGCCCAGGACCCGTTCTCTCCGCTGCCCACGTTCGTGGACACGGGCGCCACTCTGGTCACCAAGGACAACGTCGCCGACTTCATCAAGGCTCGTGAAGCCAGCAAGACGGAGAAGAAGTAGGAATCTATTACTCTTGGCGCAGCACGGCTGCGGGTGGAATGGACCCGCC
>Ga0335070_10000570_pt1 | contig 41383 bp, 39 predicted proteins | sample Lox_Sample_13_FD_206722 | JGI IMG/M metagenome (GOLD analysis project Ga0335070, IMG submission 206722) | Soil microbial communities from Loxahatchee National Wildlife Refuge, Florida, United States - Lox_Sample_1.3 | ecosystem: Environmental > Terrestrial > Soil > Wetlands | place: USA... | reverse complement strand
CAAGCTGAATATGCCGATCTGACATCTTGAGGAATCGGACTCCCATTCCCCGGTTTACGACTTTCTCCTCCGGAACATTGACATTCGACCAGACGACCTTAGCGGTAGCCATGACAGGTTCGTTATCGGGACCAATCATAGTCAGGGGAAAAACCTCCCCTATCGACAATAGCTTTTTGCAACAGATAAATGCCCCACCCACACTGATATTTTTTACTTGTGCATCTATTCTTCCATCGGGGGTTTCCATCAAAGCAGCCCAATTGACGTCGGCTCTGGGGTACGCGCGTTTATCTGCATCAGTGGTCGGATGCAAACTTAGGGATGTAGAATAATCAAGCTCGGAGTGAGTATGAAATTTCCAAAAGTAGTAGACCACCGAAAGGAGAACAATCCCCAAGAAACATATCATTCCTCCGAGCATAGGTATCGTACTTGCACCCATCATTTTATTACCCCCTAAACTTCTCATTAAGATAGGAACTCATTGCCTGCTGCTTTTCCTCTGATGTTAGCTCACCGCCTATTCATCCCTACTCCATAAAAGGATACAGATGTCTCTCTTTCTTGCTAATGTGTTTTGGGAGAAGGTAGATTTTATTGATAATTGTCAGCTTACTGTCTCTATCTCTTTCCCCTATGATATACACCCATGTTTTAGGTGTAAATTTAACAATGGTCATGGGAGAACCTTTGGCATCATAAGTGGCGGTACTTTGATTCCAAACAAATGACTTCTCATTAACGATCAGGATATTCTTATAAGTATCGACTTCCATGATCATGCCTTGTGTCTTAACCAGATCTTGCCCTGAAGCAAAAACCAGAGCGCAAAACAACAAGTGGCCACTGATGAGAATCATTTCTCCTATGAATAAGCTTTTCTTCACGGTGCTACCTCCCTTAAAAAAGAACTCTCCAATATTTTGGGTCACGGCGCTTTGCATGTGGGTTGACGCGGTTGATTCCGCCCCCGACGCCGATATATCCTGCCGCTTTATCTTTGACAAAAGTAATTACGACTCCGGACGGGATACCCATCCCAATGCTCGTGGAGCGATCTTCATTTTTGATCACTGAATTACCACCGGTATCGTTTGTCAGATCAAAATTGAAGACGGCATTCCCGGTTTGATATTGTACTGCATAGAGCATTGCATTGCCTTCACCCACAAGGCAAGGATCGGTCTCGGCACCCGCCCCGGGAGTAAAAGTTGTATAATAGGCCACTTTGTCTAATACTGCACAGGGTGAAAGGGATTTCTCGCCTGAATATCGATAAAGTTGAATCAACCACCCGCTGCTGCTATCCAGAGCAGCTAAAATCTCACTCTTTCTCGCCTCGGTCGTGCCCTCCGCCTGCAATTCGTCCGAGGTCAAATCGTACAAACTCGTTTCTGTCATGGCTCCTGGGGGGTTCTTGTCTTTTATGCCATATAGTCGATTAATCACGCCGGTCCCCTTGGGATGTTCGCGATCTCCTGTCCCGAAAAATAACATCTCATAATCTTTGACCTCCAGAGTCACATCGGGAGGATAAAATATCTTTGTGCCGGAATAGCCGGTGAATATGATCCTTCCTGTCCAGCTTGAAGGATTTGGATCTCCGATATCGAAACGCCAGACTCGACCTCCCAGGTCACCCACGTAGAGACGATCAATTTTTTGATCTCCATTCGTATCTACTTTTGCGATGTCGCTCGGAATGGAAGATGTCATTGCCGGAATATCAGCATTTGAGAAACGCTTTACGAGAGAACCATTCAGCACATCAATCACATAAACAGCTCTTCCTTTGGTATCGCCAGGGGGAACGTCGTTGTCTTCTGTGTCGTCATACCCGCCTCCAACAAAGACTACCCATTTTTCTCCCTCGATGCACGTGCCGGTCCCCTGGCATGCGATCTTCCCGATACTGGGGCCAGACCATGTTTGGCCCATCTCCACATAAGGGGAACCGGGGGCATCGGGATTGATCTCCCATAAATATTTAGGAACCGATGGGTTCGTGACATCCAAAGCGTAATACCGGTTTCCACCTCTCCTCTCTCCGAAAATGAGAATGGCCTTACTGATCGAGCCATCTGTATTTCGGGTAATGTAGGCTTTCGGCGAGCCGTCAACAAACGTGACCAGGACATCGGAATGAAGACCTTGAAGATTGGGCAGGACATTAGGAGGTATAAAGCCCCAAAGTTCTCCTCCCGTATTATCATCAAAAGCGTGAAGCATTCCATCGTTCGAACCGGCGTAAACGACAGACTGGGATACACTATATTGAATAATCAAAGGTCTTGAGTGTAAGAAGGACCCCAAAATCCAGTCCCTCTTCTCATTGGTAATTCCATTCCCGTCATCATCATAAGCATCATATCCGTAAACGAAGTCGACCAGTTTATCTCTCGCAGAATTGTCTGTACCCAACCCTAACATAGCAGGCGTGATATTCGTTTTATTGAAGGTATTCGAGGTGTGGGTCAAGTTTGTATTACCGACACCACTATTGTAAGTATAGATCTTTCGGGGGTTACTTACGAAATTCCGATTCATCAAGACTTCGCCCACTCCACCTTTTTCGGCATCGCCTCCGTCCAGGACAGCGGAGCTCGTCCAATAAGAACGAGCCGTCTCAAAGAATTCACCACTTGAATCCAAGGCAAGGCGACCGGACACGTCTATGATATCCCCGGGTTGGATGGTCCCGTCAGAACTAGGTTGTTGAGCGATGCCATATTTCTTTATATTTCCACTCCATATCTTGTTTTGAACGGGTTTAAACACAGCCAAATAGATTTTATCACCAGCCGTCGACCTTTCCATGCGGCTGACGGGTACAACAGGCGCCACAAAAGAGGAGGTTTTTGATAATATCTCTCCAATGATATTCTGAAAGGCATCCGACAGCTGTTGAGCGTTTTGGGAGTAATAATATTTTCCATGTCCCTGGGTTGCCGTCCGTTCAAGAAGGTCATTATCTATTGTAAAACCAATCGTGTAGGTAATAACATTTTGTTTTCCGCTGATATCAGGCCGGAGATCGGTGTTATAAAGGTAATTGGCCACATCATCCAGATAATCGGACCCCGAGTCTGCGTAATGCGGGTCATTGGCCATTCCAGGTTCTCTCCTGTCCCCATCCCTGTCTCCGATAGCTGTTTTCAGTATGTTGTTTTGATCATGAGTGGGCTCCCCATCCGTAATGATCAAGACATAATTCCTCTGGCAGGAGTATTCGATCGGACTGATATACGTCACCCTGGAATTAAAATAACTCGGTCCGCCTTTGAAATAGAGTCCTGCTTCATAAAGCGTTTCTGCCAAGGGGGTCCATGTACTGGCCGTAATTTGGTTGATATCGTGGATCAACTGGGATCGACCGCCCTCGGTCAGGCTTTTGACGGTTGTTTGAATATGTCCTCCCTCATCGGTATTAAATACCATTGCCCCAATCTTCACTCCGTTGATGGTATTCAGGAAATTGGTGATCACACCTTTCGCGATATCTAACTTTGTCTCCTCTTGATCCCCACCGGAGGCGATATAATTCCTATAATTTCCAGTACGAAGGGTTCTGCTTGTTCCCTTGCAGTTTGAACTGGTTGGGCCTTCATAGTGGCCATAACTGGTTAGTGCGGTTCGACCATCCGCACATTGGACTTCGGCGATCGAATTGGCAAAGAGGATCCAGCTGTTCCCGGACTGCCTGAAAACTTTGTCCTTGTCGGACAGCGGGACGGCTAACGGATCGTACGAAGTGGCCGGATTGTACCAGCGAGTCTGAACCTCATCGTTCATACTTCCCGAGTTGTCAAATATGATGAGGATATTCGGTTCAACCCCCTCTCCGGTTGCCATGTAGAGATCGGTGTCAGCGGCAAAAGAGATATTGGCTTGATAAAGGCAAACCAGAAGCAAAATAGATAGCAAGGCCTTCATGTTCTTCATTTATCACTAACCTCCTTCTTCACCCAAAACATTACGCAATATCCATTTCTGTCTGACCGTGCATTCCGATTTTTTCGCACCCGCCGCGGTTTTCTGATCCCTTCCGACAGCTCCGATGACAAAGGTATCCCATGTGTACTGCAACCCTTCTCCCCCTTCCCTTCTCAAGTGATAGATCGTAACCTGGGGTGGGTCGCTAAAACCCACGCCGGATGGAAGTTGGATGACCGGCCCTGGTTGCATCCGGTCGACGGGGTCGCCTCGAAGATCAGGGGGGAGTTGCGTCCCTGGATCGGTGATGGGTACGTCACTTGGCTGGGGTTGAAAATTTGGATCGCTGTTAAAAACCACCTGGGCTGCTGCATCTGCGGCATAGTAGGCAGCAGTCGATTCCCTCTTGATCCCTGAAAGTTTAGCTTCAAATATTGAGGTAATCGTCGAGGCCAAACCAATCAAGGTTAAGACCACCATCATAATCAGGGCAATGACTAAGGCGGTACCAGACTGTTCTCTTAATTTAATCATTGATCCTCTTCTCATCTTCCTAACTCCTTGCAAGTATCATCTACTGTAACTTTTGACTCCTTATAATTTGATTCCTCATCGCGATAATCGAATCTAATCTCCTCGGGGAAACCTTGCTGAGGTCTGGATTGACTTGGGCCGGCCTCGCAGCTAGTTGAACGCGTACAGCGATGATCATTGATGTTCCCACCCCTGCTGCATTTACCCAGCTATTCACATATCCATCATTATCCGTGTCAATTCCATACCTGAAAACAAGTTGATCGACATTCTCCAATATGACTTCTGAAGGATTAGCAATTCCGTTAACGGAAAGTTGTCTTTCTAAATTAGTGCCGACTAAGTTGTAGGCAACGGTATGAAGTTCGGTCGACAGCGTGGTTTGATTAAAATATTCATAGCTTGCTGTGATAGCATTATCTGCCACCGCGGGAAGTGGATTATCAACCGTAATGAGGTTGTTCTCATCGTCGCATCCTGCCATAATGAGATCCCTCAGCAAAATTTCCATGCCATTCCTAACATTCTGCTGAACTTCAGCAACCTGATCTTGGACAGCGTAGGCTTTACTTTGTGCAATGAACATCCGATAGAATCCAGCAACCACCATGCCGGTAATCACTAACCCCACCAGCAATTCAATCAGCGTGACACCTTTGTCATTGAACTTGAATTTCATATTGATGTTCTCCGGCTCCCTCCTAATTTATTAAAGGTCGGTAGATCACTGAACGAAAGTCAACCGAGTGGTTAGCTTTATCGTTCCAACTGATGGTTATCGTAATCTCCTTGACGGTATCATTTGGGGGAGCAATATTCGGAACGACAATCCAGCGTCTCGAATAACTCGCCCCAGTAGAACCAACCCTCACGTCATTCCCTGTAACGACATTTGCCCAGGGAGAGGTCTTAAAGTTCTCCAGTTGATCTTGGGCAAATGTAGCAGCTTCTGTCATATAGTAGCCGAACGAATTATTGTTGGTTGCCTGAACCATCAAACCTGCTATTCCCAAGAAGGAGATGGACAAGATAACCAAAGCGATTAGAAGCTCAATGAGCGAAAAGCCTTGGAGCCTTGTTTTCTCCTTAAAAAATTTTTGTGAAATCACCTTGATTCACCTTACATCGATTTAAAATTTCCTCACCAAACAAAAACCGAATTACCATCTTGGCCGTGCCACGGTAATCCGGTTCGCTTAGCTCCATATCGGCAACCCGGCCGTCCCGTTAGGACCCGTGGCTTTCCGTCCCACGATTGCTCGTGGTTTGGCTTTCTCGGATTTCCCCACTAGGGAGTATGCTCTGTATGATGCAATTCTAATGCCGAATGGCCATTGGAATTTAAGCTATTGATTTATAATGGAAATTACGGAGGGCGGTTAATCTATGACACAGGCGAGAACCCTTTTTTGTCACTGAATTGACATTTCATCAGTGCATCAGTTAACAGTCACCTTAGCGATCGCCGAACTGATGGTGATCTGTCTTTGGTCCCCCTTGGAATTCTGCAATGTTATGTTTCCTCCAGAAGACGAAAACTTTGAATCAAATTGAGCATTGTTGCCGGGGAAGGTGATAGCAGAGATTTGAATTTGAGGGGGAAGTGTCTGAATGGCTCCCTCATCGAACCATATTCCCCCTGAGTTGCGCCTGAGAATGTAGCTACCCGAGGCGGGATTGAACGAAACCCGATAGTCCGTTTGCGTTGAAATGGCTTTCATTTGAGCGGTCCTCAACGTCGAAACGATGTCCCTCGTCGCACTCCGTAAGCGATAATTGGGCAGCCACGCGCCGATATTGGGAACCATTAAAACAGCCCCAATCGCGATAATCACCATCACGATCACTAACTCGACTAACGTGATTCCTTTATTCCGATTAATCATTTGCGAATGGATTCACCTCACTAAAAAATCGTTTAATAGTCTTCACAATAGGTGTGGGAGGATCCTTCCAAACCCCCGGGCCCCCAAGCAGCACAGCTTACTATTCGACAAACTCAATGCTGACTTCAATACATCCAGCCCGGACAAGTAATTCGACCTGTTGCTCAGAACTACAATCGCCGCCCTGTTCAGGAGGACAAAATTCCAACTGACTGAGCTCACATTTCCGGCCAGTATATTTCCAGCAATTCTCTGAACCGCACTTATCACAAATCCACCAGTATCCGTCCCGACACTCTTTTGTCCCATAAGTACAGTCTGCTAAAGCAGCGGCGGACAATAATGAAATCCCCAGCAGCGTGGCCAGTGCAGAAATCAAAAAAAGCTTTCCTAACAAGCGCTTCATTTGGCTCACTTCCTTTCTTTCATCTGCGGTATTTGAAGCTGCCGAATCCAAATTGGCCTAAAGAGAAACTATTTTTAGCAACCCCTTTAACGGCGACGGGGACGCCATTTAACAGAAATGAAGTGCTCTCCACGATCCAAACCAGATGGGAATAATGGATGTGGCATTGTCCCCTGAGTTTTAAAAAACGATTCGCCAATCAATGGGTATGATGCTTTTGGTTGTTGGAAGCTGTGGGGAAAAAACGCCTCCGGCCACGCCTCCATAGGCTGTTGCATAACCACTGATGATGGTGAGGACAATCCCAGAAGGAATGCCGCCTCCAACTCCCATAGACCGATCGTTCACGGTGATCTTCTGAGTCGGCAAATCTCCTAAATCATTGAGGTCAAACATAGCGTTGCCGGTCTGATATTGCAGCATATAGACGGTCCCTTGTCCTGTACCAAGCGTGCAGACATCCGACGAAAGTGAGGGGGTGAAAGTAGTGAAATATGCCGCTCCACCAAAAACAACGGCAGCGCCATCACACTTTTCACCAGGATTTTGGTTCTCACCAGGACTTCGGTTCAGCCTAATGTACCAACCGCTCTTTGTTCGCAAACTATTGAGCACGGTCGTTTTAGTAGAAGCGGATGCATTCGGGTCTTGCAAGGTATCTGCGGTGACATCAACCAGGTCACTTAGGCTTAATGGTAAGGGCGTTGGAGGATTTGTATCGTCGTCATAGTCTTTGATCGCGTAGAGGGCGTTGACAAAGCTCGTATCACTAGGCTTTTCTCGATCCCCTGTTCCGAAAAATAGCATATCATAAGTTCCACTTCCTCTATTACTTTCGAAAGTCACATCTGGAGGATAAAATATTTTTCCGCTGGTTGTGAAGATCACCTTCCCTGTCCAACTGACAGTGCCGTTATTATCCATATCTCCAACATCGAACCTCCAGATCTGTCCCCCAACATCACCCACGTAGAGCCTATCAATGAGGCCGTCTCCATTGACATCGATGGGGGCAATATCACTGGGGATACAATATCTCATCGAGGGATTATTACTGTTTGTGTACTTCCAGATTTGGTTCCCGGTCGCGATATCCACAACATAGACGGCTCTTCCCTTTGTATCTGGAGAAGGAGAACCGTTGTCTTGATTTGTATCATACCCTCCCCCGATAAAAGCCACCGCCTTTGTTGCGCTCCCATTTTTAATCTTTCCAATGATGGGGGTACTCCAGGTTTGTCCCAACTCTTGATAGGCAGTCGTAGAAGTTGTTGCGGTCCCCTGGATGATCTGACTCGGGTTGATTTCCCATAAGAATCTTGGGCTGGTGGGATTCGTAACATCCAAAGCAATGTATGAGTTTCCTCCTCTTCTCTCCCCAAAGACAAGAATCGCCTGGGTCACGTTATTATTCGAATCAGAGGTGACATATGCCTTTGGAGACCCATCAACAAAGGTTTGTAAAGAAAGCTGATTATTAAAATTCTTCAAATTCGACACTAAGTTGGGGGGGATAAAACCCCATAGTTCCGTGCCATCGGCATCATTGAAGGCATGAAGCATTCCATCGTTGCCTCCCACGTAAATCACACTTTGATTGGTATAATGGATTACCAAAGGCCTTGAATGAATAATCGCTCCCAGGATCCATTTTCTTGTATGACCGGGACCATTGTCCCAATTCCAAACATCCCATCCGTGGACAAAATCGATGATGTTGTCCCTATCGGCAGTAGAAGAGACCCCTAATAATGCCGTGGTGATGGCTGCATTTGATTTACTAAAGAGATTTGATGAATCGGTCAGATTGGTATTGGTTTTCAAATAAGTGTAGATGTTTCTCGAGTCAGGATTCCCTGATAACAGTACTCCGCCAACCCCTCCCTTCTCAACATCCCCTCCGTCTGCGGTTGTACTCCAATAAGACTGTGCACTGTCTTTAATTGTATTCAGGTTGGTCATAACGAGCTGCGCTGGATTTTCGGCATCGATGACGTCGCCCACACTTAAGGTTACCGTATTGGTCGTGGCAATCCCGTATTTTTTGAGGTTTCCTTCCCAGAGAGTTTTGGCTGTTGGCTTAAACATTCCCAAATACAAGCGGTCTTGGGAGTCTGTGCTCTGAAACTGGCTAATCGGGACCACGGGGGCCACATATGAACTTGACTCCGATGCGAGTGTAATAATAAAGTTTCTAATCGCTGTGATAGCATCCTGCAGTTCGCTATTGTTCTGGGCAATAAAGGCATATCCCGATATTCCCATCTCTCCGGGGTCATAGGTCCTGGCATAATAATGGCCATCCGAGCCCTGGGATGTTTGAGTCTCTTGAAAACATTGAGTGACCCCTGCCGGGTAGAGTTGACCAAACGGGATGGAATACATACTGGTAATGGATTGGGCTTGGCCATGATTGACTATCTTCCCGCTGTTGCCACCGTAATAAGCAGCCCAGTTGAGCGTATTTCGTTGGTAATAGGGCATGTCCGCGCCAAACCCTACCACAAAGACATAATATCCGGCATTCGCCAGTGCCCTTGCTTTGGCAACCGTTTCTCTTCTTCTCTTGTATTGATCTGTCTGGGTTTCTGTCCCGTTCCCGGTGCATGCATACGTATCAGCACCATCGGTAACGAGAATCGCAAGCTTCTGTCGACAGGCTGCAGCTGGATCGCCGTTTTTCGAATCATTAAAGTAAAGCAGCCCTTCATTCAGCGCAGCGGCAAGCGCGGTTCCTCCATATGCCGTCTCACCGCTCACACTATTGGACGAGGAACTGGATTGGGTGCAACTGGTGCCGCTGTTACAATAGATTTGACTATAGTGAGTATTGAGAGAATCGGCGAGTTTATTACAACCAGAGTTGTAATTTACCGCTGTCTCCGGCGAACTACAATTATAGAATCTCATATACCCCATTCTGATATTGAGTGCATTTTCGTCGTTTACGTCCACGGTTCCGTTCGCATCATAATCAAGAAGAGTGAAAATGCCTTTCTTTGCAAGGGCAACCTTGCTGCAATTGGTACTGCGGGCTGGGTTACCTACCTGGTAGCTATAAAAAGGTCCTAAGCAGGTGCTGTCCCCCCAAATCTTCATACCTTGATACTGAGCATTGGTAGGATATTGAGTACCCAATAAAATATCGCTCATCATATCACACTGGGTTGTATGAGCGCCTCCAGTTGGATCTGTCGGATAATAGGCAACATTATCTCCACAATTATACGTATTGTGTCCGGGAACCCAATGATGGTGTGAATCATAGTACCCGTCCACCCAACCCGGATCAATGTACAAATACTCGCCGGCGGGTGTCCAGCGCATGCTGCCTGATAAATCAAGCATGATCAGCGTGTCAGGGGGAACTTGTTGCATCATCTGGGTAAGAATATAGAGATCCGTGTCATTGGCAAGAGCATGGTAAAAAGGAATGATAAAGACTAATAAAAATGCGATACAGATTATCTTTTTCATCACAGTCAATCACCTCCTGGCTATTGGACAGGCAACAACCTCACTACCTCTTCTTGAACGGTAGCAGTCGAACCACTGCCCGCCTGATCCTTCCCTGCCGATTGGACCTGATAATATGCATAACTGAGATTGACAGCACTAAATCCCATTCCCCTTGGCGGCGGCCCTGACTGCGTGGGCACGTACGTAATGTTTACTTGAGCGTTAGTAGGATTTGGAGTTGTATTGGTTAAATCGCTGAAAGGACTGTACTTATTGGTTGCCCCATCATAACTGTTTAAGTTGAAGTTTGCGATATTCGTGGTAATTGTGTTCACTCCAGTATCCGCTGCATAGAAGGCATCTGTTGATCCCCTTTTGTTTCCGGCAAGTTTGATTTCAAATATGGAGGTATAACTGGAGGCCAGAGCGAGCAGAGTGATGACAATGATCATGATGAGTGCAAGAACCAGAGCTGTACCGGATTGACTCCCCGTGCTATTCACTTTTTTGGCCATATTCACTCCTTTTCATCAATATCTCTACCTCTAAGGCTCTATGATCAATAGGCCTGAGATTTTCTAAAACTGACATTTCTCAGAGTTACCGCAGAAGCTAAAGTTCTTGGAGATACCACCGCCTTGACGTCCGGATTGACTGGGGTAGGCTGTGCGGTTAAGGCCACACGAACAGCCATTACTTTTGCTGTTCCAACGTTTGCCGCGATAACGAAATCTCTGTCATCGATAACGCCATCCCCGTTAATATCATCCATGACTCCGTCTCCATTTTGATCGATGCCATACATGAAAGTGAGCGCATCGACATTTTCAAGTATCGTGTCCGTAACTGATGGGCCCACTGCTGGAGTCTGTGTCAATGTCCGGGTCAAACTTCTTCCCGCTAAGGTATAGGTCACTGTGTAGGTCGTGGGCAAAGCGCCTCCGAGGTACTCATAATTGACAGTGATACTGCTACCGCTAAGTGGAGACCCAACCGGACTAAGGGTGATCAGGGGTGAATCGAAGGTGCTGGTTTGAAACCCTGCCATGAGTAAGTCTCTTACTACAATTTCCATGGCACTTCTGACGTTCTGTTGAACCTCGGCCACTTGATCCTGAACCGTATAGGCCTTCGTTTGCCCGATAAAGACACGGTAGGTACCGCCAATCAGTATCCCGGAGATGACTAATACTACCAGCAACTCAATCAGAGTGACCCCACTTTTATTAAGCACCGACTGACTTTTAGAAGACTTTTCTCTCATCATTTCCCTCCCGATGAAGATTAAAGAAACCACTCTATAGAGGAACCGCTGAGACGATGCTGATCGAGTAAGGTATCTTATCCGTCCAACTAACTGTAACGGTAATGACGTCCAAGGTATTAGCAGGAGGTGCAATGTTCGGTGCAGCGACCCAGCTTCTATTATAAGTGATGCCAGTGGAACCTACAGGGCTATCTGTCACCGGTGCATTAAGGGGGATCATTCCGAATGGCGTCGCCCTTAATTGCTCAAGCTTGTCCTGAGCGAGTGTGGCAGCCTCCGTCAAGTGACTCCCGTTAGAATTATTCTTCGTTGTCGTTGCCATCAGGCCAGCCATGCCCAATAAGCAGATAGATAAGATGACCAAGGCTATTAGAACCTCAATGAGCGTGAAACCTCTTGTTCTCATGGAATCATTCATAATGCCACCTCCGGATTCAAAGACGAAAGTAGCAAAACTCATACCAAGAGGGATTAAAGAAAGGGGCGGAACAATTGTTGAGGAATTTTGAAAAGATAGAACTTAGGAAAAAACGGTTAGCAGATTGAGCGTAACCTGCGCAAGAGCCAGGAAGTGTGTAAATAGTTTAGAATGTGGACAAGATGTCAACTTGATCAAAAATCGTGGAAAGTCCGCAGATGGTTTGTTCCAAATGGGAGGATCAGACAGGTTCTCCTCTCACCTTAATCAGTTCTGCAACGATGCTGACAGCGATCTCCTCTGGAGTCTCGGAGTTGATATCGATTCCAATGGGCGCATGAACTCGGTCCAACGTCTCCTTCGTCATTCCTTTCTGCATCAGGTTTTGATAAAGCGTTTTAATCTTTTTCTTCGAACCGATCATCCCGATATAGCGGGCGCCGGATTTGACTGCCTGCTCCAGCACGAAACCGTCGTATAGATGACCCCGCGTAACGATGACGACGTAAGAGGAGTCATCAATGTTCAGTCGATCAAAACACTTTTCAAATTCTGAAACAATGACCTCGTCCGCCTCCGGAAAACGCTCTGGATTCGCAAACATTTCCCGGTCATCGATGACCACTACCTTGAAATGAACCCTTTTGGCCAGGGGAGCCACCTGCTCAGAGACATGCCCCCCTCCAAAGAGGTAGACCGTGGGTTCAGAAAAAAAAGGTTCCAAAAGTACTTCCGTCTTGATGCCTTCGGTACTGGAGACCAGAACTCTTGGCTTTCTCTCCTTTAACGATCTCTCGCCTTCGCTCAAAATTCTCTTCTCTAATTCCAATCCCCCGAGTAAAAAACCAACCTTTTCTCCGGAGGTCTTCATCAAAGCCTTTGAACCTTCTCCCTGGGGGAAGGTCCCGTCTAACGAGATCAGACTGGCCAGAATGGCTGAACCCCCTTTCTGTTTGATCCTGGCTGCTTCCTGATAGATAGTCAAAAACTCCTCTCTGAGGGGCTCCAAAAAAATATTAATATTCCCTCCGCAGATCAGTCCACCTTCCGCCAACTGCTCCGAGGTCAGTTCAAAATGGAGTATCCTTCCCTCTCTTTTCTCCATTACTTTTTGGGCCTCTTGCCAAACCTCTGCCTCGACACATCCTCCCCCGATGGAGCCGACAGAAGTTCCATCTCCCTTGATTAAATATTTCGCTCCCACTGCCCTGGGAGCAGATCCCACCCTGGTAATCAGGGTGGCCAATGCCACCTTCTCCTTCTTCTCAAGGGCTTTGACGATCGCAGAATAGATATCTTCCATGACCTCTCCTACCTAGTATGAAATATCGCAGTTCATCAACTCCTGCCACCAATCATAACCTAAATTTTGCTCTTTGTCCTATTGCTCGCCCATCACCACGTTCAGCGCTTACGGCCTCTTCTCCTTGGGCGCCGGCTTCTTCTCCTTTTGGGGCGGCTTGATCTCTATCTCTTTCGAACGGGCGACGGGGAGAAGGTAAAGTTTATAAAAAATCGGATCCGCATACAATTCCATATTGGGTGCCAGATCTCCGACCAACGCGGAGAACGAAGACAGGTTATTATAAGCATTTAAATTTTCAGAAAGGTCTCTCAAGGACTTATAAAGTCTGACCGAAGCAACGAGATGGCCCGGTTTCTCCCTCAGCAATTTGATCTGTTGAATTCCAGTCTCGATCGATTCCTGATCCTCCTCCAGTTTAGATACCCAAAATTTTCCCTCCTGATATCGAACATCCGTCTCCCCTGTCTGAATGGCCTGCACCAGTTTCGTGCGAATCCCTTGAGCCTGTTTCATGAGGCCATCCAACTCATTCAACAGATCGGTCTTTTCTTTCTTAGAAAGCTCAACGCCCTTGGACGAAGCTTTCGATAAAAAGTACTGGAGATAATATTCTTCGGCCTTGACAGAAGAAACCAGCCATAAAAATAAAATGAACCCTACTAAAAGAATCTTTCGATATCCCATTGTCTTTCCTCCATTACCCCCTCACCCCTGCCTGCCGGCAGGCAGGCTATCCCTCTCCCCTGCCTTCGCCGAAGCGGCTTCGCGCAGGCAGGCGCCAAGGGGAGAGGGGGATTTATTATGCAAATCAAATTAAACGTCCCTCCCCCTCGATGGGGGAGGGTAAGGGTGGGGGTGAGATTTTAAGGAAAAATCACCTCTGCCACTGGCTGTTCGTTTTGTAGCTGACCCAACACGACCCTCTCGATCTGGCGGTGTTTTTTCTCAAAGATTTTTTCCGCTATGCGCTTTGCTTTCCCCGCCCTATCCGGACTATCGACTTTATTGAGAAAGGCAACTACCCGGGACGAAGAAGGAGCCCCTTTAAGAATGCCTTGGGCATGCGTCATCAAGAGGGCCATCCCCTCGACGGAAAGCCTCTTCCCGGTGGCAATTCCTGTTATCTTCGAAATCCCATCAGCATGAAAGGCATTTTCTTCATTTAACTCCCTTCCGACCCCGTCCACCCCCAATATGGCTACAACCAGGGTCGTTGCTGTTGGGATGACCGGCTCCCATTCTCGAGGGGCCTTCACCGGCTGACCTGCCGCACCATCTGCCTCGACGATAATTGTATCAATCTTATCTAAGCTCCAGAGCTCGTTCACAAGGTCTGGCGAAACCCCTTTTAACTTTCCCGACCCGAGCCTCTCTCGGGCCACGGTCAGATGACGATATTGGTCGAGATGCCGCCACACAAAATCTTTAATTCCCATTTCATCTGAATCCACAAACAGAAAATTCGTTTCTTCTGGTTTGGGTTCGAATATCTTCGTGGTCGTTGTCGTCACTACTCTCTTGCCGCTAAGAAGCATTTCCTTGGCAAGGCGATACATCAAGGTCGTCTTACCCCCTGCCCCGACCAAGCTGATCACTTCCCTTGCTTTGAGGCCCAGTGCCTCCGTCAAAAAACTCACCGGCCCCGTTTCTTTTTGAGATGTTCTCACAAACTTCTCAAGGATAGTAAAAATGACTTTTTGATCCGGATCCATAATGAAAGCCCATAATCGTGTAAAGCATCGGGCACAGACCTCAAAATCACAAATTACAAATCCCAAATTCCAAATAAATCCCAATCACCAATGACCGAAACCTGTCCTGTTTGCATATTTGAATTTGGGTCATTGGAACTTATTTGCTATTTGGTGCTTGAAATTTGGTGCTTCAACTTTCGCTATGCAGATTCATTTATTAAACCAATACAAAATACCCTCTAATACTCCTCCGCCGATGGCCCTGGCTTTGTCTGAAATGGTAAAGCAGAGCTCTCTTTTACCCCTCGGATCAATATCACCTACCTTCATCCCTTTCTTCACCTCTACTCCGTCGCGAAGAAGTCCTCTCACGACACCGCTGATTTTAGCGATGACCGGGAAATCATCCGCCACGGCCACGACCGCCCCTTTATTCACTCTTTCTCCAATCGATTTTTGTGGATGAAAAATCCCTTTCTTCATCGTCCGAAGGAGCCTTTCAATCGTGTATCCTCCGATCTCTCCGGGAATACCCGTATCCGCTTCCGCTGCGCCCTTCGAAATGACCCTACCTAAGTTATGTCCGCGATTCGTCTCGACCACCAGATGAACATCTTTTCCTGCTGTGAACCCCGGGCCAAGGCCGATGACCAGAGGCGCATCACTGATCTGTGTTCCCAGATTTTTCTTCGCCATGATGCCATCAATCAGGATATCAGGCTTTAGAAAATTTCTTGTCTTCTTTGCGTCGGGGTCAACAAGAATTGGAATATCCCCGCTCTTCCACGTGGGCTCAATCCCCTCTTGTCTGGAAATGAGTTTCGCTCGAACGCCTTCTACTTCCTTCTCGCCGTCGTGGATCGCCTCGCTGAAAGCCACCGCCCTCCTCACGGCAAGAGGCTCTGGAATCTCTACCAAGCAAACCTTAAAATGGGATTGATGAAGTCTATGGACAACCCCGCTAGCCATCTCCCCTGCTCCACGGATTAAGACGATCAGTTCATTCGTCTTCTGTATTATTCTCATCTGAATCCTTTCTTCACACGTTTTCTCTTCACAGCGACCTTTTTGCGATCTTTTTCATAATCCTGCCATGTATCCACGTCCCTTACAACACCGATTGATCTCACCTTAACCACTCGCACGTCTCCTCGATGTTTCTCGATAATAGATTTCCCTCCGACATCCCCTTTCAAATTCATTAACTCTTTTTTGTATGCTTTATGGAAAATAACAGGATGTCCCGTTCTTCCCTGAAAGGCGGGGACGATGATTCTCTCTTTTTCCCGATCAAAGATTCGGATCAAGGCGTTGATTGTCCTCGTTTTGAGAAAAGGTTGGTCTCCCAGGGCAATCAGAATGCCATCGCTTTCCGGGCCGACTGCCTGAAGACCTCTTCGGATAGAACTGCTCATGCCTCCGGCAGGGTGTGGATTCGTGACGATCTTTATTTTTTCCCCGTGAAAAGTATTTCTTACTCCTCTGCTTCGAAGACCTCGAACGATCACCACTTCCCGCACCCGGGATCGAAGAAGAGTTTGGATACATCGCTCAAGAACAGTCTTTTTCCCCCATGGAAGCGATAATTTGTCAAACCCCATTCTTTTTGATTCACCCGCTCCAAGCAGTATTGCAGAAATCATGATCCGCCTTTCATGCCCAGCGGCAAACAGGTAAAATTTAATCTTTCTTTGCGAGTTCTGTCAAGATAACGGCTCAACGAAATCGTTCGGTGATTCATTCAAATAAGGAAGATTCGGACGAAATTGAAGAGGAACAACTGCGAAGAGAGGAACGAGCAGGCTACCAATGATCCCCCGCTACTTTGCCCTGTACACCCTCCGGGACAGAACTGGGCAGCGGGGTAATATCGCAAATTAATTCTAACGGCGGTCTGACCCGCTGCGCCAGCGCTTGCGCGGCGAGTGCCCCGCTCCGTTTCGAGCCGTTCGACGGTGCTCACGGCCCTGAGTGCGTAGAAGGGTCGCAATGACTTCCAACTAGACCTCAGTTAGTTGTTAGCGGGAAAGTCACAACAGTGCCGAAGCTCGATACCGCTGTGATGGTCGTGGCCCCTCCCGGATCAACCGAAGAATTTGATTTGGAGTAGCTCCAACCTCCAAAAGTATTTACCGGTACGCTATTGGTAGCGTTTTCGACGATCTTACTACCTAACGTACCAGTCCCCACATAGAGTGTGATTCTATTACCAGACTTCACCGTACTCTTTCCACTGATCTGCCACCGCTTTGTACTCGTTGTAAATATCGCCTTGGCTATCGTAAGTGTCTCGGACGCAGCAACAGTCACGGTTACGGTTGCAGCATTCGATTCCTGACCAAAAAGGTCTTCGACCGTATACTTAAATGTATCCGTCTGAATGGGTTTGGTAAACTTACTCGGGTCTGGAGTGTAAGTAATTATCCCCGTTGCAGGATCAACCGAAGTGCTGCCTTTGGGCGTGAGGGGACCGTTAACAACGCTTACGGTGCCAAGGTTAAAACAGGTGACGCCGACGCAAAGAGGGAAGGCCATATCATTAGCAATGACATCGATCATAACACTATTAGTTCTTGACGTTAATGCACTGTCATTCTTGGCAACGGGCCGTGCAATCACAGATACAGGAGCAGTTGCCATTCCGCCGGCAGAAGAGATGACAGTGACCTCTGCAGGGGGAACTGTCAGACCCGAAACCACCAGCTTCTGATTGGGTAAGTCTCCGAGAACGGCAGCCAGATCCCCAAAACCCACCGCGGTCAGTGTCGGCGGTGCAACCTGATCGCTTGAATGGGCCTCAATCGTTAACGTTTTGGCGACCGGATGGAATTCAGCTGAGGTGATGGTTACGATATCTACTAAATCGCTGGCGACGATCGCTACTTTGCCCGTTGAAGCGTCGATCGCTGTGACGATAACGGAATTGGGGAAAGACACCGGATTAGAAATATTGGCAAAAAAGTTCCCATTCCCGTTTGTAGTCATTGCCACGGGGGAAGGACCTGGCCCACTCACGTTAAGGCTTGCGAGGCGCGATGAAGTCGCCAGTACTTCTATTTGTGGAGGAAAAGGCCGGGTGTAAACGGCCCGATTAACTATCAAGGGTATCGGCAACGTGCTCGTAGTAAACAGCTTCCCCTGAACCTTGAAAAGGTCTGTTTGTTTGGTGTTGACTCCAGGGCCGCCGGCGTTCGGACCATCGATCCGGAAGAGATTGGTATGAAAAGGGCTGCCGATGACCTTGTGACTCACCGTTGGATTTCCGATAAAACCGGATGGAGCGGCCGGCAGTATAGTAGGGTCCCATCTCAGAAAAGGACCCATGCCAGTTTTGAGAACAGGCGTGAAATCGCACGGCGCTGCGGCACAGCCGATATCCTGCCTCTGGGCAGGAATGGTCCCCGAGGAATTTGCGATCAGGTTGGTTAGAACTCCATACGGGTGGGTGACTGTATAGATACCACCCGGCGTCAGCCCGGTGATCGGGCCCACAACAATCAGAAAAAAAGTGATCTGTTCGCCATTCGCGGGAATAGGTTCAGTGGTGCTCCCGCTAAAACCTGCCACGAGAGCCAGGTTAAGACTGCCGTTAGCTCCAGGGCTTATTAAATCGGCCTCCGCAGACCAGTAGAATGCGTTCTCGCCAAATCCGATCACCTGAGAAAAGATATTGTTTGCGATGGGTGGATCAAAAACGCAATTCCCCCCGGCAGCGAGGCATAGTTCCAGGCCAACCCCATTTTCATCCATGTACCAGAAGGGAAAACCATTCGTGGAATTGACTAGTCCCAAGTCTGCCAATTCCGCGGAAGCACTCTGAGAAAGGCAGAAAACCAACACTGCAACTATCGATAGATATTTAAACTTTGTTAACACTCAAATCACCTCCTAAAGGATAAAGGGAGATCTTGCGATAATTTTAAAATCACTTCTTCATCATGTCAATCTAAATACGTTAACATCACCCGGGAACAAAGATATACGAATATCAGGGATTGTCAAGCAAATTAGGTGCCGGCGGCCTATTTCGGGCCAGAGCTGTCAAAACGAATAAAATGCAGTTCGTTGATATAAACCTTCAGGGGCATGTTTTGCCAAAAATTGGTCTCTATACTCCAAGATAAGCTGACTTCACATCCGGATTCTCCGTCAGTTTCCGAGAATTTCCTTGCAAACCCGCTCTCCCGTTCTCTCTTGGGAGAGCAAAAGCAAGAAATACTCAAAGAATGAATTCTACTTTTTCAGCATGATTCGCGCATCCGAAATGACGCATCTCTCGGGAGAACAGATGACAGGGTTTAAATCGATCGATTCCATCTCAGGCTCGAGGTCCATGACCAAATCGGAGAAAGTAATGAGAAGCTTATTTAATTCTTCAAGATTGACCGGATTGGAGCCGCGGTACCCCTCCAGAAGCGGCCTCGCCTTGAGACACCTCACCATTGAATCCATATCCCTCTGAGAGAGAGGGGCCATTCTCAAGACCACGTCCCGATAAATCTCCACCCACACCCCTCCGATCCCGAAAAGGACCACCGGACCAAATTGATAATCGTTCTTTGCCCCCACAATCAACTCCATGCCGGACGCCTTCTCCTCGACGAGCATCCCGACAAATCCTTCAATCTTACTGAAACGGTGGAAAGTCTCCCTCAATTTCCGATCGCTATCAATACGGAGTTCCACGCCATTTTTCTCCGATTTGTGAATGACCTCTGGAGATACGACTTTACCGACCAGAGGATAACCGATCTCTTTCGAAAATCGAATAGCTTCTTCAACCCTGGCGGCAAAGAAAAATCGAGTCACCTCTAAACCGGCCAGAGAAAGCAGACGTTTGGCTTGGGGCTCCAGAACCCATCCTTTCCCTTTTGCATCTGAAAGTATTTTTTTCATCTCTTCGGTTAGCACGGTTGATGCCTCCTCAACGCTTCGGCCATGTGGACAGCTTCCTCGATGGAATGGGCAACAGGGATCTGGTTGAGCTGAAATCCTTCCACAAACATCAGGTATTTTTCCACATGGGGAACATAGGCAATCATCGGTTTTCCTGTCTGCCGAGAGATCTGGCTTAATCGGGCTCCCAAATCTGAGGTGATCCCCGGAATGTAAGGCAGTAGAAGGATCATGAGACAGTCCACCTCCTCCCTTCTGCCTAAAAAACCGGCGGCATTGACGAAGTCGTCGTCCACCGCGCTTCCGGTCAGGTCAATCGGATTATTCAGCGAAGCGATGGCCTGGATGCGTGGAGAAATTTGTGCCTTGATTTCTCTTCGCGCCTCATCGACCAGCATCGGCACCGAAAGCCCGTGGGATAAGCAGGCATCCACGGCCATGGCGCCATGGCCGCCGCTGCCGGTAATGATCCCGACCTTTCCCGTGATCGGATCCGGATAACAACAGAGCGCCTCGCAGAAAGGGATCATTTCGAATTCGTCCTTAGCTTCCACCACGCCGTACTGAGCGAGGACCGAAGAAAAGACCTCGTAGTCCCCGGCCATGGATGCGGTGTGGCTTGAAACAGTCTGGCCCCCTCTTGTGGTTTTTCCGGCCTTTAGGACCACGACCGGTTTCGGACATTGACCGGCGCTTCTCACAAACTCCCTTCCTTCTCTTTCCACAAATCCCTCAACATAGAAGGCGATCACACCGGTTTCAGGATCCTTCCCAAAATAGTCGAGGAGTTCTATCTCTCCGATCAAAGCTTTATTCCCGATGCTCACCGCGGTGGAAACACCCACTCCTTCTCCTGCTAACTTGACGAGATGATCCACCAGGATTCCCCCACTTTGGCTGATCAAAGCCACCTTTCCTTTTTCCGGCCTGACGATTCGCTCACTCGGAATGAAAAAGGTGTCGAAAGAAGGTGGAGAATAAACGCCCAAACAGTTGGGGCCGATAAAGGGGAAATCCGCCTCTCTGGCAATCGATACCAGCTGGTTCTGTAAATCTCCATTGCCGACTTCGGCAAACCCCCCGGATATCACCACAGCACCCCCCGCTCCGGCGCGGATGCAATCGTTCATGATCTTCGGGACTACCTCCGCCCTTGTGGCGATCACGGCCAGATCTACTTTCTCAGGAATATCCGAGACGTTGGCGTAGATCTTTTCTCCCTGATAGATGCCGCCCCTTTCGTTGACTGGAAAAACTTTAACCTGATGGCGAAGGTTGTTCTTGTTGTAAACGACATTGGCAGGATGTCTTTCATTTGTCAGCGAAACTCCGATGACAGCCAATGTCTTAGGGTTAAACAAAGTTTTCAAATCCATTCTTCTTTCCTCCCAGACGCGAAGTCCGTTACAAATCCCGGTCGTTGCCCGGCAGGGCCGCGGGGCCGACGAGATGCCCTTGCCCCATGGAGCCCCACGGGTAAAGCCCGTGGTACCTCCATTGAAATACCCTCCTACGCCAAGGCTTCGGAGGGTTATCCACCGGTGGCGAAATCCACCGAAGCATCAAGCTTTAAGCACATGAATCATTTAACTATCTTTTTACGCATTCACCCACGGGTAGAACCCGTGGTCTTCTGCGTAGGTGGATAACGTTAAGATACACAAAAGCAAGCGTTTAAACAAGCTTTTATCCCTACTTTGCGCAATGCCTCACTTCACTTTCCTCAGTCACCCTCCTTTGCTAAGGCGGGAAAGTTGTTTGTGGATAGGCGATAGTTGCCCTATTCCAATTTAACCACAAACTCTCAACCCTTTATTTCTTGTTTAACCCTCAAAATACAAACCCTCTCGCCTTGAAATGGGGAGTTGGCCCTATTTCCGTTTCATATAATTTGGGTGAAAATAAGAGAGAATGATATTGCAGTCGGAGCCCTTGAGTAACCCATAGGCACCATTCAAAAAAAAGGAGGAGTTTGTCATGAAAAATAAAAGATTTATGACTCTCTTGATCTTGACCTTTCTCTTTTCGAGCCTGGTTGCCTACGGCCAGACGAAAGAAAACCCGCCTATTATTAATTTCGCCTATGCCCAGGACAACATTCGCCAGGGAGACATTTGGAAGATTTATCTTTCTGTCACCGATCCGACCGGTAAGATGTCGAGTATCGTCTGCCGTATCGACCAGGATGGCGGGACGCGACATAGACCGAGCGTCCTTTACCTGAAGAAGGGGATGCAGAACGGGTTTACCGGCTATTTTGCCCTCCAGACAAACTATACTTCTGACAATTTATGGGGACAGGATTGGACGCTTCGGTTTACATTCGTAGACCGCGGAGGAAACGAGATGAAAGCCCTCGAATTTCCATTGAAGTTTGACGGCGGTGGAACTGTTAAGCCTCTTCCGCCTGATCTGGAGAAGGCTCTGAACCAACGTCTCAGAACGATCGATGTCGAATTCATTCCCGATTGAGCGAACCACGATGTCCCGCGATTCCATGAGAACAAGACCAATCATTGCCATCTTTAAAAAAGCCCGATGGTCTCCTTATGTGGCCGGAGCATTGATCGGAGTGGTCAGTTGGTTCTCCGTCCTTACAACAGGCAAATACCTGGGCGTTTCTACAACTTTTGTCCGCACGATTGGCATGATCGAAAGCGTCTTTACACCAGAACATGTTGCTTCTTCATCGTACTTCGTGAAGGAAAAACCGATCGTGGACTGGCAGTGGATGGAGGTTCTGGGTATTCTAATCGGAGCCTTTATCGCAGCCAGACTATCGGGTGATTTTCAAATGAGATCTGTTCCACCCATGTGGGAGAAGCGATTTGGATCTTCTCGCTTCAAAAGGTGGGGCGTGGCCTTTTTCGGAGGGATGATCTCTATGTTTGGGGCTCGGATGGCTGACGGCTGACCGAGTGGCCATGGAATCAGCGGTTCGCTGCAATTGGCCCTCAGTGGTTGGATCTCGCTCGTTTGTTTCTTTATCGGTGGGATTGTCATGGCCCGCTTCCTTTATGGGAGAGGAGGCGGTCGGCTTGAGTGATCTGATCTTAGGTCTCATTACAGGCCTATGCTTCGGTTTCTTCCTTCAAAAGGGACAGGCGCTGAAATATGACAAACAACTCGGAGTGCTTCGATTCAAGGATTTCACCATCTTAAAGGTCATGCTTTCCGCCATACTAATAGGAATGGTTGGAATTTATATTCTTGCGGATACTGGGATTGGACAACTCAGTCTCAAGCCCACCGTCCTTGCAGCCAATGTCATTGGAGGATTGATCTTCGGATTGGGTTGGGGCATGTTGGGATACTGTCCAGGGACGGCCATCGGCGCGATCGGTGAAGGTCGATTTGATGCGTTTTGGGGAGGCGTTCTGGGAATGCTCACCGGAGCGGGAGTATTCGCTGAGGCATTTCCCTTTCTCAAAGATAACCTTTTGAGGTGGGGCGATTTAGGAAAGTTGACCCTTCCGATAGTGCTCGGGGTTAATCATTGGATCGTCATTGCCATTGTCTGGGCAGTTGTAATTGGCATACTGATAGGATTGGAGAAAAAGCGGCTCTAATCCCCCAACCCCTTACACGAGGAAGGTCGGGGGATTCGGTGTCTCACACCTCTTCGAGCATCGTAGTAAAGAGATCGTGATGCTCCTCTTCGTCTTCCAGGATCTCCTTAAACATAAAGGCCGTTGTAACATCCCCTTCCTTTTGGGCCTGCTCGATGATTCCCCTATACATCTCGATCGCTTCCACCTCTGCCTTGACGTCGAGTTCGAGAAACTCTTTCATGCTGTCCCCGACTTTGATCGGTGAAGGTTTGGTAGTCGGAGTCCCTTCAAGATACCAGAGCCTCTCAGCAATCTTCTCGGCGTGCTTCATCTCCGCGATAGCGACCTGCTGGAATTTATCCTGCACGGCAACGCCTTTAACCCCCACGACCTGGACATGCTGCCACATGTACTGGATGCTCACCTGGATTTCTCGAGCAATGGCATTGTTTAACATCTCTTTCAGTTTGTCACTGACCTTGACGACCGGCTTCAAAGAAACTGCCATATCTCTCACCTCCTCCCTGATTTTGGATTAGCTATCCCCATTTTCTGTTCCAATTTTCTATTATACCTCTATAGAAGCAAATAAGGTCAAGAATGTATTCTTTGGCGAAAAGCACAGTATTTTTTGAGAATAGTTTGAAAACTTGTAAATTCCTCCGGGATGAATCTCCGGGGTTGGATTTGACATATCCCATCCAATGTGCTATCGCTAATCAAAAATGGGAGCTAATCTTCTTAAGACTATTTCTCTCTCCTTCCTGGGAATCTCCATCTTTCTTTTACAACCTTTTCTCGTTCTCGGTGCTGCTGTCATTACGGATGTAAGATTCTGGTCTGCGCCGGATCACACCCGAATCGTCCTCGACCTGACTGAAGCGATTCAATATCAAAGCTCCTCATCTGAAAGTCCTCCCGAATTCCATCTGGAACTGAGGGGAGCCTTCCGCCAAACGCTTAAGAAGGAGATGGAGGTCAAAGATCCGTTTCTCACTAAGCTGAGCTTGATCGAACTTGAAAAGGACAGGGTGAGAATCGTGCTCCATCAAAAAAAGCCTCTGACTGCGAATGTCTTCTCGCTTAAGCCTTACCAGGATAAACGTTATCGCCTGGTGATCGATCTCGTCGACGTCGTTCAGGAAAAAAAGGAGCGACAGGAGAGGCAAAAACAAAAAGAAACTAGATCCCAGGGAATCAAGGTTGTCGTTATCGACCCCGGGCACGGTGGCGAAGATCCAGGGGCAGTAGGTCAGAATAGGACCATGGAGAAAGATATCGTATTGAAGGTGGGAGAAAAAGTGGTTCAACTTCTCAATCAAAGTAACGAGATTCAGGCCTTTCTCACCCGAAGGGGAGATTATTTCATCCCCCTCGAAGAGAGAATCAAGATCGCAAGAGAATACGGCGCCGATCTCTTTGTCAGCCTTCATACGGATGGAAGCTTTAATCCCCAAGCCAGAGGTTCTTCGGTCTACTGTCTCTCGCTCTCCGGAGCGACGGACCAGGCGGCCAAGATCTTAGCCGATAAGGAAAATACGTCAAACATTCTGGGAGGTGCTTTTCTAAGGCCTGCTGCCTATGCAAAGGATCCCAATCTGAACCAAATTCTGTTTGACATGATGCAGAATAATTCAATGAAGGAGAGTTTCCGATTTGCCGAGACCATTCTGGCCGACATCAAAGCGATCAACTCTGTAAAATACCCTTCCTATCGCCAGGCGAATTTCATTGTACTGAAAGCGCCGGACATCCCCTCTGTTCTGCTGGAAATGTCTTACATCACCAATAAGGAAGACGAACGCTTGCTGAATAGCAACGACTTCCAGGAGAAAATCGCCAAAACCCTCAACGCCTCCATCAAAAAATTCTTCAGACCCTAACGCCTGCGACGACGACATCCCGAGTTAAGGACAAAGTTAGTTCTGGTATGATTGCCCTCTGGTCGCGAACTGTTTACAAAACCCGCTTGAAATGGGGTCTCATACCCCCTGGAACACCGGTAACTGAAAAGTGAAAAAGACCGTATACGATACTCATATTTAATAAATGTTATCCCTAATACTTTTTTCCTGAAAGCGTGATTTTTGAGTTTTGCCCTTCGATACGCTCTTTCAAACGGTAATCAATAATTCAATCAATAATTCTTGTTGATGTTTCCATTCAAAATTAATAGTCTTTTATCAAACCGTGGGGTATCGAATTAACCTTCCAACTTAACCTCGACCATTTAGAAACGCAGTAAAGGGTTTCATCCGATGAGACCCCAAGAATGAAATGTCCAAATTGCCAGGCTGAAAATCTGGAAGGCCTGAAGTTTCTTGCTGCGTAAAAATTCTCAAAGGATGCGTTATTTTCCCCTAAAATTACCGCATTTCGCGTGATAATCCAAATTTTTGCAGCAAAAATAGACTCTTGATTTTAATCCAGCATATTGATGTATATAGTCTATTTTCTCAATCGTGAAATAACCTCCTCCGGTCAGGAAGTAGGAACATAAATTGCTTCCATGATTAGCGGGGTGAGGTATCTTTCGGTCAATATCCTATCTGCTTTAATAACATTTTAAAAGGCTCTCAGCCTAACAAGGGGACGGGAATAAAATGAAAAAGATTATATTGGTTTTGTTGGCTATGGTGATGTTAAGTGCAGTTCCATGTCTGGCTTTCGGGTTTCCGGGACATGAAGGGCAAATTCCTTTATGTCAGAATAACAAAACAGGCGTATTCAAGTTTGCTCCGGTGAAAGATATTGATCCGACTTCGAACGTAAATTATGAACCAGTTTGCAACACAAAAACTGAAACATTAATTTGGATTAACCCGGCCGGTGGTGGCCCACCAGGGCCACAGGGACCACCAGGGCCACAGGGACCACCAGGCGTAGCAAACGGTGCTACCCAGATCGTATATGGCGTTGTGGATTCAGACGGAACCACGGTAACCTGCAATGGATACCCTGACTGCCAATTCAATACGCAGCGCATAGACGTTGTTATCCCTGGGAATCCTACTTATTACCAGTACCTAATTGATTTCCCCTACCCCCTATTCGCGAATGGACAACCATGGACATGTACTGTTACCCCGGCGGCAGATTATGTCAAACTGATATCGACCATCCTTTCATCCGTTATATGGTATGGATCGGTCCCACCATCATTAGTGCAATACACCACATCGAACGACGATTCAATCCTCGTAGTCGAATTCGGCAGTAATTTTTCGTACCCACCGACCGCGGGCGCTTTCACATTTATATGTGTCCAGTGAGGAATTGCTTTCATAAATAATGGGGTGGAGTATCTTTCTGCCAGGTTCCATCAGTATGAAATAGGCTCTTGTTAATTTTGGTGTGAGGCATTTCGTTTAGGCACAGCAAATTCACTTTAAACGATGAGGTGCAAAATGAAGATCGGGCGAACATGGTCTCAGATCTTGATGATCGTTGTTCTTACAGGTTTTAGTTTCAGTGCATCATATGCTGAGGATCTAAGCATTTGGAAGGGAAAATGGTTCAAAATTACTGAAAAAGTTTCATTGCTGGAGACAAATGAGTCTGGATCTATAAGTCCTTCGAAGTATAGTCAAACGACATATATGCAAATTTATGACGTGGATAGCACCAATGGAATCCTCCAGTGTAACGGTTATGACTATCGTGATGGAGGATTAATATCTACGGGGCCGATTGTTGTGCAGGTATTAGCGGGGAGTGCTCTCGATTTCATGTGGTGGATCCAACTGGGCCCCGAGGTGCAGGATGTCGTAGCTGGAACAGCAGCTGGACGAATCCAGGGGAAAATGAAGAATGGTGTTCTGAATAAAGCAACCTTAAAGACTTTGGGAATGGCTGGCTATATCATGACTAACCTCGGCCCAGCGGTTGGAGGAGTAACCTGGAACGGCTCATTGGTGCCTGAATCGAAAGTCCCACCGATAATCCAGTAGATATTGCCCGAATTTCAAGAAAGAAGCCTCTCCAGAGGAGAGAGGCCTTGGGAAGAATTACATGGAATGTCAGCTAATTGTGCAAAGAAAGGAGGTTTATATGAGAGGGGAGAAAACAATTTTAGGCGTGTTGGTTATAGCTGTCCTAATAACCTGTTTTGGTTTCAGCGAGGTTCATGCTCAGGTGCCCTATACCATTTGGGAAGGTACCTGGTTCAAGACCAACTTAGTTTTCAAAGGTTATGATAGAAACTTAGGTGGGACTCCCGACTGGTTGCCTGATAATGGTAAAACTTCTCTCTTCTTCCATATTGGGACTTGGACTGATCCAAATGGATCAATTGAAGGTGACGAAACTTTTGCGGCTGAAGTTTATCACAATGAAGATACTGGATGGGAAATCACGCCCCTAACCTTGCACCGTATCCATGGAAACCCTCTGGACATTTTCATCTGGTCTCAAATCGATACAGGTGATTTCGCAACGGGTAACTTCACGACCGGTGTAGGGCAAAGAATCACGTTCTTGGCCCGAATTAGTGGAAAGATGGACAAAGCCGGGACCTCCCTGCAAAAAGGGACGTTTAAAACACTGGCAGGTTATGAGATACAGTTGGAACCGTTTTATTACGTTTCGGGTGATACGATAACGGGCAACTTGATTATTCCTGCCACTTTCTGTACGTCGAAAACGAATCAACAGTATCCACCCTGCTGGCCGTAACACTGAACAAAAAAGGAGGGGGCAATTACTGTCTTATTGGATCACGAGAAAGTTTTGACCTACCTTGCCCTTCTTCCTGTTAAACCAAATCGTATAAGCCAGATTGATCCCCTGCATCACCTTTGATAAAGAACTATTTTCTTTTGTCTCAACAAGCAGGTGAACATGGTTACTCATCAACACCCAATGGTAAAGTCTGAATCCATACTGGTCTTTATACCTCCTGAATATCTCCAGGTATTTGTCAAAATCTTCTTTCTCCTCGAAGATTGGCTCCCGATTATTCCCCCTGCAGATGATGTGATAAGGCATTGATGCAAAGACGACCCTCGCCGCTCTTGGCATTTTCAACTATCTCCTAGAATCGCACGCTCCATACGACGAAACCTTTCCCTACTTAAAACCCTAATAATTAACTTGTAACTGATTGGAATCATTTGCATATATGAGAACCGTCCCCAGGTATTCGTGTACTGCAGTACGCTCGAAAAGTGTGGCGGCTTACTTCCCCTTGTCACGTGGGACAGTGACAGTGGTCGTACAGGTACTGCGATTCCCAACCACATCGTCAGCCCCATAGGTCAATGAATGTTGGCGTCCTGTCCCCTGCCCTGATCGCTCTGCACGCAACTGCCCGGCTGTGTCTGCTGTGCCAATGGCCCACTCTTGAATGTCGCTATGGCTCAATAGTGGACTTAAACGGTTGACAATTCCTTACGACTGAGTGTGATCTTGTAAAGTAAACCTGTGTTGTTCTCGGCCCGCACGGTGAGGAGGAAAACGTTCAAGACCGACAAGGAGTTCGAGGATGAGATTAGAAGGATCGGAAGGTTGTTGTGCCCTGGGGCAAGAACCACTGCACCTTTCCGAGGCCGGAATTTTTTGAAAATTGCTATAAAATTGAATTTTTGCTATAAATAGTTCAACTTCCAGGCAGGCAGAACTGAGATCCTGCCTTACTGGACAATACCAGGCCAGGGATCTTTTGTTCATCGTAGTTTAAGACTTCGAAAGATACTTTATATTACAGACCATAAAGAGCACAGTTCCTCTTTTTGACAAGACCCTCCAATGACCAAGAACAAAATAACCCTTTCCCAGCTCGAAAGTTTTCTGATGAAGGCGGCTGACATTTTGCGTGGCAAGATGGATGCGTCCGAATATAAGGAATACATTTTCGGGATGCTCTTTCTCAAACGTATGTCCGATGTATTCGATGAGAAGCGCGATGAGATCCACAGGAAATTCAAGCACCTTCCGCCCGACCAAGTCGCCGCGTTGCTTGAGGACAAAATCAGCTACGGCGACACCTTTTTTGTCCCGCCCCGTGCTCGGTGGCATGAAGGGTTTACCGATGAAAACGGCAATCCACAACCCGCGATTAAGAACCTTCATCATAATTTGGGTGAGATGCCCAACATGCTCAAACCGCTCCAGTAGCTTTCTTTTACGCTAAGGCAGCCCAAGCTTTTGTTGTAACGGCTATGCCGAAAAGATCACGAAAGAGGGAAAATTGTTGAGACGATTAACACGTGAGATGGGCTATTTTCACCCGGTCCCAAAAAAATCGTAAACATTTTGAACAAAACTCTGATATTTAAATATCATAACTAACTGATATATTCCCGAAAATAATGGAAAATGTCCTTAAAAAATAACAAGCCATCTACTAGAAATTGGCTTCGTTCTCCTTCGTATGTGATAAGGTTACACTCTCCCGTGGTTTCCTCCTGCAACTTCCTCTTTCTTTATTTGCCAAAAAGTCTTATGTTACGATTACTATAGTAACACGGCAACCTGGATTTAGTCGGAATTGACCTTAGGGGAATTGATGTGGGATTAATTGTAAAACTGAAGAAGGTTGAAGATATGGAAAAATTTATTGATAAAAAACTTCGCCAAGTATTCGAGGATTTCCAAAGGGAGGCGAAGAGGGCTGGTGGATTGTGCGAATGCAAGGGATTAACTTATGAGGGGGGAAAATTACCGAAATACTCATCGCCGTTGGTTCAGCAGCACTACATGCTTCGCTTCTTCCCAGCGTATCTGGCGGAGTACTATCTTATGTATAAGAACATGCTTAGGCAGGAGTTCCTGGCGGAGATTCTCAAGGTTCTGTCAATTGGGTGCGGTTGTGGGATAGATTTTTGGGGACTTTACTTTGCGCTTAAGGATTCGGGGAAAAATCCAGGAAAACTGATTAACTACACCGGAGTCGATATTATTGCCTGGCAATATCAAGATAACCTGGGCGTTGAAAAGGTATGGTTCTTTAATCAAGATATAACGCAATGGACTAAAATGGATGAGAGAGATTATAACGTGATCGTCCTCCCCAAGTCTATCGGCGAGTTTTCCGAGAGTGCTTTCGAAAAGGTTTGTAATATATTCATCAACACTAAGTTCTCGGAGGAAAAGATCTGTGGCTTGTGCTCCCTGATGGACAAAGGCAAGGAAAGCGATGCCGACCGATTCCTAAAAATTGCAAAAATAATGCAAGACCGGCATGGATTTACGTGTTTAGATAAACTGGATCAGTATTGGACTGTGACTAAGGAAAAAGGCATCCGTGGTCTCTGTTCTAATTTTGTCTATCCTGACGACATTTTGGAGAAGGTCAAGAGTTCATTGAACGAATGTCCGACATTCAGCAAGAACGAGGAGCCATGCAAAGATAACTGTGGGCATTTGAATCGTTCACCTATTCTCAAAACTTCTTTTATAAACTACAACATGCTTCGATTCCAACGGTGAGGTAGCAAGAAAGGTAGAGTGTCAATGATATGGCCTGAGACCAAGATTGAAACAAGACAAGGTCTTGTGAGAGCGATTGCACCTGAGATAATCTCGGCCAGCCGATCAACCGACATACCCGCCTTCTATTCGGAATGGTTCATGACTCGACTTCGGGAAGGCTATGTGAAATGGGTGAATCCCTTTAATCTTCGCCTACAGTACATCTCATTCGAGAATACGCGGGTCATTGTTTTCTGGAGTAAGAATCCTCGGCCCCTGGTTCCATTCCTGCCGGAAATTGAGGCACGTGGACTTGCGTATTATTTTCATTTCACGTTGAATGATTACGAACACGAGAGGCTTGAGCCAGGTGTGCCTCCTCTGAAAGAAAGAATAGAAACCTTTGTCTCTCTTTCGACTCGCATAGGTAAAGAACGCGTAATCTGGCGATTCGATCCACTCATTCTGACACCGGAGTTGGGCGTCGAGGGACTTCTCGAAAAAATTAAACGTGTGGGAGACAAGGTAGGAAGGCATACTACCAAATTGGTTTTCAGTTTTGCTGATATAGGCAGATATCGAAAAGTCCAAGCAAACTTGAAACGGGCAGGAATCAACTATTTGGAATTCAGTGAAGCCGCTATGACCGAGGCTGCAAAGGGGATTCAGAGACTTTGCAACCAATGGGGCATATCTGCATCAACCTGTGCAGAGCCGATAGAACTCTCATTCTATGGAATTGAACATAACAAGTGTATTGATGACGATTTGATCCTGAGAATCACTAATTGTCATCCAGGGATTCGGCGACTACTTGGTTTGAATGTTGCTCCCCAAGGAGACATGTTTGCTCCCTTGAAAGAGACAAGGACGATACCTAAAGATCCGGGTCAACGTGAGGCATGCGGATGTGTGCTCAGTAAAGACATTGGTCAGTACAATACATGCAGTCACCTCTGTACATACTGCTATGCAAATTCGTCTGAAAAGGCAGTCAGACGGAATTCAGCCAGAGCTTCTAGGAACTCAGAATCCATAATTACCTTTAAGAAGCAACCGGCGACCAATGACGCAAGTGGAAGGGACTTGAGAGCCCGGTTTGTAAATGATCTCCTGTATAATTTGCCTAAAGACCGACAGCGTGGCAGCAAACCACGTTGTCATTGGATCACGGAGGGGAGACCTGAGGAGGTGGCATCTCGACTGACACGGCTGATTGCTCCGTGGGGGGAAGTCACAGCCAATGACCGCTGGATGCCGCAGGGGTTTGAGCAGACCGATGAAGCTGAGTTGCATAAAGCCACGTCTCTGCTAAGCCCAAAGCACTGCCAAGAAATCAAGAACTGGTGGTTCAAGGTCTTCAAGGGCCGACAGACGGGGCCGAGTTTTGATATAGCGAGCACCTGCACGGTCACGGTGGAGGGCGCAGGACATCCAGGCTTGCTACTGTTGGAAGCGAAGGCACACGATAGGGAACTTCAAAACGAGGAGGGCGGGAAGAAGCTACCGGAGGAACCGTCTTCAAACCAAAGCACCAACGATGAGCGCATCCGCAAAGTCATCGCAGACGCAAACACTCCCTTCGAGATCGGAACGGGGATGAAATGGGCGTTGTCTTGTGATTCTCGCTACCAGATGTCAAACCGATTCGCCTCAGTGGGCAAGCTGGCGGAACTGGGCTACTGGGTAATCCTGGTGTACCTGGGCTTCCTAAATACTGTCGAAATGCGGAATGAAGGTAATCCCATAGCCTCTGCAGGGGATTGGGAAAAATTGGTTGTGGCTCACAGTAAGCGTCTATTTCCTGAAATCGTATGGAATCAGCCGCTCAAGGTACACGGCCAGTGGTTCATTCCGCTTATCCGTTCGACCGAAATCGGCTATGATCGGCCCCCTAGTAGTGACTTGATCGTATGGTAAATAGTTTAGGGGGCCTATGTTTTTTTGGGAATCAAATAGATACCAGGGCTCTTTTCAACTTCCCCCTTCTTGGCCGCACCACTTGACACTCCGCCAGGTCCTCTTCTGTTATTTCTTCATCAATCCGCAGCGACATTTATTTTTAAATTTGACGATTGCCAAAAGAAATAAACAAAAAAGGGCAGAGCCATAATGACCCTGCCCTTTCCTTCCTGTGATCAAATTGGGTAGACTTATTTCTTAACTTCCTTCCCCAAAGACCATAGGCTCCGGGACGGACTCTGATAACTTTCTTGTCAGCCTACTTTCTATGCTCCTCCTCCCCTTTTCCAGGTTTTCCTGGAGACTTTTGGGGTTGTTTTTGCTGTTTCAGATATTCCTGATGTTTCTGGACCTCAGGCCTCTGGTGATATTCCTGCTGTCTCTGTTGTTTTAATACCTGCGTGTGTGCTTGTGTTCGAGGTACATATCCCTGAACGCCCCAGGTCTTTTGTCCTCCCCAAGATTTGTTCTTTTCCCAACTCTTCCAGTTCTGATGAAGTCGTTCATAAGGAATCCGTTGATAGTCCCAGCGATGTCCGTACCAATTATGGTTTCTATAGTAATCTCTCCAATGTGGATCGATATGAAAATAGAAACCCGGAACAGTATTATAGTAGACCCAGTCCCGGTCATAATAAGCTGATCGATACCAGCGACCTTCCCACAGACGCCACCAGAATCCATTCCAGAAGAACAAGTCTACATCGATATCAGGAACAACGTAGACACCGCTCGTCTCGGGCATCACTATCACCTCTGGAGGTGCAGGAAATGCGATAGGTGGCGGCAGAGGAAAAGGTGAGGGCATCCCCCGTGGAATATTGTCAGGAGTTCCCGGCGAACCATAACCACCTGGAGGTCCTTGATAAGGGGGGTGGTTGGTCTTTCTTCACCTTCTACGATCGGAGCCACAAACAACATAGATACCAACAACAAAAGCCATACCACGTTCTTCATATCTTCCCCCCCTTTCTGCTTTATTTGAATACCAAAAAGAGCACAGAACTTTTCAATTTATACCACGTTTGACATTCCATTCAAGGCTTTTATTCAACTACCATTGAAAGAGCCGGGGGAAAAAGGCGAAAATGAGCGTTTTCTTCATTTTGAAACGATTTGGGTTTGAAATGTTGTACTGTGGAACGAAAATGAACAATCAATGTTTAGAGGAAGAAGTCACCAACACACTTGACAATATCTGTATAGTCAAATCTTTACTGCGACAGAAAAAGATACGTTGGTTGTGTAAGGTTCGTGTAAGGTATTTTTGAGGCTAAGTTATTGAAATAATGGTTGCGGTGCAGGGGTTTGAACCCTGCAAAGTGATTCAGGGTTAATCTTGAAATTTTGGATGAAGTGGTATTAGAGAACCGTCAAGCGAGTCCGGGCAAGCAGAGTAGATGAAGGGGAGAGTAAGGGACAGGGTGTCAATGGACATTGGGAAGAATGATTAGCTATGAATTACGGGATTAGACATTGAGAATCTGAGGATAGGGAAAATATAGGGATGACCTCTGTGGCTTTTTCATGGCTTGGGGAGACTATTAATAATGTCGTTTATAATTTGGCTTCCACCTCTTTCTTCTTGTAAAATATTTTTAGGGAATCAACCCCTGTTAAGATTTGTTTCTCTCCTCCAGCCGACTTTGGAAAAACCAGACTATTGACGATTTCCGTTACCGTATAATCCTCTCCATTTAAAACGCACCTTACCTTGTCACCTTCGTTTATTTTCATAGCCCCACACCCAAAAATTCAGCTCACATTATCCTTTAGTGGACTGAGTGTAAAAGGATTTGTTCTGATGAGCAAGGGGGTTTTCCATCCCATTCCATCAATGAAATGATGCTACGAATGTTTTTTTTGTGACTCAGAAAACGACTCTAATACAATTTTGACCTAATTAAATCAAAAACGCTGAAACAGATACAAAAAGAATGGAACAAATGGGACAGCTTTCTTCTCAATATTTTTGGAAGGCCACAGGAAACCAGATCGAGAATCAAGGAATTAGAAGATTTACTTGATTTAATTGATAACCATAGGCAATTACACCCAAGAATGACAGGCCCCTGAGAAAGATTAAGGGATAGGTCACCTCAAGGAAGCCCATATATATTATGTGGGAACAGTACATTCCTCTCCAAGATTGAACTTTCCTATCATTGCCATGTGGCACTCAAGCTTTTGTCGATTCTGTCTTGGTCTCCACATGATGAATGTGGCAATTGGTTTAAGATCAAGGGAAAGAGGAGAGTGCTATCCCCAGATACAGACGTATCAATGCTTTCAAGGGTGGCCTCCGCTGATGTGTAAATCCTGTGGAAAAAATATCTCAAACTTCCATACCTCTTTAATTCCCTTACATAATTAAATTCAGGAGACACCATGATCTAAAAAAAACCATTTATATTTCAACAGGTTACCATTTTGTGTTTTTCGGCTGGGGATACACAACATCTTGGGCCCTAAGAGGCAATTCTTAAAACTTCGATGTTCATATCCTGCTTATATGCTATCTCCAGGTAGCAAATTCTCTTCTCACCTCTAATAACAAAAGAGGGAAGAATTTTGCCTTCTCCCCTCTTTATGAACACTTATAAACTGGGATTTAGTTTATTAAAGATTACTTCACCGCAATCTTTAGTAGGTTGCCTGCTTTGAATTTTGCCACTCTGGTAGCGGGAATCTTAATCTCCTTTCCGCTTTGGGGATTTCTCCCTGTTCTAGCCCTCCTCTTCGCCACAGAAAAAGTTCCAAATCCAGTCAAGGTCAACTTATCCCCCTTCTTTAACGCCTTCGTCACCGCATTGGTAAATGCATTGACGGCTTTTTCAGCTGACGCTTTCGAGATTTTGGCTTCTTTCCCTACCCTGGCGATCAATTCCCCCTTCGTCATTTAAGTCACCCCCTTTCAACTTCAAATAAAAGGCACAGCGTACTATAGGCTCATCCTTCGGCAGCTCGGCCATCTTCCTGTCAGAAGATCCGCCGCTTTCCGCCCCCTTCTCACGGAGGGGACTGTTAATCGCCTCCATTTGTATACGATTAAAAAATACTAAATCGGAGTATTTTGTCAAGCATCTTAGAATTGCCAAAGCCAGCAAGGGTAGCTTCAATAAATGTGCGCTGCCTTATTTGAGCCAATTTGGATTAGCTCTAGATTCTTTCGCTTCCTTTATAAGTTTATTTAACATTTCATTAGCCTCAGTAATCTGGGCTTCATACTTTCCCATTTCACTATCTAAAATTCCTAGCCTACACGAGTTCCATTGATATTGAGTCAGACTCAATCGCCCAAACCTGTACGGACCTAATTGTTCAACGTTCTTGCTATACTCGTCGTATGATTTTTTATAACTTTGAACAGCATCCTTCAATTTTTCCCTCACTGTCAGCAGTTTTTGTCTCCACCATGCCTCATTACCCCCATAGACATCCCTCTCAGTCTCTACTGTGTCTGAGGAAGCCGATTGATAAGGAGTTAAAACACCTATCAGCCAATCTAGATCAGCCTTTGATTCTTCAGCTGCCCTTGATATTTTTTCCAGCATTCCCTCGGCTTCGATTATTTGGGCCTCGTGTTTGGTTCGCTCTTCTTTTATGCTGTCAACTCTTATGATGTTAGACTTAAATTGTTGGTGGCTTCCAAATTTCCTCAGGATCAGTTTACCCGATTCTCCTATGAACTCCTTGTTTGTGAGTTCATAATTTTCTGAGGCTTCTTTTAGTTGTTGCTCCCACGGACGTACCCTTCCTCTCCACCATTCCTCTTCTTGCCTATATGGATCTGCTTTAGTTCGCTCCTCTTCACTTCGAAGAATTATTTTCTGAGGTTCTGAAGGAATTTTTTCTTCTTGAATATCCTCCCTTATTCCTACTTTAAGTTGCTCCCGATAAAAAGAAGGGATGTTACCATAGTCATCGGTAAAATGGACGGTTCCTCTATCATCTATCCATCTATAAACCTCGGCATGAATTAAAAGAGGAATCCCTAAAAAACCAATTGTTAATACAGCTATTAAAGCCGTTTTTCGCATGGTATCACCTCCCCACATCACAGGAATCCTTACAAAATAAAAAAAGCCGAGCCACCAAAAGGTCCATCCTTCGGCAGCTCGGCCATCTTCCTGTCAGAAGATCCGTCGCTTTCCGTCCCTTCCTCACGAAAGGGTTGGCTTTATCGAGATTTGCATAGACTAATACATTTTATGTTTAAAGCATTTTACATACCAAGTTATGATATTCTATAACCCCACAAAATCATACGGTATTATAGAACTCCGATATCTCTAAAAGAACCAAAAATGTAGGGTTTCCCGACAGGAGTCTTACGCTGGTGTTCTAAACGACATAATTTCGTTAGGGAATTTCCCCATTTTGAAAGTTGTAGCCTTCTCCGGCAATTTTTATCGATTTCGGGTTGTAATCTGGTGTAGCGTTATGGATTACTCACTTGAGGAAGGAACACACGCAATAACACTGGTCCCCCCCTTCCCAATGGCCAGATATCTTGCCTCTTCCTGCACCTGCCGAGAGGTTTCTATTTCAAAGGGATATCAAAACTAAGTCAGAGGATAGCAACCACCTATCGATTACTAATTGCAATCGCGCATACTCGGCCAAATTGTCCCCTTGTGGACTTTAGGAAGAAGTAAACGAAATATCCCGTTGCCAATTTTCAAAAATGAACCGATGGGTAGAAATAACGAGTACACCTACTATTGTTGAGCTAACCGATACTTCAGAGACTGAAAATTATGGGTGGAAATCATGCATCCCGATAGAAAAAATAGACGAGAAAAGCAAAGGTTATGAACCCTTCCTTTCCTCGTCCATTTAAATTTTAATGGGCATTACGCAAACACTTCACTTAAGGAAGTCGATATTTAGCGGTGAATTTGCAATAGGATTGCCCAATCCCTTCTGCGGCAGGACGTAAGGGATAACATGTAAATTCCCAGCCACCCTGAATACCAGCGCATTTTCCGGTGCCCCCAATTATCGTCGTTTTCCCCTTCGTAGGAATTCCTGTCTTGATTTCACCAGTGAACGTCGCAAACACCTTATCTCCATTCTTGAGAAAATAACAATTATATCCAATAAGATTCTTGGAGACACCCTTTTCTATTGGGAATGATCCTACCCCCCGAGCAGTCGCTTCGTGAAATAGACCCTTGCTATCCTCGCTAACTAATCCTCCAAATTGTTCAAAAGTTATAAAAGCACGATCCTCTCCCAAGGGGAGAACTTTTGAAGTGGTATACCAGGTATTAATAACTGATTCACTTATTTCTTTGGACGCCTGCGATAAGACATCTGACCCGGAAATAACGCATAAAGCCAAACTTAATCCTAATATCAAAATGGATTTCTTCATGGTCCGTCTCCTTTTTAGTTTTTTAAATTTGGTTGATTCTTATTACAAAAGATGCAATTCACTAAAGGCAGAAATGAAAGGCTCCCAAAGGGAAATAGAATCCCCCCCGGAGCCTTCGTATTGGCATCTTCTGGAAGCCCCTCCTCATACTCCACCCCTATTCAACCTCACAACCTAGCCTTTAACCTTTTGGGTAACTGTTCAAGAGAAAACCGGAGGAATCAGAGGGGGTAGTGGGTTATGGTTTACCTGAATCCTCCGGAGGAGGAAATAGACCACAGTTGTAAAGTCTTCTTTAGTCTACCTTTACATAGAGTAGGTTACAGATTGGTTACAGATTCGGTTTTTTAGCCAAGAAATGAAGAAAAAAGGGAAATGGTAATGTGAAGACATGAAGCAAGAGGGGAAATAGCCAACCAAATCATAGACTTGGCAACATCTTAAGGCAGAGAAACTAAGGAAGATACCTGTAAATACTTGCTTAAAGGATCAAGAAAGAAGGTACTGATGATTACCAATTCAAATCAAGTATGATTTGGCAAAATGGAAGGTTGAGAACTTCAGGAAGCAATGTTGCATTGCTCCCCCTCGGTTGCCTAGCAAATGGGTACTCAGACCCACCATGGATTCAGGGGGATTACCCCAAAGAGTGAAGATTTCTTTTAAAAAGAGAGAGGGGTGTCGCCTATTCCTTCCATGTAGATGCCCTGCTCAGAAGATCCTCTCTGAAGACTTCACCCCATAATCAGCAGATGCTCACCGAAAAATAGGAGAATCCTGATTTTGAGAGACAAGCCTGTTGCGGTAATGGAGTGGCGAGAGGCAAGATTAGAAGCCCTGCTCGCAAGCTCTTACATTAAAAGGAGAACTTAAGGGAAGGGTCATTAAGGGTTTTCAGATAAGTGAGTATCAACACCCTCCCCACTCATTCAACATTGCACCTACAAATGTTGCCCCGAGTGAGATTCTTGAGGGCGAGGATTACGGTTTGAAAGTGAGCATTAACGATCAGCTAAGGGGCACGGCGGGTTTTTGCCGCGTCCCTCTTGAGCAACTTGTTAGATTGCCTTCTGTTAATTTCGTCAATCTCTATTTCGTCCGTTCGAACGTAAGAATCCCCCGCGTCATCCCCCTTTCAGGCCGGGTCGTCGATTTCACCCACATTGATATGACTTGGAGGCGGTCACCATCGAGCTTGAAAAAACGTACCTGTTCAGTACCGACCCATGCAGGGTTCCAGGAAACATCGACCTTGGTGATCCACTTGTCACCTTCAAGACGGTACATGCCTGTGTAAGCGAACATTGACTTAAACAGGTCAGCGCGATCCTGATCGGTATTCGGTGCCTTGCGCCCTTCTCCCGTTAGGACAAACCATACCCGCCCCTCGGGGATGAAGATGGCGTAGCCCGTTGGATTCTTTCCCAGAGTAGGTTCTCGTTCGCCCGTTGCCTGAGACTCCGATTCAAAAGACACCAGTTTCCAAATACCAAGAATCTTCGCGCTATCATCAGCAAAACAGGGCGGCACTAAGATCAGAAAACAAACCAAAACATTCAACCACCTCAGCTTAAACATGGTTTTCTCCTTTCTTTTGATTTATGAGAATTAAATCAAGAGAGCCTCCGAAGTGACAACGTTATCCCTCGGAGGCTTCATGTTGGCAACTTCCAGGAACTCCTTCCCATAAGTCCCCCGCAAGGTTAAAGGTTAGGTCGTAAGGTTGGTTTAAAAAAACGATGTGGTTAGGTACAAACCTACTAATTCTAATTCATAAAGTCAACAAGAATTATCGATTACGGAACGAAAGGTTGTATGGAAGTCCGATTTTGAACAATCTCGCTTTTAGGAAGAAGTTCTCGGTTCCAAAAAATCATTTGCCGCCTCGATCAGATTTTGAGGAGTACACAAAGAATTAGGATAGGCTATCTGAATGACGTGAAGATTTACGATTGAAATCCAGTATAACATTGAAATCAGCGGCGGCTGAAGGACGTCCGCTGGATTGATTGGTTCGGCAGCTTAAGGATCAGCCTCACTATCGGTCGAAGTAGCTGTGGCGACAGATAGATGGGGAACTGGGAAAGAGCGAAATAGAGCCAAGTGAGATCCGGCAAGGCTCCTCCGGTCGCGGCAAGCATCAAACCCATGTTTCGCTGAGAAGCCATAAACGCAAGCGCAAGAGCACGCTCCCGGCCTGCAAACAGAAACAGGAGAGTGGTCAAAAGGAGCACGGCAAGAAATACCAAGAAGGCGAGCGCTGCAAGGCGAATCGTGATCATTGGCGCGGCGACGAATCTATCGCCAACTTTTTCCATCAAGGCTGCCACGAAGACAAAAAGAACCAGTATATTCAGACCGTTGATTCTATCGTTATGTCGCTCGATGGTGGCCATGCCGAGAACTCGACGTGCCAAGAAACCTACCAAAGCTGCCCCCGCAAGGATTGCAAACAACCTGACTGCAAGTAACCACGGAGAAATCGAGAGAGTCGGTCCGACAAACAGGTGCGCAAACAGGGGTGCTGTAATCGGGATTAGAGCAGTGCTGGTAATGAGGGTGACAAGTACAAGGGTGGCATCCAACCCCATGAGCGCTGCGAGCGCCGGAGCTGCCATCATCGGAGAGGCGACTGCCTGCAACATGAGGCCGAGGAATAGACCGGGTGTTTGCCTGTCAAGACCCAACGCAAGGCAACCGATGCCGAAGAGAACGGGGACCGCCACAGAGGTCCAGGCCGTTGCAGCACCCACGATAAAGGGGCGACGAATACAAGTCTTGAAGCCTGCGCTATCCACCCGAAGGAAAGCGATACACAGGAGCACAAAGACTGCTTCGGTGACATACGGCTTGAGCATCGTGCCCAACCACGGCAAGGCGATACCAATAACCACAAGCGCTGCCACCGGACGCGTTCCCTGCTTTCCGAGCCACGAGAGGACTTCACTGGGCGTATCAATAAAGAGCATTCTAAGCAACGTTCTTGGCATCAATCTCCTGAGGTCATCAATACTTCATGCCAAACAATTATTATACTTGCAATTTGTAATTTGTAAGAATCCTACCCATTCAATTACTCATTGTCAATGGACATTTGAGGTTGAGGATTTCCGTCTGAAAGGTTGTATGGAAGGAGGATTTTAAGAAAACTCGCTTTCAGCTTACTATAAGGGGGTAGAGAGGGACATGGTAATCTCCATCTGTTAAAGTTGAATTATCCAAAAACAACACAACAGAAAGGAGAGATCGCCATGTCCGAAAGAGATTATAACAAGCAG
>Ga0335070_10000569_pt1 | contig 41405 bp, 34 predicted proteins | sample Lox_Sample_13_FD_206722 | JGI IMG/M metagenome (GOLD analysis project Ga0335070, IMG submission 206722) | Soil microbial communities from Loxahatchee National Wildlife Refuge, Florida, United States - Lox_Sample_1.3 | ecosystem: Environmental > Terrestrial > Soil > Wetlands | place: USA... | reverse complement strand
CCTGAAGGCCATCGCCGAGGTCGCGCCGGCGGCGGCTTCCCGGAAGCTTGCGTACCAGATGGGCGCCCAGGTCTTCGGCGAAGATGCGCCGACAAGCAAGTCGCCTTTTTACGGCGCCCAGGGCGCGCTCCTCAAGATCAAGAGCCTCATGGGTACCGGTCCCGGGGTAGAGGAGGTGGTCGGCAGGCTCATGGGCGGACCCATGGATTTTCTTTGGACCTTCGTCCGTCAGGAAACCGGGTGCCAGCTGGAGAGCCAGTGGGAGCAAGAGGTCGTTGCCGAGGTCCAGGGCACGCCCAACTGGCAAAAGCTCGCGCTCGGTCAGGACGGCTTCGCCTGGAAATACATGAAGGGCCCGGCCGCGCCCTTCGTCGCTCGGGATCTCAAACGGGGGTTCTACGCCAAGGAGGCCTTGGGCGGCCGGATTCCCTTTGATCCCAGTTTCTTCTCCTTCCTGCAACGGGGCGCAACCGCCGCCGCTTCGGCCCAGTCGAGCTACCAGGTGCAGGTGAAGGGGCTCCCCACCGGCGCCAACCCCGGGGCTCAGCTGCCCAGCCTCACGAGCCTCGAGCTCCAGTGCGGCAGCGAGGTGCAGAGCCTTCCGAACCGAAACTATCCCATTGTCAAGAACTTCAACTGGTCGCCGGACACCTGCGGGGATGTGGTCTTGAAGATCGAGGTCGGGAATGTCGCTCTCACCAAACGGTACGCCGGACTCCAGGGCTTCCCGGAGTTTCTCCAGGATTTCAGGCAGGGTAAGCGCACCTTCCAGGCCCGAGAGTTTCCGGACCAGCAGGCCGCCCTCAAACGGCTGGGGGTGGAGTACATCGTTGTAACCTATCAGTTCACCGGCCAGGACCGGGTCCTCGGCGCCCTCGGCGCCGGCGGTCCGGGGAGGCTGCCGAGGACGATCGTGACGTGTTGGGACCGCTAGGAACCTATGGATACTGGCATTGGGCCGCCCACGGCAAGCATCAGGCCGCAGGAGACTACTTCAGGCTCGGCGGCGATCTGCCTGTGCTCAACGCCTTCGCCACCTGGGTGCACCAGGGATACCAGGCCGTCACCGCCAAGGGTACTCCTCCCCCGGGATACCGCTCGTGGCGGTTCTGGGCCAGAGGCTCCACCAGGGGGGTTCTGGTGAGCGGCCTGGTGCGGGACAGCAGCGACTCTCACGGTCGGCCCTTTCCGCTCCTCATTGTCGGCTCCGGGCCGCTCTCGGGTTGGGAGGAAGACTGGGACCTCGTGCCCTTCGCCTGCGAGGGAGGCTGGAACCAGATGGAACGGCTCGCCACCAGGGGGTTCGAGACCGTCAGGGAGCTGGAGGCGGAGCTCCACAAGATCAGGAGCCCGGCGGCGAACTGGTCGGCCTTCAGGGCCGAACGGGACGGCCTGGGAGACCGCCTCGCTCCCGCCCCCGGGGCTGCTCCGGGAGGAGTACTCGAGGAACTGAGGAGAAGAGCGACACAGTTTGCCCGGAAGGCCGAGGTTCACGTCTCTCTGGACGAAGGGGCGGCGCCTGATCAGTTCACCCTGGCAAGCCTCTGGCACGTCCTGATCCGCGAGACCGGCAGCAGGGAGGCGCCTCATGTGGTCTTCATGGGAGGGAACCAGGAAGGATCGTTCCTCCTCCTCTTCCGGCGGGCCCTGATGTCAACGGATTTCGTGCAGATGTGGACTGCACCGGGATAGAGACCATGGATCTTCTTACTCTCGGAAAAGAGCCAATCAGCGGCTCCCCGCCGACCGGAGCGGACGTGCGCTACCTGCCGGAGTTCGAAGAGCTTCAGCAGGAGATCGACAAGCTATCCAATCCGGCTGCGTCTGGAGGCGCGGACTGGAAGAAGGTCGACAGGCTTGCGTCGGAGCTTTTGGCCAACAAGGGAAAGGATCTCTTGGTGGCAAGCTATCTCGCCGTCGCCCAGACCCACCTGAGCCAGGTCGAAGGGTTTGCTGTTGGGCTCCGCATCTATCGCGACCTGCTGGAGCAATTCTGGGAAGATCTCTATCCGACCAAGAAGCGCATGCGGGGGCGGATCGCGGCCGTGGAATGGTGGTTGGAGAGGAGTGATGCTGCCTTTCAGTCTTTAAAGGTGACACCTCTGCCTGCGGCGCGGATCGAGGAGTTCCGCCAGGACCTGTCGAAGATCGATGAGCTGTTGCGGGGCTATCTGGAGGAACCGCCTCTCTTGAGACCCCTTGAGAAGTTCATCGAGAGTATTCCCATCGAGGCTGAGAAAAAGCCTGAGCCCGATGGCGTGACCCCGCAGGCGAAAGCTGCAGCCCCGGCGGCGGCTACAGCCCCCTCTACGGTTGATGAGATTGTTTCACACGCGGATGCGGAGAAGGTGTTGCAGGGGGCCCTGGAGAGCATTCGCCGCGCCGGCGACTACCTCCAGAGAGAGAGTCTCTCCGATCCCTTGGCTTACCGCTTGAGGCGCCTCGCGTCGTGGTCCAGCGTGGATGCCACCCCTCCAGCCACGGACGGCCGGACCATCGTTCCGCCTCCCGATCCCAATGTGCGCACCATGCTGACCGAACTCCAGGACAAAGGAGACTGGCAGGCACTCGTGGAAATGTCGGAGGAGAAGATAGCGGAAAGCATCTTTTGGCTTGACCTGAATCGTTTTGCGGCTGAAGGACTGAACGGCCTCGGGGACCCCTATCAGGACGCCCGTAACGCCGTGTGTCAGGAAACCGCGTTCTTCCTGCTCCGCCTTTCCGGGATCGAGAACCTTTCTTTTTCTGACGGGACCCCCTTCGCGGATGCAGATACCCGGCGATGGCTGAAAGGCGTTGGGCTCGGGGCCGGGGCTGCCACGGGGGCACCTGGGCCTTCGGCGGCGACGGGGGAAGGGGACCGCCTGGCGGCAGCCGTGAAAAAGGCGGAAGAGCTTGCGAAGAAAAAGCTCCCGGAGGCCGTCTCCTCCGTCCAACAGGAGCTCCGAAGCAGCTTCTCCAAGAGAGACCAGCTCCTGTGGCGCATGGCTTTGTCCCAGATTCTGATGCAGGCCAAGAAGGCGGAGCTAGCCTTGCCGCACCTTGAGGCCATCCTTCGCGACATCGATCTGTACAGATTGGAGGAATGGGACCCCGATCTGGCCGTGAAGGGGCTGAGAATGGTGTGGTCGGGTTTCAGCACCCAGTCCGACGACTCTTCGAGGGACAAGGTATCGGATGTCATGAATCGCTTGGCAAGGCTCGATCCGGCGGGGGCCTTGAGCCTGTGAGGGCAGGTTGGATCCCCCTTCTGGCCCATGGCTCGGAGGGTCGTCACATCATAGAGGGTCAACACCACTTAAGACAAAGGAGAACATCATGGCAAAAGAAGGATCTGTTGCCCCGAGAGAGCGGGTGAACATCGTCTACCGCCCGGCGTTAGGTGACGCCAAAGAAGAGGTGGAGCTGCCCCTCAAGGTATTGGTCATGGGAGACTTCACCGGCCGGCCGGATGACCGACGTTTGGAGGACAGAGAGACTACCAATATTGACAAGGACAACTTCAACGAGGTCCTCAAGGCCCAGGGCATTGGCCTGAACGTCATGGTGCCCAACAAGATTTCTGGCAAACCTGACGACGAAATGAGCGTCAATCTCAAGTTTGACTCACTCCAGGACTTCGGCCCGGAGGCTGTCGTCAAGAAGACGCCAGAGTTGAATCGCCTCTTGGAGCTCAGGGAAGCCCTGAGCGCTCTCAAGGGGCCGCTGAGCAATCTTCCTGATTTCCGGAAGAAGATACAAGAACTCGTCAAGGATGAAGCAGCTCGGGAAAGGCTACTCAAGGAACTGGGTTTGGAACAAAAGTAGGCAACCGGGGGAGGTGATTTTGTGGCCGAGGAAAAAGAGCAGGCGGTGTCTGCACAAGAACAGCAAGTTGAAGGGGTATCTCTTCTAGATGAGATCGTCCAGGCAACCAAACTTCAACCTACGGATGAGGCCTATGGTGTCGCCAGGAGGGGTGTGGAGGCCCTAATCGCCCAGCTGTTGGAGCCGGGCCGAGTGGTTCCCAAGATCTCGAAGGCGATTGTAGATGACATGATCGCGGAAATTGACAAGACACTGAGTCTCCAAGTGGACGCCATTTTGCACCATCCGGAGGTGCAAAAGCTCGAGTCTGCTTGGCGCTCCCTGAAGTTTCTTGTGGACCGCACGGACTTCCGAGAGAACGTCAAGCTGGAAATTGTGAATGTGAGCAAGGGGGAGCTGTTGGAGGATTTTGAGGACTCCCCCGAGGTGGTGAAATCCGGACTTTACAAGACGGTCTATACGGCCGAGTACGGGCAGTTCGGCGGTCAGCCCTATGCCGCCATGGTTGGCAACTACGACTTTGGACCGGGACCGCAGGACATGAAGCTCCTTCAGTACGTAGCCAGCGTCGCGGCCATGGCTCATGCGCCCTTTGTTGCCGCGGCGGGGCCTCAGTTTTTCGGTCTCGACAATTTCAGCGGCCTCCCCAACCTGAAGGATCTCAAATCGATCTTTGAGGGTCCTCAGTACATCAAGTGGCAGTCCTTCAGACAATCCGAAGATGCGCGCTACGTGGGGCTGACCTTACCCAGATTCCTCCTCCGTCTCCCCTACGGGCCGGAAACCCAGCCAGTGAAGGCCTTCAACTACCGGGAGGATGTGTCCGCCAGTCATGAGAATTATCTCTGGGGGAACACGGCTTTCGCCTTTGCCTCGAGACTCACCGACAGCTTTGCCAAGTATCGTTGGTGCGCCAACATCATCGGTCCCATGGGTGGCGGGGCGGTCGAAGATCTCCCTCTCCATCAGTTCGAGGCCATGGGCGCGGTCCAGACCAAGATCCCTACCGAGGTCCTCGTTTCCGAGAGGAGGGAATTCGAGCTGGCGGAAGAAGGGTTTATCGGCTTGACCATGCGCAAGGGCAGCGACAATGCCGCCTTCTTCTCGGCAAACTCGGTGCAGAAGGCGAAGTTCTTTGGGATAAGCAAGGAAGGAAAGGATGCGGAGCTCAACTACAAGTTGGGATTGCAGCTCCCGTATATGTTCGTCATCAACCGCTTGGCCCACTACCTGAAGGTCATTCAGCGAGAGAATATCGGCACCTGGAAAGAGCGGACCGACCTCGAGAGCGAACTGAACAAGTGGATCGGCCAGTATGTGACGGAGATGGACAATCCCTCTCAGGAGGCCAGAAGCCGGAGACCCCTGCGCATGGCTCAGGTCACCGTTGAGGACGTGGCGGGAGAACCCGGCTGGTACCGGGTGGGGCTCAAGGTGAGGCCCCATTTCAAATACATGGGTGCTTTCTTTACCCTTTCCTTGGTTGGGAAGCTCGATAAGAAATAGGGAAAAACCTCATGAACGAGAGGAGAAAGGAGAAGGGGAATGGCACTGAATGCGTATCTGAAACTCAAAGGTCAAAAACAGGGGGACATCAAAGGTTCGGTGACCCAGAAGGGCCGAGAGGATTCCATCATGGTGATTGCCGTCAACCATCAGGTGCTATCTCCGCGAGATGCCGCCTCCGGCCTTCCCACGGGTAAGCGCCAGCACAAGCCTCTTACGATTACCAAAGAGGTGGACAAGTCCAGTCCCCTACTCTACAACGCCCTCGTGAACAACGAGAACATAACGCAGTGGAAATTGCAGTTCTGGCAGCCCTCTGCCGCCGGTAAGGAACAGCAACACTACACTATCGAGCTCACCAATGCCTCGATAGCCGGTATCCAACTGGAGATGCTGAACAACAAGTACCCTGAGAACATGCCGATGAAGGAGAGGGAGCACGTTTCTTTCTGCTACCAGAAGATCGTCTGGACCTGGATGGACGGCGGCATCACGGCATCGGATGACTGGGAAGCTCCCGAGGCGTAGGAAGCTCAGGGGCGAGGTCCGCCAGCCTGGCGCTGTGAACTGCGGGAACGAACTACGATGCCTTGCCCTCCTGAAGGGCAAGGCATCTTCACCCGCATGGACCGACGGGGAAACTGGCTCCGGACCTCCTGGAGACTCCCTCAAGTGTGACGGACCGGCACGAATCGCGGGGCTGATCAGCTAGATGCTTGGGACTGAGGGGGGTCTTCTCGGACAGGGGTTGAAGGGCGCCGCTGATAGCGTCGGCCGGGGAAACGAACGAACTGTGCGTGAGGAACGACTCACAGAACGGCTTCGGTCCTGGGAAAGGGAGCCTCACCGGCGTGCCCGGGAGGATCCCGGGAGAGCCATCGATTCCATCTTGAGGCATCTCCAGCGAATCCTGAATACCCGCCAGGGGAACGTGCCTATCGCCGACGACTATGGCCTCCCGGATTTCACGGAGTTTCTGAGCGCCTACCCTCGTTCGCTCAAGGACTTTGAGCGCTCGATCAGGCAGACGATTCTGAAGTACGAGCCGCGGTTGCAGGCCGTGCGGGTGAGCTTCGTTCCCCGGGAGGACGAGCCTTTTGCCCTGCGCTTTCAGATCGTCGGTCAGCTCGCCGCGGAAAAGGACGGGAACCCGGTGTATTTCGAGAGTGTCGTCGGGTCCGATGGCAAGATCTCGATCCGCCGTTAGACCCGTTTGAGGACGGAGGGTTCGAGGCCGGAGGGAAAACCCGTCCACGGTCGTTTCCCGGTGACGTCGGACTGGTGAAGGGAGCAGCCTCGATAAGCTCGCCTCCGGGGGTTCATCGGAGTCAGCACTCGCTCCGGAGGAGCTGACGGGCAAACTCAGCCGGCATGGCCAAACGAACGAGCCAACGGACGACCTATGCTTAATCGTTACTTCCAGGAGGAGCTCGTCAACCTGAGGGACCTTGGTGAGGCATTCTCCAAGGCTCATCCCGCTGTGGCTCCCATGCTCAGCGGCCCGACCGCCGACCCCGATGTGGAGCGACTCCTGGAGGGAGTCGCCTTCTTGACCGCCCTCTTGCGACAGAAGCTTGATGACGACTTTCCTGAGATCGTGCACGACCTGATTCATTTGATCTGGCCTCATTACCTGCGCCCCGTCCCCTCGACGACCATCATCGCCTTCACTCCCAAGCCCACAGTCAAGCAGCCCATGGTCATCCCCGCAGGCACTCAGACCGCCTCGGTACGGACGGAAGAGACCACATGCCTTTTCAAGACCTGTTATGACGTGGAACTCCAGCCCCTTGAACTCGTTGATGCCTCTTTTGTCGAGGCCTCCGGGAAACCCCCGGCGATCAGGCTGGTTCTGGAGCTCCGCGGCCTCAAGCTGGCTGACTGGCAACCCGAGCGGCTGAGATTCTTTCTTGCGGGAACCTACGGCGATGCAGCCAACCTCTATCTTCTTCTGCGGCGACACCTGAAACAGATCGTCATCACCCCCGCCGAGCGGGGTAGCGCCGTGGCTCTCGCGGCGGAAAACCTGAAGCCCGTCGGCTTCTCTCCTGATGAGGGTCTGATCCCCTATCCGACTCATTCCTTTCCGGGATATCGGATTGTTCAGGAGTACCTCATCTTGCCCGAGAAGTTTTTCTTCCTGGATCTTGTCGGGTGGGAACACTGGGGAAACAGGGGCGATGGCTCTAGGTTTGAGATTCGCTTGGAACTGGGGCCGTTCTCCGTCCCACCCCCTCGAATCCGAAAGGAGAACTTCGTCCTTTCTGCGACGCCGGCCATCAACGTGTTCCCCCATGAGGCAGACCCGATCCGCCTCGATCACCAGAGAGCGGAGTACCTCGTTCGCCCCTCCGGGGTGGATGCCTCGCATTATCAAGTTTACGCCGTGGAAAGTGTCATCGGGTATGTTCAGGGCACCGCCGAGGAGAGACGCTATTTGCCCTTTGAAGTCTTTAACCCTGAGCCTTCCACAAAGCCCCTTTACCACACGCGCGTCAGAAGATCTCCGCTGGGAGGGAACTTTGACACCTATCTGTCCGTCGCCTATCCTCCGGACCAGGGGCCTCCCGTTTCCGAAACATTGTCTATTGCCCTCCTGTGTACCAATGGATCTTTACCCGAGACCCTGCGGGTAGGAGATATCTGCATCCCCACGAGCAGTTCGCCGGAATTCGCCGAGTTCACCAATATTCGCCCTCCTACGACGAATGTCCTGCCCCCTTTGGAAACGAACCTCCTCTGGCGACTCCTGTCGCACCTGTCTTTGAACTACGTTTCGCTGGCAAGGGCTGACAACTTGCGGGCCCTTCTGAAGCTCTACCTGTTTCCTGAGACTCGCGACCGCACCAGTCTTCTTGCCAACGAGAAGCGGATTGCCGGGATCGAGAAGGTAGAGGCCAAGGGGTCCAACCGGCTCGTGTCGGGCATTATGATGAGAGGCCAGGAGATCAGTCTTCGACTCCGCCAAGACCATTTTGCCAGTCTCGGGGACCTGTTCTTGTTCGGCAGCATGCTGGATTACTTCCTGGGTGTTTATGCCTCCATGAATACCTATACGCGACTTCAGGCGGAGGAAGTCCAGACGGGGGAGCGTTATCAATGGCCGGCTCGGGTGGGGGACCGCTTCCTGATCTGACAACGAAGTTGTTGAAGGAAGGGTATGCCTTTTCCTTCTTTCAAGTGATGCGGCTGTTGCGCCTCTCGGGGCGGTCCGTTGGCAGCGCCCGAGAGCCCGGTGCCATGGGAGCGGATGATGTTGTCCGGGTGCGGCCCAGTCTGTCTCTGGCCTTTCCCCCTGCCGACGTTGAGACCGTCGAAAGGCTGGACCACGAAAAGAGGCCTCGATTCTCGGTGACAGCGACACTCCTCGGCCTTTACGGACCCTCATCTCCCCTCCCGACTTTTTACACCGAGGACCTCATAGATGAGGCGGCTGCGGATGAATCGGTCACCAGAGAGTTCGTGGATATCATTAATCACCGCCTTTTCTGGCTCCTCTTTCGTTCGTGGACAAAGTACCGTCAATTTATTCAAGTCTCTGAAGAGAGGAATCCGGAATATTTGGAGCGGCTTTTTTCCCTGGTGGGTCTTGGGGAGAGAGTGTTGCAGGAGGACGTACCCGAGGCGTTCCGCCTCCTCCGTTATATCGGGCTTTTCACCCAAATCCCGGCCTCTGCTGCCGGGTTGAAGGCCTTGCTTCAGGACGCTCTGGGTGGGGTGCCGGTGGATGTGATGCCCTGTATCCACAGAAATGCGACAATACCGGAAGATCAGAGGCTTTCTCTGGGAGCATCCGGAAGCGTCTTAGGCCGGGATTCGTATGTCGGCGAGGAGATCGAGGATCGCATGGGCAAGTTCCGGCTCTTGCTGGGACCGCTTTATCGCGATCAGTTTCAGAGTCTCCTGCCGGGAGGGAGGAGCCACAATACCCTCTTGCTCTTGACGAGGCTTTACGTGACCGATGCCCTGGAATATGACGTAGAGCTCACTTTGGCTCGGGGTCAAGCCAAGAGCGCGTGCCTGGGAACGCCTGAGTGGTCCCGCCTTGGCTGGGACACGTGGCTCTTTTCCGGTGAACTCGGGGAAGAAGTGAAAACAACCTTTCAGCCGAAAAATCTGTAGAGGGAGATATCCGTATGATCACCGTCGACATCAAGGCGCTTCTCGCTCGGCTCAACCCTTATTGCACTCGCTGTCTAGAGGCGGCCGCTGGCCTTTGTGTCTCCCGCACCCACTACGAGGTCACGGTGGAGCACCTGATGGCAAAGTTCCTGGAGGAGCCTCAGTCCGATCTACCCTTGATCCTTCGCCAGTTCGAGCTGGATCCGGGCCGGGTGCAAAAGGCGGTGGAGCAGGCCCTCGAGGAGCTGCGCACCGGAAATGCGGGGAAACCCGTGTTCTCGCCGCTGCTCCTGGAGTGGATGCAGGAGGCCTGGCTCGTCGCCTCGGTAGATCTTGACGAAGGGCAGGTCCGCTCGGGCTCCCTCCTCCTTGCCCTTCTCGCCAAGCCGATGCAGTTCGCCACCGGCCGCTACGTGGATCTCCTTCGCACCATCGGCCGGGACAGCCTCCGCGACCAGTTCTGGACCATCGTCAAGGCCTCGGTGGAGCAGGCCGCTCCCGGCGAGCGAAGGGTTGCCGAGGCCGGCCCGCCTACCGACGGCGGCGCTTTGGCTCGCTTCTGCGAAGATTTCACCAAGAAGGCGAGGGAGGGGAAGATCGACCCGGTCTTCGGCCGGGATCATGAGATCCGCCAGATGATTGACATCCTCGCCCGGCGGCGGAAGAACAACCCTATTGTCGTCGGCGAAGCGGGTGTAGGGAAGACGGCGGTGGTGGAGGGGCTCGCCCTCCGGATCGTCCAGGGCGATGTGCCTGAAAGCCTCCGGGAGGTGTCGGTGATCGGCCTGGACATGGGGCTCCTTCAGGCGGGGGCTGGTATCAAGGGGGAGTTCGAGAATCGCCTCAAGGCCGTGATCACCGAGATCAAGGCGTCACCGAAGCCGATCATCCTCTTCATCGACGAGGCCCATACCCTCATCGGCGCCGGCGGGCCGGCAGGGGGGAGCGACGCCGCCAATCTCCTGAAGCCCGCTCTGGCCCGAGGAGAGCTCAGAACCGTGGCCGCCACCACGTGGTCGGAGTACAAGAAATACTTCGAGAGGGATGCGGCCCTGGCTCGGCGCTTCCAGCTGGTGAAGCTGGACGAACCCTCGGTAGAGACCGCGATCCTGATTCTCCGCGGCCTCAAGGAGAAGTACGAGGAGACCCACGGCGTCGTGGTCCGGGACGACGCCATCGAGGCGGCGGCAGAGCTCTCCGGCCGCTACATCTCCGGCCGCCAGCTCCCCGATAAAGCGGTGGATCTTCTGGACACGAGCGCCGCCCGGGTGAAGATCCTCCTCACCGCCAAGCCCGACGTCATCGAGGACCGGGAGCGGACGATCCAGGCCCTGGAGCGGGAGCGGGCCGCACTCGAACGGGATCAGCTCCACGGCATTGCAGTTGACACCGAGAGGCTCAAGGAGATCGGGGGCAAACTCGAGGAGCTCAACCGGGAGGTGGCTGAGCTCAAGGAGCGGTGGCTCAAGGAGCAGGAGCTCGCCCAGAGGCTCGTCACCCTGCGCCGAGAGCTCTTTGAACTTCGCAGCAAGCAGGCCGATGGGGAGAAGCAAGCAACCCTGAAGGCCGATATCGATCAGGTCTCCCAGGAGCTCGGCAAGCTCCAGGGGGACGCCCCCCTGGTGCGGATCGAGGTAGATCCCGACGTGGTGGCCAAGGTGGTCTCCGACTGGACCGGCATCCCTCTGGGGAGGGTCATGCGGGACCAGGCGCAAAACATCATCGGTCTCGAGGAAAACCTCAAGACGCGCATCAAAGGCCAGGACCAGGCCCTCGGGGTCATCACCCAGGTGATCAAGGCGGCCAAGGCCGGCCTCAAGGATCCAAATCAGCCCCTTGGCGTCTTCCTGCTGGTCGGGCCGAGCGGCGTGGGGAAGACCGAGACCGGCCTCGCCGTCGCCGACCTTCTCTTCGGCGGCGACCGCTTCATGGTCACCATCAACATGAGCGAATTCCAGGAGCGGCACACGGTGAGCCGCCTCATCGGTTCGCCTCCCGGCTATGTGGGCTACGGCGAGGGCGGAGTGCTCACCGAGGCGGTGCGCCAGCGACCTTACTCGGTGGTGCTTCTCGACGAGGTTGAGAAGGCCCACCTCGAGGTCCTCAACCTCTTCTACCAGGTCTTCGACAAGGGCATGCTCTCCGACGGCGAAGGCCGGGTCATCGACTTCAAGAACACGATTCTCTTTCTCACCAGCAACCTGGCCTCGGACGTGATCACCCAACTCTGCACCGGCAGCGAACCGCTGAACCTGGAGACGGTCACGAGCGCCATCCGCCCGATTCTCAGCAACCATTTCAAGCCGGCCCTCCTCGCCCGGATGAACGTCGTCCCCTTCCACACCCTGGGCCCCGAGTTCATCAAAGAGATCGTCGTGCTCAAGCTGGAGAAGCTCGCCGCCCGCATGGCGGAGACCCACAAGATCAAGCTCCGGTACAGTCCCGAGGTGGTCAATCAGATCGCCGCTCGGTGCACGGAAGTGGAGACCGGAGCCCGGAACATCGACCACATCATGAGCGGGACCATCCTGCCGCAAATGTCTCGGGAGATCTTGACCCGGATGAGTCAAGAAGCGGTCCCCTCTGAGGTTCGGCTGGGATTGGCTGAAGCTGGGTCCTTCAAGATAGATTTCGGAGACTAGTCATGGCCGACGAACCCAGGTTTTTCTGCACCATAGGCAAGGGCGAATTCGGGGTGCTGGCATTTACGGCGACCGAGAGTATCTCGGCACCCTATGAGGTCCAACTCACCCTGGTGACCGAGAAAGAGGTCAACTTCGATGATGTCATCGGCAAAACCGCCTTGCTTACCATCAAGCCCGACGACACCAGCCATGGCAAGGACAGCGAGCGGCATTTCCATGGCATCATCAATGAATTCATGAAAACAAAGAGCAAGGGGCGTTTCTTGTATTACCAGGCGACAATGGTGCCAAGCCTCTGGCTGTTATCTCTGGAGCGGGACTGCCGCATCTTTCAGAACAAGACCGTCCCGGACATCGTCGGGACCATTCTCAAGGAAGCCGGTATCAAAGAAAAGGAAAACTTCGCCTTTCGTGTCAAGAGAGGTGATTACGAACCGAGGGAATACTGCGTGCAATATCGGGAGACAGATTTGGATTTCATCTCTCGTCTCCTCGAGGAAGAAGGGATCTTTTACTTCTTTGAACATACGGACCAAAAGCATCTCCTTGTCTTTGGCGACAGCACGGTGAACTATAAGCCGATCCCCGGAGATCCCAAGGTGGTCTTCAACCCTACCGGAGGCATGGTGGTTAGGGAGGAGTCTGTATACCAATTCGCTTTCTCTCGACAGATTCGTTCCGGCAAATATACCCTGAAGGATTTCAATTTCGAGAAACCGGATCTGGATCTCACCGCTGAAGACAAAAGCGCTTCCCATCAAGAGTTGGAAGTCTATGACTATCCGGGTGATTATGTGGAGCAGGCGCCGGGAAAAAGGCTGGCTAAGATCCGGCTCGAGGAAGGGGTCATGTTCAAGGACCTGACGAAAGGAAACAGTAGCTGCCCTCGCTTTACCCCAGGCTTTACCTACAAGATGACGAAGCACGAGCACGGCCAATTCAATAAAGAGTATCTGTTGATCCGCCTCGTGCATACCGGCACCCAACCGCAGGTGCTGCAGGAGCTCGCAGATTCTGGTAGTACATTCAGCTATTCTAATGAGTTTTCGGCTATTCCTTCATCCGTCACGTTCAGACCTGAGCGGGACACTCCGAAACCGATTGTCGAAGGGGTCCATACCGCCATCGTCGTCGGCCCCAAGGGGGAGGAGATCTACACCGACAAGTACGGGCGAGTGAAAGTCCAGTTCCATTGGGACCGCCTGGGCAAGAACGACGAGAACAGCTCGTGCTGGATTCGGGTGAGCCAGGCGTGGGCCGGAGGAGGATGGGGCGCCATGTATGTTCCCCGAATCGACCAGGAGGTCATTGTCGATTTCCTCGAAGGGGATCCCGATCGACCGATTATCACCGGCCGGGTCTATCACGGGGCCAACATGCCGCCTTACCCACTGCCCGGCGAGAAGACCAAGAGCACCATCATGTCAAACTCGTCCCTCGGAGGCGGCGGGTTCAACGAGTTTCGCTTCGAGGACAAGAAGGGGCAGGAGGAGATCTATCTCCACGGCCAGAAGGACTGGACTATTGCCATCCTGAACGACAAGAACCAGACCGTCGGCCATGACGAGACCCTCGCGGTAGGAAATAACCGGACCAAGACCGTCGGTGTCGATCAGAGTGAGACCATCGGGGCAAACAAGACCATCAAGGTTGGAGTGAACCACACGGAGGCGATCGGCGCCAACATGGCGTTGACTGTAGGAAGCAACAAGACGGAAACCGTTGCCATCAACACCGCGGAGACGATAGGCGCCGCCAAGGAACTCACCATCGGCGGCGCCTACCAGGTGACCGTCGGCGCCGCCATGAACGAGACGATCGGCGCGGCAAAGGCAGAGGAGATCGGTGCGGCCAAGTCGGTTAACGTCGGTCTTAACAGTAGTGAGAACGTCGGCCAGAACAAGTCGATCGACGCCGGCGATAATATTTCGTTCACTGCCGGCAAGAATGTGAGCGTTGATTCCGGTAAAAAGATGACGTTTAATGCCGGCGACGATTATAGCGTGACCGGGGCAAAGAAAGGAGTAATCGACATCGCTAACGAGTTGGTCATCACGGTTGGACAGGCCTCAATAACCTTGAAAAAAAACGGTGATATCAAAATTAGCGGTAAGAAAATCGAAATCAGCGCCACGCAAGAGATCAAGTCGAAGGCCATGAACATCAACTCGGAAGCCAGTACGAAGAGCGTGACCAAGGGAGCCATGGTGGAGGTGGAGGCCTCTGGCATCAATACGATCAAGGGTTCCCTGGTGAAGATCAACTGAGACGAGTCCGAGCGATGCACATCATCTTCCGCTTTCTCCTGGCCGGGCTGGCAACCTGGAGGCTCTCCTTTCTCCTGGCCCGAGAGGACGGGCCGGGGCGAGTCTTCGCTCGCCTGCGCGAGAAGTCAGGTTCAGGCCTGCTGGGCGAACTGCTAGGATGCGTCAAGTGTCTCGGCGTTTGGATAGCTCTTCCCTTCACCCTGTTTGTTCACCAGGGCGGCTGGTCGGAGTTCATTGTGATCTGGCTCGCCCTTGCCGGTGTGACCGCGCTGATCGACGAGTGGTTGCGGCCGCCATTCGCCTGGAAGGAGGCAAAGGACGATGAGCTGCTGCGGAGAAACCAGGACGGCAGCCATGACTGAGCGCCACCGGATGCGGGTGCGCTATGGCGGTGGGCGTCCTGTCATCGTCAGGGGACCAGTGACGGGGTCGGACTACCGCTTCTCCGGGACGGAACGGGTACAGCTGGTCGACCCCCGGGATGCAGCGGCAATCATGCGGAATCGAATGTTCCGCATCGAAGGGGTCGTGGAGCTTCCGGCGTCCTGACGTTTCAAGGCCTTTTGGAGCGAGGTGGAATCACATGGGTAAACCTGCAGCGCGACTCGGCGACACTACAATGCACGGCTCCCCCCTCCTGGGAGCTGCGTGCACCAACGTCCTTATCGGCGGCAAGCCGGCCTGGCGGGCCACAGACCAGCATACGTGCCCCATTCCCAACGCTCCACCCCCGGCAGGTCCCGGCACGCCTCACGGACCCGGAATCACTGCAGCCATGCCCGACGGCGGCTCCGGCATTGTGCTGATCGGAGGAAAACCGGCCGCCCGGGTGGGAGACATTGTCACCGAACCGGGAGCAATCGTGCCTCTCCCGCCGCCAAACAACATTGTAGTGGGAGAATTCACCGTCCTGATCGGGATGGGCGGTGGCGGGGGCTGCGGCGGCGGTGCGACCTGAACCTAAACTACTCAAGTCCCGGTCGGGAACCGAAGTTGACTGCAACGGCGACAGATCTCGTTGCGCCGAACACCCCGCGGCTCTCTGTCAGAGATAAGCCTTGGCGTTCCGAGATGTTGGTCTGCCTCTTGTTCGCTGTTAAAGCAATCGTCTCACCAGGATCCAGAGTCTATGTGTGATATCAATGTAGCTACCGGCGCGATGATGCACTTCGCGACCGATTTCACCCTGCCCGGATTTATTCCTCTGGTGTTCCAGCGTATCTACGTCAGCACGCAAACCGACGATGGACCGCTCGGTCACGGCTGGAGGCACAAATATCACACACGCGTGCAGGTGACGAAAACGAATCTCATCATTCACAATGCTGATGGGTCATCTTTGTCGGTACCTCTCCCGGAACCTGGAAAACTCACTTACATTGCCGATTCTCATCTCAAGATCAGGCATGAACCCGAATCAATCCTCGTCGTCACACCAGATTCCAACCGGCAGGTTTTTACCAATCTACATGCCGACTACCAGAACTATCCTCTGGCATTTATTGAAGATCCGAACGGCAACCGCATTACGTTGCGCTATGACCTCCGAGTACGACTCCGGGAGATCATCGATACGGTTGGTCGCCGCCTCCTTTTTCTAAGTGATCTGGATGGTCGAATCAAGGAAATCCAATTTTCAGGAAGTCCAAATTCCAGTTCATCGACCCGCCTCGTGTCATACCAGTACAGTGCTGCGGGCGACCTGACGACCGTAGTTGATCGGATGGGACATCGCTATGACTTTGAGTACGACAATCATCTTGTGACACGGCACTCGACTCCCCTCGGGGGCATCTATTTCTTCACCTATGATGCCAAGAAACGCTGCTTGGCAACCTGGAGAAACGATCAAAAGAGGATCCGACTCCTTAACTATGACGACAGGGATCATCGAATCCTCGTTACGGACTCTCTCGGCAATTCGACTGTCTATCAAGCCAATGCGGCGGGATTCGTTCTAGGGGAAACCAATGCTCTGGGCCAGACAAAGCACCATTACTACGACGAACACAATAATCACATCATGTCCACGGACGATAATGACGCGCTTTTGGGCGAAATGACTTTATTCGATGCCTCGAGAAATCTGGCCCTTGTCATGGATGCGGCAGGAGCGGCTTCTGAATATCACTTCGACTCGTTGAATCGCGTCACCAAGTTCGTCGACCCGCTGGGCAATGTTTGGGAAAATCAGTACGACGAGCGTGGCAATCTGAAGGAAGCCAAGTCGCCCCTGGGCGCCCGCTGGAAGTTCGAATACGATGATCGCGGCTTGCTGGTGAGCATGTCTAACCCGCTTGGCAACACGCTGCTGGAAACCTATACCAGCAGATGTCAGGAAGCGACCCTTAGGGATGATTATGGGTTGCTCGAGCATTTCGAATACGATGATTATGGCAACCGCACAGCAATGATCGATGGCGTAGGCAATCGACGAGTTCTCACATATGACGCACTCGGGCACCTGACGTCGTTCGTGCACGCCGATGGTAGCGTTTGTCGATATCAATGCGACGCAATTGGAGATTTGATCAGCTACAAAGATGAAAACGGCCTGGAAACGCAATATCGCTACGATGCTTTCGGAAACCTAATCGCTCAGATAGATGCACTAGGGCGAGTCATCCAGATTCAGTACGACGCCGAAGACCGTCTCGCAGCTATCCTCAACGAAAAACTCGAACGAATGGAATTCGGATATGATCGCGCAGGGAACCAGAATAGGATCCTGTTTTTCGACGGCAGAGTCGAACACTACGAGTATGATCAGCGGGGCAATGTCGTTCTCATCCGAAACAGCAATGGTCAGCGCACTCATCTTGAGTACGATGCCGTCGGCAACCTAACTCGTAAAATATACTGGGACGGAAGCGAAACCACATTTACATATGACAATCTGGGTCAAATGCTGTCGGCCCGCAACTCGGCCGGCACGGTCGAGTTCGAATATGATGCTGACGGGCGCTTAATCATCGAAAGGCAGAACCAGCACACGTTGGCATTCAGCTACGACCTGATGGGCGATCGTCTCAGCCTGCAAATAGACGACAACAGAGTGGTGGCCAACAAATACGATGGCCGTGGACGAACCGTGGCGCTGGATGATTCAGCCGGACAAGCCTATTCCTTCACCTACACACCCTCCAATTTCATAACCGGTATTGTCGCGGTCAAAGGGCCATCCCAGTTTTTTGCCTTCGACGCCCTGGACAGAATGATCCAGCAGCGCGTCACCCTGAACTCCCGTGAGCTCATACTCCGGCAATATGAGTACGATCCGACCAATAAGCTTCTTCGAACGAGGGATTCGCGCAGAGGTTTGTACAGTTATAATTACGACAGGGCAGAGCAACTGAGAGAAGTGCGGATTGGCGATGTCATTTCCGAATCCTACGACTATGATGTCGCGGGCAACATCATAGGCGGCAGCGTGATTAATGGCGTTCTTATCGGGCCGGGAAACCGGTTGATGGCGGCAAGAGGGCTACGCTTCCGCTACAACCCCGATGGAGGCATGGACGCCAAACAGGGAGATCTTTCAGACACCTCGTATAAATATAATCCGGAAGGGTCGCTTAGGAGCGTGGTCGACGAGAACGGAGGGCTCACTGAATTCGAGTACGACGCCTTGGGTCGAAGGATTGCCAAGATAAGGAACTCTCAACGCATCGAGTACCTCTGGGACGATGATAGACTTCTAGAAGAAAGGCCGCCGGAGAAACCGATTATTTGCTTTGCCATACTTCCGGGGACCTATGCGCCGCTCGGATGCGTGTCGGAGAAGGGCGCGCACTTTTTTGTCTGCGATCAGCTCGGGACACCATGGGAAGTGTGCGACGAAGAAGGCAACATTGTCTGGATGGGGGAATACACGGCTTTTGGCGAGCTGCGCGCGAATCCGGGGCCGTTCCACAATCCCTTCCGGTTCCAGGGTCAGTATTACGATGAGGAAATTGGGTTTTGCTACAGCTATTTTCGATATTACTGTCCTGCCGTCGGGCGCTTTACAACTCCGGATCCGATTCACGTCAGATCCGGTGATATTAACTTTTATCGCTATGCACCTGATCCGATCAATTGGATCGATCCTCTTGGGCTGGCGCGCACACTTAAGATTCGCTGCAAAAAGAAATATGGCGATAAGAAGAACAGAGAGGTGGCTGCGAAAGGAAGGTATCTTCAGGAGAAGGCGAATCAAGGGGAACTCTTCGTCAGGAAGAACTGTGATGAAAAACGCGATAAGACTCTGAGGGATTGGTACAAAAAGAATTGCGGACCGCTGACTGCGAACCAACAGCCGGACCATAAGCACGACTTAGGGCTGGGCGGACCCGATTTTAATGAGAAAAACGGTTCGGCAGATTGTGCGTTGTTCAAACCTATTTCCAACTCTGCAAACCTCACACTCGGTGCGCAAATCGGAAATCAGACGCGTAGGATGCCGGCCAATGCCCGCATAACATCGGTAAAACTGATTGGCTGCAGTAAATATTAAAGCAGGAGTGAGTTCCTTGGCAAGATCGGATATTAAGGCACTGATTCAAGAATTGTTCGCCGCTGCGGCAGCCTTCAAAAAGTCACGGGGCTACCCCGCACCCAAGCTCTATCCGGGGGCCTCAGCTGCAGAGATTGAAGCAGCCGAGAAAAAGCGAAAGATTAAGTTTCCCGGTACTTTCACCGAATTTTTAGGACTTCACAATGGATTTGACGGATTTTGGGGTGATTACTCATTGATTGGTGTTAAAGGTGAACATACGAAGAAGGCCCTGGCATTCATAAAGATGTTGGTGGAGATTGACACCGACGAAAGGGAGCTGAGCAGCGAGAGGGCGATCAAAAAATATGAATCGGAAGGTGAGTTTTATTTGCCGAATTATCCCATCGTCGGCACGGATTTCGGTAGCTCGATTATCCTATTCAATCCAAGGAAGACAAGGCCGGATGGGGAAATGGAGGTAGTATTCTGGTCCCCAGAAGGTTCACCCTTTACACGCTATGGGAGCTTTGCAGAAATGATACAGGCGGCAATCGTTGATCAAAAAAGGAGGGCAAAAACCGGCCCCGGGAGGACGGGCAAAGGCCACGAACAATGAGAACATGGTCGGCTGCTTTTTCTGAAGAAAGGAGCTTAGCGGATGGGCGACACGAAACATCCCGACAAAAGCACCCTGAGAGAACACGACTCCCCTGAATTTGTTCCCGGTGCCGATCTAAGGAGCTGCGACTTGCGGGGTGTCCGACTCGCTGGTCATGATCTGACGGAGGCTGATTTCGAAGCTGCTATGCTCGCCGGTGCCGATTTAACGGGCGCCAAGCTCACTGCATCAAACCTCCAACGCGCAAACCTGTGTGATGCCGTTCTTACGGGGGCTGAGTTGGCTGGTTCTTCTCTTCGCGGTGTGTTCGCTCACAAGATAAAGTGCGACAACGCGAAGCTCTCCGAGTGCGATTTTTCCGGTAGCGATTTGCGCAATGCCAGCTTTCGCGGGAGCGTGCTGACCTCGTGTGACTTCGCGGAAGCGAATCTAGCCGGCTGCGACCTCACGAGCGCCAACCTAGAGGGGACCAACCTCCAAAAGGCAAATCTGGCCCGAGCCAAGCTGATCGGCGCCAACCTCACTGCGGCGAACCTGAGTGAAGCCAATCTCGCAGAGGCCGATCTCACTGGCGCGATCCTTTCACACGCCGATCATTCAAAGGTCACGGCCCCGGGGGCGGTCTTCAGGAAGGCAGTCATGGGAGGAACAAATGCGCGATTGGCGGACTTTTCTGACTGCGATTTCAGCGAGGCGAAGGCCCCGGCGGCAAACTTCGAACGGGCTGCGTTGACGCGCGTGAAGATGGAAAAGTTCAGCGCCGAGGAGACGGTCTTCGAGTTCGCCGATCTCCGGGGCGCGAGAATGCTCGACGCCACCTTCACCAAAGCCAACTTTGTCGGTGCCTCCCTTCAGAACGCGCGAGCGGCGTCATGCAACTTCACAGAGGCTGATTTCTACTGGGCCGAATTGGAGACCTTCGAAACCATGCGTTGCGATACTCAGGGTGCGCGCTTCCCGGAGAAGGTGGAAGTTGTCTATGGGCCTAAAGGGGTGAAGCCTCCGGAGGTCAAACCGGTTCCCCTCTATCGGACCGCCGCTACCACCGCCGAGCGGGAAAAGCTCATTGAGGCGGCCCGCGAGGTGGTGTCACTGCGCCCTTGACTGTCCTAATGTAACGGGTTCCTCACCATCGCCATGCAGATCGTCAACGAGACTCCCTTTTCCGTTGGAACCATGTTCTGGGAAGACCTCCAGGGCAAGGCCAATCTGAGTATTATCGTCAAGGCGACATTCTCAATCACCAAACAAGGCGCGGCTGCGGCCGTGGACCAACTCCCCCTCTTCACAACCGACGAGCACTACGGCGACGAACCCCTGGCCTCCGTCCGCTTCGAGTCGGACATGGCCCCATTCAAACCCCTGGCCGACGTTGTCCTCGTGGGAAAGGCCTACGCGCCTGGTGGACGCCCCGTCGCGAGACTCGACGTGTCGCTGCGGATCGGCGGGGTCCAGAGGGTCATCCGCGTCTTCGGCGACAGGAAGTGGTCCTATTCGAGCAAGCTCGCCCTGGTGCCGACTATTTCCGATCCGAAACCCTTCGTGACCATGGATCTCGTCTATGAGCGAGCCTTCGGGGGAATCGACGAGACCGCCGCCCAGTATTGCAAGGAGAACCTCGTGGGGAGAGGGTTCATCGGGAAGAAATCGGTGGCGTCCATCGACGGGAAGCTCCTCCCGAATCTGGAGGCTCCGTACAACCTCATTGATTCCTGGAAGTCCCAGCCGAAGCCGGCGGGCTTCGGCTTCTACGGCCGCGGGTGGCAGCCCCGGTTGCGTCACGCGGGAACCTATGACGAGAAGCATGAGAGGGAACGAGCGCCCGCACTACCACTTGACTTCTCCTATGCAATCTTCAACGGGGCTCATCCGGACCTCCAGGTGAAAGGTTACTTGCACGGCGACGAGGAGGTCGAGCTTATTCATTTGAGTCGCGATCCCCTTCTCCGCTTTCGCCTCCCGGGGATGCGGCCGACTGTCAGGGTCAGCACGTGGACCGTGCCTCTCGCGGAATGGATGGACCAGCAAATCGCCGAGGGCCGCGAGGTTGCCGTCGAAGACGTCCCCACCAGGGAACAAGGGGTCGAAAGCGTCCTGGACACCTTGGTACTCGTGCCCGATGAGGGGATTTTCTACGAGGTATTTCGCGGAGTGGTACCCCTCGCCGGTCTGGCTGCTCCGGAAGTCGCCTGCATCAGAATCACGAGGTGAGAATGACCGTACAGAGACCTCCTTCCCTCGCCGTCGTTTTTGTGGCCCTTGCGGTCGTCTTTGTCGGGATCGCCCTTCGCGATTATCTGAAGGCGGAAGGAAAGCTCTCCATCGCTCGCAAGACCTGGCTCCGCATCGCCTTCATCTTCGCAGGCGTCGGGATCGGCCTGTTTTTCCTGGAGACCTTTCTCAGATAACCGCGACAGATTTGGTGAGCTATTGACGGGGGGAGAGAGCACAAGGGGGTAGTTGAGGGCGACGAATCAGGGTTAGCCCCTCCCCATGTCAATGCAGAGGCGGAAAGAGTCGCAATTCTGGGATCTTTTGAGGCAGTACCGGGCAAACTCTATGCTCCGTGAGGTTGGCGCGTCGGTCCGCCGAGGCCCTTTTTGATCAACGGGGATCTGCGGGGGCAACGCCTTTCCCTATGAAGCCAGGAGGGGTCTTATGGAAGAGGGTGGCAGCAAGGCAGGCACCTTGACGTTCGAGCAACTGGCGAAGCTGCGGGAGCAGACCGAGGCGATCGCGGGCTTCCTGAGGAATCGGCTGCAGGGCCATCTGGAGACGCTGCGCCCGCTTTTTGCTCCGCGGCGCCTGCTGGGAAAGTACGTCGATCGGAAGGAAGACGTATCCGGCTCGGAGAAGGCTGTCGCCCAATTGCGCGAGAAATTCGCGGAAGTCTGTGGCGCCCCTTTCTCCCTGACCAAGGAGCTGGACGAGGACACATTGGCCCGCATTGACGGCCGCCCCGAACTATATCCCTGGGAGTACACCTACGAGGCCAAAGGCGAGGGCGAACCCAGAGCCCTGACCATTACTTCCCCGGTGCGCTGGGTCCTCACCTACGGCTCGGGCTATACCCTCTCGCAACTCAGGCAGGCTGTGGCCGGCAAGCCCGAGCGCCGGTCGAACGAAATGCGCCAGTTTTTGGTCAACGCGCTGGTGATGCAGCTGTTCCTTGCGAAGTACCCGGGGATTGCCAATCTCCTCTCCGATCTCCGCTACCAGGTGAACGTGGAGAAATGTCCCGGTTTGGGGGCGCTTCCCTTCGTCACCCTGAGGGCATGGTTGCCCTCCTTTCGTCCGGCGGACAACCTTGTCCTTATGGCGACGCGGTTCTCCGGCGTCTCCAATTTCGTCGAACTCATCGATATTGAGGCCGTGAATGCGTTGGAGGACCCGCTCAAGCCACGGATAGAGGAACTGCTGGGCTAGCGCGTGGCCCGGAGGGTGAAAGGCTGGACCCGTTGGGTTCGCTGATTCACAGGAAGCAGCTGTGTCAGCGTTCGGTTTCGGACAAACGGTCACGATATATTCCGGGTGAGGATCCTTCAATTTCCACTGCCCCGGCAACTTTCGCGTAGAAGTCGGCGGGGCCCACGCCGCCTATAATAGCGTAGGCATATCCCATCTGCGCCATCGCCTGGAGGGAAGAGAGCGTGAGAGCCCTCCCGACACCGCGGCCGCGGTGGGACTCAGCCACACCCATGGGGCCGAAGAAGTTCCTGCACGTGCTCTCGTAGCAGCAAAACCCGACGATTTCGCCGTTGCCCGTAGCAATAAAGCAGGAGACGGGCTTGTTGGCGAAGGCGACCTCACACTCGCTGGCCCACCCGGCTCCGAACGTCCGTCGTGCCCACTGAACGATAAGATGCTTCTCGGAAGGCTTCGCGCGACGGAGCAGAACGCCCTGGTCTCTGAGTGTCCTGACGACCGGTTCTAGTTCCGGGAGATCATAGAGCTTCACGAGCATATCTGACATGGGGGCATCGTCCGATCCGCGTTGTCAGCAAGTACCTCCCGGCAGGCACACGTTCCGGTCAGAGCGGCAACCACTCCCAAGCAAGGCGGTTCCTTCTTCTCGCCGTGATCTGGCAGCTTGTCGGCACTCGCCTCGTCTGCTACGACTTGGGCCCGTACAGCTTGATGTCGGGCTCCGGGGCTGGCGGTGGAGACGTGGCCGGCGGAGGCTTCTGTGGTTCGGAGGGCGCCGCTTTTTTGGCCGGTTTGGGTTTGGGGACCAGGCTCTCCACGAACGTTTGCGGCATGGGCTCTCGGGTCTTCAGGAGCTCTTCCGGTATGCGAACCTTGTCCCCTATGCGTATTCGAGTGGGGTCCAGTTCCGGGTTCGCCTCGACGAGAATTTTCCAGTTATCCATCTGCCCCGTGTACCAAGCGGCGATGATCGAAATGGATTCGTTGGGCCAGGTCACGGTACGGATGAAGTAAGTCGGCTCCTTGGGTGGTGGAGGCGTAGGGGCTGCCTGCTCGGCCGGAGAAGGCATCTGGCCCTTCTCGCCCGCCCCTTTCTCAGCCTCCTTCGAGCCCGCACAGCTCGACAGAGACCAGATCAAGCAAAAACCGATCAGTGTCGCAAAAACCCCTCTTGGGATCGTGATCCTCATCGATCTCCTCATGCACCTTTTTTCAAGGTCTCGAGGTACTGTTTAGCCCCCTCGTTCTTCGGATTCACCTGGATGGCCCGCTCCAGGTTCTTGACGCTCTGGTCGCGTTTTCCCAGCTTCACCTGAACCATCGCCAGGTTGAAGAGGGCCTCATCCAGGTAAGGGGGAGCCAGATCAACTACCTTGCCGTACGCCTGCTCCGCCTTGGAATAATCCTTGGTCACCGCATAGGCATACCCCAGGTTGAACAGGGCGTCGGCCCGCTTGGGGTCCGTCTTCGCGACCTTTTCGTAAGTCTCGATCGCCTTGGGATAGTCTTTCTCTCTGAGACACAGCCCAGCGAGCTGCGAGAGCCCGTCAATATTGCTCGGATCGAGCCCCACCGCCTTGACGAGCAACGCTTTGGCCTTCGGGGGATCTGTCGCGGTTACGGCCGCGGCCTCGCCTCTGAGGGCCTGCGCGTACGGCTTCGACGCCCTGTCCAGTAACGACGGATTGGTGGTCAAGGCTTCGTCAAAGGACTTGGTTGCTTCCCCGAAACGCCCAAGCTTTAGATTTGCCATCCCCTCCTCGAGCTTGGCCACTCCGGGTTCGGGGGTCTTCGACGAGGCCGGCACCGAAGGAGGAGTGGCTGGCGGGGCGACCTTCTCAGCCGGAGTCTCCTTGACCGACGCCGGGGTCTGCTTCTCGGGAACCGGCCCTGGCTTTGGCTTGACAACGAGGGTAAACACGAGGCCGACGACAATGACGACAGCCGCGACCGCGGCATACAGCATTCCCCGCCGCTTGGGCTTCGCCTCGTTTTCGACCCCGCTGGGCTTCGGTTCGGGGACGGGCGCTTCTTTTCCGATCTCCTCGGGCCGCTCAGCCTCGGCCGCGGGCGCTGGCGGGGCTATCCCGCTATCAGCGACCGCCCTTGGCTCTACCTCCAGCATGCCGGTCTTCTCTGCCGCCATTTCTTCCTCGAACAGAACTTTCATGTAATCGGCCACCTGGCGAGGGCTGGTCCGCGCCGACATCTGATACATCAATTCCTCGATGTCCGCCAGCATGTCTCCGGCCGACTGATAGCGAGAGTCCCGCTCTTTCGCCAGCGCCCGATCGAGAATCGCATGGAACTTCTCGGGCAGTTGCGGGCTGACGTGACCCGCCGGCGTGAACTTGGCGTTGCGGACCAGGTTTAGGATCTGCAGGGTATCTCCTTGAAACATCGGCATGCCGGTGGCCAGCTCATAGAGGATTATGCCGGTGGAGAAAATATCGGAACGGAGGTCGATCGTCTCGCCTGCGGCCTGCTCCGGCGACATATACGCCACCTTCCCCTTGATCATGCCCGCCTGGGTCAGATGGCTCTGCGTGGCTGCTTTTGCGATCCCGAAATCGACGATCTTCACATTGCCGTCATAGGTGAGCAAAACGTTTGCCGGGCTGACATCTCGGTGGATGATGCTCAGAGGCTTCCCTTGGAAGTCCTTGAGCCCATGAGAATACTCAAGCGCCGCACAGATGCGGGAGACGATCAGGAGCGTTGTTTCCAGACTGAGTGGCTTCCCGTCAAGGTTGGCCTTCCTCATCACCAGACGAAGATCTTTGCCGAGGAGGTACTCCATGGCAATGTAGTAAGAATCTTCGATACGGCCGAAATCGTAAATCTGCACGATGTTCTGGTGATGGAGCAGAGCGGCGAGCTTGGCTTCGTCAATGAAAGACGTCACCAGTTCTTCCTCGGTGGCGAGGTGGGGAAGGATTCTCTTGATGGCGATGAGCTTCTCGAACCCCTGGATCCCGGTTATCTTGGCCTTGTAGAGCTCGGCCATCCCGCCGCTTGCGACCTTGTCGAGAAGCACGTATTTTCCGAATCTGATCGGATCACCTTTGGTCATGGTGGTCTCACCTCGGCTGGCGATAAGGTGGAAATATTATGCCCTCGTATCGGCGCACAGGTCAAGACATTTCACAGGGTTACTCGGGATTTCCCTGGCTCGCCCACGAGACACGATGGCAGGGGCGGGGAGAATGGTGATCTTCGCCGGCCCATTCGAGAAGCCGGCCAGCCGCCATAATCCACGGGACGCGGCAGAGCGATCGCGGGGAGGGAGATGGGGCCGAAAGGCGGAGGCACGCCAGCTCTCCGTCCACGGGGAGGAGACGCCGGACCGCTCCAGGGTCTCGAGAGATCGAAGATACCGAGAAAGAACGTTGTCTTGTCTTGCAGGTTCAGCTACCATGGGGGCACCGTGGGGTGCTCCAGCGTTTCTCCCCCATCGTCCCAACGTTGCAACGAGCGGCAAGGTCATCAACGGGATCATCGACGAAGCGGGCATAACGCTCCCATGCTTGGTTCTGGCTGCCGACCTTCCCGGTCAGAGACCTTGCTCCTCTCGAGGGTCGTGGAAACCATGGGACTATCCGCCGGGTTTTCCGATACGCCATCGCCGGGAAGAAAGCTCCTTTCTCGCATCCCCTGGGCCGCCCGGATTTCCGCGTGCATCGCTGCGCTTGTTTGTGGAACGCTCGTCCTCGCCGTCCACCTGTCTCTGGAACGCCGGAGGCAAGCCCTTGCAGAGGAGCGGGGAAAGCTGGCGGCGGTGCTGCTTGCCCAATACGTGGATATCGCCAGGGTGTTCCTATTAAATGACGATACCCTCGGTCTGAATCTCCTCCTCGGCGAGCCGCCTCACTTGGAAGGCCTGATGTACGTGGCGGTGGTCGACACCAGGGGAATCATCACGGCTCATTCCGATCCAACCAAAGTCGGCTCCCACTTTGCGACCACGGGAACACGTCCAAACGAGCCGGGGGCGAGGCGGCCGGCCGTGGACCTCTCTCTCCCTGCCGATGCCGCCTCGCTCGTGGACCTGACAAAACCTGTCATGGTCGGCGCCAAGGAACTCGGATCAGTCCATCTGGGCGTCTCTTTGAGACAGTTGCGTACCGGGGTCAAGGGAGATCTGCTCTCCCTTCTTTATCCCCTCCTCCTCTTCGGCGCTCTCGCTGCTCTCATCGCGACGACAGTCTCCATATGCATGAGGATGCGATGCGAACGGAGCGTCGCGCCCCAGAGCCCTGCTTCCGAAGACGCTGCCCGGGTCAACGGCCGTGTCTCGCTCCCGACCGCACCGGCGGACAAGCTGGGAGCCCTTGCCAAGGCGCTGCGGGGGGCGGTAGGCGCTCTTCGACGGAGGGCCTTCCCAGGTCAAGGAGGGGAGCGATCACCGAGCCGCGGCAACCTCGATAGCGTCCAAATCGACGGCACCCGTGGCGAGGGAGGGGAAGTCGTACGAAGCCAGGTTGCGGTTCTGTGCGCGGGCATTCGCGGCTTTCGGGAGTGCGCAGAAGCGCGGGAGCCGCGCGAGGTGTTGCAGGAACTCAACGAGTATTTCTCCATCGCCGCTGACAACATAGTTGTTCACGGCGGGAGTATCGACAAGTTCCTCGGCGATGCGGTTGTCGCCGTGTTTGCCAGCTCACCCCTCGCGCCAAACCACTCGGAGCGGGCCATTCGCTCCGCCGTGGCGTTGCAGCACGCCTTGCGCGGGCAGGGCGGAGGGGAGAATCAGCTCCTGAAGCGGGTCGGGATCGGCATCAGTTCGGGCGTTGTCATCTCGGGGCAAATCGGCCCCGACCTGACGAAGAACTACGGATCCATCGGCGAAAGCTTCAAGGCTGCCTACTCCCTGCATCTCATGGCTCACCCCGGTGGAATCGTCATGAGTAAGGAGGTATACCGCGACGTCGAGCACCTGGTTTCGGTTGAGCCTCTGCCGCCACGAAGGAAGGTTGAACGATTTCGCTCGTGGGAGAACTTTCGCCTCCTTGACCTGGTCGGGACCAAAGGCGATGACTCGACTTCATAAATGCTGGCGCCGGAGCCTCCGGCAGCCCCGGTTGCTTCCCCTGCCGGTGGTACCCTTGTGCGCCGGTCTCGCCATCCTCTTTTTGTCCGCATGCGCCCAGTTCCTCCAAAGGGAACCGGTCCCCGCGCCCGAGGCTCCTCGCCCGACGATCAGGGCTCTCCCGGAATTCGTCGCGGTGGTAGTCGAACCGGGAGACTCGTTATCATCCTTAGCTCTGAAGTACCTCGGTGATCCTTCCAAGGGTTGGTTCATCGCCGACTTCAACGGTATAACCTCGGCAACTCCCGGTCTGGAGCTCGTTATCCCGCTCAAGCCCTATGACAAGGGAGGTCTTACGCCGGACGGTTTTCAGACCGTCCCGGTGCTCTGTTACCACCAGTTCTCAGAAACTGAAATCGACAAGATGACGGTGACCAGGTCCGCCTTCGAGAAGCAGATGAGATTTTTGAAGGATGAAGGATATAACGTAATCGGTCTGGATCAACTCCTGGACTTTATCGACTTCAAGGGCCAGCTGCCGAGAAAAGCGGTGGTGATCACCATCGATGACGGCTGGCGCTCCACGTACGACATCGCCTACCCCATCCTGAAACAGTACGGCTATCCCGCCACCTTGTTCGTATATACCGACCTAATCGTGGGGAGTGCAAAAACCCTGAATTGGGACCTCATCCGCGAGATGTCATTGAATGGCATCGACATCCAATGCCACACGAAAACGCACAGCGACCTGAATCGAAAGGCGAACCAGCAGTCCATGAGGGACTACTTTGAGAGCGTCGAGAGAGAGTTGACCGAATCAGCCGCCGTCATTCGGAACAAGGTCGGTAAGCAAGTCACCTATCTCGCCTATCCCTATGGTGAGACGAACAGCCTAGTTGTCGCCGTCGCCAAGAAGCTCGGCTACCGCGGCGCATTTACGGTGGAGCGCGGAGGCAATCCTTTCTTCGTGGATCCTTACAGGGTTCAGCGCTCCATGATCTATGGCGATCTTAGCTTCCAGGACTTCAAGAAGAACCTGAGGACCTTTGCCAGTCAGTCACTCAGATGAGGCGGTCGACCTGGCGGCGGCTCAAGTTCCGGTCGATTGCATCTCCCGGAAGACCTTGGCAGGGCGTCCCTGCCGGGAAGTTCGAATGATGGCAGATCATCTCTTGCGCCTCCTGTTTTGGTGCAAAATCCTTTGCTTTCTCCCGGTAGCTCTCTCCGGTTGCGCTGGAGTGCTACCTCAGCGGGAGAGAGCTCCAGTTGGAGAAGAGCACAAGTGGATGCTGCCAACCCTCTACGCTCAACGGGCCCAGGAGTACGAGAGAGCCGGAGACCTGAGACGGGCGCTGTACAGCTGGGAGATCGTGCGCGCCCTTAGTCCGGATACCGTCGAGTCAGTCCAGAACGTCGCCAGGCTCAAAGAGTCCATTCGCACCAAGACAGAAGAGCATTTTGCTAAGGGAGTTGCATATTTTCGAGCAAACGACGGTCAGGGAGCGCGAAGGGAATTCCTCGCCACACTTTTCTATGATCCCGATCATAAGCAAGCCCTGGGGTACCTCAAGTTCAGGCTCGTCCAGCAGGATTCGAAGTCCTATCAAACCACGAGAGGTGATACGGCAAGGACGATCGCCAGGAGAGAATATGGCGATCAGAAGTTGGCGTTTCTCGTCGCCTATTTTAACGATCTGAGCGAAGACGCAGAACTCGAGCCAGGCTTGACCTTGCAGCTTCCTCTCCTGCCGACCGCCACCGGCAAACGGCGACCTCAGACGGATGATATGGTCGATATGGCAAAAGCGCTCTACCAGGCAGGAGAGTACGAACAAAGCGTTTCTGTAGCGAGGGGCGTCCTGGCGAATGATCCCGCCCAGAAAGAGGCGGCCGAACTGATGCGGGCCTCGACATACGAAACTGGGAGGAGCCTACTCCGCGACAAGCGCTATGTCGAAGCGCTGAAAGTCTTCCGCAGCTTGAAGCCGGACTACCGAGACGTTCGGCAGATCATCCAGATTCTCGAGAAGAATCTGCAGAGCGAGGCTGAGGGCCATTACAAGAAGGGACTTGTTTACTATAGCTCCGGCGATCTCGACAAGGCGATCGCGGAGTGGCAGGAGACGTTGCGTCTGAATCCGACCCATCCTCAGGCAGGGCAAGACCTGACCAAGGCCCGCCAGCAACGCGAGCGGCTGGATCGAGCCCATTGACGCTGGCGGGAGGCTGCTGGCGTTGTCAGGCGATGAGTGCTCCGCACTTTGGACGGCGCGCCGGTGCAGATAAGGAGCTATTCCCGACGACGGATCAATCATGGGGTGACGGCGGGTGTCGGTTTCGGCTTCGCACCACCACCGGTCACAAACTCCCTCGGCATAGGTTCGCGAGTCTTCAGGAGTTCCGCCGGGATCTCGATCTGGCTGCCGAGACGAATGCGGCGAGGATTGAGCTTCGGATTTGCCTTGGCGATAGCCCGCCAGTTTTCCGTATCGCCTGTGTACCACTTGGCGATGAGGGCAAGGGTCTCTCCCGGCCACTTCACCGTGTGGACGAGATAGGGAGGCTCCTTTGGTTGTTCCGGTTTCGCCGCCGCGACCGGCTCCGGCGGTTTTGCCTCCGCAGGAGGAGGCTGCACCTCCTTAGCGGGCGGCGGCGCTTCTGCCTTCTCTTGGGTGCCCGCGCACCCGGGCAACGTCCAGATCAAGAGCAATCCGGCCAGAGCTGCAATGACGACGGTGCGGAAAGTAAGGTTCATGGCGTCCCTCCCTCCTTGGAGGCCCTGTGAGAATCCATAACAGAATTCTAACTAGGGGCAAGCGGGGAGGGCAAGCCATGGCGCCGAAGGAATCTGTCGCAAGGAGTAGTAGTTCATGAAAAGGGGTTGCCTAGTCCGTCGGCGCCTGGCGACACTTGCTTCCGCTCCGCTGGTGACCACCATGAACCGTGACCTCGCGCGTGTCTCTATGCGGGTCTTTCTTCCGGCCATGCCCCAGAGGTGGCGCCTTCTTCCCCGGGCTCGTCTCCCGGTGACCCCATGTCACACCGGTGCAGCTCTTGGGTTATTCTTTCGGATAGCGGCCTTCACCGTCATCACGACCGGGATGAGCAAGATTGCATTTCTATGTCATGAACCATCAAGCGAGTAACGTCCATATTCAGCAGAACGGATGCGAGGGCCAGCGGCGCTTCGTCGCTCGACACGCATACCTTCTCCTCTCGGGGATACTCCTGCTGGCTCTGATCGTCCGCGTCGCGGCCCTCCTCGATCTGAGGGGAACGGTCTATTTTCAGGCGCTCCTGCCGGATGAGGCCCTGTATCATAATTGGGCCCTGAAGATCGCCAAGGGCACGTACAGGTCAGTCTCGGTCTATGAGTTCTCGCCGCTCCCAGCCTATCTCTTTGCACTCCTCTACCGGCTCTTCTCCCCGGACCCGGTCGTTGTGAGAGTCCTGAACGTAGCCCTTGGCGTCGCCTCGTGCCTCCTGATCTTCTGCCTCGGTAAACGGATGGGGGGGGCGACAGTCGGCCTCCTCGCCTGCCTGGTCGCATCCTTGTACAAGCCCTTCATCCTCTACAGCATCGTACCCCTCAAGACGGCACTCGAGGTCTTTCTCTTCGCCCTCTGCCTCTATCTCCTTCTCGTCGTCCTCGACAAACCGACACCTCTCGCCATGTCGCTTCTCGGCATCGGTGCAGGTCTCACAATCAATGTGCGTCCGAACTTTCTTATCGTTCTCCCCCTGCTGCTTTTTGCCGGCCTCTTCACCCCCCATTGGTCGGCGCGCTCGGTCGCCAGGCTCGGCCTCCTGTTCCTTCTCGGCGTCTCTCTTGCCGTCGCTCCTTTCGTCGTGCGCAACTATCGTGTCGCCCGGACCCTCGCCGTTTCTCCGTCGCAGGCCGGCTTCAACCTCTACCTGGGAAACAACCCCGGCAATCCCGACCCTTACTACCGCCCCGCCCCCTTTGCCTCCAGCGCGGCCTGTTCCCAGGGAACCCAGTTCACCATCGAAGCGAGCAGAAGAGCCCAGAGAATCCTCTCTCCCCAGGAGGCATCCACCTACTGGGGAAGCGAGGTCATCCGAATGGCAAGGGCCGATCCTACCCGGTTTCTGGCCAAGCTGGGCCGAAAGACCCTCGCCCTGTTCAACCAGTTCGAGTCCGCCGATCACTATCACGTCTGCTTCCTGAGCGGGTTCGTCAAGATCTTCAGACTGCCATTTCTCAGCCTTTGGGCGATTCTTCCCCTCAGCATGGCCGGGATGGCGGTGACCGTCAGAGAGTCCAAGAAGTTGCTCGCGCCGAGCCTCGCCGCTCTTTTCTACGGAGCGACCCTGGTCGCCTTCTTGCCGAACGCGAGGTATCGGCTGCCCCTTCTCGCCATCCTCATTCCCTTCGCGGCGCTAGGATTGATGCGTGTGTGTTCCACCTGCCCGAGGAGCTCGCGAAAATCCCTGGTCCTTTACGTGGCGACGGCGCTGCTCGTCCTCGGCGTCGAGTTCCTCCCCCTTCCGGGCGTGGGCGATCTGACGCAGTACTATAATCTCCACGCCCTGCTCCTGGACGCGAAAGGACATAGCGACGAGGCCGTTCAATTCTGGAGACGATCGTCCGAGATGAAAGGAGCATTTTCCTCCTACGCCGACCTGTCGCTGGCCGGCAAGTTTCTCGAAGGACGTGATTTTGAAGGTGCCTTCGCCTGCGCCCGGAGGATCTCCGACACTTCGTTTGCCGCCCCTCTAAAATACGAACTCTTGGGCGACACCTGGGCCATGGAGGGTAATTGGGCGGAAGCCGCAAAGGCGTACGGGAGATCCTTGGAGATCAATTCGGGGGAGATAACGGTGAGGCGAAAACTCATCCAGGTGTTGAAGCGAATCGACCCGGAGGCGGCTCGTCACGAGGCAGAGCGGCTCAGGACGATTCTCGCATTCTATGATCCCCTCTGCGTCGGACTCGAATGGAGGAGGTAAGGATCGCGGCCTTTGGTATTGAGATTGGCAGGAAGCTCGTGATAAGAATGGGATACGGTTTATCTCGAGATCGGGCACTCAGGCTGATCACGCCTCCCATCGAACCTTTGGCGTCGATGGCGGCGAGTTCATTTGCAAACCGGATGACCTTGGTCGCCGCCGATCCATCTGACACGTGCTACCGACTAGACCACCGGCGTATCCTTGTTCTTTTCGACAGCCAGGCCGACAAGGCAACAGCCGCGCTCGGGAGCGGAGCGCCGACAGAATCCAAACGGTTCCATCGAGCGCCGACCCTCATTGGCCGGGCCACGGAAAGGAGATTCCATGAAGAAGCTGTGGATGACATCCCTCGCCCCGTCGGAAGAAGCGGTGAAGAAAGTGATGAAACAACTCAAGACGTATGGACTCGAGGTGAACGGACACTTCTGGGAGGACGACCTCCAGAAGATGGCCTGGATTAAGGCGCGGGATGCGCTGATCGACACCAATGTGGCCCTCTGGCTCATTCTCGCCGCGAACGAAGACCTTCTCTCAGCCTCCATTCGCGGTGGCCTCTCGCTCCTCGCCATAACGGTGCAAGCCCAGCGCGGGCTCGGGTTCCCTATCGCTCTGCTTCTCACAGGGGGAGAGCTTCCACAGGTGGAAACCCTCCCGACTCCGCTCAAGGCCGCTATCGTGCTTTCAGCCAGCGACGCCACCTATGGCGCAAGAGTGGTCGCCGGGGTTCACGCGCCCATGAAGCACCCACTCCCGGAGTACCGTCTCGACGTCTACGGCAATTCGCAAATCGGGCAGTGGTTCGAGGTCGGACCGCGAGAGGGCCCGTGGCGAGGCGCGATGCTGGGCGTGTCGGGGGCTGATATCAGCTTCCACGGGGTTGGCCCCAAGGGAAGCCTGCCGAGTCGATCGGTGCTCAACTATCCGATGAAGGGGCTTAAGGTGACCCTCGGCGACAACGAGTACGTGGCGTGGGCGGTGCAGAACGATCTGGATGCTCGGAACTCGTACTTCGTCAAGGTGGAGGGTTGTCCCGGATCCATCCTCTTCGGTCCCTATTCCAGTGACCAGGAAGCGGAGGTTCACATCGTCACGCTGAAATAGCAGCCAGAGCACGCAATCCCATCGACGGGCGGAGATGGCCCTTATTGTTGACATGGCTTATCAACTTAAGGGATAATGCCGTCAATGTGATCTCACCTGAAATAACAGGTCTGTTGTCCGAGATTTTCGTCGTATCGTGCTTTAGAAACCGTCACCAAGAAAACTCTCTGCCATGGTTCAGGTTCCTCAAGCAATCCCCGGGAAGAAGGATGTGACACGATGAGGAGAGGAATTCTCTGCGCGGGTTTGGTTTTTCTTGCGGCGTGGTTCCTGTCGGGGTGCTCCGCCTACATGAGGGGTAACGCTAAGCTCAGCCAGAAACAGTACGCGGGCGCCATAGCCGACTATCAGGAGGCCCTTGCCCAGGACCCTGATCACTGGCAGGCGAGGCGGCAACTCGGATACGCCTACATCGAGGCCGGCCAGTACGACAAAGCCGTCGAGGAGCTGACCAAGGTGCTCCAGCAACGGCCCGGCGATCCCGATGCCACGTATTATCTCGGGCTGGCGCAGTTGAAAAATGAACAACTGCCAAAGGCGACACAGACGTGGAAAACATACAAAAACACAGAGAAGCCCCTGGTTGCCGAGGCGATCAGACGGCAGGTGACTGTGGTGGAAATAGCCGAGAGTCTGCGTCTCGCCAAGCAGGCGCTTGCCGAGGAGGCGAAACTCCAGGCGACTCCTCCAAAGCCGGGTACGGTGGCGGTGTTCTACTTCAAGGACCTCACCCCTGACCGGAGTCTTCGGCCCCTCCAGAAGGCCCTGGCCATGATGGTCATCACCGATCTCGCCCAGGTTCGATCGCTCCAGGTGGTGGAGAGGCTGCAGGTCCAGGCACTCCTCAGCGAGATGGAATTGGGGCAGACCGGGATCGTGGAAGAGCGTACGGCACCTCGGGCGGGAAGACTCCTGGGGGCGGAGAGCCTGATTGTGGGAACCTTTGAGCCGGGAAGCCTCGTGGTCAAGACGAGTGTCGCCTCGAGTTCAAAGCAGGATGTGGTGGGGAGTTTTTCTCTTAAGGGCGAGGAGCAGAAGTTCTTCGAGCTCGAGAAGGATATTGTGTTTAACGTGCTCAAGGTCCTTCGCGTCTCGCCGACTGCCGAGGAGCAGAAGCTGTTGGGTGTTTACCAGACCACGAACCTTCAGGCGGTTACCTACTTCGGCCAGGGTCTCGACGCTCTGGATCAGGGAAACTGGAAAGAAGCCCGAAACCTCTTCCACAAGGCCGTCGCCGAGGACCCGCGGTTCGCCCTGGCACGCTGGTGGAGGGATTCCTGTCCTGATGCTGGTACTCCCGGCATGGGCAGCCTCGGAGGCATGACCGGCCCGGCCCTTGGAGATGTTGCGGCTGGGGCCGTGGCCGAGGCGAGTTCCGCGCAGGGAGCTGCAGGCCAAGCGGAAGGGCCTGGCGGTGCGGGTAACGGGGGTGAGGCGGGCCAAGGGAGCGGCGGTGTAGGGGTGGGTTGGTAACACGAGATTTTTTGGCGTCTCTCGAGAGTATCGATCATTCAGCGTGAGGAGCGTCTTATGAAGGTCCCGACCATCAAACTGAAGATTGACTCCCTTGTCTCATACGCTGTTCTTTGTCTTTGTTTCGCACTTCTTCCCACGTGCGGCGGCGGGGGCGGAGGTTCAGGGCAGTCGGGGTCGGGGTCGGTCACGGTGATGTTGCACGTTGCCAAGACCAGCGGGGTCACGCTCGCCCAAATCAACTGTGGCGAGACGGGCGTAGCAACTATCGAGGCCGAGATTTTCGATGAAACCAACGCCTCCATCGCCTCCGGCGGGCCATGGGCCTGTGACCTCCACCAGGGTACGATCGCGAACGTCCCCGCCGGCTGCGGGAATACCATAGTCGTCCGGGGGTTGAACGTTGACGGGACCGTTATCTACTTGGGCGAGGTTACCGACTTCTGCGTTATCGCAGGGCAGGACAATAATGCGATGGTGGAACTCTCGCCCTTCGAAGCGCCCTACGGCCTTTACTACTATTACCTAACTGAATGCGGCGGACCGGAGTGTGGTTTTTCCTTAAATTGGTATGGAGGCTGGACTCGCAACATCGTTCAGCTGACCCTGTTTGACGATGAGAACTACACCTCACCCCTTATCGACGAGTTTGTCTCGGGCGGCGGTTTTATGAACAGCTATGAAACCACACTCAACGTCTCAAATTCGTACCGTTGGAGGGTAGTAGCGTCGGATTCCGCCCGGAGCACACAACTAGTGTCGGAAGAGGCCACGATCGGCTTCTAATAATGGGCTCGTGACAGCGGCGACGGTCGATTCACCCCTTCGTGGCCCGTTGGGAGGCGTTGCCACGCGAGTGACATTGCGAGGGGGGGGCATCGACGGCTCCTTACGAAGCCCTTCGCCAACGAGCAGCGGCCGCGATGGTCGCGGCTGAAAGAGAAGATCAAAGCCCGGGGCGGGATGATGCACCGCTCCCGGGCACTCTTTTTGACACCAGTGAAGACAATGCCACAAACGCTTCCCCAGAGGTTGTGAACCAATTACGGCGTCGTCACCGAGACCACCCCGGTATAGATGGAAAAGGTACTGCCGATATAGGCTCTCATGCGGTAGGAATGAGTTCCTCCAGGGACCGGTGTGTCAGGGTAAGACGTTGTGTTTGTCGTAAGATTGGCGATCTCTGTATAGCTTCCGCTCCCGTCCTTGCGCTCGATGCTGAAGCCGATCTGGCCGAAGTAGGTATTCGCCCACGTGAGGTTGACCTGTGTACCTGACACCCTGGTTGCCGAGAGACCGACAGGAGGAGCAGGCACGGCCTGGATACTATTGGCCGCATTAATCCGCCCCTGCGTAAACACCTTCAGCGACAGACTCGACAGCCTGTCGACACAGTTGAGAATTCGTTCCTTGACCTGGAGATGGGTAAGCCCCGGTGTGTGGCTCCAGACAAGCGCCGCCAAGCCAACAACGTGCGGCGTGGCCATGGAGGTCCCACTCAGGTATTGGTAGGCATCCTCAACTCCCGCGGCCGTGATCTGCACATCATCAATATGGACGACGCTCGCCGTGGCTGCGGCCTGGGCCGCCCCGAGAGACAAGGGTGACCCGTATGCAGCGCTCGCGATAAAACAGCCCTTGCCATTGCCGTTGTCACCCTTGGAGGAGGTTGTGTTCTGTGTGTGAAAGCGAAATCGAAAGTAGACTGCAGGCGCGCCGTCCAGGCTCCCCAGATCCACCGAGGCACCCACCCAGGACGCGGCACTGCCGGAGACGCCATTCTCGAAGAGATCCTGGTGGCTCACCAGGACAGGCCGATTGGTCCAGGTGTTGCCGTCCGTGGACGTCTCCACAAACAGGAGATCTCCGCCGCTTATGGTGCCCTTCAGGGTAAAGCCGAGCAATGTCCCTATTTGCCCTGTAAGGCCGACGGCATTCGTGGGCCGGGCGATGAGGTCAACTCCCTTCCCTTCGGCGTCGCCCGGGACGAGGGCAAGGGCATAGGGGGCGCTGTCAGCGTCGGTTGACAGGGCCCAGTGAGGGTCTACCGTCCAGTCGCTGATGTCGTTGTCATCGAAGTTGTCGCTGAAGACCGTCTGCCTCCCGGGCTTGGTGCTGTAGATGTTCGTCCCCGGCGCAGCCACGTGCACGGAGTTCGCGCCGTAGTTCGAAAAACACGCGAGTTCATCGTTCTGGTCGCTCGCAGCCACCGCGATGATGTTCGGGAGATTGTAGCTCGCCGGATACGAGGGCGTGGCATCGTTGTCGGTACTCTCGTTTCCGGCGGCGGCGATAAAAAGAATCCCTGCGTTGTTAAGAGTGGAAATCTCGTCGCTTTCCGCCTGCGAGAAGTCGCCTCCGGTATAACTTGCGTTGATGACATTCGCGTTTTTCGTCCTGGCGTACTCCATGGCGGAAATGATGTCGCTCAAGGTGGCGGAACCCAGAGCGTCGAAGGCCCGCAGTATGAGCAGGTTGGCATTCCAGCAGATGCCGGTAACGCCTCGGGAGTTATTGCCCACCGCCGCTATGGTTCCGGCCACATGGGTGCCGTGGCCGTTGGGGTCTATGGGTTGGTCGTCGTTATCGACAAAATCGTGGCCTCCAGCGGCGATATTCGCGGCCAGGTCGGGATGGTTGTAGTCAGCCCCGGTGTCGATGATGGCGACGGTCACATTGGTGCAGTCGGTTGCCGTGTCCCAGGCCGTCGCCGCATCAATATCCGCGCCTGAAGTGCCGGTCACACACAGCGGATAGGGGGGGCATACAGTCCCGTCAGGCGGGCAAATTGTCTGCCCCGTGTTATTTAGGCCCCAAAGGACCCCGTAGTCGGTGTCGTCCGGGGTGGCGGTCACGTGGCGATAGTAGTTGGGCTCCACGTACTCCACCTCGGGATCGCCCCGATAGATCTCCAGCGCTTCCTCCACGGTCATGTCCGCCGCGAGCTTGACATGGTGGACACCGATGTCATGAAAGGTGCGAAGGGTCGAAACTCCCCAGCGGTGCCGAGCATGATCTGCGGCTGCCGCGCCAAGGGCGGCTTTGTACTTTACCAGGAGTTCACCAGGCGCGTAGGCCGGTCGCCGGCCCCCATGGTTTCCCGCGCCCGAGCCCAGCTCCATACCCCACAGAGGCAACGCCATGACAAGCGCAACCAGAACGAGGCGGATCGCTCTCTTCCCCATCGGCTTCCTCTCTCTCACTGAATCCGTCGCACGTAGTTCGGTTCGGCCAGGACCACTTCTTCGTACCTTTGGAGCCGCCGCACCGTCTCCTCCACCGATGTCTGATCCACGATCTTCATCAGGTATAAGTTGGGGCCCGAGACCTTCCTGACGGTCTCCAGATGAACCTCCCGCTGAATGCGGGCAATGGTCTCCGCATCGGTCCCTTCCCGGAACCTAACGAGAACCTCCCCAGGGGCGTAGCGCCGCTCCCCTGCCGCAGTGACACCAATCTTCCTATCCACAGTTGGACTCTCGCCGTCACCTCCCCGTCCGGTTCCATTTCCCTGCCCGGTGCAGGCGAGGAGAAGAGCCAGGAGGCTCGCTATCTGGAACATCCGATTAGCAGAAAACATGCCAGCACCCTCCATCAGGAAGGTTGCGCGATCAACCGGCTCGCGGAGTGTACACCAGGGGAGTGGACTTGAGAAGGGTTGGGGCTTGAGGGGGACGCCACCCTAAACGGCAGGTGGCTGTATGCTTTCGGGAATTCCCGAGGCCCTTTGGGGTACGAGGGAGTGACGATGAGTGGCTGAAGTCATTGCCATCCTTCGAAACGCTCACCAGGTGAACTCCAGCTCCACCCGCTGGCCGGAGGGAAGAATCTGCCGGGGCGGCTCAACTGTTAGCCGCACCCGCGCCGGCTTTTCCACATCCGGTCTAGTGACCCGGATGTCGAGCATCTGGGGCGCCCCCGTCTGGCCCGCCTGTTCCCAGAACAGGGCGAAGGCCTTCTTCAAGGCCTGCTCGAGATCACCCAACTCGAGACCCGGCACCAAGTTGTCCTTGCACCAGAAGAGGAATCGACTCAGGACGGTGATCAAAAGCTGGTACCTCAACGAGCCTCCGACCACCGTAGTCTCTTGCGGCACAAAGGCCGTGTCTTGCCCGAAGGCTGAGACAAGAGGGAGAATACCAGCTTTGAGGAACTGGTTGATCCGATCTTCGGGGAGAAAGGTCTCGGTAGCAATGGGCTTGCCACCCGCCAGCGGCTGGAGCGCGAGATTTTCGAGCCGTACCCTTTGCCAATCCGTGAACAGAGTGGGCCAACCGGTGCGAACGACACTCTGGCTGATCAGATTGCCGAGGCCCCAGACAGGACTTGCCCACAGTCCCTGTTTCTCGCTGAAGTCCACCAGCCTCGCCCGGTTGTCTGGACCGTAGGGATACCGGAACAGGAAACGGTTACAGGTTGCGGTAAGCCAGCTGGCGGAAGTGAGGCCGCGGAGACGGCGCCACTTGGCGAAGGCCGGCTCCTCCAGGTAGTGAGGCAGAAAGGCGAGGCGCCCGAGTTCCTCCCAGCCGTCAATAAAGAAAAATCTTGGGGCAATCCAGGTGATCGCCGGGACCAAAAGGGTTTCTCCAAAGTCGGCGATCTTCTCCAGAAGCTCCAGGCTCCGCGGCGTACTGTCGAAGGGAAGGTCGACGAGGAGGAGACAAGGCGGCTCGTTGAGAAGACGGACGAGAAGGTCGGAAAGAGCGTCCTCAATCGTGTCCCGCGAGGTGGGGAAGATCTCCACCGCGATCGTGCCGTCCTGTGCGCCCCCGGCCAGGAGGAATCTCAGGCCCCGCCATACCGACTCCAACTCCCGGAAGCCTTGGTCTGCGAAGACGTGGGTCAGAACCTGGCGAAGAACCCCGTCGATCTCCGCCACGGCAGGCCCGGCCTTGCTCGGCGCGGTTTCATCTCCTTCAGGAACGGCCACCATCTCGAGGATGCTTTCGATCGCTCGTGCCTGCGGCTTCGCCGGTTTTTCCCTCGAAACATGAACATCCCTGAATTCAAGTGGAGGGAGATCCGGCCATGCCTGCAAACGTTTCTTCACCTCCTGTGAAGGCAGGCCCTTGGCGGTAGCCTCGACCACAAAGGCCTTCGCGTCGAGGAGGTTCTTGAGGAAAGGGGTTTCACTGACGAGGCTGTCCGGGTGGAAGTCCTTGATCCTGCGGAAGTGGAGAACGAGCTCTCCCGCCGGGCACAGCGTTTTCGCCATCGGCACCGTGACGCTGAGGCCGAGCGCCGCCATGACGTTGTCAAGATTTGTCCTGTCAACCTGGAAGGTCCCCCGTGCCGAGTCTGCCGTTCCCCGGGCGACAAAAGGGGCCAGAGCCAGGATGGTGAAGGGAAGCCGCGGTACTCTCATGGTCACCACCTCTCCTCAAGGCATCATGGAGATGCGAAGCCCAACAAGGGGTAGCTACAGGGATACCGGTGAAATTGCGGTCTATTCGCCGACCACGGCGTGAAGATAGGCAAGGGGTCGGAGTGCATCAACTCCGCAAGAATTTCTTGAACAGCGACTTGGCGCCCTTGTCGGCTTTTTCCTCGGCAGGCCGCTTCTCCGTGACCGCCGCCGCTTGGGGCGGCTCCTCCGGCTTCGCCGCCTCCACCTCGGCAAAGCGGCCTGCGCCGAGGAAGCGGAAGACAGGGCCTTTGGGGCTGAGTGCCAGCTCGTCCTGGGCGGCGAGCGGCGCTTGCGAGGAAATCGGGCGCCGGTTCACCTGGACCAGATCCTTGCCGGTTAGGTCCTTTACCCAGTACTGGTTGTTGTGGAAAAAAATGACCAGATGCTCGTCGAAAATCTGCGGGTGGTCGAGGACGAAACCGGAACGGAGGCTCTTGCCGACGGTGACGGGAACTTCCTTGAAGGATTTCAGGGTGGGCCCGTACTGGATGACCAACGGTGCCTGGGCAGCCTGGACTATGACCTCCTTTGGGCCTGATGGCTGCGGCGGTG